>Ga0075421_100001544_pt1 | contig 27075 bp, 23 predicted proteins | sample SoiMetdeltSBSDD5_FD_75292 | JGI IMG/M metagenome (GOLD analysis project Ga0075421, IMG submission 75292) | Bulk soil microbial communities from a Populus tree surrounding site in Tennessee, USA - Soil MetaG P. deltoides SBSDD5 | ecosystem: Environmental > Terrestrial > Soil > Tree plantation... | reverse complement strand
CGATTCGGTATGTGGTTCGGCGCCATTTTTGGCGCCGGAGTCGCGACCAGAGTGGCCACTGGGAGCTATCACGCAGGAGATTTGGGTCTGGAGGGTAGCCTGCTGTCGGGCATCCTGGGCGGGTATGTGACCGGACTGCTCTCCGGCGTTCTCATATCTCTGCCAGCCATGTTCAATGGAGAGCTCTTGACCATGCCCCTGCTGGCGGCGGTCGGCGTAATCGGCGGATTGCTGCGCGACTGCGCTTCGGACACCGAAGATATCTGGAGCTTTTCCCCGTTCTTTGATCTAAACCTCACCCGCAACCGGCGCCGGACAATCTTTCATGCATTCTTCCTCCTGGCGATCGTGTTCGCCGAGCTCCTGCGCCAACGATTGGGGGTTCAGTTTGACAGCAAACTTTTCTATCTGAAGCCAGGTGGGTTACCCGGACCCCACGCGATGTCCGTGATCGCGGTCTACTTTACGACGTTCCTGGCCGTCGTGCTCCCACTGAAGATCTGGAACAACGCCCGCATTGAAACGAAGCTGCAGGAACAGCAGCGACTGCTGATGCAGGCCCGGCTCGACGCGCTTACCAGCCAGATCAATCCGCACTTTCTCTTCAACACCTTAAACTCGGTTTCCTCGCTGATACGCACCAATCCGCATCAGGCGCGTGTGGTAGTCTACCAGTTGTCGAACATTCTCCGCCGATTGCTGCGGAGGCACGACAACTTCAGCAGTTTGCGAGAGGAGCTGAACTTCATTGACGATTACCTTTCGATTGAGGTCATCCGCTTCGGTGATAAGTTGAAATTCCGCAAGGATGTAGAGCCAGCCGCGCTGGACATGCTTTTACCGAGCATGCTGCTGCAGCCTCTCATCGAAAACTGCATTAAGCATGGTCTCAGCAGCAAAGTGGAGGGTGGGTCGATTCTCCTGCGCGCTCAGCGTGTGGAAGACCGATTGCATCTGCTCGTCGAGGACGACGGCGTCGGAATCTCCGAGGCTGATATGGCTACCCTGCTCGATCGCGGCATCGGCGTAAGCAACGTGAACGAGCGGCTAAAGGTACTATTCGGCGCCGACTATCGCATGTTCATCGACAGCAAACCGGGGCAAGGCACACGTATCGAAATCGAAGTTCCTGAATTGCAAACCCGCTTGGCGGCGGTATCCTAAACAACAGGAGCGGTTTTTGAACAACGTCAAAGAGTCACCCTTTGTGTGGTCGGTGAATGGCTTGCCCGACACACTGGCGCTTCGGACACGCCGCGCCTACGACCGGATGAGCCGCGTGTATGGCTTATCTTCTTCGCTACTCCACTCCCGCGCCCACCGGCACGCGGTGTCCTGTTCGGAAATTGAGGACGGAATGCGAATTTTGGAGGTCGCGACGGGGTCGGGCGAGATGTTCCGGCGACTGGTTCATGTCAACAAAAACGGGACGACTCTCGGTGTCGATCTGTCCCCCAACATGGCGGCGATTGCGCAGAAAAGGGCCCGGCGGAGATTTCCGAAGTCTTCGACACACTGCCAGGCCGTCGATGCGCGCCACATGCCATTCCGTGACGGCAGCTTTGATGTGGTGGTCTGCTGCTACCTGCTCGAGCTATTGTCGTCAGAGGATATCGAACGCACGGTCGAGGAATTTCACCGGGTCCTATGCGCCCGGGGCCGGCTGGCGCTGGTGATGATCGGAGAAGACACCGCTGTTTTCAATCGGATCTACAAGGTTCTCGGCAAGGTGGCTCCTGCGTTTTGGGGACGGCAGGTAGAGGCCAGAGTGCCAGAGCTGATCGAGGCCAGCGATTTCCGGATCGTGCATCAGCAGGTGGTCAGGCAGGCCTTTTATCCGTCGCGAGTGCTGGTCGCGCGGAAGTAGCATCACTGCGGAAGCCCGAGAATTTCACCGGCCAATTCAACAGCTTACGATCCCACCAGACTCCGCAGCGACTCCCGGCGCGCTATGATCCAATCAGAAAGACGTGCTGGCCAGCATGCGTCGCACTACGGTGGTACTGGAATTCCGGAGCCCGTCAACGGCTTGCGGCGGCCAACTATAGGTATGGCGTCGACGGAATCCACAGAGGATCGCGATTCTCGAGCTTCACAATCCAGAGAGCCGACATCGAATCGGCGGGGTAGATGTTCCGCCATCCAGCGTTCCCAATGCCCCTCGAAGATGTAGCTCAATCCATTGGCGGCCGGATACCCACGGCGATAAGTCCGACCGGCCCGGCCGCCAGCGACGCTTTCCGTTTCACTGGGCCAGCGTGTCTCTTGGGGCCGGTGTTGTAGACGGCGGTTATCTTAGACCAAGGATCAGCCGAGTTTAACTGTGAAGGGGGTTCGTAAACCCACAGAAGGATCAGATCTGCAAGTTTTTGCGCTTCCAGTTCCAGGGCGGCTGGAGCCAGAGCCAGAGCTTGAATAGGAGCCCGAAGAAGACCCTAAAAACGCCCGTTAGCAAATAAAGAATTAGGGTAAAGGACGGCACAGGAGCGTAGCCGTAATCAGGAGCGACGTAACACAAGTAGATTGCGACGGCGAAACATCCCAGTATCCAGCAACCTTCCCGATATCGTCTGCTGAAGTGTTTCATATCTTCGGAGACTCGCTTCAGTACTATCTTCGCGCGAACGGCGAAGCAGGTACTTGAACCAACTACCACCCACGCTTTCGCTGATTGAGGGCTTCTCGACTCGCAGATGCTCCCGACGACCCTGTATTCGACCAAGTTCCGCCGTTAGTTGACTGCCGTCTGCTTGCGGCCCGTTCCGGGAATAGACTTCACGCAGCGGAATCCGATCGTCGGGCTTCGTTCAGGCTGGCGTGTCCAGCTTCGGTACGAGCACGTCATGAATAGCTGCTGGGGTGTGTCGAACCAGGATCCCCCTCGGACCACGCGATAGACTCCCTTGTCGGGACCCGGTGGATTCCGGTCCGGAGCCACTTCATAATAGCGGCGGTCGTACCAGTCGCTGGTCCATTCCCAGACGTTGCCGACGATGTCGCAAAGACCGAAGTAGCTCTTCTCTTTGCTGCAGACGTCGGCGGCCCCGGTGTCGAGGCCGAACACCGCCTGCTTCGCGTTCGGATTGGTGTCGCCCCAGGGATACATTTTTCCTTCCGCGATGCCGCGGCAGGAGCGCTCCCATTCGGCCTCAGTGGGGAGACGCTTCGCATCCCAGGCGCAGAACGCGGTCGCGTCATCCCAGTCGACATTCACGACCGGCCGCTTCGCCGTCCCCTCCGGAAACTTTCCACCACGCCAATGGTAGGGCGTGCGATGACGAGTAGCCTTCACGAACTCGGCGTAGCGCTCGTTGGTCACTTCGGCTTCGTCCATGTAGAACGGGTCGACGTAGATCTTGCGCACTGGGAGATCGTCTTTGAGAGGATTGGGGTACCAGACCAGACGCGTGTCCGGCCAATCGTATGTGCGACCCCGCGAGAAGTCGCCGCCCGGAATAAAGACCATGCCCGGCTCGACGGCGAATGCGAATTCGCCGCAGAGCCCGAGCAGGAGGAGGAAGGACCTAGCTACCGTAAATGCCCGAGAGTTCATCCGTGGGAATAAAACCATTGGCGCCGAGCGGATCGACGTAAGTATAGGTGCGGCCGGACGGCAGATTGTGTATATCTCTCGCCCAATCGATCCCCAGAGCCGAATAGATGGTCGCGTAGACGTTTTCGATGCGCGGCTGCTGTTTGTGCTTCCAGCCGGTATCGACGCACTGGGCGCCATCCATGTCGGATGCGCCGAGTATCGTTCCACCCTTCACGCCCGCTCCAGCGAACATCGCCGGGAAGACGAACTGGTGATGATCGCGACCAGCCATGTGATTCAGCGGCCCCGGCGTGCGTCCGAACTCGCTCATCAGCACGACTAGAGTTTCGTCGAGCAACATTTTTCCAGGCGCCGTCTTCGAAGGCGTCGTGGCCAGATCTTCTATCAGACTGGCGGCGGCGGGGTCAAATTCCTCGATGAGCTTGTAATGGTTGCTCGGATTTGACTTGTCCCAGATGGCTTTGTGATGATCCCAACCGTGCTGGCAAATGTGGATGTAGCGAGTGCCAGCGTCCTGCGCCAGCACATTGCGGGCAAGCGCGCAGGCGATGCCAGTGCCGGTGTTGCCGTACCGTTTGCGATCCTCGTCGGTGATCTTGAAGGCGGTCGGCCAGCGTGAATCCGTGAGGAGGCGCTTTGCCGTCTCGCTGAAATCTTCGAAAGCTTCGACGTCGCGGCCGTAGCTGCTCATGCTTCCGCGGGCCTCGCGCAGGCCCCGCAACACGCGCCAGCGCTCCTCGATCAGCTCAACAGCTTTCTGGTCGAGCGACATTCCCGAGAGGGCCTGCTGGGCATTCAGATCGAACACAGAGAAACGCGGCGGCAGGAAGCCCGTGGAAAGCGCCCCGACAAGATTGGTTTCCAGATTAAAGGATACGTAGCTCGGAAAGGTGTCGGAATTGCGGCGCCGCGATTCGAATTCGGAGGCGACCACTGAGCCGACCGACGGAATCTCCCTGGCGAAAGCCACGTTCAGTTGACGTCCGGCCTGAACGTAATACTGGCCGCGTAGATGTACCACTTCATGGCTGAGCAGCGACCGCTGGATGGCGATCCGGTTCATCACCTTTTCCATTCGCGGGAACATGTTCACCGGGAAGTAGATGCCCGTGTCGATCTTGCGAACCTGGAAGTCCTTGGGTGTGCCAGGATTGTCCTTGAAATCGAACGTGTCCAGATGGCTGATCGCGCCGGAGATTTCGAAGAAGACAACGTTCTTGGCGCTGCCGCGCGGACGAGTCTTGTGGCCGACTTCGGCCGCCCTTACCTTCAGCGGCCACACGCCCTCGAGTGAGGCGCCGAAGAGGCCGAGCCCGCCATACTTCAGCAGCTCACGGCGAGTTGGAAAGAGATCACCGACAGTCTTAGGACGATTCATCATGGCCCCCTAGAAGTTATAGAGAAACTCGACCAGATTCAGCAGCGCCCACTCCACATTCTGAGCGCCTTCCACGCGGTTTTTATCGAGGAAGGAGACGGCCAGCGCTTTCTCTTCGGGCATCGGCTCGCGCGAAAGTGTGGCCAGGAAAAGCTCCTCGACCACCTTGCCGTTATCCTTATAGCTATCGAGCATTCGCTGCACACGGCTGTCCTTCGCCGCAAGTACGCGGTCATTCACCACTGAAGAACGCATCAGCATGATCGGCTGCAGGGGAGATGCCTGCGGCGCACGCGGCGGCGTCCCGCGATTGGACTGCCCGAAAGCCTGCATGAAGCTCTTCAGCTCGCCTGCGCCGCGCGGCGCCGCCGACTGCATTGCCATCGTGACCGGCGGACCGGAAGGCGTTTCGTCGTCGTTCACCACCGCTCTGCGGCGTCCGCCCCCGAACACGCCGGGACGTCCCGTCGCGATAGTGATCGAATCGTGCAACTCTTCGGCAGTCAGCATGCGCGCATACTTGCGAGCGAAATACTTGGTGTAGTTGTCGTTCCACTCACCCGGGAATCGCGCCGAAAGTTGGTAGGCGCTGGAATTGCAAATCGTGCGGAACAGCGTGTGGAGGCTGTAATTGCTCTTGCGGAAGGAGGCGGCAAGCGCATTCAGCAGCTCGGGGTGCGACGGCTGCAACTGCCAGCCGGCTGGAACATTCTTCGGATCCTGACGATCGAGATCGAATTCATCGACCGGTTCGACGATGCCGAATCCCATCAGCTTGGACCAATAGAGATTGACGGTCGCGCGCGCGAACTGCGGATTGCTGGTCATCATGCGGGCCAGTTCAGCCCGCGGCTCAACGTTCGGCTTTACCGCTTCGTCAGTCAGGATGAACTTCGGGCTCGACGGTCCACCAAGGCGCTTCATGCGCAGCATACTGTCGGCTTTCGTGTCGTAGCCGGGAGCGAAATCGTCCACGATGAAGTGCCCCATGATCGACTCGGTCCGCTCCACGTGCGGGATATACCGCGTGTTTCCTAGAAACGCTGCCTGCTGGAAAAAGTCCGAGCGCTTCTGCTTGCTCAGATATACGTTCACCTTCTCCAGGTGAGCCGCGCCGTCATGACAGGAGATACACGACAGATTAATGCCCAGGAAGACCTTGCCAAACAGGATAGTCAGCTCGTCGTGCGTGTCGATCTGATTGATTTTGCGAAGATCGTCGGGACCCTCGACTTGTCCTGGTTTGCCTTCGACGTGCTCGCGGACGATCGGATTCACCGACGCCACCACCAGGTTGCTCTTGGCCGAGCCGGCTATCATGGCACGGACGAAATCATCGTACGGCCGGTCGGCCGCCAGACTTTCCTTCAGGGTGTAGTGGAACAGGTTGATGCCGCGGCCCATCTTTCCGTTGGCCCGAATCAGGTCCATATAGAAGTAGGACCACTTGTCGACGAAAGCCGGGCTCGCGATCAATCGGTCAACTAGACGCGCACGCTTGTCGACTGAACTATCAGCGAGGAACTCACGAAGGTCGGAAGTCGAAGGAATCTGGCCTGTCAAGTCCAGCGTGACGCGGCGGAAAAACTCCTGGTCGGTCGACAGCGGAGCGTGTGGAATGCCATCCTGCTCCATTTTCGCGAAGATGAAATCGTCGATAAAGTTGCGGCGTGGCACTCTCACGGTCGACCTGGCAGCCCTGGGGAGCCCCTCGGTCAGCTTCGCCGTTCGGGTGCCGGCGTCGTTCGATTTTGGACCCTGAAATAGTGGCGCGTGAACGTCTGACGACATCTCTGCTGTGTCCGGACGTGGTTTCTTTTGTTGATTATCGGCGGCCCAACAGAGAACCGCCGTCAGTGGCAGGATCAAAGTCAAACGAGACATGGGTCAACTCTCCTGACGCGCACAAAACGCACCTGCGTGAAGTATCCTCCACAATGCATAAAGATGTCAATTCGACTCTTTAAGGCAACATTAAAAAATATCAATGTAGCCCTAAGTTGACCGTCCTGTTACTTTTTTCTCCTTGACTCAACGACCCGGGCGATCTAACATGTCTCCCAGTCCGCCTTTATGTTTCAGGTGAAATATCACGTCTGCCCAGAGCTGCATCTCTGGCTGGACCGCTTTACTTCCTTTTAGGGGGCGTCCATGATTCGCTACGCGTTAGCTTGCCTGCTATCCACCGCGGCAGTCTTCGGCCAGGTTGGCTCATCAACGATCGTCGGTCGTGTGACCGACGCTTCGGGCGCGGTTGTGCCTGGAGTTGTCGTGTCGGTCACCAAAACCGACCAGAATTTCCAGTACAGCGCGACGACCAACGCGGATGGGCTGTTCCGTGTCCAATCGCTGCAGCCGGGACCTTATCGATTGACTTTCGAAGCAGCCGGATTCAAGCGAATGATCCGCGACGGTGTCGACTTGCGCGCCAGCGAAACACGGCCCGTTGATGTCGCCCTTGAGGTCGGTGCGGTGGCAGAGTCGATCGAGGTGAAGGCCACCAACCAATTGCTGGAAACGGAAACTACCTCGAGCGGCGCCCTGGTGGAAGGCAACATGTATTATAAGCTTCCGATCTATCAGCGCTCGGTCCAGTTCACGCTAACGGTCACCCCGGGATTGCAACTGTCCGGCTACGGTTCGGCGGCAAACGGCGGCACGGGGGCGTTTGCGGTGGCAGGTTCCCGCACGACCCAGCTTGGCATATTTGAGGACGGCGTTATCAGCATGAATCCCAATGGAAATGACGATTCTGTGCGCAGTGTCGAGAACGCAGTACAGGAAGTGAAGATCCTGACGAGCACGCTGCCTGCCGAGTACGGCCATACTGCGGGCGGCGTGATCAGCGTGGTGAAGAAGAGCGGGACGAATGAATTCCACGGAATGGCGTCCAACTTTGGACGCGTGCGCCGCATGCAGCATCGGCTGTTTTTCGACAGATTCAAGACTTCCGATCCGCAGCCGGGGGCTCCCAATGGCGTGGGAACATTCTTCATGTATCCGGACGCCACCGCGGGCGGACCTATTTTCATTCCGAAAGTGTACGACGGCCGGAACAAATCGTTCTTCTACTTCGGATGGCAAAAGCAGATCGAAAAAAAATCGGCGATCGTCTCGAACGCGGCGACGCCCACCCTCGACATGTTACGAGGGGACTTCAACTTCAACGGAGTAGGGAACCCGATTTATGATCCGCTTTCCACTACCAGGCTTGCTGACGGAACCTGGACGCGAACCCTGTTCCCCAACAAGACTGTTCCTCTGAACCGGTTCGATCCGGTTGCCCGCAAAGTGGTAGACATTAAACCCTGGAACTCACCGAATCTGCCGGGAACATTCGCTACCGGCGGGCCGCAGAATAACTACGTGTACAGCGAGAACGCGCGGGCGTTCATGGAAGAGTACAGCCTGCGGCTCGACCACCAGTTCAACACGGCCTTCAAGCTCTACTCGAGTTACACCTACGACTACTCGCTGAACCGCGGCCGTCCGACCAATATCGATCTGGTGGACTTCACCCGCAACGGCGAGGATCCGCCCTTCTCTGCGCACAATATTTCAACGGGCGGAACCTGGGTAATTAGCCCCACGCTGATTATGGATACGCGCGGCAGCCTTTTCCGGCAGGAGAGAACCAGAGTTGTGCCGTCGGTCGGAAAGAACTGGGCGCAAACACTGGGAATTCCGAATGTGAGCGGGGCGCAGATGCCGGCCTTCGGAACCGGCGACCAGTTCACAGCCGGCTCCATTTATGGGCTGATCGTACAAGGGCCAAACCATAGGGTCGATGAATCGATCACGTTTCGAAACGATGTAACGAAAATCTGGGGCGTACACGCTTTCAAAATGGGTTACGATCTGATGCGCAATCGGTCCAATTCGCAACAGACGAGCTTACCGAGCGGCGAATTCCTGTTCGACTCGATGACGGCAGGATTGCAGCCGAACGGACAACCGCTCCCGAATACGGGTAACACGTTCGCCGGCTTTTTGACCGGCGCCGTGCGGCAGGCGACCTTTGATGCCGAGCTGACCACTTGGTTGCCTCGCTCTGTTATTCACAGCTTCTATTTTCAGGACGACTGGAAGTTCTCGCCTACTCTGACTCTTAACCTGGGTGTGCGCTACTCGAATGAGAGCCCCTTCACCACCAAGTACGGATTGATGAGCAACTTCGATCCCAATGGAACCGATCCGCTGACCGGGCGCAAGGGCGCGATCACCCATCCAACATCGCCGTTGAGCAAGCGCGATAACAACAATTTCCAGCCGCGTATCGGTGTGGCGTGGCATCCGCTTCAGAAGTGGGTATTTCGCGGAGGATTCACGGTGAATACGATTGATGTCCGGTTCCCGTCCAATCGCGATAACTTTGCAGAATACTTTGCGACCACGGTCCAGTCGCAGGCGATCGGCGATCCTCGCCCGATCTTCCAGCTCAGCCAGGGACCCCAGCCGCTCAGGTTCAACGTCCTTCCGAACAACACCTCGCTGTTTGTGAATGCGGCAGGGAATTATAGCGGGCGCGACGTTCCCTGGTGGGATCCCAACATGCGGAACCCGTACGTCATGAACTGGCAGGCAGGCCTCCAGTATGAAATCAATCCCAACTACCTGCTGGACTTCTACTATCAGGGTTCGGCCGGAAACGGACTGATCGAGCGATGGAATATCAATACGTTCCCACTCGATTTCGGCGCCAATGATCCCGCCCTGCGCGCCGCCGCCTTTGCCGGAGCGCAGAATTACCGCCCCTACCCGCAGTTTGGGACGGTCAACTTCCGCTCGAACATGGGACACTCCACCTATCATTCCGGCACAGTCAAACTCGAGCGGCGCTACGCGAATGGCCTGATGTACAGCACTTTCTATACCTTCGCCAAGACCATCGACAGCCAGGATGGGGACAACGATGGCGAAGGCCGCGCGCCGATTCAGAACCGGTCACTTGAGAAAGCCCGGGCGAGCTTCGATCGGAATCATCGCTTCAACTTGACCGGGATTTATGCCCTGCCCTTCGGAAAGGGGAAGAAGTTCCTGAACAAGGGCGGCTTCATGAACCTGCTCTTCGGCGGATTCGAGATCTCCTGGATTCAAATGTGGGAGAGCGGCCGGCCTCTGACGTTCGGCTACTCGAACAGCCCCTACAACTACTTCCCAACATTCGCTGGCGTGCGCCGGGCAGATATAGTCGGCGACAATCACATGCGCGACAACTGGGGCGACTTCGGCGGAGATCGATTCACAAAAGTGAATATCAACCCTGTAATCGACATCAGCAACTTCGCTGCACCCGGATCGGCTCTCGGTTGCCCGAACACAATACCGGCGGGCATTGCGGCAGCCGACCGCACAGCGCTCATTAATAAGTGTAGTTTCGTGATCGGCAACTCCGGCCGCAACATCGTCACCGGACCGCGGCTGATGTACTCGCAGGGTTCGATCCAGAAGAACATCCCGATCAAAGAGAGATTTAATTTTCAGATCCGGCTGGACTTCCAGAACGTGTTCCATAATTACGCCTGGAGCAATCCCGACACCACAGCGGACTTCGCCAACCCGCGGAACTTCGGCAAGATCACCGCCGATCAGCGCACGTCCAGCGTAGGCGGACAGCCGCTCATGAACCTCAAGCTGCAACTGAGCTGGTAACTAAAACGTTAGACAAGCGCGCGCGGAGAAGTCCACCTGGGCGACTCCTACATCTGGCAGAACGAAATTCGCACCGAACTGGTCACCTCAGGCGCAATCCGCATGCGGTCTTATGACCTCGAGGGGAAATTGTTGTGGGAGCTCGGTGGACCGTTGTCGCACCTGGCGATCCCCAGTCCGTTCGCCAAGGGTGGACTCCTCTATATGATGTCCGGTTATACGGGCGACCAGGCTCGTCCCGTGTTCGCGATCAAACCAGGCGCCAGCGGCGATATCACTCTGAAACCGGGCGAAACGAGGAGGGCGTAACGAGCGTGATGCAACCCGGCCCGGGGTTTAAGCTTCTCGGCAAGAACTCGCTGGAAGAGATGACCCTGGCGACGCCGGCCATCGTGCGAGGCAGTTTGTTTATCCGGACAGGAACCAAGCTTTATCGCATTAGTAAATAGCCTCCGATTCAGAGAGCTTGAACCGCGTCTAGCGTGCTGCGGGCTTTAGCCTGCGCGGTCAAATTGCTCACTGCTAAAGTGGTTGCAAATACTTAAACGAACAAGCTAAAGCATGTTCCACAGTGGCGTCGACTCCACTGTGGAACATGCTTTAGCTTGTTCGTTTAAGTATTTGCAACGGCAATCAGTGAGCTCAGGTTACGAAACCTCCACCTTCACTCGATCCTCCGCCAGCAGCGGCCGCGTCGGATCGATGCGCGTGAACAGGATCGCGGCCACCATCACCATCCCGGCCACGATCCAAAGCGGCGACTGATAGCTCCCCATCGCCGTCACCGCATATCCGAAAAGCACCGAGCAGATGAATCCACCGAGCTGTCCAGCCGTATTCATAGTTCCCGTTACGACTCCCGCGTAGCGATGGCCAATATCGAGGCACAGCGCCCACGCCGCCGGCAGCATCAGATCCGCGACGCCGAATCCAAGTGACGAGAGCACCACGATTGCCGTCTTGTCCTGCGTTAGCGACATTGCGATCAACAGCAGAGCGGACGTCCCCAGACTTACCGCTCCCACCAGCCGCCGTCCGGTCTTCAGTCCGAACCGCATGGGGAGCCGGTCGCTCAAGTAGCCGCCGGCCACATTCCCCATCGCGCCCAGCAGAAACGGAAGCGACGAAAAGATCCCCATCTCGCCCTCCGTAAATCCCGATTTCACCAGGTAGCTCGGAAACCAGCCGAAGTAGAACCACGACCCCCACGCCTGGCAAAAGTACATGGCGAAGATGAGCCAGAGCTGGCGCTGACGAAGCAGTTCGCCCCACGGTACGCCGGCATGCGAATGCGTTCGCTCGGGAACTCCTTCCGCCGGCCGATCCTGATACCAGGCCCGCCAGCATAGCGCCCACACCATTCCGATTGCGCCAAGCACGACGAACGTCCAGCGCACGACGACGCCCGCCATGTTGGGATAAGCGCCCGGCCTCTCCCGCCCCGAACAGAAACCGCGTCGCCACCAGCGCCGGAAAACCCATCGCCGCTCCGGTCAGGCAAGTGAAGGCCGACCACCACACGACAATTCTGGTCAGCACGTTGCGCTGCCCAAGCCGATCGCCCATAGCGCCTGTGGGAATCTCGAAGAGTCCGTAGGCCAGCACGAAGGCCCCCGATCACCCAGCCCCAGCGGTCGGGCGGAATATTCAGTTCCTGCTGGATGCGCGGCCCGGCCACGGCGATAGCGATGCGGTCGAGAACGTGATGATCGCCAGAGCGATCAATAGGAGTAAAATGCGCCGTCGAGGATCGAGACTCAAGCCTCGGATCCGCTATTCGGCGGGCTTCTTTCTCGTCGTTGTCCTGCGTGGACGAGAGGTCCTGGCAGGAGCCTCGCCCTCGGCCTTCTTGCGCGGCGATTTCTTCGGCTTCGGACTCCGTGCTGTGGGCTGCCCCGCGACCACCGGCTGCGGCTCGTCCTCCTCGGGCTGCTCCTCCAAGGCTGCCATTGGTTCCGGTTCAGGCACCGCAGGCGGATGAAATTCCGGTCCCAGTCGCACAAGCAGCTTCTCTTCGTGCGGTTCCACCCGCACCAGCGCTTTATCCTGGGCGAAATTTAGAAATTCGCTGAACTCCTGGAAGCCGTATCTTTTCCAGTCGAAATTGGGCTGCTCGGCCTTGACCCATTCCACCAGCGTATCGTCGGTGCATCCCTCGTCCATTTCCAGCCGATGCGATTCCAGCACATCGCGCAGAATCGGAATCGCCTCTTCCGGTTTCGCTGCCGCCTTTTCCGGCTGCGCATCGGAATCCTTGCGGGAAATCATGTACCGGCCTTCACCGCCGGTCACATTGACCATGTTGTTCCGTTTGAGCTTCTCGACGAAATCGCTGAACGAGCCGGATCCATACGCCTTTTCGTTGAACGTCGAGTCGAGCTGCAGCATCGTCGATTTCAGCAATCCGAGCTGCGGACGCACTTCCCGCCGCTCGAGCACTTGCAGCGCGCGCTCCACCAGGGGCATCGCCAGCGCCAGGTCCAGCGGCGCGGGACGTCGATTCGGCCCGCGATGGGCCTGACTCGGCGGCGGTCCGCTGTGCGCAGGCTGATGCTGTTCGCGCTGCGTACGCGGCGGACGCTGCGGCTCGTCGAGCAAAGATTCGTAGCTTACGAACTCGTGACAGTTCTTCTGCAGAATCGTGCTCGTGAACGCGCGCCCGCCGACCACAAAAATGATTTTGTTGTATTGTTTCAGCTTATTGACCAGCGCGATGAAGTCGCTGTCACCACTGACGATCGCGAAGGCGTTGATATGGTCATGCGTGAACGCCATCTCCAGCGCATCGAGCGCCAGGTTGATGTCGGCGCCATTCTTGTCGCCCCGCGGCGACGGATCGCGCTGCACCATCTGGACGGCGTGCTCGGCCAATTGCCGCGTCGAGCTTTCCTGACGCCCCCAGTTGGCGTAAGCGATCTTAGTGACGATCTCGCCGCGCTCCTTCAAAGCGTCCAGCACAGCCGCCACGTCAAATTCTCTTTGCAGCGTTGATTTCACGCCAATTTCGATGTTATCGAAATCGATAAACACCGCTATCTTTAACTTGTCTTCCATTAACAGAAATTCCTCGATTCAAAATTTTACAGGTCTGCTTCGACCTTCTGCGCCACACTCGACCGGATGAATTCTACGATCCCGTCAAGAGAGGCGCCCGGTTGGAACACCGCCGCCACGCCTTGCGCTTTAAGCTCCGCGGCGTCCTGATCGGGAACGATTCCCCCCAACACCACCAGGACATCGGTCATATCTTTTTCACGCAGCAACTCCATCACCCGCGGCACGATGGCATTGTGAGCGCCGGAAAGGATCGAGAGCCCGATCACCTGCACGTCTTCCTGCAGCGCCGCGTTCACGATCATCTCCGGCGTCTGCCGCAACCCGGTATAGATGACCTCCATACCGGCGTCGCGGAGAGCCCGCGCGATCACCTTGGCGCCCCGGTCATGGCCGTCCAGCCCCGGTTTCGCCACTAACACTCGAATTGGCTTAAGCATCTAATCAGATCGCGCTCGATTCCTGATAGGAACCGAACACATCTCGCAGAGCGTTACAGATTTCGCCCAGCGTCGCGTAGGCGCGAACGGTATCCAGGATGTACGGCATTGTATTCTCCGTGCCCTGGGCCGCGCGCCTGAGGCGGTCTAATGATCGGGCGACTTCCGCCCCATCCCGCCTCCTCCGCAACGCCGCCAGCTTATTTACCTGGCGTTCGTGCGCCGCCTGATCGATCTGGAGGATCTCGATGGGCTCCTCGTCCAGCGACTGGAACGCATTGACACCCACGATGATTCTATCACCAGTTTCCACTTCCCGCTGGTAGCGGTAACTGGCGTTGGCGATTTCACTCTGCGGAAATCCGTTTTCAATGGCCGTGATCATGCCGCCCATCTGGTCGATCCGGCGGATGTAGTCCCAGGCAGCCTCTTCGATCGCGCACGTCAGATGTTCCAGAAAGTAGCTGCCGCCCAACGGATCGGGCTCGGCGGTGACGCCGCTCTCGTAGGCGATTACCTGCTGGGTGCGCAGCGCGATGGTAACTGCATGCTCGCCGGGCAGCGCATACGCTTCGTCGAGCGAATTGGTATGCAGCGACTGCGCCCCGCCCAGAACCGCCGCCATCGCCTGCAGCGTTGTCCGCACGATATTGTTCTGCGGCTGCTGCCAGGTGAGTGAGCATCCGGCGGTCTGCGCGTGAAAGCGGAGTTTCATGCTGCGCTCCGCCTTGGCGCCGAAGCGATCCCTCATCAACAGCGCCCAGATTTTTCGCGCTGCGCGATACTTGGCGATCTCCTCGAAAAAATCATTGTGAGCATTGAAGAAGAAGCTGAGCCGCGGCGCGAATTCATCGATAGCGAGCCCGCGCGCCAGAGCCCACTCCACATATTCGACCCCATCACGAAGAGTGAATGCGAGCTCCTGCGCCGCCGTCGACCCAGCCTCCCGGATGTGATAGCCGCTGATCGAAATCGGATTAAAGCGCGGCGTATGCTTTGCGCCGAACTCGATGGTGTCGGTCACCAGCCGCATCGAAGGTCGCGGCGGATAGATGAACTCTTTCTGCGCGATATATTCCTTCAGGATGTCGTTCTGGAGCGTGCCGGAGACCTTCGGCCACGGTACGCCCTGCTGCTCGGCGACTGCCAGATACATCGCCCACAGCACCGCCGCGGGCGAGTTGATGGTCATCGAAATGGAAATCTTGTCGAGCGGAATGCCGCGCAGCAGAATCTCCATATCTTCGAGCGAGCTCACCCCCGCGCCGCACTTGCCGACCTCGCCCTCCGCCATCGGATCATCGGCGTCATAGCCCATCAACGTCGGTAAATCGAAAGCGACGGAGAGCCCGGTCTGTCCCTGTTCGAGTAGATAGTGATACCGCCGATTGGTTTCCTCCGGCGTCGCGAAACCGGAGAACTGGCGCATCGTCCAGAGCTTGCCCCGATACATATCGCGATGAATGCCGCGTGTGTAAGGAAATTCACCAGGCGCCGGAAGCTCGCCCGGAGGCGCAGCCTCGTAGAACGGCTCGACTTCAACGCCACTAATCGTGGTGAATCGGCGTTCAGAAAGGCCGATTTTGTTCATCTATTCGCTATCTTAGCGCGTTCACTTAGGAGCTTGTTTGAAAAACCCAACGAACAAGCTAAAGCTTATTCCACATCGGCAACTCTTTTGTTTGACGCTGTGGAACAAGCTTTAGCTTGTTCGTCAGGCGAGCTCTCCTCAATGCATGCCTTTCGCCTTGTCACTTTGAGTCAGCGCCCGCGATAAGACGTCGATAAGCTTGCTGACACATCGCTGATTGAGATCTCGCAGCGAGGCGTACTCGCTTATTTCTATGATTCGGATTCGGGGACCTGCGGCATATGTCTCCCTCCGAAAGGCGTGACCGCAATTCCATTATTACTCCGACAAGGTACGGGCCAAAGCCGGACTACCCGGATCCTCTGCTCTACTACTCGCATCGTGTAGTGGACAACAGTCGTATAAAACACAAGCGAGGTGGATTCTGTGGCAGACCTGAGGAACAAGGTGGCGCTAGTCACCGGCGGTTCACGCGGCATCGGCGCAGCAATTGCGATGCGACTTGGGCAGGATGAAGCGGGCTGTAAAAACTACCGTCAAAAGGTTCGGGCGCATCGATATTCTTGTCAACAACGCCGCGGTCGTCCACTTCGGGGCTGATCGGAGAGATCCCGGAAGGCCAGTTGTCAGCGAGATGGCGGGCCTTGTCTCCTACCTTGCGGGTCCTGAAGCAGCATTCATCACCGGCGCGAATCTCAAGATCGACGGCGGCTTCACTGTATGAGCACAAGCGCCGGTGCTGGATCGGCCTGCGCCACTCCAGCTAAGAGCAAGCATGAAGAAGCTAGCTCACATTCCAGAGACACTCACCAAATTGTGCAGCGCAATCCCGGTTACTCTCCGGAGCACTCCGAACTTGGGTCCAGGCGGCTCGCACACAGCGGTCATGTCGCCGGCTGGCCGATGGACCGTAATCGCGAGCTCTGACTCCAGTCCTCTATCTCCATTCAGAATCGGTAAGACGCGCTGTTCGAGTTGGGTCAGCAGGTATCCCGCCGTCAGCGCTCGCCATCCAAGTTGTGGGGCGATTGCAAAGCCCGAGCGCCACCCTTCACCAGGCGCGTACGGACGCCTCAATGACGCCACGGGAAGCAGGAGCCTGCTCGCCTTTCCCGCTAGAATTGGGAGCAACGGTGGCGCAAACGCCAACACGCTGACTGACGCCATGTAGGTCGATAGCTCCAGTATCCCGCGCCCCCACCCGGGCAAATGCGTCCCGAGACTGCCCTGAAGCGGCCCAGCGATGCTCGCCGGCCCAACCGGACCCGATATGTTCCAAAACCCTCGTTTGCGCTCCGTCAGGCGAATGTGGATGTCAGCGACACCGGTTTCCGGATGGCGCACAGTCGCCACGCTGCGCTCGTCAAGGTTCTCGAAGACTCCGGCGGCGTTTAGACGGGCCACGCTCTGGCGCAGCTTCCGCTCATCGAGCGGTTGGGTCTCGTCAATCACCAGATTGCGACGGACGAATGCATCGCTATAGCTGTGGTTACCGCTGAACTCGATTCGTCCCACCTGGTACGGCTTGCCTCGCTCCGTGCTCGTCGTGATCTGGCCCTCTCGGTCAACGTTCACAGTCGCCGAGAAATCCAGAATCCCTTCGCGCTGAGCGGCTCGACGCTCTGCAAACAGCGCCCGGCAGAAGTCCCGCGGCAGGGTTTGATACTGCCGACCCGCGTGAACATCGATCGTCACAGCCGCATTCTTCCCAACCGTGTCCACCGTCGCGGCCTGGACGTCAGCATCGAAATACCCTTTGAAAAAATAGTACGATCGGAGCCGAGCGACATCGGCGTCGACGGCCGATTCCGAATACGACGGCAGGAGCCGCCAGCCCGGAAGAATGCGCCGTGGCCGAAGAGCCTGCAATGCGCCCTGCAATTCCTTATTCGATAAGCCGCTCTCTCCAGTAAATTCCACTCGACCGACGCGCACGGCATTGCCTGGATTCACTTGTAGTTTGAGATCGACCGTCTCGCCGACCGCGGGCGCTAGCTCATAGGTGACCCGTGCGTCTTGGAAGCCCCGCTCCTGTAGCTGCTTCTGTGCATCGATGGCGATTTGATGAGCGCGCCTGCGGTCAATGCAAGTGCCCTCCGGCAGTGTCGAAGTTAGCCCAAAAGTATTCGGCTCAATGGCCACTCGACGGATCGTGAAAACCCGGCGGGGCGTGGTCCGGAAAATGACAGCTATGCCATGGTCAGTCGCGTCAACGGTCTCGACCCGAATATCGTCAAACCGATCCAGGCTCCAAAGATAACGTAGGTCCCGCTCGACCGCGCGGGTGTCGAACGGCCGGCCCACCTGTGTTCCGAGTTTCACTGCCAATCCCGTTCCCACGACGGTCACAGATTGAACCAAAGGCTGGCCTGCCAGCTTGAAACAGCCGACTAAAGCGATTGAAACCAGGCGCCACTTTGTCAAATGCATCTAGCATTGCAAGCAGCAAGCCACTCAGCCGCAAGCGGCGGTGAGGGCGAAAGCAGGAGACGTAGATTTGCCGGTGCTGTATGCCGGACCGCAGGATCCTTGGTTGGCCTCGACCAGCTGCCGCGAGTACTTAACGTGGAGCGGCACATCCCTCGTCGGCCTTGACCGCGTGAATGTTTTTCTGCCACCCAGCCTGCAGGGGACCGGTACTGTGGACATCGCCGTGAGTATCGATGGCGAGTGGTCAAATCCCTTGCGGATTGCTTTTAAGTAAACCGATCGTGAGCAAGGCCGCTGCTGCCAAGGCCGTAACCGTCCGCACGTGGTTCCAGGCCGTCCAACTTTCGAGGAACTTCTGCCACACCATCGAACCCCCGGCGCTTAACGGGTCAACGGCCGCCAGAGCGTTATTTCGAGGAACGTTGAACGCAATCGTCACAACTGCGTTGCCGACGACATAGAGTAAGCCGCCAACCAGCAGATAGACCGCGTCCGGTCTGTGCCACGATCTCAGAGCGGAGACAACCAGAACGACACAACACGCAGCCGTTCCGAAAAGCGCAGTCATAAACGCTGGATTGATCACTGTGACATTGATCGAATTCATAGCGGCAATGCCCTGCGCCGCCGGCAGCCGGGCAAGCGCCTTCATCACGAAGTTCGAAAAAGCAAAGAAGACTCCGGCGACGAGCCCGCAGCCAAGCGCCGATACCAATGTCAAGCCAAAAAGAAAGCGATCCATCACCTGATCCCCCATACGCCGCTCGCCGCAGTATCGCGCGCAAAGTCGGCGAAGTCACGTGGCGGACGTCCCAGCGCGCGCTGGACTCCATCGGTCACACTCGCGTTTCGCCCGTCGAGCACGGTGGTAATCATTTCCATCATCGGAGTCACAAAATCTGCAGGGAGACCCTGCTCCAGCAACGCGGATTCATACTGCTGCGCAGAGACCGGCACATACCGGATTTCCCGGCCACTCGCCTTGCCGATCTCGCCGACCGCATCACCGAAAGTCAGCAGCCGGGGACCAGTTACTTCGTAGAGCTGCCCCACGTGCTTGTTCCCGGAAAGCGCCGCTGCCGCGATGTCCGCGATGTCCTCCGCGTCGATGAACGGCTCGGCCACATTTCCGGCCGGGAAGGGGACCTCGCCGCTGACCACTCCATCCACCAGGTACCCCTCACTAAAGTTTTGGCAGAACCAGCTTGCCCGCACGATCGTCCATTCCGCACCGGACTCCTGCACCGCCTGTTCGCCAAGCCGGGCCCCCTCCTCTCCCCGGCCCGACAACAGCACGAGGCGCTGGACCCCACTTCCCACCGCCAGTTTAGCGAACGAACCGACTGCGTCGGCAGCTCCCGGGAATGCCAGATCCGGATAGTAGGTCACATACACGGACTCCACATTTTGGAGTCCGGGCAGCCAGGTGTTTTGGTTCTCCCAATCGAATGCCGGCTTGCCTGATCGGGAACCGATGCGGACAGGCCTCCCAAGTTTTTGTAGCCGCTCGGCAACCCTGCGGCCGGTCTTGCCGGTCCCTCCCAGAATCAGCGTCGTTTTGTTCATGTCTCAGTTCCTTTCTACCTCCAATATCAGGCCGCCTGGACGGGACTATCAATGCTCATTAGTCTCTTATTCTTGCTCTTTAATCCAGGATGGCTGGACGAGAGATGCAATAGGACGCATACTCAGAAGCATGAACGTCGTCCTGCCTCCGATAGCCGATCCCCTGGGTGAGGCGCTGCATTTCCTGCGCATGAGCGGCATCTTCTATTGCCGCTCCGAGTTCACCGCCCCGTGGGCGCTTGCGCTGCCTCCGATGAAGGGATTTCTCATGCTGCACGTCGTCACCTCAGGACGCTGTTGGCTCGAGGTAGACGGAGCCCCAACCCGCCTGTTGCAGCCCGGCGACCTGGCGCTTGTGCCTCATGGCGCAGGTCACCAGATGGCGAGCGAGCCCGGTATGCCAGGCGCAAAACTCTTCGAGATCCACCGCGAACAGGTGAGCGAACGTTACGAGATCCTGCGGCTCGGCGGAGGCGGCGCGCCGTCGACTGCCGTGTGTGGCGTCTTCCAGTTCGACCACCCCGCCGCGCATCATCTGGTCACGCTCCTGCCGAGAATGATTGTCGTCGAAGCCTGGAATTCGCCCCACATGGATTGGATCCAGAGCACGCTCCGGATGATGGCCGCCGAAGCCAGGGAGCTACGGCCCGGAGGTGAAACCGTCATTACTCGCCTCGCCGACATTCTGGTAATACACGCCATCCGATCGTGGATCGCCCAGGATCCCGCGGCGCAAACCGGGTGGCTCGGCGCGCTCCAGGACAAGCAGATCGGCCGTGTCATCTCGCTCGTCCATCGCGAGCCCGCACGCCCGTGGACGCTCGAGTCGCTAGCCGCCGAGGCCGCCATGTCGCGTTCCGCATTCGCCGCGCGTTTCACCGGCCTGGTCGGCGAATCGGCGATGCACTACGTCACACGCTGGAGGATGCAGACGGCGTTGACGTGGCTCAGAGAGGAGGGCGCGCCGGTCGGCGATCTGTCGCGGCGTCTGGGCTACGAGTCGGAAGCGGCGTTCAGCCGGGCTTTTAAACGCTATATCGGCGTCTCTCCCGGCGCCGCGCGGAGAAATCGAGACTCGCCGGAATTCTCGTAGCGGCAATCGGGCCGTGTTACTCTGTACAGGAATCATCTTAGGCAGGAGGTTCCATTCAGTGGCGTACAAGACTTTGGCAACAACTCTTCTGGCCCTCGGCTTTGGAGCCGGCGCCGTTTCCGGCCAACCGCAGCCACGTACCTTTTTCAAAGAGCGCGCCCAACTGACCGATCGTGAAATCCAAACGATAACGCAGGGTCAGGTGGTTACCAAGGTCCTCAGCTCCAGCGACAAGTACGGAATGCTGGTCTTTGGGGCAGTCTATGTGAACGCGCCCATCGAGAAGTTCGCCGCCGCCTTCCGCGACGTGAAGAAGCTGAAGGAGAACAAGGTATACCTCGACGTCCAGGAGTTCAGTCTGGGCGGCGCTCCACCGAAGATATCCGATTTCGAACGTCTGTCGCTGGACAACAAGGATATAGACGACCTCCAGGCCTGCAAGTCCGGCGAATGCGACATTCAGGTATTTGACGACCTCGAGGCTCTTCAGAAGAAGATTAACTGGAACGCGCCGAACAAGTACACTCATGCCAACCAGGTCCTTCGACAGCGGGTCACCGATGGCATGACGCTCTATATAAAGAGCGGCCTGAAATCATTCGGCAGCTATCGGGACCGGGAGAAGGCCTTCAATGTCTACCAGGCGACGAAAGACATGATAGACAGCTCCTACTATCTGCCGCAGGACAGGGCCGGCGGAATCTATCGGCACATAATCGACTATCCGAACAGCAAGCTGGCCGGCGCCGAAGATTTCTTTTACTGGGAGAAGATTAACTTCGGGCAGGAGCCCACGGCGCGCGTGAACCACGTCGCGATCTTTCCGATGGGCTTCGGCCCGGTGAAGCTGCTGATCGCCAACAAACAACTCTATTCGAGCCGCTACATGAGAGTCGCTTTGCAGATGTTCTACTGTGTGCCCGACAGCGAGAATCCGGGCAAACCCGGATTCTTTCTTGTTGAGATGAACGACTCGCGATTACCCGATTTTGGCGGGTTGAAGCTTGCGGTCGTCCGTAGGGTGGCAACGGGAAAAGGCGTGGAAGCGACCAGAGACACGTTGACCATGTTTGCGGCGAGACTCAACAGCAAATAAATCGTGGATGCCACCGAACCAATCCGCATCGGATACACGCCTGGGCAGGACGTGACCCTCGATCATCTGCAGGATCAGATCGAGTGGTACAACCGGCACAGCGGTAACAGTAAGTCGGCGTTCATGGGCCTGAAAATTGCGACTATGACGGCTGCGGCCGTTATTCCGGCGTTAGCTGTGGTCGGCAATTTCTCCAAGGTGACTGCCGGTCTTGGTGTCCTGATTGTAGTCCTCGAAGGTTTGCAGCAGCTCTTTCAGTACCAGTCCAATTGGATCGCCTACCGCAGCACGTGCGAGTCGCTGAAGCATGAGAAGTTCCTTTACCTCGCAAACGCAGGTCCATACGCCACGGCGACGGATGCCCATGCGCTTTTGGCGGAGCGAATCGAGTCGCTAGTGTCGCAAGAGCACGCCAAATGGGCTTCCGGGCAGGAACAGCAACAGAAGGCCAAGAAAGAATAGGTACCGGCGGCGTAGTCACTTCGAAGTTACCGATGGCTTATTTCCCTTTTTGACTTGCAGATTCGCTCGTCACTCGCGCCTTCGATTGCTTGAGCCGAACTCGCGGCGTCGGCTCTTTCTGCGGCATACTGATGAGAGATGAAACGCCTTTCGATAATCTTGTGCCTCACCATCGCTGCAAGCGTCGCTCTCGCCGAAACCGCAGGCGGAATTAAATGGACCGCGCCCGCGGCCTGGAACGCGCAGCCGGAAAGGCCGATGAGAGCTGCCACCTACACAGTCCCCAAAACGGCCGGCGATCCTGAGGACGGCGAATGCGCGGTCTTCTATTTCGGCGCCGGTCAAGGCGGCGGTGTCGATGCAAATATCCAGCGCTGGATCGGCCAGTTCGAAGGTCCCGGCGGAGGTCCGGCCGACAAGCTCGCCAAGACTTCCAAGGCCACACTCGGTGGAATGCCCGTCACGCGCATCGACCTTGCCGGAACTTACAAATCGGCGGGCGGACCAATGATGCAATCCACCGGTTCGAAGCCCGGCTATCGACTGCTTGGCGCCATCGTCGAAGGTCCGCAAGGAGCCGTCTTCTTCAAGTTCACGGCCCCGGCGAAGACAGCCGCTGCCCAGCAGGCAGCCTTCGAGAAGCTGCTCCAATCCATTTCGCGGTGATCTTTTTCGAGGCCACAAAACAAAAAAGCCGGCCCCGCTAGGAGCCGGCCTGACGCCGCTGGATTGTTCCCCCCGAAACAATTCAGCCCGTCTTTCTGTCCTATGATGACAGTATACGGTCCCCTCTACAATAGCTCTGAAGTAACGTTACCTTTGGATTTGTACTAGAGTACGTATCTTAGTTGCGGGGGCCGATGCCTTCGGTCCGGCCTGCCAGGGGCTGCACGACAGGCCCGCCGCAGACGGCGATACCAGTCTTGGTCAATGCGCCGAGCACATTGTAGAGCAGCGCGTAAACGATTTGCTCGGTTACCTGTTGCTTTCCCGGAAGATGGAATGTGGAGGGTAGTTCCTTGGCAATGCGGAGTCGAACCGAATCCGGAATCGCTCTCCCATTCCGGTCCCACTGATTGGCGAGCGTAATCGGAGTCTGCATGATGACACCGGTCCGCCCTTCGACATAGAATTGGCAGCGGGAGAACCAACCGAGATTGGCTTGATCGGCGGCGTCGAATAGCAGCAGCGGCGCCTGCCTTCCAGGCGCGTTGAGATCCAGGATCAGGCTGCGCGGCGTGTCTTCTGATTTGACTTCAAAACCGGCTTGCTTAGCGATGTTTAAAACAAGGTCCAGGTCCAGTTCGAGCAGAATTAGCTTGTGTTGTCCCGCCTGCAATACCTGCATTCAGACCACTATTCTAGCAGTTGGAAACCATGTCAACCGACAATAATTTAGTGACTCCCGCGCCCGCTCTAGTGCTGTTCGATATTGATGGAACTCTCATTCGCCGCGCCGGTCCGCACCACCGCCAGGTCCTTGTTGACGCGGTTCACCAGATCACCGGCCTGAAAACATCGACGGATCATATTCCCGTCCACGGCATGCTCGATCCGGATATCTTGACCCGTATGATGCTGGATGGAGGCGCTACCAGGGAGCGGGTACGGACCGCTATGCCTGCCGTGATCGAGAAGGCACAAGCGCTCTATGTGCGTCGATGCCCGGATCTTACAGAAAAGACATGCCCAGGCGCTCACGACCTACTCGCCACACTAAACCGCCTCGGTATCCCCGCTGTGCTCGTGACCGGCAATCTTTCGCGAATTGGTTGGCGGAAAATGCAGCGATGTGGCCTCAAAAGCTACTTCCGCTATGGCGCTTTCGCAGAAATGGCGAAAAATCGCGCTGGATTGGCTCGTTTGGCCATAAGGCACGCTCGCCGCCAAGGTTGGATTCAGAAAGGGGCGGCGATTTCGCTCATCGGCGATGCGCCGAGCGATATTATTGCGGCTAAGGCCAATCGTGCCCGTTCGATAGCCGTGCTGACCGGGATCTCGACCCGGGAGGAACTATTGGCCGAGGAGCCCCATCTGCTGGTCGACGACTTGAGCGCCATCCCCGTCGAAATGTTGGTCTCGAAAATGCACAAACGTTAATGAACGCCTTAAAATGCCCGAAAGACTGGCTTTTTGTAGGCAAAACGTGCGCAGGGATGTCAAAATGTCGCTTCTAGACCAAGCCGAACCGCACAGCCATCTGGTCCAATTATATGGCTCAGATGAGGCTGGTCTCGCGAAGAACGTCGGCCGGTATTTGGTGGATGGCTTGAAGCGGGGCGACGGGTTACTCGTCATCGCCACGCAAACGCACAGAGCCGCCTTCTATCGCGAAATTAACTACTTAGGGTCGAATCCGGACGCCATCGTTTTTCTGGACGCCCAAGAGACGCTGGACAAGTTCATGGTTAGCGGACAGCCGGACTGGCGGCTTTTTGAGAAGACGGTCGCGGAAGCCAAGGACGCTCTCCCGGATCAACAGAGATTCCGAGCCTACGGAGAGATGGTCGGCATTCTCTGGACTGCGGGGCGCTACTCGGCTGCCATCCAACTGGAGAAGTTCTGGAACAAGCTGCTTAACTCCCATAATTTCAATCTGTTCTGCGCGTATCCCATTGACGTGTTCAGCACCGAATTCCAGATTGCGCCGCTCGACGCGCTCCTGTGCGCCCACACACATCTGGTGCCGGCCGGTATGAATGGGGATCTCGACAGCGCCTTAGACCAATCCATGGACGATTTTCTGGGCCGCCGGGCGGCAGGGTTACGGCCCTTAATGGAGGTTAATTTGCGGCCATCCTGGGCAGTAATGCCAAGAGCCGAAGCCAACATCCTGTGGCTCAGGAATAATCTTCCCGAAGAAGCCGATATGATTGTTGCCCGCGCGCGACAGTATTATCAGACATCACAAGTCCGGGCATGCTGTCCTTAACATAATTTTCACAGATTTTCCTCTGTCGGTTTTGATGAAAATAGTTTAACCTGAAGAAGTACCAGAGAAGAAGGAGACACCGGTATGGACTCCGTAGTACTCTTCGTTTCCCCTTACCAGAAGGACGCCCAATCCCTCTCCCAGATGCTCGATGAAGCATCCGTCAATTTGGTCCACGCGACCTGCCTCAGGGAGGCCGCCGTTGAGCTGGCCAACCGCCGGTTCCCAGTCATTCTGACGGAGGCCAATCTGGAGGACGGGAACTGGCAGGATGTGCTGAGCCTGGCGCGTCCGGCAGGGTCCGAATTGGTAGTCACTAATCCATGGGCCGATGCCCGGTTCTGGGCTGAGGCGATCAACCTTGGCGCCTACGATATGCTGGCGCAGCCTTTTCACGGAACAGAGGTGCGGCGCGTACTTTCCAGCGCTTCTTCCCGGCAGCCAAAGACGAAAACCGCGGCAGCGGTTCCCTAAGGACCCCTTATAATAGTCTTCGAGCTGAATGTCCAACGCCACTGATGTATTCGTTCGTGAAAATCAGGATCGTTTTCTCGAAGAGCTAAAAGATTTCCTCAGAATCCCCAGCGTCAGCACCTTACCCGAGCATCGCGGCGATATCGACCGCGCAGCCGGATTCGTCGCCAAGAGTTTGGGCGCCGCCGGTCTTGAGAACGTCGAAGTCATTGCGACAGCGAAGCATCCCTTGGTTTATGCCGACTGGCTGCACGCGCCGGGCAAGCCGACGGTACTTTGCTACGGCCACTACGATGTCCAGCCACCAGATCCACTCGAGCTCTGGGTCAGCCCTCCCTTCGAGCCCACAATTCGGGATGGAAATATCTACGCTCGAGGATCCGCCGACGACAAGGGGCAGTTCTACATGCACGTCAAGGCGGTCGAAACTCTGCGCGCCATCAACGGAAATCTGCCGGTCAATGTCAAATTCCTGATCGAAGGTGAAGAGGAAGTTGGCGGGGAATCCATTGCCAAGTATGTTGCTGCGAATCCGGAAAAACTGAAGGCTGACGTCGCGCTGGTGTCGGACACGGCGCTCTACGCCGAAGGCGTTCCGACGCTGTGCATCGGGCTGCGCGGGCTGGTCTACATCGAAGTGGAGACTAGCGGGGCCATGCGCGATTTGCACTCCGGCCTGTACGGAGGAGCGGCGCCAAACGCGGTCTTCGGCCTGATTGAATTGCTCTCGCGGGTAAAGGGATCTAACGGAGTCGTGCGGATTCCGGGATTTTACGACGACGTAGAGCCGCCCGCTCCCGCCGAAAAGGAAAGCTGGGAACGCCTGCCGTTTCGACCGAAGGATTTTTTGAAAAAGGAAGTCGGCTCGACGCGGCTAACAGGTGAGAGTAAATATACGATTCTGGAGAGGATTTGGGCAAGGCCGACGTTCGAGGTTCATGGCATCGCCGGCGGATTTACCGGGGCTGGGGCGAAAACGGTGATTCCGGCCAAGGCGACCGCGAAGGTCAGCATCCGTCTTGTTCCCAAGCAGGATCCCGAGAAAATCATCGGCGCATTCCGAAAATTCGTGGAGAAGAACACACCTAAAGGCATCCAGACCGAAGTGCGGGTGCTGAGCGGTGGGCCTGCGGTGATGGTGAATCCGGATCATCCGGCGATTCAGGTGGCGGCCAAGGCGTTCTCCGATATTCTAGGCAAGCCGACTGTCTTTATCCGGTCGGGCGGGTCGATTCCGATCGTTGGGGATTTCGCCACCCATCTGAAAATACCGACCGTGCTCATGGGGTTTGGGTTGCCCGACGACGGGTTGCATTCTCCTAACGAGAAGTACAAAGTCGAGAATTATTAT
>Ga0075421_100001543_pt1 | contig 27076 bp, 22 predicted proteins | sample SoiMetdeltSBSDD5_FD_75292 | JGI IMG/M metagenome (GOLD analysis project Ga0075421, IMG submission 75292) | Bulk soil microbial communities from a Populus tree surrounding site in Tennessee, USA - Soil MetaG P. deltoides SBSDD5 | ecosystem: Environmental > Terrestrial > Soil > Tree plantation... | reverse complement strand
AAGAAGGATGTAGGGGAAGAAGAATCTCGATGCGTTGGAGAAGCGCGACTCCGGAATCTGGTTTCCCGCGAAGGGCGCCCCGGCGGCCGATGGATCTGTCACTGGCGTGCGAAGCGAACTGAAGTCACCCCGCATGAACGCCGGATCGATCGTGATCGAGTTGTATCCCCCTTCCCTGCGTATTCTGTATCCTTCATAGCTTGCGAAGAAGAATGTCCGATTTCGAAAGACCGGTCCGCCCACGCTGCCTCCATATTGATTCCGGCGGAGCTTCTCTTTTGACGGCAGAAACGTGTTGCGGGCATCCAGCTTGTCGTTGCGCAGAAACTCCCACAGGGTGCCATGAAACGCGTTCGTGCCAGATTTCGTGATCATCGTCACGTTCAGCGGCGCTCGCCCGTTCTCCGCGCTGAATCCCGACGTCTGTACCCGGAACTCCGCTACGGAGTCGAGGTTCGGGAATCCCATGCCAGTCTCGGTGCTCGGGTCGTTCGCCGACGCGCCGTCGATCGAGAACTGCGTCGCGTCGCTATGCTGCCCCATACCTTGCATCTGGCGGCCTTGCACGTTCGCCTGCGTGATCCCGAGGTAGCGCAGGCCCGGAACCAGATTGACCATCTGCAGCGGGTCCCGGCCTAAGAGAGGCAATTCCCTGATCTGCTTCTGGCTGATGGACATCTCCACAGACGCCCGCTCCGTCTGGATCACCTCAGCGGCGCTTTGCACTGTTACTTCCTGCTTCACATCGCCTGGAGTCATCACCGGCTGCACACGCTTCTGTTCACCCGCCACCAGTTCCAACTGCGTAACGCGCCAGGTCGAGAAGTTTGGCGCCGACACCGTCACTGAGTAGATCCCACGCGGCAGCGCCAGCACCTGGAAAAAGCCTTCCGAGTCCGTCGCGACCGATTGCGAGGCGCCCGTCTCCGTGTTGATGATAGCGACCTTAACGTTCGGCATCGCCGCGCCGGACGAGTCTTTCACAGAGCCCAGGATCGAGCCATCGGCGCCCGCCTGAGCAGCGGCCACCCGGGCCATTGTCAACAGCAGCAAGGATGCGAGATGCAGCTTCATTTCGGCCCCCGGCAAAACTTGGAATAGCAACAATCGTACTCCAGCTCGAGCCCCTTACGGATGCTCGAGTCGAAACCATAGAAAGAACCCGTAAATAGCGAGCACCGTGCCGATGAAGATCAGCCACCATAGCCGTAGATCGCGCCAACCGGAGTAACGCGCCTGTTCGGCGGCCGGCAGCGCCGAGTAGCGCCAGTTCCAGATCATACCTCCGATCTTCTCCAAATCCGGCGGCCTGGTGCTCAACGACACTGTGATCATTACGATCATGCAGAACGCCCACGAGATCACGGCCCGATGCAGATAGTTCGCATATGGGGCGAGCCAGACCACCGAACGGAACAGATAGAACTGAAGAAACAGAGTAAAGAGAAATCCCAGTGCGATGGTCGCGAACGCCCCTGGCGTGTTGGCCCGCCACCACAGCAGTCCCAATGTGAAGATCACCGCGAACGGCGGCGCGATGTAAGCAAAGCCCTCTTGAATCAGCACAAACAGTGAACTCTGCGACGTGCTAAACCACAAAGCGATCGCGATTCCCAACCCCATCACCGCCGTCCCGCTCCATTGCCCGAATCGCACCAGTGCGTGCTCGCTCGCATCCGGCCGCACCAGTTTGCGGTAAAGATCCATCGTGAGAATCGTCGAAGTTGAGTTCGTCAGGGCCGATAGATGAGACATTAGCGCCGCCGCGATGGCCGCAAGAATCAGCCCACGCAGCCCTTGCGGCACTAACGACTCCACCAGCAGGATATAGGCTTGATCCGGACGCTGCAGATTCGGGAACAGCTTAAAGGCGATGATCCCCGGCAGCACGAATAGTACTGGCATCAGGATCTGCAGGAAGCCCGCCGTGACGACACCCATCCGTGCGTTGTATTCGTTCCGCGCGCCCAGGCACCGCTGCACAATATGCTGGCTCGTGCAGTTATACCAGATGCCTACACTCAGGAAGCTGGTGAACACCCCCGTGAACGGGAACAGATTGTGTTTCGGCCCATGGAAGACTTGGAACTTCTCTGGGTGCTCCTGCATCAACTGGGCGAGCCCGCCCACCTTCCACAAACCGATTACGGGCACCAGTATCCCTCCCGCGAGCAGGACCGCGATCTGCATGAAGTCGGTCCAGGCCGCCGACTTCAATCCTCCGTAAACCGTGTACGCACCGGTCAGCACACCTAAGAACACGATCGCCCACACCAGGTCCATCCCGAACATGCTTTCGAGCGCCAGCCCGCCGGCGTACAACGGAGCGGCGATCAGCGAGAACAGGTACCCGACCACGCACGATACCGCGAAGATATAACGCGCCGCCGGATGGTAGCGGCGCTCCAGAAACTCCGGCATCGTGTACAAGCCGGTTCGCATGTAATAAGGCAGAAAGATCCAGATCAGCAGGGTGTACACAATCCACGCATTCCAACTGAAGGCCGAGATCACGATGCCATGCGTGTAGCCGGCGCCCACCTGCGCGATGAAGTTGTCGCTGCTAATGGCCGTCGCCACCATCGAGGCGCCGACAACGTACCACGGCAACTCGCGATCCCCCATGAAGTAATCGCGCGAAGTGCTCCTCCCCTTGCGCGCTACCATGAACCCTACCGCCACCGTCAGCAGAAGATATGCGGCGAAGATCGCTATCTCCCACTGCGTCATGTGGACGCGGCCGCTGCTCAATATGCCGCCTCGATGCGCAGTGGACCCTCGACGCGGCCGATCCGCACCACTCCCGATGCGTCAAAATCGGAGTGCTTCCGGCCGTTCACCTTGACGCCGCTCAACCGTGCGCGCAGAGGGATCTCGAGCATCCGCCATTGGCCCGGCGGCGGTTGCACCGAGATCCGAACGCCTCGTTCTACACCCTCGGAGGTGAATGAGATGTCGCCAAAGTACGTCGCCAGGCGTTCCACCTTCAGCCGCTTCCCCTTCGCCATCCAAGCGCGCGGCACACCCTTCAACAAGTGCAGCGTGCCGGTTTCCACATTGTTGCGCAGCTCCTCCATAACGAGCGCATTGCGCAGCATGTGCAGCCAGTCCGCACTGGCCGCCGAGTTCGGGAACGAGTAATCGGCTCCAACGAAGCCGCCAGCCTTGGTGTTGTATCCGATGAACGGCGATCCCTCCGACGCGACATAGGTATATCGCGACATGCCGAACGCAAGCTTCGCGTAGAGTCCCAGTAAGAACTCCTGTACTTCTCCTCGCCGCAAGCGGAAGTTGTAATACCCGCCATCGTAGACGTTGTTCACCCAGCCAAGAAGTCCCGAAACCGGTCGCGCCCGCGTCAGCCCGAGCGCGAAGCCGTTTCGCAGCTTCACATAATCAGCCAGCCACTGCCCTACTTCGTCATCGGAGTTGAAGAAATTGTAGTGCAGTTGCATGTCCACCCAGTAATGGAAGTATGCCCCTTGCAGCCTCCCCATCCCTAGATCGTCATAGGGCTCGGGTCCGTAATCCGGCGTCTCGCGGAAGTACAGCGTCTGCGGATCGACAAATGGCGGCCTCCCAGGAATGCGGATCGCCGCCCGTTTCATCGCTGTCAGAATGTCATCGCGAAACGCAGCACCCTCTCGCAGGTAGAGCTCTCCGCGAGACCTATCGATGCTCGTCACTATGAGGAATCGTCCCAGATCGAGCAAACCCTGGCAGTTGGTGATGTTGTGGCCCAACACGTAGACCGTTTGCGTGCTCGCCTGCACGTCCACGCCAGGCTTGTCAGGCGGCAGCAAGCCCCAGTGCAACGGCTTCCCGCCCGCTCTGTCGACCATGGTCGTCTTCCGTTCGCGGATGATCTCCTCCGCGACGCGATGGTAGTCGGCTTTGTGCCGGTCGTAAAGATCGGTGAAACCGGTAAGGCGATAGCTCTCGAGGAGGTGGTGCAGCACCATCGCCCGCCGGTTTTGATACTTACGCCCGGCGCCTTCCGGTGTCACGCACATTTGCGGAAACCACTGCTGCAACGTATTGGCATACTCCTTGTGGCCGAACATCGCGAACACGTGCGTGCCGAAACCATTCTCCTGGGGATAGGTCGAATCGTTGTAGCGGAGTCCCGAGCCGTAGGTGAACCTGGGGCCATCGGCGAGTACGAAGTTCTGGAGCAGCAGGGCGCGCCAAACATCATTCACGCGCGGCTCGGGGGTTTCGATTACTGCCCCCTTGTCGAGCAACCCCTGCCAAAAGGCGGAAGCGCTCCGGTGGACGGAATCGAACTCCACAGCCGAGGGCAGTTTCACGAAGTGCGCCGCATCCGGCAAATAAGGAATCTTGAAGAAGACTCGTCGCGTTCTGCCGGGATCGAGATGGAAGCGCCATTCGACGCGGTCGCCGCGAAATTCGGCGCCTTCGCTCACAGCCACGAGCGCCGCACCGTTGCTGTCCAGGACTCGCCTGTCACGAAACTGAACGCTGCTCTGATCCGTCAGCGCCACCCGCGCGATCACGGCAGCGTCACGCAAAATCCCGCTCACGTTTGTAACGTCGAATGCGACATACGCGATGTCCGGACGATCGCCTTCGCCTCGCGGCTTCCAGGCAAGGGAGATCTGCCGGTAACGTACACCATCGAGTTCATAACTCGAAGTCACGATCGGAAGATACCCTCTCTCATAGCCGATACTCGTGTAGTTCTTTCGCACGCCACCTGGCAACTCGGCATTCGGACCGACACGGAATTCGACGACGGTATTGTGCGCAAGGGGCAACGTCCCGGTCGCTCCCAGCGCGTCCGTGAGCCGCCCGTGGATCAGGTTTGCCGCGATTGCTCCATTCCAGTAGATCGAGAACTCGTTGAAGTACCTACCGAGTGGCTGCGAAGGTTCGCTGTATGTGCCGAGCACCGTGCGGTCCAAGATTTTCCCGGGGTAGACGGCGGATACCGAAGCCCATGACGGTTCGCCGGCGGCCATCACCCTTCGCGCCAGTGGATCATCGGGACCTTTCATTAACTGGTCCTCCACCTGCTTACCCGCCTTCATCGAGGCCTGCTCCTCTGGCGTGAACTCGATGTCGCGCGCCCACGACTCGGTCAGCGCAACATACCGCGCCTTGAACGCGCGTCCCTTAGCCGGGTCCGCAGTGATGCTCTTGAGGTCTTCGCCCTTCATGAAGGCCGCTAAAACAATCAGGAGAAGCGCGGTCATTCGGGAAACACCTCCGGAAGAAACTCGCCGAGTCTCCGGCCATCGAAGCGATTCCAGCCTCATCTAGCTGACCGCCACGGACGACACATTGCTCGCGGCGCGGAGGCCGCCGCCCTTCAGACGCTCGCAGGCATTCGTCGGTCCTCCCACCGCGTCGACGATGGTGACCTCGTGACCGATCGAGCGCAACTCGCGCACGATCGCTTCATTCATGTTGCGTGTGACTTCAATCGGGCCTTGCTCTTCCACATGCAATCGTGGCGACGTGACCGCTGCGAGGCCCGTGGCGTTGTGCTCAACGAGTTGGCGGCATACGTGCGACGCCACGTTGACGATACGCCTGCCTCCGCGCAACCCGCAGGCGACATCTCGATCCGGAAGCCGGAGGATCGCGGGGCAGACGTTGTTCAACGGACGCTTGCGCGGTCCAACCGAGTTCGGCCTCCCCGGCCGCGGATCGAAGCGGCACATGCCGTGACCGAGCGTGATCCCCGTATCCGGCACCGTGACGCACGAGCCGAAAGAGCCGCCATGCGAGATTGTCATCGCCACCATGTTCCCGTCGGCGTCGGCGGTTGTAATATTCGTTGTGCCGGAGCTTGGATTGGCAGACGGCGCGCTCTGGCGATCGACCAAGCGAGGATTGCTGCGCAGCGACTCCACGCGTCCGGCGGCGTAGTCCTTGCTTAGGAACTTTTCCGGCGCGGCGCCGTCTCCAAAGTAGCGGAGGCGGTCGCGCCAAGCGAGTTTGGCGACTTCCGCAAATTGATGCCAGTACATCGGATCGGTGAGCGAAGCCTTAGGCAACTGGTCCCACATGTTCAGCATCTGCGCCACGCTGAGGCCGCCGTTGGCCAGCACACCGCAAAAAACACGGCCACCCCGAAATGTTGTTTCGTACGGTGAAACGATTCGCGGGTCAAACCTCGCCATGTCTTCCCTGGTCAGGATTCCGCCGAGGTTTCGCACATGGTCGGCGATGCGGCGGCCGAGTTCGCCTTCGTAGAAGTCGCGCCATCCCGTTTGCGCGAGTCTCGTCAGCGTGGTCTCCATGTCGCGACGATGCCATTTGTCGTCCGGCTTAGGGAGGCGGCCTTCGGGAATCAGATGCTTCTCGGCCGCGGGATATCGCCGGATAACGGCCTCTCGCGCCCGGACTGCGTTGGCCATGGGTCCGAATGGCATGCCGTTGCTCAACATGTCGAGCGAAGGCTGAAACAGCGACGACCACTTCGCCCGGCCCCACTTCTCATGCAGACGGCCGAATCCGCCCATCACGCCGGGAACGCCGACGGCCAGAGGTCCGTTGATGTTCGCATCGTCGCGGACGGAGCAATGGTACTCGTTCTCGTTGATCGCCCTGCCCTCGCCCTTGGGCAGAACGTGATACATGCCATCCTTCGCCGCGGCGGGAGAGATCGAGTTTGCATCCAGGCAGAACGCGCGTCCACTCTTGCCTTCCAGGATGACGGCGCAGCACACGTAGCCTCCGATGTCGACATTGTGCGGCTCGATCATGCATGCGGCAAGCCCGGCAGCGACCGCGGCGTCAAAGGCATTGCCGCCGTGCGACAGGATTTCGCCAGCGGCCCGCACTGCGATCGCCGGCTCTGTAGCCGCGACGCCATAAGCCCCCGTCGTCTCTCGCCCCTCGCTGATCGTGCGAGCGGCTGCCGTGGACGCGGCGAAAGCGAGCATTTCTCTTCGGGTGAAGCCAGACATCGCGTAGACTTTTTAGAGATTGTATCCCATCAATTGGAAACCATTAGCCCTGCTATGGCTCACCTATTTCTTGAACTATGTCGACCGCCAGGTGATTTTCTCTATGCTGCCCGCTGTGCGCGGCGAGATCCCGATGTCGAATCTCGAACTCGGATGGGTCGGCTCGCTGTTCATCTGGTGTTACTCGCTCGCGTCACCGCTAGGTGGCCGGCTCGCCGATCGCTACGGCGCGGGTTCAATGGTGTTTGCGAGTCTCCTGTTGTTCAGTGGCGCAACGCTAGCCACCGGAATGAGCCACTCGGCCGCCGTGCTGCTGGCTGGCCGCGCAATTCTCGGCGTCACTGAGTCCTTCTACTTCCCCGCCGCGGTCAGCTTATTGGGCAGCTTGCATGCGAGCGCCGTGCGCTCCCGCGTGATCTCGCTGCATGGATCGGCGCAGTTCGCAGGAGCGGCCATGGGCGGATGGTTCGGCGGATGGATGGCCGAGCGCTTCGGCTGGCGCAGCACCTTCCAATGCCTTGCCGTTGCAGGGTTGGTGTGGGCCGTTGTGGTCGCCCAGACATTGCCGGGCGGGCGCCCAAAGGCCACCAATTCCATGTCCGACAGTGGCCGATGGGGCGATCTGCTAGACCGCCGTTACGCAGCTCTGCTGGCGGCGTTCTTCGCTCTCTGCGCTATGTTGTGGATGCTCTATGCATGGCTTCCGCTTTTTCTGCACGAGAAGTTCAACCTCAGCCTGAGCGAGAGTGGGTTGCAAGCGACGATCTTTCTCCAGAGCGGTTCATTAGCAGGTATCCTCGCCGGCGGAGTCGCGGGCGACTGGTTGAGCCGCCGCCTGCGCGCCGGGCGCCTGATGTTGGCGGCAGGCGGATTGCTGGCGGCATCTCCCTTTGCGGTGTGGATCCTCGCCGCGCCCGAGCTGTGGCTCGCATCCATAGCGGCTGCCTGTTTCGGTTGGTTTGCCGGCCTAATGATGGCAAATAACGTCGCCGCGGCGTATGACCTCGTCGCCGGACGTTCGTATGGACTCGCCGCTGGTGTGCTGACGTTGGTTGGCGGACTCGCGGGCGGGCTCTCGATCCTCTTCGCCGGCGCCTGGAAGGACAGCTATGGCATCGAGTTCCTCATGCGCTGGGCGGCGGGCGCGGCGGCTGTGAGTGCGATCTTGCTGGCCGCGATCGTGTCGCGTTACCCTGATCGCTTGCTCAACGATGAAAATTCGGCGCATTGAAACAATCCCCGTGCAGGTTCCACTGCGGCCGCGGCGGATGATCCGGGCGAGCCTCGGCACGCACGCGGTATCTCCGTTCCTGCTCGTACGTGTGCACACGGACGACGGACTCGTGGGGCTCGGCGAGGTGTCTTGCACGCCGCGGTGGAGCGGCGAGGATCAGGTCACGGCAGCACACCTGATCGCCGCCTACTTCGAACCGTTGTGGATTGGCGAAGACGCGCGCAACGTGGAGGCACTTACTCGCAAGCTGCGGCTCGGCGCGGCGGGCAATCCATTCACCAAGGCCGCGCTGGAGATGGCGCTGTGGGATCTGCTCGGCAAAGTGGCTGGCCTTCCGGTCTACCGGCTGCTGGGCGGCGCGGTACGCGACAGCGTGGAGACGAAGTTTTCCGTATCGGGGGTGCCGCCGGCCGAAGCGGCGGATCTCGCCAGTTGGGCTCGCGGCGAGGGTTTCACTTCCATGAAGGTGAAGGTTGGTGTGGGTCCGGAGGATGTTGAGCGCGTGAACGCGGTACGGGAAGCCGCGGACGTGATCCCGGGCGTAGATGCAAACGGGGGTTGGGACGTGGTGACCGCCGTTCGGATGGTTTTGAGGATGGGTGAGATCGCCTTTGTCGAGCAGCCCGTCTCTCCCGGCGATGCAACGCGTATGGCTCAGGTGAAGCGCGGCGTGCGTGTGCCCATCGTGGCCGATGAGAGTCTCTACACCGCAGACGATGCGATGCAGTTGATTCAGGCGAAGGCTGCCGATGTTTTCTCGATCTACGTGGGCAAGAGCGGCGGCATCGCCAACGCGAGACGGATCGCCGCGATTGCCGACGCCGCGGGAGTGCCCTGCACGATCGGCAGCAATCTAGAGCTCGGCGTCGCCAGCGCGGCCATGCTGCATCTTGCGGTTGCCACTCCCGCGATCACCTGGCCGTGCGATATTCTCACTCCATTTTTCTATGAGGACGATGTGCTGCGGGAGCCACTGGACATCCGGGCGGGGATCGCGTTCGTGCCCGAGCGGCCTGGTCTCGGCGTCGAGTTAGACGAAGAGAAGATCGCGCGCTACCGGGTGGACCGATGACTCCTCTGTGGATCACGCAGCCGGTGCGCGCTCGACAGGCTATGGTGACGACGGCCGATGAGCACGCGACGCGAGCGGGCGTCGAGGTGCTGCGCGAAGGCGGGAGTGTTGCGGATGCGGCGGTCGCCATTGCGTTCGCCCTCGGCGTGACCCAACCTGGCATGTGCGGCATCGGAGGCGGCGGCCACGCGCTGCACCGCACAGCCGAAGGAATGGCGTACTTCCTTGATTTTCGCGAGCGGGCGCCGCTGTCGGCGACGCGTGACATGTTTTGCGGCGATCGATCGAGCGTGCATGGATGGACAGCCGCCGCGACCCCTGGAGCCGTACGGGGCCTGTGGGATCTTCATCAGTCGCATGGACGGATGCCGTGGGCTCGGTTGCTGGAGCCTGCGATCCGGCTGGCCAGAGACGGGCATGCCGTAAGTTGGCAGCGTTCGATGGCCGCCCGCGACGCCGTTTCCCTACAATTCGATCCAGAGTGCGCTCTGCGGAAGCAGGCAGGCGAACCGCTGGTTCAGCCTGAGCTGGCCGCGACGCATGAGCGCATTGCGGCGGGCGGCGTGGACGAATTTTATCGTGGCGAGACGGCGCGGCGGTTGGCCGCGGAGATGGCTTCACACGGCGGCGCGGTGACGCTTTCCGATCTTGCGGCTTACAGGTGTGCCGTGCGGGCACCTATCACCGCCCGGTACCGCCATTACGACATCATCACAGCCCCACCGCCCAGCGGCGGCGGCTTCAGCCTCGTGCGCATGCTCGCGGTCCTGGAGCCGCATGATTTGCCGATGCTCGGCCACAACTCGTCGGCGTATCTCGATTTGCTGGCGAGAACGATGCGCGACGCCGTAGAAGAGCGAGTCCGCATCGTCGGTGATCCCGAATTTGCGCACACGACCCACTTCAACGTCGTGCATGCAAGCGGCGAGGCGATTGCGTTGACCTTCACGCTGAACGGCATCTACGGATGCGGCGTCACGGCGCCCGGTCTCGGTTTCCTGTTGAACAACAATATGGACAACTTCGCAACGCGGCCCGGTCAGCCGAACCAGTATGGGCTGGTGCAGTACGAAGTAAATGCGATCGAGCCGGGCAAGCGGCCCGTCTCTTCGATGACGCCGACGATGGCACTGCGAGACGGGCAACTCGCGCTTGTGACCGGCACGCCCGGCGGCCCGACGATCCCCACCGCCGTGTTGCAGATTGTGCTGAACGCGCTCGATTTTGGCATGAATGCCTCCGATGCGCTGCTTATGCCGCGCGTGCACCATCAGTGGCGTCCGGATGTGCTCTATCACGAGGCGGGCTTTTCACAGGACACTCTCCATTTGCTGGCGGAGTGCGGACACGTGCTGCAGCCGCGATTGGCGAACAACGACGCGAGCATGGTGCGGATCGAAGGCGGATGGCTCGAAGGCGCTGTGGACCCGCGGCGGGAAGGCCGAGCGGAAGGGATATGACGGAGATCGACATTGCCCAATTCGAAGTATTCGCCACGGGCCTGGATCATCCCGAAGGGCTCGCTTTCGATGCGGAAGGCAACCTGTGGGCGGGCGGCGAAGCTGGGCAGGTGTACTGTATCGATTCGACGGGACGCTCGCGCATTGTGGCTGAATGCGGGGGCTTCACGCTCGGCATGGCCTTCTCGGGCGACGGCGAGCTGTTTCTGTGCAACTCCGCCAAGGGAGTCTTGTGCGTAAAGCCGTCGGGTAAGTGGGACGTGTTCGCCGATGGCATGTTGTGCCCAAACTCCCCGGCGTTCGATCGCAGCGGCGATTTGTGGGTCAGTGATTCGGGTAAATGGAAAAAGAATAACGGGCGCGTGCTGCGCTTTCGTTCGGACGGAACGCAACGGGTAATGGCGGAAGGCTGGGGCTATGTGAACGGCCTTTGTTTCGATGCGTCGGGCACGCTGTACATCGCGGAGAGCGACAGCCGCAGGATCTTGCGGCTCGATGGCTCGGTGGCAGCCCGAGAAGTGGGCCGCACACCCGATGGACTGGCGTTTGCGCCGGACGGCTCGTTGTTCGTCGCCTGTTATGCATCCGATGATGTCTGGCGCATCGATCCGCAAGGGAACATGAGGCGATACTCTCACGACCCGGATGCGATCCTACTGTGCCGTCCTACCAACCTCGCGATCCATAATGGCTACCTGTACGTGACGAACCTGGGACGCACGACGATCGTGAGGTGCCGGCTGTGATCAATCTCGAGGGCAAGAGCGCGCTGGTGACCGGCGCGGCTCATGGGATCGGCGCGGCGATCACGCGTATGTTCCGCGACGCGGGAGCGTGCGTGGTCGCCGTGGACATCGAGGGGAGCGATAGCGAGTGGTTCTTCCGCGCGGACGTGTGCTCGGAAGCCGATGCGGATAAGGCGGTAGAACACCTGGTGAAGGCAACTGGCAAAATCGACGTGGTGGTAAACAACGCTGCGTGGATGGGGCAAGGGCACGCATTGATTGGCTCCACCGAGGAAGAATGGCAGCGTTCATGGGAGGTTAACCTTATCGGCAGCCGCAACTATACGCGCGCCGCGCTTCGGCACATGCTGCCGAAGAGGAATGGATCGATCATCAACATCGCGTCGATACAGGCGATCGCGGCGGCGCGTGATTCGGTAGCCTACACAACAACCAAGGCGGGATTAATCGGGTTTACGCGCAGCGTCGCCAATGACTACGGACCGAACAACATCCGCGCCAATGCAATTTGCCCCGGGGCTATCCGGACCCGCATTTCGCCGGCGGAAGGAAGCGACATGCACGCGAGACAGATCTCGAAGACGTTCCTGGGCAGAACCGGCACAGTGGAGGATGTCGCCTACGCTGCGCTCTACCTTGCGTCGGATGCGTCGGCGTATGTGACGGGCGCGATTCTCGCCGTGGATGGCGGCTGGAGTGCGATGTAAGGAGGATGCATGCGACACATCCGATTGACCTACTCGAGCGGAGAGAGCGTGGTCGCCGAGATGCTGGACGAGGAGGCGCCGGCCGTTTGTGACTACATCTGGAGCCTTCTGCCGATCGAGGGCCGAACAATTCACGGAATGTATTCGGGGGCGGAGGTGTTCCTGCTGATCGACAAGCCGCATCCGGTGGCGCGCGAGAATATGGTGCACATTCCGCTGCCCGGCGAGCTACTCTACTTCTTCGATGACGGTGCCGGCGCCGTGGGGAAACGCGGACCGGTGGGAGAAATCTGTCTGGTGTATGGCCGGGGCGTGCGGTTGACGGCGCACGAGGGACTGCCGGCGCAAGCCAGCCTTTTTGCACGAATTCCGGGCGATTGGAAGCGCGACTGGGTGGAGTTCGCCAAGGCTTGCCGCAACTCACGCTGGGAGGGACCGCAGTTGCTGCGCATCTCGCCGGTTTCCGAGTGAGGCTTCTCACAAGCGGGCCTGTCGAAAAAAAGGCCGGACTCCTTAACTGCGCATGTCTGTCGGGCAACTACACGCCAGCCACTGTGGTGCGGTGCATGACTCGCCGCAGGGGTAATTCGTAGTTGCGGATCGCACGGTGCTGCGTCAGGCAGTTATCCCACATGAGCACGTCGCCGGCTCGCCAGCGGTGCGTGTAGAGCGTCTCGGGCCTCACGATGTGTGCAAAGAGTTGCTGCAGCAGCACGGCGCCCTCGTCGACTGCGAGGCCTTCGATCGCCGTCGTGAAGCCTTCGTTGACAAAAATTACCTCGCGCCCCGTGATCGGGTGCTGGCGGATCACGGCGTGGCGCACGTCGGGCACCTTCTTCAGTTGCTCTTCGCTCAGCGCGCCGCGGCCGCCAGCCGACTGCTGCTTCTGATAACGATCGCCGTAGCGGTGAATGGCGGTGGCTCCTTCGAGGCGCTCCTTGAGACTCTGGGGGAGCGTTTCGTATGCATAGGCGGCGCTGGCGAATAGCGTCTCGCCGAGGACGACGCCGTCGCGAATTGGCACATCGAGCGCGTAGAGTAGGGAACAGCGGCTCGGGTTCGCGATGTACGAGAGGTCGCTGTGCCAGTACTGTCCGGCGTCGGCGAGTCCGATGTTGCGCCCGTCCTCTATTACATTCGATACCACCAGGATCTCTGGATAACCGGGCTTCAAGTACTGTGTAGCGACGTGGATCTCAAGTTTGCCGAGTCGGCGGCTGAACGCAATGTGCTGCTCCGGCGTTAGCTTTTGATCCCGAAAGACGATGACCCCGCGATCATGGAAGAGATCCTCGACCGCGCGAAACGTGGCTTCGTCAAGCGGCTGCGACAGATCAAGACCAGCGATTTCCGTGCCGAGCGGAGCTGCGCTATGGGTGATTTGCATGGCGTCGTAGTGTCCAATTATTCCATCTCCTTCAGATCGTGCGGCATTTGCTTTCAAGCGTTCGACCTCTGGTGCTGTTCTTCGGGGCCGTCGTGGTCTTCCGGCCACCTGCCGCCTCAAATCCGGCGCACGGCTCGGAATGCCTTCGCGTAATTCCTGGTACCGTCAAGGATCGATTTCCCTCCCAGATCCCCCATCGTGGGGCCATCCGCCCGTTTGCGGCTGGATATGAATCGATGGTGATTTTCAGAGTCGCGCCCCAGGTACATTCCAACATGGTCGATCTGTGATCCATCTTTCGAATCTGCATCGAAGAACACGAGATCTCCGATGCCGATACGAGAGAAGTCCTCCACTTGAATGCCCGCGTCCTCTATTACCAGGACACCCGGTCCGGACTTACAGATCTCGAATGCCCGGCGAGGCATCGCACGACGACTTCTCTGCGGTTTCAGGCATAGAGGAATCACACTCGCGTAGGCGTCTCCGGGCAGGTGTGGCCGGTACCCCCATACCATCCGGATGAACCCGGAGCAGTCAAGGCACTGAAACTGCCGTTTCTCCGGCTTATCGACGGCCTCCCGATAGGTCCACTCCATGCCGAGGTAATCGTTAAAGTCGGCCCCTTCCTCGCGTTCACCTTCGACTAGCGGCCCATAGGAGGCATCGCCGGCGATCTGTATCTGACCCTCAAAGATCGGCGGAGCGCCGGACACATACTGCATTGCGACGCCCAGAACGTCTGGATACGCGCGCAGGTTGGCGCGGCGGGCGTACTCCACCCATTCTGTGTTCACGCGCCCGGAAAACGGACCGGGCAGCGTGCGAACCCACACTCTGTGGGCCACCACCGGTGAAACTCGCGGTTCGGAAAACGTACGGGCCGGACCGGCCATCGAGACAGTGTACGCACCTTCCGTAAATGTTGCGACCAAACGGCCGCGTGCATCCTTCAGTTGAACGGTCCCTGGCCGGGCGCCTCGTTTTTCGTTCACGACAGTGCTGTACACATCAGCAATGATATCTTCGCTCTACTTCAGAATGGCAAAACGTCAACTGGTGACGCGAATCGCAGCAAATGGCTCAACCTTAACGGCTGACGGGACGCGGGTGCCCTACACGAACTTCAAATAGCGTGCTATAAAGCAACGCATGAGATTGTTCGCGATTCTCGGCCTCACTCTGTCCGCAATTTGCTCCGCGCAGCCCGGTGGTGGCGCAATCCTGGAGGACATTCGCATTCAGCGTCATATCGCGGTTCCGATGCGCGACGGAGTGAAATTGTATGGGGATCTGTACCGTCCCAGGCGCGAAGCGAAGTTCCCGGTGTTGCTCGTTCGCACGCCGTATGGCGTCCAGCGCGACGGGGTGCATCAAAACATGATGGAGTTCGCGCAGCAGGGTTACGCGGTGTTTGTGCAGGATGTGCGCGGGCGCTACGAATCGGAAGGGCAATGGGAGCCGTTTCGCTCGGAAGGGCCTGACGGTTACGACACGATCGAATGGCTGGCGAAGCAACCTTGGTCGAACGGCAAGGTCGGCCTGCAGGGCGGTTCATACCTGGGGCACGTCCAATGGCGCGCCGCGACGCAAACCCCGCCCAGCCTCGTGACGATGTTTCCCGCCGTTGCCTCGACGAGCATCTACCGCAACTGGCTGGGCCAGGGCGGCGCGTTCCGGCTCTCCTTCAATTACGGATGGGGCGTCGTGCGAATGCCGAATCGCATCATGCTGCCGCAGTTCTGGCACACCGAAAAGTTCTCGCCCACGGATCTAAAGTACGAGAGCATCCTGTGGCATCTGCCGCTGAGCGATATCGATCTACAATCCGCCGGCACTGCCGTGCCGCACTTCCGCGACTGGGTGAAGCATCAGAGTTATGACGAATATTGGCGTTCGATCAGCGACGAGGAGTTGTTCGAAAAGGTGAAGGTGCCCGCGCACACCTCGGGCGGTTGGTTTGACATTTTCCTGAACGGCACCATCAACGGGTTCACCGGCGTGCGCCGCTTGGGCGGCACGGAGAAGGCGCGGCGCGAATCGAAAATGATTATCGGCGCATGGGGCCATGGCCCGAGCCAAAAGTTCGGTGACGTCGACTTTGGTCCAACGGCCAACCGCAATCTGATCGCCCACCAATTGCGCTGGTACGACCACTACCTAAAAGGAGTGGAAAACGGCATCGACAAGGAACCGCCGGTTCAGCTCTTCTTCATGGGGGTCAATCAATGGCGAACCGCGGAAGAGTGGCCGCTGCCGGGAACGAAATACACGCCGTTCTATCTGATCAGTGGAGGAAGCGCGAACAGCGCCCGCGGGAACGGCGCAATCTCGGTATCGAAACCCGCGCAGGCGGGGAAGGATGAGTACGCCTACGATCCGAACCAACCCGTCCCGACGCTGGGTGGCAACAACTGCTGCGGCACTCCCACGCTCGCCGGTCCGAAAGACCAACGCCCCATCGAATCGCGGCACGATGTTCTCGTCTATACCGGTGCGATTCTTACCGAGCCGGTAACGATTGCGGGCCCCGTGAAAATGAAGCTCTGGGCCGCGACGGACGGGCGCGACACGGACTGGATGGTGAAGCTTGTCGACGTCGCGCCGAACGGATTTGCGATGAATATCGCGGAGGGGATTCTCCGCGCGCGCTTCCGAAATGGGCTCGACAAGATGGCACTGTTGGAACCAGGAAAGGCCTATGAGTTTGAAGTCGACATGGCAGGCACGGCAAACGTCTTTCAGAAGGGTCACCGGATCCGCGTGGATATCACCAGCAGCAACTTCCCGCAGTTCGACCGCAATCCAAACACGGGCGAAGATCTCGGCGCATCGAGCCGCGTACGGACCGCCAAGCAGACGATCCACCATGGCGGAGTTCAAGCGTCGTACATCCTGCTGCCTGTGATCTGAGCAATCGACCAGGGAAACTTGCACTTCGCGCAGGATGCGGTTCCTCTTTGAGCGCATTCGGTGCATACTGGCATCTATGCTAAATCGCCGATCGCTGCTCATGAGCCCCTTGGCGGCAGCTTTGCTGCCCCGCCGAACCTACGCCGCACAACTAGCGTCGCTGCACGGTGATATCTATCGCCAGATTGGGATCAAGCCCCTGATCAACGCCGCCGGGACGTACACTACCCTCACTGGGTCGCTGCTCGTTCCGCAAGCGCGCGAGGCCATGGTTGAAGCCGCGAAATACTTCGTGCCGTTCATCGAGTTGCAGAAGACGGTGGGCGCGCGAATCGCGAAGATTCTCGACGTTCCCGCGGCGGCGATCTCGTCAGGTGGGACGGGTAGCATCCTGCTGGCGACGGCGGCCTGCATCACGGGCAAGGATCGAGACAAAATCCGCCGTCTTCCGGACACCGCGGGCATGAAGAACGAAGTCATCATGGTGAAGCAGCACCGGAATGGCTTCGACCACGCATCGCGCACTGCGGGCGGGAAGATCATCGACGTCGAGACCGTCGGCGAACTCAAGAATGCAATCAACTCGAAGACGGCGATGCTCTCATGGGTGAACATCAAGGAACCGCTCGGCAAGATCACGGCGCGAGAGTTCCTCGATGCGGGTAAGGCCGCGGGCATCCCCGTATTCAACGACGCCGCCGCAGAGCTGCCGCCCGCCGAAAATCTCAGTTTGCTCGTAAAGCAAGGCTATGACCTGGTCGGCTTCAGCGGCGGAAAAGCTCTACGCGGGCCTCAGGCGTCAGGCCTTCTCCTCGGGCGCGCCGAACTGATTGAGGCCGCGCACCTGAACAATAACCCGCATTCCGACACCATCGCACGCGCATGCAAGGTGGGCAAGGAAGAGATCATGGGCCTGCTCGCGGCAGTTGAGGTGTACGCTAAACGTGACCACGCCGCCGACATGAAGCTGTGGCATTCGTTCATGCAAAGCATCGCGCGCGATGTGAACAAGGTCTCTGGCGTGAAGGCGGAGGTGTACATTCCGCCCTACCCCGGTGCGCACCCCGTTCCATACCTGCGCGTCCGCTGGGACGAAGCTGCTATCTCGTTAAAGTACGCCGAATGCGCGCGGCGCCTACGCGAAGGCGAGCCGTCCGTAGAAGTGAACGCCGACGACGACGAGATCACGCTTGCTTCTTATTTGTTGAACCCAGGCGAGGAGCGCATCGTCGGGTGGCGGTTGGCAGAAGTTCTTCAGTCGGCGCGCAGGGGGTAAAATCTCGGCCTCGCCAGGTTTGTGGGACGCTCCACGAGCTGAACACAACGTTGTTCCCTCAAAAGGAACCTATCTCCAGGCTGTCCACCATCATGAGATCGATCGTGACGTGGTCCCTCATGCTGGCCAGCGCGTATCTACCGTCGCGGGAGACCGACAGACCTCCAGTCGCTGGCTTGGCGTAAGAATAAATGTCTTGCACTTGCCGGCGCGCAAAACTGTAAAACGCGAGAGTCTCCCGCGAGCCCTTGCCCCAACGGACCAGGCCATACACACCTGCTTGAGTGACGTCGACATGTTCGGCGGAATAAACTTCGTCGAAAATCTTTAGTGGCTGACCTCCCGGAAGCGGCTGAAGCCAAATCCCGGCACCCTGCCCCACATACAAAACGCCGTCTTGAGCCGGCAATAACAAAGGGGCCCGCGCTTCCTGATCAAAGACTAAGACCGGTTCGCCGCCGCTCGTGGGAATCTTCCAAATCCTTTCGGCGCCACTTCGCTTCGAGCTGAAGTAAAGCCATTTCCCGTCCAGAGAAAAGTCCGGGTGGCCTTCGCTCGCTCCTCCAGGAACGAATTGCTGTACCCGTCCATCGGCGATGCCAATTTGGTAGATTCCGGAGGCCCCGGCCGCGTGAAGCTCAAAGGCGATCCTCCGTCCATCCGGGCTCCACGCCGGCCGTCCAATCGTGCCGGCCTGAAGCTTCGTGAGCTGGAAGGGCCGCGTTCCGTCCGAGTTCGCGATCCAGACCTCCTCATTTCCGGAGCGGTTGGAAACGAAGGCGAACTTCGTTTCGTCCGGTGAGAATCTCGGATATATATCCAAATAGGAGGAATCCACGACCTTCACCACTTCAACAGGGCGCACAGGAACCTCGTTTAGCGGTATTTTCCAGATGTCTGAGTCCTGCTGGAAGCGGGTATAGACCAGACGCAACTGATTCCTACCCATCGAGGCAACGTCGAGGGGACCGATGCCGGAGTCCAGCACCGGCAGCAACCTGGCTGGGGTCTTTCCGTTCGAGTCCGCAATGCTTAGCCGTGTCGTGCGGAGCGTGCCCGAGATAAAGATTAGCCGCCGGCCGTCGGGAGTCCAAACCGGAGCGGCATTCCAAATGGCCCCCGATGGAATCCGGCGAGGACTACCGGACGGCCGCATGTCAGAGGTCAGGTCCAACACAAATACGTCACTGATTCCGTATGCTGCCACTCGGGTAAACGCAATCCGGCGACCGTCCGGCGAGAAACGAGGACTATAGTCGCCAAACATTTTCTCCACACCCGCTGTAAGTGTCCTTATCTCACCCGAGGCCATGGACACGATTTTGATCCTGTGTTGGTCGGAGACCGCGAGAAAGCGGCCGTCCAGGGACCAATCGATGCTAGGGCCTGGCCTGAAACTGAAAGGGATCGGAGCGACCAACTGGGCAATCTTCCGCTCAGCTCCGCCAAAAGCAGGCATCACAATCAAATCCGATGCCCCGTCGGGCCTCTCGGGATGCTGCCGAAGAAGCGCAATTGAGTTCCCGTCCGACGACCAGGTGGGACTATGGGTATTTCGTTCCGGACCGGCAATCGGCACAGCCTGCCCGCCTCCGATAAGCTGAACCACCACTTGCGGGCCGAGGGTTCGATCACCTCGAGTATATGCAACGCTGCGGCCGTCAGGAGATAGCTGCGGTTCCCACTCCCATCCCGCTTCGGCGGTGAGGGGCGTAGGTGTGCGAAGTTGGGGGGGAAATTGGCCCTTGGGCTCCCATTGCCAAACGGCGACAGCTGCCGCCCCGGCGCTGAGAACCGCCCCCAGAATCCAAAGATGTCGGACAGTTCGCGGTTCCGGCTTCGATTCCTCGGCGACTTGCGGACCCGAACTGCGTTTCGCCAGCCAATCGTCGATCTCCGTGGTCAGCGCAAAGACTGTCGCATTCTTGTCGTGCATCAGTCGATGCACGGGCAGTCCATTGTTTTGTTCCCAGCGGTGAGCGGTTCGTACGTCGCGCCCGATATATTGCGCGATTTCCTTCCAGGAGTTGAGCCGCCCACCGGTAGCGGGCTGGGCGATTCTTGATCCCGTGTGGTTGGACGGCGCCGCTAAGGGCTGGGGGTCGCCGGGCTCGGCCATTGCCCATTCATCATAGCTCCCCCGATATAAAGCCCGCTCAAGAAATTTCCCTGGTCATACTGCGGTGTGACATCCTGTGACATCCTCGGACATCGTCAGCCAGACCATTGATGTCAAAGAACTTCACTTGTTCTTGAAAATTTTACCAGTAGTGTCTCTACATACGGTTTCACCTTGACCGCCTGGTGCTCATACCCGAGCGAGATGGGTGAATTGAGAGGGATTCGCATGAAGACCATTACTGTTGTGTGGGCGGGGATGATGTTGACGTCCGTCGTCTTCGCCGGGGCGAAGGATTCCGCAGCTGGCGCCGGCTACGTGCCGGTTGATCAGTCGTCCTGGTGGACCGGGATGCAGGAAGCCAATCGCCTCGACCAAGCCGGCCGTTACGGTGAAGCGCAAAATCTGTACCTGGCAGCGGTTGACGAGGCGGAGAAATCCGGCAAGTCCGATCCTCGCCTGGCCGAAAGTCTAAACAACCTTGGTGCCCATTATTTCCATCGCGGGAAGTATGATCAGGCGGAGCCGCTCTACCAGCGTGCGCTCGAGGTGTGGAAAACCATCCGCGGGGAGGCGCATCGGGACTTCGCTCTGACAATGAACAACCTCGCAGCGTTACACCGCGCTCAGGGCCGGTATTCGGAAGCCGAGCCTTTGTACATCAGCGCGCTGAAGGTGCTGGAACAGACCTCCGGGCCCAATAGCGTCGACGTCGGGACTAGTCTGAACAATCTGGCGGAGTTGTATCGAGCGGAAGCCAAGTACGAGCGGGCTACGAATTTCGCCCGCCAAGCGCTTGAAGTCGCGGAACGGGGCGCCGGCTCGGAAAGTCCCAGCGCGGCAAACAGCCTGCGCACGCTGGCAGCGATTTACCGCAATTTGGGCAAGAATGAGGAAACCAGTTCACTGCTCACTCGAAGCCTTGAGATTCAAGAAAAGGCGTATGGTCCGGAACATCCAATGGTAGCCACAACGTTGGGCAACCTTGCGGAATTGTATGCCGCTCAGCGGCAATACGAAAAGGCCGAGCCGCTGGCGCGGCGTGTGCTGACTATTCGCGAGAAAACTCTGGGACCAAGGCATCCTAATGTTGCAGTGAGTCTGAACAATCTGGCTCAGATTGCGCGTTCGGACGGCCGGTTGGTGGAGGCGGAGGCGCTTTATCGCCGGGCCCTCGTGGTGTGGACGGAAAGTCTCGGAGCCGGCCATCCGGATCTGGCGAAGGGATTAAGCAATCTGGCCAGTTTGTGCTTCACCACTGGCCGAAACGCCGCTGCCGAGCGCCTATTTTCGCGCTCCCTCGAAATCCTGGAAAATGCGTTCGGCCAGAAGCACCCGGATGTGGTCACGGCCGGCCGTAACCTAGTCAAGGTGTATCGGACGCAGGGCCAGCACCGGAAAGCGGAGCGGCTCGAAGCGCGTTTTGGCGAGTTGATGAGTGCCGCGGTGTCACGTCCATGAATTCACTTTTTGCGCGGCGTGTCATGACCCGCGTGATCGCCAGTTGAGGGCGCACCAATCAAAACTTCCCGCGCGACCAGCTCTCCGTTGGGCAACTTAGTTCCAAACACACTGACGCGCTGGCCAACTTTGAGGTGCGACCGGTCGGCGGTCTGCTTCCCGTGTTCAAACTTCGTTTTGCTCGTAAGGGCGACGTTGACGCTGCCTGTTGCGGTCTTCAGCTCAATGCGATCGCCGGTCACCTGGGTGATCGTGCCCTCGGTAGGTTTGCCCTTGTGGAGGCTTTTATCGTGTGCAAGCATACTTCCGAGCGCGAGGCTCAGCAACAACAAAACTGTTGCAAGATGTTTCATTATTCTTGCTCCTTTATGGTTATTGACCTTGGTCACGTTCGGCCGATCTGCCGGTCATCATCGCCGGCGTTGAGGCACTGTCCATTTCGACTCCCGCCCCTAGCAGGAAACCTTGAATCTCAATTGAGCGCTGCCACGCGCCGATCAAGGCAGCCACGTAATCCTCTTGAAGCTGAAAGAGATTTCGCTGCGTTATGACGACCTGCGGATACGCGGACGCCATTTGCCGAAAGCTTTTCAGGTAGAGTTCGTACGCCTCCTGGGCGCGCGGAATCATGACAGTGCGATAGCGCTCGATCGACGCCATGGCATCCTGATATTCGCGATAAACGGAAGCTAGCCGTGCCCTCAGTGCAAGCTTAGTCCGATCGACTTCGAGTTGCGCCCGCTCGGCGTCGGCTCGCGCGGCGGCGACTGCTCCCTGATTGCGATTGAATAGTGGCAGGGTGACACCGATCTCGGCGGACCCCTGCCACCCGATTCTGCCCTGGTTCAGCTCGAGGCGCTCATAGTTGTAATGGACTCCAGCGCGGGCGACGATGTCGGGGATAACCGCGGCACGGGTCTGCCGCACAAGAAGATCAGAACGCGCGGCGCCCACCTCCGCCGTTTTTACTTCGGGGCTTGCCGCGAGGATTTTCGCTAAGGCGCCATCGAATTCGAGTTTAGGGACCTCTTCGATATTGCCTTCCAATGGCGCTGCCCGCAGCGCCGGGTTGCCTGTGATCGCCGCCAACTGGCGCCATGTCCGATCCAAACCATTCTGTGCCGTAATCAAGCCGAGTTCCAAGCGTTGCGCTTCAATGTCCACTGCCAGCAGATCGGGACGATCCGCCTGGCCCACGTTAGCGAGCTCCCTTGTCGTCGTGACAGCGCGCTGAGCCAGGCGTGCAAGCTGCGTCCTCACCTGAACCAGGCGCTGTTCACCGAGCGCCTGATAAAAAAGCAAGCGGACGGCGTTCAACACCCGGTATCTTTGCGCTTCAGCGGACGTTCTCGCCTGCGTTGCGTCCTGCTCGGCGATCTTGCGCGCCAGCCCAAGTTTGCCGCCGGTGACAAAGCGCTGTTCGACGAATGCTCCGTGCTCGCCGCCGGCGATGATCGGACCACGCGACACCTCATCGGCCGTGTACCCAACGATAGGATTTGGGTAGAGACCCGCCTGACGCTGCCTTCCTTCGGCCCCCCGGATCGCCGCGTTCGCCTGTTTGAGGGTTGGGTTTCCGGCAAGGGCCATTCTCTCCAAATCCTCCAAACGAAGGGCTGGCTGTGCTTGTGGCGCCTGTTGCGGCTGCGCCCACGAAAGTACTGCGAGGGTAGGCAAGAGTAGAACGATTCGGCGCATTAGTTCTTGCTCCCCTCCGCTCCAGGCTGATGATGCTGGTGTGCGCCACCCGGTTGGGCGGGTCTCTGCGGGTTTTGCGCCTTGAGGTCCATGATTCTGTCGTAGACCTCGGGAGTAACGACGCGCACCAGCGTCATCATGCCCATCATTCCTCCGGTCCACCCTTTCCGCAAACCGTAGTTCTCCGGCTTCCAGGCGTACTTCTCGTCTTCGACCATCCACATGTCCTGCGGATAGCCCGGCACCTTCTTCTTTTCGGGGTCGTCCTTGGGGTACATGTCCATCGCCGGATGCGATGAGGGATGGCCGGCGTGTGCGTCCCGGCCCGGCGCAGCCGGCTGTCCGCTTGCGGGAGTAGCCTGTGCGATCAATGCTTCGCCGCCACGGACGAGGTTCGATGTGGCCCGGTCCGAGTCCGCGGCCAAACCGAGTCCCCGCCCCACGGAAGGTCCAAACTCCGCTGAAAGGGCATTGCCTTGGGTCAGTATGCCCATGCCCTCTTCCATGCCCGCTCCCGTTCCCATGCCGGGGCCGCCATGCGACATTGGACCCACCATCGAAACCATCTGATTCATCATGTGGTGCGGCAGATGGCAGTGAAGCATCCAATCGCCCAGGTACTTGGCATCGAACTCGATATCTCTTGCTTGAGCGACACCCACGAGAACGGTATTCTGCCTTGCCAGGCCATCGACAGGTCCCCGGCCCGACTCCGTTCCCGTGACGACGAATTGATGACCGTGCAAATGGATCGGATGGTGGTCCATGCCGATGTTGATGAGCCGGATTCGGACGCGTTCTCCTTGCTTGACAATCATCGGGGTGCAATCGGGACCGGCCTTGCCGTTAAAAGTAAGCCAGTTGAACTCCATCGAAAGCGTGTTCGGCACGGTGTTGTTTGGCAGTAGCGCCCACTCTTGAATCACGATGCCGAAGTCGCGATCACAATGTGGTTCATACGGTTCCTTCGGATGCATGATGAAAAAGCCCAGCATGCCCATCATTTCCTGCATTGCAAAGTGCGAGTGGTAGAAAAACGTACCCGCCTGGTGGAGTTCGAACTCGTATACGAACTTTCCTCCCGGCGGAACGGGATCTTGGCCCACTCCCACACTGCCATCCATTTCCACTGGAACTTCGAAGCCGTGCCAATGAACGGCCGTCATCTCCGGCAAGCGGTTCTCAAAAACCACGCGGACCTTGTCGCCTTGATTGACCTCTATGGTTGGACCGGGGACGCTGCCGTTAAATCCCCAAGCATCCATCACACGGCCGGGAACCAGTTCGGTTCGCACCGGCTCCGCGATCAGGTGGAATTCCTTCCAGCCATCAACCATTTTGTGTGGCAGCTTTGGTAGATCCGGCGTGTATACCGGCAAGTTAACGGCCACACGTTTGGTTTGCTCGTTGGAGGACTGCCCCGTCAACGTTTGGCCTCGCGCCACACCCTGTTCGTTCTTGCCTTTCTGCGCCGCTGGCTTCGCTGGCTGCTGGTGACTACCATGATCGTGCGGAGCGGTCTGCTGGGCGGCCGCGCTCCGCCCTGCCCAAAGGGCCCCGCAGAAAGAGGCCGCCCGCGTAAAAAAATCTCGTCGATTGCTCATAGCTCAATCCTTCTTGTGTTCCCGGTCGTGCTTGTCGGAATTTTCAATTTCCAGTTGGTTGATCTCGTGCATAAATTCGATCTCCTTCGGCGTGAGCTTCGGAAGGTGCCGTATGAAGCGAACAAGCTTCCAATTTTCTTCATCCTCTCCGCCCCACCCCGGCATTCCCGTAAAGCGGATTCCGTTCTTGATGATGTAGAAGATTTCTCCATCCGATAGGTCCTGTGTATGTGCCTGCCGCATGTCCGGCGCCGGCGGGTAAAGCCCCGCATTGATCACAGTTCGTCCGCTGCCGTCGTTTCCGTGACAAACAGCACAGTGGTCGGCGAAGTGGTCCCTTGCTTCCGCTATTGCCAAATCTGAAGCGGCGATCGGGTTTCGCATATCTGTTGCTCCTTCGGGAGTCGCGAGCCGACGGACATATCTAGCGAGGGATTCCTCGACAGCCGAAGGCTTTTCGCGTGCGCTAAAGCCACGTCCTTTCACCAGCCAATACACACATCCGATTGCCACAACCAACAGGAGCAGGCTGAGCAGAAGCTTGTGACGCATGTTCGCAGGTTCCTTTCAGGGCGCAACGATGGCTTCAAAGCCGGCAACGCTGCCGCCGGATTTTTTGTTGAGATTGGTTAGGAGTTTGGGGCGAGAATCAGATGCGCAGGATGGAGGTGGTTGGCCGCTTGAGACGGACCTTGACAATGCTGTCTACGAACGCCGGCAGCCTGGAGGGTTCAAGTAAGGTCGAGTGGAGCGGCGGCATCAGCGCGGTCAGCAGAATGCCGAACTCTGGCAAGGACTCGCCCAGGCGCTTTTCGGCCACGAATTCCTGGTGTGTGCAGGATTCGCCTTTGTTGGGTGACTGTGACTCGGAGCCTCGGTTGTGGTGGCAAGGCGATTTCCCGCTCGGCCCCAACGACCGTGTGGCTGAACCCTCGCCGCAAGGACTGATCGCGCAGAGGTTAAGGCACTGCGCCCCGCCAAGAACGGCAACGACGAGCAGACCAGCAATCAGTTTTGCGCAGCCACCAATCATCGCCTTCATGCTAGCACCGGCGGACCATCAATCGATGCCGGGGCCTCCAGACGCCCCACACTCCTTCCATAGCTTTTCCCAATTCCAGATCCCGTACGCCACCTCTTTCTGGAACGGGAATCCGAGCTGATGCGCGAGAATACAAACCTGTCCGCGATGGTGGGCTTCGTGAGAAAGCATGTAGCAAAGCATTTCCATGCCCACTGGCCAGGGCGGAGCCCAACCGTCTCTGCAAAACTTCTTGATGTGGCCCCTACCGAGCGCTTCAGCCAGCATCTCCGCGCAGCGAGCGGCGCTCTCAGCCAATCCCGCACGGGCCTGTTGCGGCGTGCAGTGCACGCGGTTGAGCTGCGATGGAATTTTCAAGTGCGGAGCTGTAAGCCTGACCCACTTGGTACGGACATTGTGCATGTGCGTGAAGATCGCCGCAATGGTGCGGACTTTGCCGGGCGGTTTGGCTCTCCAGGCGGCAGGGTCAAGGTGCTCGATAAGAACCTGGTTCATGCGGTCATTGGCGGCAAAAATCCGGACCGCGGTTCGACCGAGTTGAGTCTGAACCTTTTGTTGACGCGTGGTCACGGCTCCCCTGCTGCACTACCCATGATACTTCCGGTGAACCTTAAGACCGATCACCATTTATTTGGGTTGACATCTTACCCAAGAGAGATCATATTTGGGTTAGATGTCTACCCAAGAGCGAAAAGACAACCCAGCGCTGCTTCAAGGCACGCTCGACCTATTGATCCTACGGACTCTGATCCTCGGCCGGCAACATGGCCAGGGTATTGCTCGCGCCATTCAAACAGCCTCGGAGGATGTTCTTCTCGTCGAACACGGTGCGCTCTACCCTGCTTTGCAGCGCCTTGAGGAGCGCGGCTGGATTTCGGCCGATTGGGGTGTTTCCGAGAACAACCGGAAGGCCCGCTACTACACCCTCACCAGAGACGGCCGTAAGCAACTTGCCGTCGAAACGAAGCGGTGGCGCGTCATCGCGGCGGCGATCGGCCGCGTTCTCGGTCCGGAGGCGATGGGGGCATGAACCATGTTCAAAAGAAAACGAAAGCCAGAAGACTTCAGCGCAGAGATCGAGGCGCATATTCAGATTGAGGCCGACCGCCTTAACTCCACAGGAATGTGCGAAGAGGCGGCCCAGACGGCGGCGCGTCGCTCGTTCGGCAACGTCGCGAGCACGATAGAGCGGTTCTATGAACGAAGCCGATGGATGTGGTGGGATCAGTTGAAGCAAGACATTCGCCACAGCTTTCGACTGATGGCCAAGAAGCCGCTGTTGACGTTTGCGATCCTGGCGACACTCGCCCTGGTGATCGGCGCGAACGTCCTGGTGTTGAGTGTGGTTCGCGCGGTGGTGCTGCGCCCGCTGCCCTACGAGAGACCGGAACAGTTGGTGCAGCTTTGGGACGGCGGCCA
>Ga0075421_100001542_pt1 | contig 27078 bp, 27 predicted proteins | sample SoiMetdeltSBSDD5_FD_75292 | JGI IMG/M metagenome (GOLD analysis project Ga0075421, IMG submission 75292) | Bulk soil microbial communities from a Populus tree surrounding site in Tennessee, USA - Soil MetaG P. deltoides SBSDD5 | ecosystem: Environmental > Terrestrial > Soil > Tree plantation... | reverse complement strand
CGAGCGGCGCACGGCGGACCTGTTCCAGATCGCTGGAGCCACTCCGGGCAAAGGCCCGATGACTCCCCAACTCGTATCCAGATTGGCAGACGAGGCATCGCGAACCGCCAATTCGGTGCTGCAGATGTGCGTACGCGGGCTTGACTATCTGCCGCCGGTCGGGCCGACCTTCGGCGAATATCTGCGGGCGATCATCACCGCCGATGCCGACCTGGTACCTGACGACCCCTTCAAGTACCGCGTTGCCTTCGCTGAGGCATTCCGGAAGCGGGCGATCCCGGTATCCGGCATCATTTCCTACGCCCCGGAGGCACTATGCTGGGAACGGCCGTCATACGGCCCGGAGGGAACCGAGGCCGACGAGCTGGCGGTGGACGACCGGACTCGCGCGGGATTGTTCGCGGATGCGCTCGCCCACCTCAAGATCGGCCTGCAATTCGGCGGCCTCGAATTCAAGAAGGATGTGAAATCCAAGAATGCCGAAGGCGGCGGCGGCGCCGGACAACAAGAGGTCAACCGGGCCATCGAGGAGCTGAACGACTCCCCCTATCGCCAGACGGGTTGCACGACCGAAAACCTGCGGTTCAACCTTCGCGAGGAGGCGATGCGGATCGTCAACTACAACCAGGCCGCATTATATTCGTGGCTCGCCGAGCCGACGCAGGATGCGCCGGACTCAAGCGTGGATCGCAAGTGGGAGCGGCTGCTTGGCATCAAGATGCTGCCGATCTCGCCTAAGGACGAGAAGACACCCAAATCCATCAAGACCAGGAAGAAGCAGTGGCAGGCGCCAAAGGAATGGAGCGACAGGAAGGACTTTGGCGCTGATGCCGAACATGTAGTGCCCGTCTTCCAGGTCCATTCGGCGCGCATCGCCCGCCGCATCGGACCCGCCGGAACCGAGCTTCACCAGCTTGTCGCCCAGATCACGCAACGGCGCCGCGGCTATTTCGATGAAGAAGAACAGCAGCGCGTCGATCGCGAGGGCAGCGACGCGGAACCGGATTTCTGGTTCCGCGGCGGAGCGACGATCATCGTCGACCTGCGTGACGGCCAGGTGCAGCGCATCATCCGCAAGCGCATCGATGATGACCAGAGGCTGGCTGAGCAGCGCTCCTTCTTGCTGGGAGACGAACTGGCGCTGGCAATGTGCACGAATGATTGCGGCGTCGCCCAGGAGCCGTTCGCATTCATGCATGGAGACGAGGCATGAGCGTCAACTCGGTCATCGTCCGAATGTATCGCAAGCTGCTGGGCGACTGCTTCCTGATCATCGTCGAGAACGACGGGAAGTATTCAAAGACGCTGGTCGATTGCGGGATCCTGCAGGGCACCCCCGGCGGTGACGTGCGGATGCGCGACGTGGCCGGCAACGTGTACGAAAGCTTTGGCAAGAAGCTCGACCTTGTCGTCGTCACGCACGAGCATTGGGATCATATTTCCGGATTCCAATATGCCTCCAAGATCTTCGGCAAGCATAAATTCGAAAAGCTTTGGATGGCATGGACCGAAGACCCGACCGACACGGACGGTCAGGCCCTCCAGGAGAGATTCTCTAACGCGCATGTGAAGCTCGCCGCCCTTGCGACGGTGACCGGCAGGCCATTGAGGGCCGAAAGCGCCAAAGTCGGATTGATGGGCTTCTCTGGACCGCTTTCGGCCGACAAGAAAAGCGCCAAGCGCGGCAGCGCGGCCATTTACGAGAATCTGCGCAACTGGGCGGCGGCTGGTCCAAAATATCTTTCTCCGGGCATGATCGACCATCTGCCGGGCGACCTGAAGGCTTATGTGCTGGCGCCGCCCCGCAACCAGAAGCTTCTCTTCAAGGCATTGCCGTCGCGAGGCGACGCCAAGGAAACCTATCTGGGTGCCGCCCCCATTGACGAAGAGCTGAAGGAAGCACAGGCCCAGTCGCCCTTCTCGCCGCGCTATCGGTGGCGGAGCCACAAGCAGATCGAGGACGAGAAGGTCGCCACCTCCGAAACCGAAGCCTGGCTTCGCGAGCGCTATTTCGGGTCGGGGGGCGAAGACGACTTCGATCGACGCATCGACGACCGTTACGACATGGAATTCAACCGGCTGGCCATCCGAATGGACAGCAACACCAACAACAGCAGCCTTGTCCTGGCGATCGAGCTCCCGGACGCGTCGACGATGATCTTTGCGGCCGATGCCCAGGTCGGCAATTGGCTGTCGTGGCGCGACGTTGAGTTCAAGGAGGGTGAGCCTGGGAAAGAGACGGTGACCAAGGGCCATGACCTCTTGGGCCGCGCGCGCCTCTACAAGGTCGGTCATCACGGCAGCCACAATGCGACGCTCAAGAAGGAAGGGCTGGAATTGATGGTGCGCGACGACCTGGTCGCGCTGATTTCAACCGATGCGAAGTTCGCGCTGGAGCAGGGCAAGGGCTGGCTGATGCCCAATCCCAATGTCAGCGCAGCGCTCAACACGCACGCGCCGGGCCGCGTCATCCGCGGCGACAAGCCTACGTCCGCGGACCAGGCTGCACTAGCCAAGATCGTGCGCGAGGGCCCGAACGAACTCTATGTCGACGTACTGGTCCATGGCGACTGGCCGGCAGATTATTTGCAACAGACGGCCGGGAATTAGGGAGCAGAAACCACTTACACCCATGCCGAAGGAGACATTAGCATGATCGAGACCGCAACTACCGGGACCGAATATCTCCGCGGGCTGCGTCTGGCCGAACCGCCACCGACCGGGCTGATCGCCGCGGCACCCGACTTCCCGCAAGTCGTGTTCGACGAAGCAAAGAACCAGTCGATCATCGCCGGCTCGGAGGTCGTATCCTTCACCCAATCGGTTGAGGCCGAGTTCAGGGAGGCTATTTCCGACTCCGCACTGGTCGCGCAGCTCTCAGCAAACGCAAAATTCAACGTCGAACAGGATCCCATCGCCTGGTTCGACCACTATTACAGCATCCTGGGAGGTCTTGGATGGGTGACCCAAACGCGGGACACCGCAGAGTACAAGATCGATAAGGACGGCCTGGAGGTTCACGAGGCCATCCTTGACGTGGTCAACGTCTTCCTGGGGCCAATCCCTGGGGCTGCCAAACTGGTCGCAATCGCGCTCGGCAGTCTCAAGAAGATGAACCAGGATTCGCCCTTCATTACGCTCTTCAACAAGGAGAGCGAACGCGCCAAGGTTGGCCGATTCCAATTCACACTGGTCCGCCAGGAGGGCAACAGCTTCCTTGCCGACGGCATGAGCTTCGGCATCAAGGCAAAGCACAAGGTTACCCAGATCTTGTTCTTCAAGCTTCACTCGACTGAAGCGACCATGCGCCGAAGCCTCGCGAAAATATCGATCGGGGCCGACGCCCTGGAGGGGCTCCGCCCCGCGCTCAAGGCCAAGATCCAGGCGCACCGGTCCAAGTTCCTGGCTGAACTTCCGCTTGCGATTTGAGGAACCGGCGGGAGATGGATGGTGAGCGACAGCATCTCTCATCCACTCGTTGCGGCAGCCGTCCCGGTCGAAAGCGACGACGGCCAACAGCTAAGCGACGGCATCGGGATCGCTCTATCGGGCGGCGGATATCGCGCCATGCTGTTTCATCTCGGCACCCTGTGGCGGCTGCGCGATGCCGGGCTGCTTCAGCAAGCCCAGCGAATATCTAGCGATTCGGGCGGCTCGATTACGTCCGGTGCCCTGGCGCTGGCCTGGGACAGGACCAATTGGGCGGACAATGGGGCGTTGCGGCGAGCACAGCCTTGCCAACGCAGAGGCGCGGCGCACCAGTGCCTGCGGGTAGGCCGGTCGGCGCCTATGAAGGGGCCAAGTATCAGCCTTCGGCGGTCTATCGCGGCGAATTGGACTGCAAGATGCGAACACCTGGCCAGCCGTTTTGCGCTGTGTGCCGGCGGATCATCGAAGATCGATTGAAGCCCCATGCCCCCAGCAAAGCAAGGCAGGGGAGCTATCAAAAGCGACAGCGCGCGGCACCCAAGGGCGCCGCGCACTCCACGTTCGCGAAATTATTAGCGCAACCGCGCGCTGATGGTGATGGCACCGGCAGCAATCGGCGACTGGCCGTTCAGCGCCAGCCGATCCGCCTTTGCCAGGGCGGCGTCAATCTGCGGACGGGCATCTTTCCAGGCAAGCCCGGCGCAGGCCCGATAGTCGCTGGCAACGCCGACTGCGTCGAAATTGCAAACGGTACGGACCGCACCGCCGACGCGGCTGAACAGCGTCTTGCGGTCGGCCGACGCGGCGAGGTTGAGGTCGCCATAAGGTACATGTTCGATATTGGCCTGTTGCGGTTCACCATAGACGACCACCGGTCGTTCCTGGGCGGCCTGTGTGGTTGTGGCGCCGACCAATAGAGATGCCGTGACCCCTGACAGTACGGCGGCACTAATGCGCGCTAAGCGGCTAAGCATCTCAAGTCTCCCTTCTACTTCGGTCACGAAGAGGTGACCGTGAAATGCCAGTAGCCGCAGTTGATTGCACGGCGACTTCGACCAGATGTCGGTTCCATTTCGGCAAGAGCCCTTCGTCGCGGCCAAGCGCCGCAATGCTTCGACCAGTGGCCGAACGGTCGACAGCCTAGGTTCATGTTCAAGTCCCGCTGGCACGCGGACGGCCTTGTCGGCATAGGAAGGCCGATGAAGATCGGAATTATCGGAGCCGGCGCGATCGGCGGCTGGATCGCCGCCCGGCTGGCATTGGCCGGCAACCAAGTCGCAATACTTGCGCGCAACTCGACCCTCCAGGCGCTGGAATCGGGCCTTTCGATCCAGGAGAAGGGAGTAATTGAGCTTGCCCAAGTGCGGGCCTCCGACGACCCGGCGCAGCTCGGTATGCAGGACCTGCTGGTTATCGCCGTCAAAGCACCGGCCCTGGCCGACGTTGCCGAGCGGGCCGGCCCGATGATCGGCCCCGAAACATTGATCCTGCCGATGATGAATGGGGTGCCGTGGTGGTTCCTGGGGGACGTGGCGCTGGAATCGATCGATCCGGATGGCCGGATTGCTTCGTCGCTACCCTACGATCGGCTGATCGGCTGCGTGGTCCACGCCGCTTGCCGTCGCATGGCCGCCAATGCAGTGGAAGTGGTTCACGCCGACAAGCTGATCCTCGGCGAGCCGTTGGGCGGGGTCAGCGACCGCCTGTCCGATCTCACCGCATTGTTCGAGCAGGCCGGCATCAGGATCGAGGTGAGCGACAATGTCCGCCGCGCCATCTGGTACAAGCTGTGGGGAAATATGACGATGAACCCGCTGTCTGCCCTGACCTTGGCAACGGCCGACCGACTCCTCGCCGATGAAGCGCTCAAGCCTTTCATTCTCGCCTGCATGGGTGAGGCCGCTGAGATCGGCGCGGCGATTGACTGCCCGATCAGCGAAAGCGGCGAGGACCGGATGGCTGTCACCGCGAGGCTGGGCGCGTTCAAGACGTCAATGCTGCAGGATGTCGAAGCCGGACGGACGATCGAGCTCGAAGCCCTGGTCGGCGCGCCACGCGAGATCGGGCGCCGCGTCGGCATCGCGACGCCCAATATCGACACTCTCTTTGCTATGACACGACTAATGGCTGAGAGCCGGAACCTGCTCTAGCGGCCGTCGACCAAGACGTAACCGTTTGTCCGCGGTGAGCGGCCAAGGCGCGCCAGATGGTGCGCCCTCACGATCGCGTTGGAAATCTGTGGCCGGGCACCTTGCCAGGCATCGTCTCGGCAAACCCGATAATCATTGTCTATCGTCGGAATATTGCCGTTGTCGAAGCTGCACACGCGGCGCACGGCAAGGCCGACGCGCTGGTACAGCACGCTCTGATGGTCGCGATAGACAAGGTTCAGGTCGCGATAGGGGACCAGCTGGAGCTTGGTCCCGAGCCGCTGGCCATAGACGGTCGTTTGATCGCCCTGGGCCATCGCTATCGAAGCGGCGCCGCCAATCGACGCCAACGCCAACGCAACAATCGCACCCTTCCTAAGGATTGAGCGGGCAGACATGGTGCTTCTCCCTTCTCCGCTATGCCAAACGGAAAAGGGGGCCCGATGTTCCTGGCTAGCGGGCCGGAAGCACCCTGCCCGTGCAACTGCCGAAGCCGATCGCCTCCGCTCCATCCGCTGTACAGCGCGCGCTTAGCGTCAGTTCGTCGCCGTCCTCTAGGAAGTTGCGATTCTCTCCGGTGGGTAGGGTAATCGGCTCCTTGCCGCCCTTGCTGATCTCGAGCAGCGAGCCGAGCCCGGTTTCCTCGGACGTCGACAGGGTTCCGGTCCCGATCAGGTCGCCGGGGTGGAGATTGCAGCCGTTGGAGGCGTGATGGGTAACGATCTGCGCTGCCGACCAGTACATCGCAGCTGCCGCCTCCCCGCGGCTCAACACGTGCGGCGCCAGGCCGGCCTCGCGCATCGTAGCCGTCGATAGTGTCACTTCGAGCTGGATGCCGAGCCCGCCGTGCGCCTGGTCAGCTTCATCGAACAGATAGGGCAACGGCGCCGGATCACCTTCCGGGCGCGCGGACATCGCCGTACGGAACGGAGCCAGTGCCTCAGGCGTCACCACCCATGGCGAGATGCTGGTCAGGAAATTCTTGGCAAGGAACGGCCCCAGGGGCTGATATTCCCAGGCCTGGAGATCGCGCGCCGACCAGTCGTTCAAGAGGCAATATCCGGCGATATGGCCGGCCGCTTCGCCGATCGGGATCGCCTGCCCCAGATGGTTGCCCGGGCCGATGAAGATGCCGAGCTCGAGCTCATAATCGAGGCGGCGGCTGGGCCCATAGTCGGGCAATTCGGCATCGGGCGGCTTGCGCTGGCCCTTGGGCCGGATCACCGGCTGGCCTGAGACGCGCACGGAGCTGGCCCGCCCGTGATAGCCGATCGGCACATATTTGTAATTTGGGAGCAGCGGATTGTCGGGCCGGAATTGCCTGCCGACATTGGTTGCGTGATGAATGCCGACATAGAAGTCGGTGTAGTCGCCGATCGCGCAAGGCAGATGCATCTCCGCCGACGATTGGCGGACCAGGTGCTTTTCTAACCTGTGTCGATAGGTCTCGTTCGACAGCATGTCCGACAGCCGCTTGCGCAACTCGCCGCCATCCTTGGGACCATGGGCGAACCAGGCATTGAGCGTGCTCAAGGCCAACGCGAGGCTCCAATGTTCGTCCAGCAGCCCCGCGCCCGACAATGCCTTCAAGTCGAGGATCATATCGCCGATCGCGACGCCGATCCGCGGCTCGCCGTTACCGATCGAAAAAACGCCGTACGGCAGGTTTTGGATCGGAAAATCGGCATGGCCGTTGGCGCTTTCGACCCAGCATTGACGCGTCGGGTCGTGGGTTTCGTCGGTATGCGTCATTTGGGTAGTTGCGCCTTGGGAAAGTCGGCCCAGGCCTGATCATAATCGCTTTGGGCGCGGTCGAGCGCATATTGGGTTGGGCGATATGGCCAGCAGCTTTCAACCATGAAGGCCATGGTCCCCTCAATCTTGGCCGGCTTCAGCTCCGCCTCGCTCGCCTTGCGCCAACTGTCGACGTCGGGGCCATGGCCGCTCATCAGGTTGTGCAGGCTAAGCCCGCCTGGCCTGAACCCTTCCGCCTTGGCGTCATATTCGCCGTGGATGAGGCCCATCGCCTCGCTCATTACGTTGCGGTGGAACCAGGGCGGCCGGAACGTGTCCTCGGCCACCATCCAGCGAGGCGGGAAGATGACGAAATCGGCATTGGCCCGGCCCGGCGTCTCAGACGGTGAGGTCAGCACCGTAAAGATCGACGGATCGGGATGGTCGAAGCTGACCGTGCCGATGGTGTTAAACCGGCTGAGTTCGTAGCGGCAGGGGGCAAGGTTGCCGTGCCAGGCGACCACGTCGATCGGACTATGGTCGAGCGTCGTGGTCCATAGCGCGCTCTGATATTTCTGGATGATCTCACAAGGGGCCTCGACATCCTCAAAGGCGGCGACGGGCGTTTCGAAATCGCGGGCGCCGGCGAGGCCGTTCGACCCGAGTGGGCCCAACTCCGGCAAGCGGAACAGCGCACCATGGTTCTCGGCGACATAGCCGCGCGCCTCGCCGTCCACCTCGACCCGGAAACGAACGCCGCGGGGGATGAGCCCGATCCAGCCTGGCGAAACCTTCATCCGGCCCATTTCGGTGAAGATGCGAAGAGTCCCTGCTTGCGGAATGATCAGCAACTCACCGTCGGCATTTACGAAAACGCGATCCGTCATCGACTGCATTGCGCGATAGAGATGGATCGCGACTCCGGTCAGCTCGGATGGTTCCCGGTTGACCATCATCGTCACCAGGCCATCCACGAAATCGCTGTCCGCCGGAAGGTCGGTCGGCGGATCCCAGCGGAGCCGGTTGGGGGCGCCCGGCCCTTCGGCAGGTCCCTTGGCGAACAGGGGCGCTCCATCATAGCGCTGGTAGGGCCGATGGTCGGCGGTTGGTCGCATCCGATAGAGCCAACTACGGCGGTTCTCATGGCGCGAAGCGGTGAATGCCGTCCCCGACAATTGCTCGGCATAAAGCCCGTAGGCGGGCCGCTGCGGGCTGTTGCGGCTCTTCGGCAGGGCCCCCGGCACCGCTTCGGTTTCGAAATGACCGCCGAAACCGGTCAGATATCCCTCATTCGTCGCGTCAGTCACAGTCGCGCAAACCCCCTCGACTTCATCGGTGAAGCGAGGGGGTCGTTACGCGTTGCACCGGCGACAATCAAATCAGTTGACGTTGACCTCGATCTTGTCGGGGATGGTGATGTCGGTGTCATCGCCGCCGAAACCCAGCTGATCGCGGAACAGGAAGAGCAGCACTAGGACGACTATCACCAGCAACACGACGGCAAGGACGCCGCCGCTCCCGCCGCCGCCCGTTTCGACAATCGTCACCTTGTCATCGCTATTGTTTTCATCGGCCATGGAAATACTCCCTGTCGAACTTTCGTTGGCGAAACAACCAATGCTAGCGCGGGCGGTTCCACGCGGAACCAATGCCGTCACCACCCGCTGATCGCGGCCACCGAGGGAGCCGCTCATGAGAAAATTATTCGCGCCGGTAATGATCGCCTTTGTCGTGACGGCTTGCAGCCGGGTCGAAACAAATAGGCAAAATGAAGTCTTGGCTGGCAATGAACTTACCGCAGCGAATGAGCCCGCCAACGCTGACCTGTCGATCGAACCCGGTGCGCCGGGCGGGCTGCCCGACAATCGAAATCTCGTGGCGGAAAGCCAGATCGATCCCGCCAGTGGCCAGGGCGGCGGGCAAGTGCTGCAAAGCTATGCGGCATTGCTCGAGCAAGGGCGTTTCGCCGACGCGCGGCGGCTGTGGACTGACGGCGGCACTGGTAGCGGGCTTAGCCAGGAAGGATTTGTGGAGTCTCTTGCCAAATATTCCGAAATCCATGCCGAAATCGGCGCGCCCGGCCCGGTCGAAGGTGCGGCCGGATCGGCCTATGTCGAGATTCCCCTGCGGCTTTACGGCAAGCTGAAGAGCGGGCGGGGGTTCAACGCACTCGGGACGGCGACGCTTCGCCGGGTCAACGACGTGCCGGGCTCTTCCGAAGCGCAGCGCCGCTGGCACATTTATCGGATCGACGTGCAACCGCCGCTGTGACCATTCGTTACGCGGGCAGAGATTAAGGGAGGCAGTGATGGCCGGTTTTGAGGATATCCGCGAACATATGGAAGTAATCGGCGCCGACGGCGTCCATGTCGGGACCGTCGACCGCATCGAGAACGACCGGATCAAGCTGACCAAGTCCGAGAATATGGGCAGCCACGAAGGTCATCATCACTTCATCTCGCGCGGGCTGGTCGCCGAGGTCGAGGGTGACAAGGTCCGCCTGTCGGCCAATGCCGATGTGGCCGTTACCTTCGAGGAAGAGGAAAGCAGCTCCTAGGGACTGCTAACTTTAGCGGGCTGGCGCAAAGGCGACGATTGCGCTTTAGTCCGCGTCCATGGCCCAGAAGCGCTTCAAACCGAAACGTCGGCCGCCTTCGTTCAAGCCGAAGCGCACTGACGTCCGTCGCGCCCTTTGGTTCATCCCGCTGCTGCTGCTCGGAGGAGCCCTGCTCGATCCGTCGTTGATCGCCCCGGTTGGCCCGCTCGCCGCCGCGCCGGAACGCGTGTCAACCAGTTTCACACCCTGCGGACCAGGCCGAGGCTCGGCCTGCGTCATTGACGGCGACACCTTCAAGCTGGGTGATCGCAAGATCCGCATCACCGGGATCGACGCGCCCGAGCTGATGGCGCCGCAGTGTCCGGGCGAGGAGGCCCTGGCACGCAAGGCAGCCGACCGGCTGCTCGAGCTGTTGAACCAGGGAGAGTTTGAAATGGTCGCGCACCGGCTGCAGCGCCGCGACCGCCATGGCCGCGACCTGATGGTCATCAAGCGCAACGGGCAGTCGATCGGCTCGACCCTGATCGATGAGGGCCTCGCCCATCGATATATCGGGTCGAAGCGGAGCTGGTGCTAGCCCAGTCTGGGGGACTGGGCGTGCGCCAGCTCGGTGCTAGCGCGAGGCCGCTGCGACCTGGTCGATATGTCGTCCGACCGCCCGGCCAAGCGAGCAGCGACGAACCGCGAGCCAGCTCAACTTGGCCCCCAGCACAATCGTGACGGCTGCAATGGTCATGCTGCCCTGCCTAAGGCAGCGGGGCTACCGCCGAATGACCCAGCCATGACAGCTTTGTGGAATGAGCCTGGTCAGGCGGCCCGCTGGACCCGCTCCAGCAGGGGATAGAGATCCCGATTCTCGCGGATGATGCGGCTGGTCAACGCCTCGATGATCCCCTGTGCAGCCTTGCAATAGCCCGCCCAATCAGACTCGATGCTGAGCGCGTCCCAACGCTCGTTGAACACGCTGTAGGCCTGCGCCAGTCCGCCCATTTCGTCGACGAACCGCTTGGCTGTCGCCGCGATCTTGGGATCGTCACAGGTCAACAACGGCGGATAAAGGACCCAATCCTCTGCCTTGAGATGGGAAATCAACACACTCGACAACTTGCGGCGCACGTTGAACAGTTCGACCGAAGCCGGCGGCACATCGCGATCGATCAGAACCTGGAGTTCGCTAACTATCCCGACCAGCTCGGCATGTTCCTGGCGCAATTGCGCAAGCGATGACATTCAAAAACTCTCCCCGATGTCGTGACGCTGACATTGAAGCAAAAGGCTTTCGGCTGGGTTAAGGAAGGTCCGCTATTGCCCGTCTTGTGCCGCCTTGTGGGAGTAGCTGAGCACGCGCGATAGCTTCCACTGTCCGCCGTCCCACTTCCAAACCATGGCAAACAGCGCCCTGCCCGCCAGCTTTTCCGGTCCGTCGCCCTTGCGCTCGTAGAAGAGATGCTCTCCCGCCTCCATGGCGCCATGGCCCGGCACCGGATCGACAATGAGGCTGGAAGGGACCAGCTCGCGCCGCGACCGCCAGGCGTCGGGCTTGGCCCGCTCGGCGCATTGCTTGGCGTAGTCGGCGACCATCTGATCGGCGCTGCGGAATACCAGGCCACCCTTGTCGTGATAGAATTCCAAATCGTCGGCCAGCATCGGACGCATCCGTGCAGGATCGCAGCCCTGGAAGAATAGGCGGAATATCTCGGCGTCCCGAGCCTCGATCGAGGAACGCAGCGCGGCGCCTTCGGGCATTGGCGTTGGCGATGAAGCGCCCATCGCAGCAGCAAGCAGGAGCATGTTCATTGCCCTACTGTATTATATCACTAACTCACTTGTCCAGCCCTGATTGTGACTGCTAGATCGCTGCAATGACCCATCCCGTGTTCGAACATCAAATCGTTGCGCCATCGGAAGCGATCGACGAGCTTGGGCATGTCAACAATGCCGTCTGGGTACAGTGGATCCAGGAAGTCGCGCTGGCCCATTGGTACAGCGTTGCCGATCCGCAGCACCAGGACGACTATATCTGGGTCGTGGTGCGCCATGAGATCGACTATCTCCGCGCCGCCTTCGAGGGCGAAGTGCTGACCGGCCGAACCTGGGTCGGCGATGCGCCGAAAGGCGCTCGTTTCGATCGCCACATGGAATTCGTCGGGGAAGACGGAAAGGTCCGGGTACGTGCCGTCACCCAATGGGCAATCATCGACAAGGCCAACGGCCGTCCGATCCGGGTCCCGCCGGAGGTGATCGCGCCGTTCACAGGCAATTGACGAAAGATATCAACCGGGCGCAGGTTTCTCATCATGGCTCGCGCGATCCTTTACGACTATTTCCGATCCTCGGCTTCGTACCGGGTGCGGATCGCGCTCAACCTCAAGGGCATTGAATATCGGCAAAGGCCGGTCAACCTGGCCAAGGGGGCGCAGAAGGACGAGAGCTATCGCGCGCTAAACCCGCAAGGATTGGTGCCGATGCTGGAGATCGACGGCCAACGCCTGACCCAGAGCCTGTCGATTATCGTCTATCTTGACCAGCAGTATCGCGATCCGCCGCTGATGCCGGCTGATCCTGCCGACGGAGCCCATGTGCGCTCGCTCGCCCTAACCGTGGCTTGCGATATCCACCCGCTGAACAATTTGCGCGTACTCAAGTATCTGCGCGGACCGCTGGGTGTCAGCGAGGAAGCCAAGGACGAATGGTATCGTCATTGGGTGGCCGAAGGCCTCGCAGCACTGGAGGAAATGGCGCGGCCCAAAGCGGGCGCCTTCCTGTTTGGCGACAGCCCGACCATCGCCGACGTTTGCCTAGTGCCGCAGCTTTATAATGCGCGACGCTTCTCGGTGCCGCTGACGGATTACCCGACCTTGCGCCGCGCCGATGAAACGGCCAGCGCCCATGCGGCCTTCGCTGCCGCCCACCCTGACCGTCAGGAGCATTGAGATGAATCGCGTCGAAAATATTGGCCGGGGAATGGAGGATGTCCGGGCGCTCGCCGAAGTCGAGGTTCCGAACATGAAGGACAAGGTCAGCGAAGAGGAATGGGAGATTCGGACGGACCTCGCCGCCGCTTACCGGCTGGTCGCCCATTACGGCTGGGACGACCTGATCTTCACACATCTGTCGGCTCGCATCCCCGGACCGGAGCATCACTTCCTCCTGAACCCCTATCAGCTGATGTTCGAGGAGGTAACAGCGAGCTCGCTGATCAAGGTCGACGTACATGGCAATCCGGTCGCGCCGACGCCGTTCATCACCAACCCGGCCGGCTTCACCATCCATAGCGCGGTGCACATGGCGCGCGAGGACGCGCATGCAGTGATGCATCTCCACACGCCAGCCGGCCAGGCAGTAAGCGCCCATGAGGAAGGGCTGCTGCCGCTGACCCAGACCGCAATGCTAGTCCGCGGCGACCTCGCCTTCCACGACTATGAAGGCGTCGCCGTCGACCTCGACGAGCGCGAGCGCATCGTCGCCGACCTGGGCGACAAGGGAGCCATGCTGCTCCGCAACCACGGCACCCTGGCGGTCGGCCGCAATGTCGGCGAATGTTTCGTGAAGCTCTATTTCCTCGAGCGGGCATGCCAGGCGCAGATCATGGCGCTGTCGGCCGGCGACAAGCTGAACACCCCGCCGCAGGGCGCCGCCGAGGTGACCGCGCAGCAGGGCGCCGTGGGCCTCGCCATCGCCGCCAACATGCTCGCCTGGCCCGCGCTCAAGCGCAAGGCCTACCGGCTCGACCCCAACTTCGCGAGCTAGCCTTTCGACGGTGCCAGCTGGCGCGAGTAGAGCCAGCCGATTCCGATCAGGCTGAATCCCAGCGCGACGAAAGACGCGATCCGGACCAGCCCTTCGAGGCCCGAGGTGTCCCACAGGAACACCTTCACCACTGCGCCGAGCATCAGCACCAGCGAGCCGATCCTCCAATCACGCCGCTGGAAGCGGATGCCCCACAACAGGAAGCCGATAGCCAGCGCAATGGCGAGGATCGATCGGGCAATATCCTCGGCCTGACTGAGGCCTGGCTCGACCAGCAAGCTGCCATGGAACAGCTGCCGGAGCATCGTCGCAGCGAACAGCACGATCAGGCCCATCCACGTCAGGGTGATCACGCGGTCCGGGATATTCTCCCTGATCGTGGGCATCCTGTCGAGCGCCAGGACCACGACCGCGGGGACCGCGTAGGCCAGTGGAATGAGATTGAGGACCGGCAGCGGTCCGACCGCTTGGCTCGCCCACAGCGGGTTGTGAAGCAACAGCGTGTAGAGCGTGAAATGGGTGAAGGCGGCGCCCAGCAGGATCGTACTCGCGCGCCCTTGTCCCAGGCGCCAAAGCGCCGCGGCGGCGCCAAGAAGCAGCGCTTCCCACAGCGCCCGTTCGGCCAGGCCATAGCTGACAAACGCGGGCTCGGTGCCGATCGCGAACAGATGCTTATAGAGGCTATGCAGTGCGACCAACGCCAGCGCCGAACCGATCCAGGCGCCCGCCAGCCGCTCGCCTCGTTCCAGCCGGCCTCGCGCCAGCCACAGCGAGAGGCCGAGCAGGGCCGCCGGAATGAGAAGCTTGAGCAATATGTCGTCCACCGATGCCACACTGGTGACGAACATTGGGTCGCCGACGATCGACTCCGACCCGCCGGTCAGCCATTGACCGAACGGAACCAGCGCCCCGCCGAGCAGCAGAAGGGTGGCGGCGGCCATCGCCGGCACCAGCCGCAACCTAACGGCGGCCAGCGTAACAAGGATGAGCGGCGCGATCAGCGGCTCCCAGCGTTCGGGGACGATCGGCTGGAGCGCAGCGAACAACAGGATTGGTGCGAGGAATTGGGCAGCAATCCGCCCATGTCGGAACTGGGCCCGCCAGGCGAAAGCAGCCGAGGCCGCCGCGAGAAGGCCCCAGCGTGCCAGTTCCTGCCAATCCGCCGGCGCTTGGTCGAGCGCCGACGCACCGCCACCGAGCAGCCCGGCTGCCGCGAAAATCCAGCTGATCGGCTCCAGCCGCCGGTCCTGCGCCACTTGCCCCAGGTGGAGCAGGCCGAGACCGACCGCGGCCATGGCTCCACCCACCGCCCAGCCAGGCAACAGCAGGGTCGAGGCAGCGGCGAGCAAGAGCGCAGTGCTGGTGGCAAGAATGGCGAAGCGGGCGTCATCGCGGCGCTCCGCGTGGCGCCAGCCCAATGCCGCGCTTGCCGCTGCCAGCGCGGAAAGCGCCAGCGCAAGCAATCCGAATTCGACGTCGGTCGAGCGGTCGGCACGATAGAAATGGAAGATCGGCAGCAACAGTCCGCCAATAGCGATCGCAGCCAGCTGCCCGGCCTCGACCAGCCCGCCCTCGCTGCGCCACAGCCGAAGGAGCGCCGGCATGCCGTAGATCAGCGCAGCGCCCCCGGCGACCAGCGCGAACTCTCGCAGCGCCGGATCGGGCCATGCGCCGAGCAGCAGCAGCGCGATCACCAGGCCGACCGGGGGTAGCCGCTCCAGCGACGGTTCGCGCGACGCAAGCCACAGCATCGCGAGCGAGATCATGCCGAACAGCGACCAGTGCAGCAGCGAGAACCCGCCGGTCGCCACCAGCGCCGCCATCTGCGCCGCGGCGGCGATGGCCGCGATCAGCCGCAGGCGAGCCTGCCAGCCGCCGGCGAAGCCAAGCATCGGCAGCGCGACGCCGAGCAATAGCAGGTAAAGCGCTACCGAAATGGTGTCGGGCGCGCTCAATGCCCCGCCGACCATCAGCAGCATGCCCCAGCCGAAGCCGCCGACCAGCGCACTGATACCGAGCCACGCCCAACGTTGCCCGCGCGATACGGTGACGAGGCCGCCGACCGCCAACGCCAGGTAGAGCGACAGGAGGGGCACATTGGGCTCGTCGGACCCTATGAGCGCCGGCGCGGCAAGGCCGCCCGCCAGTCCAAGCAGCGCGCTCGGCGCGCCGAAGCGCAGTGACAGGCCCAGTGCCAGCGCCGTCACGCCCGCCATGCCCAGCATCGCCGTCAGCGGCCCGACCAGATGGTAGAGATTGGCGGCGACCAGGATGCTGGCATAGAGGCTGGCGATGCCCGCGCCGGATAGGGCCTGGCGAGCCCGTGCGTCGCGCACCCGCTCCTCCTGGCGCAACGCCAGCTCGGCGGCACCGATCAGGGCAAAGCCGAAGATCGAACCCGTGATCACGCGCACCGGCGGCGAAAGCAGTCCGGCCTCGATCGACAGCTTGACGATCAGCATGCCCGCCACCGCCAAGGTAATGCCACCGGCCCAGATCGGCAGGCGCCGGCCGAACAGCTCCTCAAAGCCAAAGCCGCCAGCGCGTTCTTCCTCGACCGTTTCGAGGACCGGCCCCGGTTCCGGCGCCGGGAATTCGGCCGGCACCTCCGCCGCGAAACTGGAAGCTACTTCAGTCGGTGCGACGGGTTCGCGCTCTGGGACCGTGGACTCTCTGGTTGCCGGAATCTCCTCAGTCGCCGGCTCCGGAGCCCAAGAATGCTGCGGCCCCCACACATATTCCCATTTCTGCTCGAGGCGTTTCACCCGCCGATTGAAGTGAGCAAGAAACCCAATGACCACAACCAGCACTAGGAATTCGAACATGGGAAGGCACCCTCCGCGCGACTTGGTAGCAGAAATTGAACAGCGTTCAACAAATAAATTAGACACTGCTCAATTATCGGCATATGCATGCATCATGGGCAGGAGATCCGACCATAGCCGGACGGAGCTGGAGGCGATGATTGTCGCCGAAGCGCATCGGCTGATGGCGGAGACGGGCTTCGCGGCCTTCTCCGCACGCGAGGTCGCGCGCCGCGTCGGATATTCGATCGGCACCATCTACAATGTGTTCGAAAGCCTCGATCTTCTCCTGATTGCAATCAATAGCCGCACCTTCGAGCTGTGGACCGGCTATTTGACGGAGCGGATCGAAAATGGCGGCAGCGACCGCATCCGCAGCCTGGTTGAGGCCTATTTCGGCTTTGCGCGCGAGCATCCGAAATTGTGGATGGCAATCTACGACCACCGGCTTCCAGAGGGCATGGCCATGCCGGACCACGATATGGAGAAGCGGCGGGCACTGACCCGGATCGTCTTCCAGGAGATCGCCCGGCAGCTGCCGGCCCGGTCCGACGGCGATGTCGAGCATCTGGCGCGTTCCCTGATCGCGACCGTCCACGGCCATTGCACCTTTGAGCTCAACGGCAGCTTCGCCCTCATGGGCGTGAAGGACCCGGTCGGGCTCGCCCTCAGCCGAGTCCGCGAAGCTATCGTCGCGGCGCGCTAGGCCGGCGGGATCGAGCCCACCTCGACCCATAGCGCGCGGGCAATGGCCACAACTTCGCCCGCTTGGTCGTGGATCACGGTCGCCGAATGATGCTTGCGGCCCTCCCGCGACAATTCCCAGGCGGTGATGCAGAGCCGTTCGCCCGGCAGGACGGACCGCCCGATGGATGCCGACAAGCGCGCTAGCAGCGCCAGCGGCCGCGGCTCGCACAGACCGAAATAGCTCGGGCAGTCGAGCACCGCCCAGAGATAGCGTAGGTCGACATGGCCATGCTCGCCGGCCAGATCATCGTCCGGCACCCATTCCGCCACCGCCACGTCGCGATGAGGGCTTTCGCCGGGATAGATGCAAAGCCCGTCGCCCGGGCCGCGCTCGGTTCCACACACGAAGCAGCCGGGGATCGGATGGCCTGACGGTCCGGGGAAGCTCATCGCCGCCGCTTCCAGCTCCTCCACGCTCGGCGCGCCCGGCAGTTCGAAGTCGAACGGTTCATTGAGCGGCCGGGCATGGGCATAATTTTTCGCCGCGTCGAACAGCATCACGTCGGCATCATCGCGGCGGCGGTGCAGCGGCACTTCCAATGGAATCGGCGCCAGAAGGTCGACCTGAGCCGGCCCGTCGATCCATTCGGCTACCACTCCAGCGACATAGCCGCCGTTGCCCGAGGTCGGCGGGCCGCGGAAACGGCGATGGATTTCAACCTCGTCCGACTGGGCGGTCATGTCAGCAAGCCTAGGCTGCCGCATTCGCGAGGGCAATGCGAAGCCCTCGAAACGGTTATCGGAAGGGCGTATGGAAAGGTTGGGATCGGGGGGCGAATTTGGAGATTCGCCATGAACATTTTGATGGTCCTCACCAGCCACGACCAGCTTGGCGATACCGGCGCGAAGACCGGCTTCTGGCTCGAGGAGTTTGCCGCGCCCTATTATGTGCTGAAGGAGGCGGGCCATACGATTACGCTCGCCAGTCCCAAAGGCGGGCAGCCGCCGATTGACCCGAAGAGCGACGCGCCCGACTTTCAGACCGAAGCGACCAAGCGGTTCAAGGTGGATTCCGAGGCCCAGGCGCAACTGGCCTCGACCCGCAAACTCGACGAGATCGGCTCTGCCGATTTCGACGCGGTCTTCTATCCAGGCGGCCACGGGCCGCTGTGGGACCTAGCGAGCAGCGGCAAGTCGAAATCGATCATCGAAGAGGCGATCCAAGCCGGAAGGCCGATAGCTCTGGTCTGCCACGCGCCTGCTGTCCTCAAGGACGTAACGACAGAGGACGGAACGCCGCTGGTTCGCGGCAAAAAGGTCACTGGATTCACCAACAGCGAGGAAGCCGCGGTCCACTTGACCGACGTCGTGCCCTTCCTGCTCCAGGACAAATTGACGGAACTAGGCGCCGATTTCCGGACGACCGGCGACTTCCAGCCCCATGTCGTCCGCGACGGGCTGCTGATCACCGGGCAGAATCCGGCGTCGAGCGAGCCGGCGGCCAAGGCGCTGCTGGAAGCGCTGCAGGAGAGCAGGCAAGCGGTTGGCGAGGAAATTCAAGCCTGAGGGCCCATTGAACGATTTTCCGGCGACCATCCCACGGATGGTCCTGGAAATGATCTTCGCCATTACGGCCGTCCGCCGGACGGCCTATGGCGAAGATGGTCGGGGAGAGAGGATTCGAACCTCCGGCCCCTGCCTCCCGAAGACAGTGCTCTACCAGGCTGAGCTACTCCCCGACCGGGCTCCCGGACGTTGCCGTCCGGTGCAGGGCGAGCGGCCTCCTAGCGGGCGAGTCCGCTTTGCGCAAGCCGGGCAGTCAGCGCCCGAGAACTTTTAGCCAATCACTGTGACGGACGAACTTCTCGCGCGGGCTTCCCGGCCTTGCGGCTGCCACTTCGGCTGCCTCGATCGATCGCCAATCGCGGAAGCTGGTGGCAGCGACACCGCGCTCATTGAGCAGCGCCACCAAGCCCTCGGCGCCCAGCTTTCCGCCATCCGATCCGGGTGGCATCGCCGCGGCAACCTGTTCGGCCACTTCATAACCGTCAGGCCGGTTGGTGCCGATCGTCCCGGTCGGTCCGCGCCGCGCCCAGCCGACGGCGTAGAGACCGTCGCCGATCTTGCCCTGGTCGTTGGCGAATTTGCCGCCGCGCTCGTCATAGGGCACGCCGTCGATCCGCGGCGTCTGGTATCCGATTGAGGTCACGATCAGGCTAGCCGGCACTTCATAGGTCTCGCCCGTGCCCGTCGCGGCTCCGCTCTCGTCAAGCACGGTTCGCTCGATGATCAGCCGCTCGGCCCTGCCCTCTCCCTCGATCCGGATCGGCTTGGCAAAGAAGTCGAAGACGATGCGCTTGGTCTTTGCAGCATCAGGTCCGGCGGCCGCGAAATCGCGCAGGATGGTGATCGACTTTCGATGGCCCGGTTCCAGCGCCACGTCCGCTTCGACCGGCGGAAAGTCGGCGGAATCGACGACCGGCGTCGCCACCTCCAGATGGCCAAGCTCACCCAGTTCCTTGGGTGTCATCGAGATCTGGTGCGGCCCGCGCCGGCCCAGGATTGTGACAGTCTGGATCGCGCTCCCGTCGAGCGCCTCAAGCGCATGGCCGACAATATCGGAGCCTTCGAATTCGTGGCGGTTCTTCGACAGGATGCGGGCGCAATCGAGGGCGACATTGCCGTTACCGATCACCGCCGCACTTGCGCCATCCAGCGGCGGGCCCAGATCGGCGAAATCAGGATGGCCGTTGTACCAGCCGACAAATTCGGCCGAGCCGACCACACCGGGCAAATCTTCGCCGGGAATACCGAGCTTACGATCATGCGGCGCGCCGATGGCCAGGATCACGGCATCGTAAAGGCCCCTCAGCTCTTCAGCAGAGGCATCTTGCCCGATGGTGACATTGCCGACGAAGCTGACCTGGTCGCCCTCGGCCACCTGGTCATAGCGCTTGGACACGGCTTTCAGCGACTGGTGATCCGGGGCAACGCCGAAGCGGATTAGGCCGTAAGGCACAGGATAGCGGTCGATGATGTCGATCCGGGCTTCGCTGCCATAGGCTTTGGCCAGCGCCTCGGCGGTGTAGAAGCCCGCCGGACCCGACCCAACAATCGCGAAATGCCGCATCAACGCCCTCCAAGGACTGCCAATTGGATGTCCCTGGCGAGACTGGCGGCTAATTGAGGACAGTCAATAGAACTGTCCCCAATAAGCGTTCAGCGCTTGTCCTCCAGCAGCAAGTCGCTGCCTTTCTGGCGAAGCAGCGCCTCGATCGGTCCCGCCATCAGGGCCAGCACGCCGGGAAGCTGGATGCGGCAATGGACCTTGGTCTCTTCGACATCGATCACCGCCTCTACCTCCTGCCCCATGGCGTGGATTGTGAGGTTCAGCCGGTCGCCGCTCCATCGCTCGTCGATATGGTCCGCTCCGCCGGGGATATGGTCGCGGAGCTTGTGGAAATTGCCGGCGATGCGCCGATGCGCTTCGTCGCGGCCAAGCCTGTGCGGGATGTCGACGTCGATCGGTCGTTGCATGGGTGGAAAGATGAGGCGGTCGGCGTTGCTTTTCAATTGCCAACGGGGTTCTATGGGCAATGGTCCGCTGGCTCGCCGCTATGCTGATGATGTTCGCGTCGCCGACGCTTGCCCAGATGCCACAATGGAACCCCGCGGCCCCCTATATCACCGCCGGCCAGGATGAGCCGGGCTATCGCGCCTGGGTCGCCGGAGCCGGCTGGCGGCCGACCTACGTCAAGGCGTTCCACGACTATCTCACCACCTATGGTGTCGGCGGCGTGGCACCAACCTGGCAGCTGCTGAGGACCGCGACCGACTGGCAACGATGCGGCGCGGAGCCCTATGAGGTCCCGCCGCCCAGCGCCTGGCCGAACATCGTCGCCGCGCTGCGCTATGTCGGCACTTATGTGACTCCCCGCATCGGTCCGGTGGAAGTGGTGTCGGTCTATCGCAATCCCAGACTGAATGCCTGCGCCGGCGGGGCACCGGAGAGCACACACCTCCAATTGGGCGCGATCGATATGGTGCCATTGAGGCCGATCACGCGGGAGGCGCTGATGTCGCGGCTTTGCCAGATCCACCAGGAGAGCGGCGAGCGGTTCTGGGTCGGTCTTGGGCTCTACAAGGGCATCCGTTTCCACATTGATGCCAAGAAATATCGCGAATGGGGCATGTCGGGCGCCAGGGGCGGTTTCGGCTGCACCGCGGTGCTGACCGAAGGGCCAATGCCGTTCCCGATTGACCTGGCAATAGTACCCGTTGTGCCCGCGTCGACTGATCCACTTGCGCCACAGCGCTGAGACCTATGCTCGCTTGTCCCCCGGACAAGGTGCGCCTAGGCCTTGTGTTGCGCGAGTAACACACCACATGGCCTCGAAACCAATTAGGGGCAAATATGGATCTTGAGAAACTGACCGACCGGGCGCGCGGCTTCCTCCAGGCGGCCCAAACCATTGCGGTCCGCGAGCATCACCAGCGCATCACGCCAGCCCATTACGCCAAGGCGCTGCTCGACGACGAGCAGGGCATGGCGGTCGGGCTGATCAACGCGGCCGGTGGCGACGGTATGGCGGCGCGGCGCGAGATCGACGCGCTGGTCGCCAAGCAGCCGGCGGTGACCGGCAGCGGCGCAACCTCCGCGCCCGGCGTCGACGGCGACCTCATCCGCCTGCTCGACCAGGCGCAGGAGATCGCGATCAAGGCTAACGACAGCTATGTCACGGTCGAACGCATCCTGCTGGCGATGGCGCTGGCCAAGAATAGCGACGTCGGCGGCGCGCTCGCGAAAGCGGGGCTCACCCCACAGAACCTCAATGCAGCGATCGACAAGCTGCGCGGCGGGCGGACGGCCGACACGCAGGGAGCGGAGGACCGTTACGACGCGCTCAAGAAATATTCGCGCGACCTCACGGCCGCCGCGCGCGAGGGCAAGCTGGACCCAGTGATCGGCCGCGACGAGGAGATCCGCCGCACGATCCAGGTGCTGGCACGGCGGACCAAGAACAACCCAGTGCTGATCGGCGAGCCTGGTGTCGGCAAGACCGCCATTGCGGAAGGGCTGGCACTGCGCATCGCCAACGGCGACGTGCCCGACGGGCTCAAGGACCGGCGGCTGTTGTCGCTCGACATGGGATCGCTGATTGCGGGAGCGAAGTATCGCGGCGAGTTCGAGGAGCGCTTGAAAGGCGTGCTCGACGAAGTGAAGCAGGCCGCGGGCGAGATCATCCTGTTCATCGACGAGATGCACACCTTGGTCGGCGCGGGGAAGAGCGAGGGCGCCATGGACGCCTCTAACCTGATCAAGCCATCGCTGGCCCGCGGCGAGCTGCACTGCATCGGCGCCACCACGCTCGATGAATATCGCAAGCATGTCGAGAAGGACGCGGCGCTGGAGCGGCGCTTCCAGCCGGTGTTCATCGGCGAACCGACCGTGCCCGACACCATCTCAATCCTGCGCGGGCTCAAGGAAAAGTATGAGCTTCACCACGGGGTGCGCATCACCGACGCAGCGATCGTCGCCGCGGCGACCTTGAGCAACCGCTACATCACCGACCGCTTCCTGCCCGACAAGGCGATCGACCTGATGGACGAAGCGGCCAGCCGGATCCGCATGGAGGTCGAATCCAAGCCGGAGGAGATCGAGAATCTCGATCGCCGAATCATCCAGCTGAAGATCGAGCGCGAGGCGCTGAAGAAGGAAAGCGACGTCGCTTCCAAGGACCGCTTGAAAGCGCTTGAGCAGGAGCTGGCCAACCTCGAGCAGCAGTCGGCTGAGCTCACCACCCGCTGGCAGGCGGAGAAGGAAAAGATCGCCGGCGAAGCCAGGATCAAGGAGCAGCTGGACGCCGCTCGGATCGAGCTGGAGCAGGCACAGCGCACCGGCGACCTCGCCAAAGCAGGCGAGCTTCAATACGGCCGCATCCCCGAGCTGGAGAAGAAGCTCAATGAGGCTGCCCAGGCGTCGAAGGGCGCCATGCTGCGCGAGGAAGTGACCGACCAAGACATCGCCGCCGTAGTCAGCCGCTGGACCGGCATCCCGGTCGAGCGGATGATGGAGGGCGAGCGCGAGAAACTGCTCAACATGGAAGAGGCGATCGGCGCGCGCGTTATCGGCCAGCAGGAGGCGGTCAAGGCCGTGTCGGCCGCGGTCCGCCGCGCGCGCGCCGGACTGCAGGATCCCAACCGGCCGCTAGGGTCCTTCCTGTTCCTGGGACCGACGGGCGTCGGCAAGACCGAGCTCACCAAGGCGCTCGCCGAATTCCTGTTCGATGACCCCCACGCGATGGTCCGCATCGACATGAGCGAGTTCATGGAAAAGCACGCCGTCGCGCGGCTGATCGGCGCACCCCCGGGCTATGTCGGCTATGAGGAAGGCGGCGTGCTTACCGAGGCGGTGCGGCGCCGGCCCTATCAGGTCGTCCTGTTCGACGAAGTCGAGAAGGCGCATGGCGACGTTTTCAACATCCTGTTGCAGGTGCTCGACGACGGCCGCCTGACCGACGGACAGGGCCGCACGGTCGACTTCACCAACACCATCATCATCCTGACCTCGAACCTCGGCTCGCAATACCTTGCTTCATTGGGTGAGGACGAGAACCCGACCAATGTCGAGGCACAGGTAATGGAGGTGGTCCGCGCCCATTTCCGGCCGGAATTCCTCAACCGCCTCGACGAGATCATCCTGTTCCACCGCCTGTCGGCCAGCCACATGGGGCCGATTGTCGATATCCAGGTCGAGCGGCTGCAAAAGCTGCTCGACGACCGCAAGATCCGGCTCGATCTTACCGCCGCCGCCCGCGCCTGGCTGGGGCGGGTCGGCTACGATCCGGTTTATGGCGCAAGACCGCTAAAGCGCGCGGTGCAGAAGTATCTGCAGGATCCGTTGGCCGACGAAATCCTCGCCGGGCGGGTCACCGACGATTCGACCGTTAAGGTCGATGAGAGCGACGGCGGACTGGTCATCCAGCCCGCCTGACAAACCTAGTTGCCGTTGACACCACCGGAGCGCGCGAAGCCCTCGAGTGTCTCACGCGCGTTGTCATTGCCGCGCGCCGACGATTCCTTCCACTGCTCGTTGGTGCGGCAGACCCTGAGCTTGCGTGCCAGCGAGCCGATCACCTCGGCCTTGCGGCAGGTAATGTAGTAGGGATGGCTCTTATCGATGTCGGCGTTGTAGGCCTTGATCTCGGTCGGCGTCATTTCCGACGGCATACGATCGGGCGGAAGCTTGTCACCGGCGACTGCCGGAGCGGCCAGGGCAATGCTCAACGCCACAATGGATACGAACCGCATTCAGGGCTCCTTAGAAAAATTGGCGCGCACTCATCCGCGCCCTCGGGCAATTAACCTTTATTTCTCGATGAAAATCAACTCGAGATGAACGAAATGCGCGCTCACTCGCTCCGGCGCGGCTTGTATCCGGCCGCGTCAGCTGCCTCATAATAGCGCGCGATGACGTCCCGTTCCCGCTCCGTAAGGTGCGGGTTCCAGACGTCGAAAATCAACACAGTGCGCAGCTCGTCGCTATCGTTCCACGCCTCATGCTCGATCGTATCGTCGAAGGCGAACGGCTGACCGACGATCCACGGACGGACCTCCCCGCCGACGCGGAAGCCGCAGCCCTCCGGCACGATCAGCGGCAGGTGAATGATCGCCCGTGTATTGGTGACGCCGGTATGCGGCGGGATGCGCGTGTGCGGCTTCAGCATCGAGAAGAAGGCGCTCGGGGCGCGCCCCGGGACGTGGGAAACAGGCAGCGACCCGAGCACCCGCGCTGTCTCCGGGCAGCGATCGAGGACCGGCTGGTTGGGCTCGCCATATTCCCATAGGAAGATCGCGCCCCAATCTAGGCTGTTGTCGAGCTCTGACCATTTGGTTTCGCCGATCCCCGATTCCATCCGAACATAGGGGCGCAGCGCTTCTCCTGGGTCCTTGATCAGCTCAACAAGTTCGGAGCGGATCGCGTCGGTCGCCGCGGTGAGGTCGGCGAACCAGAGGAAATGCTGGTCGTCGAAGAACTCGTCGGCTGGCAGGAAAGGATAGCAAAGGCCGTGGCATTCATTTGTGTAGATGCGCCGCTGCCCAAGCGCGGCATCGACGAACGCTTTGGAACGGCGCATTTCCGCATGGTCGAGCGTGGCCGAAATCGGTGCCAGCCGGTCACCGATGGTCGCGCGCATGATTTGCACGGCTTCGGCCGCAAAGCGCGCACCCTGTTCTAGCGATTCTGCCATCGGCCCGCTCCACGGCCGGAGTGGCTGGGCCAGCGCCAGCGCCCCATTCCATGCTTCGAACGCCTCGCCTTTGTCGCCGCGCCGCTGGTGCAGCTCGGCCTTGCGCATCCAGGCAATCAGGTCCCGCCGGTCGATATCGAGCGCTCGCTCGAGCGCTGACAATTCCGCCTCGTCGTCGCCGGCGCCGCGGTAAGCAGATGCCAGATTTCGAAGAAGCGCTCCAGAATGAGGGTCTGCGGCCACCGCCCGTTCGAATGCTTCGGCGGCCGCCTTGAAGTCACCCTGCCGGAGCGCGTTCATGCCCTGGCTGTTGGCGGCGGCGGCCTGCTGGACGGTTTGCTGCATGAGGGCTGCTTGCCAGCGGGCGGGCCGGACGGCAAGGTCGATGAATGACGCGCAACGCCGCCAACATCGTCGCCGATCCAAAATGGCTGGCGCATCGCTATGACGAGCGGCAAGATTCGTTCCAATATCGCCATGTGACGCGCGCTCGCCACGGCGAAGTACCGTTCGCAATCGACGAATATCTGGGTGAAGAACCCAATCCGGTGGCCGTCCGCCGTGAGGATGCAGCCGCGCTGCTGGGCGCTCAGGCGCCGATCCATTTCATCATTCACTCAGCCTTTTGCGCCTCGACCATGCTGGCCCGCGCGCTCGACATTCCGGGCAGCGCGATGGGAATTTCCGAGCCGGTAGTCCTGAATGACATGGCCGGATGGCGCCGCCGCGGCGCGGATATACGCCGCCACGGCATGGTGATGAACGACGTGCTTGGTCAGCTGTCGCGGCCCTGGGGCAAGGGCGAAGCGGTGGTGATCAAACCCTCGAACGTCTTCAACGGATTGGCGATGGGCGCACTGGCGCTTCGGCCCCAGGCCAAGGCGGTACTGCTCTATGCCCCGATCGAGGAATTTCTCCTATCGGTGGCGCGCAAGGGCGTGTGGTGCCGGTTATGGGTACGTGAATTGCTCGAAAACCTTCTGCAGGAAGGCATGGTCGATTTAGGCTTTGAGCCCCGCGACTATTTCCGCCAATCTGACTTGCAGGTCGCCGGGGTCGGATGGCTGGCACAGCATAAACTGTTTCATCGCATGACCAAACATTTCGGCGCGGATCGGATCGCGACGCTCGATAGTGAGTCCTTGACCGGCGAACCCGCCTCGTCAGTGGCAAACGTTGCAGCCCATTTCGGACTGCATGAGTGTTTCGCTGAAGCCTACGCCGGTCACCCGGCGGTCCTGCGGAACAGCAAGTCCGGCGGCGCCTTCACTCGCGGAGAGCGACAGATGGACCAGCAGCGCGCCCGCGAAGCCTATGGCGATGAAATCGACAAGGTTGCGGAGTGGGTCCGCGTCGTCGGCGAGCGCAACGGGATTTCGTTCGAACTGCCGTACAAGCTGTAGTTCCCCAGCCTTCGCCGGGGAACTAATTAACCGCCTCACGCCCCAAAGAAAAAGGGCGGCCCCGAAAGGCCGCCCCTCCCCTTTAACAACTGGAAGTTCGACTAGAACTTCAGCTTGGCACTGACGGCGTAACGGCGTCCCAACGCGTCGTAGGTCGACGGGAAGATGTTACCGCTGTTGAACGTGGTCGAACCGATCGTGTTGCCCACCACCTTCGGCTGGTTGTCCAGCAGGTTCTGAACCGTGAAGGTGAAGGTCATATTGTCGGTGGCGTTGAAGCGGGCCGACAGGTCGAAGTAGTGCTCCGCGGGG
>Ga0075421_100001541_pt1 | contig 27083 bp, 26 predicted proteins | sample SoiMetdeltSBSDD5_FD_75292 | JGI IMG/M metagenome (GOLD analysis project Ga0075421, IMG submission 75292) | Bulk soil microbial communities from a Populus tree surrounding site in Tennessee, USA - Soil MetaG P. deltoides SBSDD5 | ecosystem: Environmental > Terrestrial > Soil > Tree plantation... | reverse complement strand
GGCACCGACCAGCAGGGCCGCGACATCTACTCCCGGCTGCTGGTCGCCACCCGGACCTCGCTGCTGATCGGTCTGGCCGGTGTCGCCTCGAGCATCGTGCTCGGTGTCGTGCTGGGCGGCATCTCGGGCTACTACGGCGGAGTGGTGGACACGGTCATCCAGCGGCTGATCGAGATCCTGAGGTCGATCCCGGTCATCCCGCTGTGGATGGGCCTGGCCGCGGCGATGCCGAAGAGCTGGAGTGTGCTTCAGGTGTACTTCGCTCTCACGCTGATCCTGTCCCTGATCGGCTGGACCGAGCTCGGACGGGTGGTGCGAGGCCGGATGATGCAGGTCCGCAGCGAGGACTTCGTGACCGCCGCTGAGCTGGCGGGCAGCCGGCCGCGACGGGTGATCTTCGTCCACATGGTGCCGCTCTTCGCCAGCCACATCATCGCGGCGACCACCCTGGCGCTGCCGCTGATGATCGTCGCCGAGACCTCGCTGAGCTTCCTCGGCCTGGGCCTGCGGCCGCCGGCCATCTCCTGGGGGGTCATGCTCCAGCAGGCCCAGAACGTTCAGGCGCTGGCGCTTTCACCGTGGATGCTCGTCCCGGTCATCCCGGTGATCCTCGCCATCCTTGCCTTCAACTTCCTCGGCGACGGACTACGAGACGCGGCGGATCCTTATGACAGCTGAGCAAGTGGTCACTGCCCTCGACGGCGTACTCCCGGACGACGAACGCACGCTGCTGTCGGTGCGCGGCCTGAAGACGCACTTCGTCACCGACGAGGGGACGACCCGTGCCGTCGACGGTGTCAGCTTCGACATGGCCGCCGGGAAGTCGCTCGGCGTGGTCGGCGAGACCGGATGCGGGAAGAGCATCACGGCGCGGTCGCTGCTGGGCATCATCGACCCACCCGGCCGCGTCGTCGAGGGCGAGATGCTGCTGCGACGCGACGACGGCTGGGTGGACCTGGCCAAGCTGCCGCGGAACGGTCCGCAGATGCGGAAGATCCGCGGCGGTGACATCGGCCTGGTCTTCCAGGAGCCGATGAGCTCGTTCAGCCCGGTACACACCGTCGGGTCGCAGATCACCGAGGCGGTCCGGCTGCACTGCGGCCTGTCGAACAAGGAGGCTCTCGAACGCGCCGCCGAACTGCTCCGGCAGGTCGGCATCCCGCGGCCGGACGGTGTGCTGAAGGAGTACGCCTGGCAGCTGTCCGGCGGGTTGCGGCAGCGCGCCATGATCGCGATGGCGCTGGCGGGCGAGCCGAAGCTGCTGATCGCCGACGAGCCGACCACGGCGCTCGACGTCACCACGCAGGCGCAGATCCTGCACCTGATCCGCCGCCTGCAGGAGCAGACGGACATGGCGATCATGCTGATCACCCACGATCTCGGCGTGATCGCGGAGATGGCCGACGAGGTGCTGGTGATCTACCTGGGCCGCGTGGTCGAGCGGGGCTCGGTGGAGCAGATCTTCCGGGCGCCGAAGCATCCCTACACCCGGGCCCTGCTGAACTCGATCCCGAGCACCCAGCGGGCCGCCCGGATCAAGCTGCCCACCATCGCCGGCTCGATCCCGCACCCGTTCAACCGGCCGGACGGCTGCTCGTTCAACCCTCGGTGCAAGCACTCGGTCGCCGGACTCTGCGACACGGTCGAGCCCGCCACCCATGCACTCGACGAACGGCACGAGGCCGCCTGCCACCTCTACAACGGCGCGGTGCAGAAGGGCCTCGCGCTGCCGCTGCTGGACTTCCGGTCCGGCCCTGACGCTGCCACGGCGGACACGGCGGAGCCGCCGCCCGCGGCCCGGACCGACGGCTCGGTGCTGCTCGATGTCCGTGATCTGACGAAGTTCTTCCCGATCCGGTCGGGCATGTTCAGCCGGGTGCGCGGCCAGGTGCGCGCGGTCGACGGCGTCTCCTTCGACCTGCACAGGGGCGAGACCCTTGCGCTCGTCGGTGAGAGCGGGTCCGGCAAGACGACGACCTCGCGGGCGATCCTGCGCGCGCTGGACCCTGACTCGGGGCAGATCCTGTTCCGCCGGTCCGGCGGCGAGATGGTCGATCTTGCCGGTCTGACCCGCCGGCAGGTCCGGCCGCTGCGGTCGGAGCTGCAGATGATCTTCCAGGACCCGCACTCATCGCTGAACCCGCGGATGACTGTGCTTGACATCGTCGCCGAGCCGCTGCTCGTGAACGGCGTCGGCGACAAGCAGGAGCGCGTCGACCGAGTCCGTGAGCTGCTCGGTCTGGTGGGGCTGCGGCAGGAGTACCTACGCCGGTACCCGCACGCCTTCAGCGGTGGCCAGCGGCAGCGCATCGGCATCGCCCGGGCGCTCGCGCTGAACCCGCGCCTGGTGGTGGCCGACGAGCCGGTCTCCGCTCTCGACGTCTCGGTGCAGGCACAGATCCTCAACCTGATGCTCGAGCTGCAGGACAAGCTCGGTCTGACCTACCTGTTCGTCTCCCACGACATCAGTGTGGTAAAGCACATCAGCGACCGGATCGCGGTGATGTACGTCGGCCAGATGGTCGAGCTCGGCAGCCGTGACGACGTGATCGCCAAACCACTGCACCCGTACACGTCCACGCTGCTGTCCGCCGTACCGCGACCGGATCCCTCGGCACGCAAGGAGTTCGTACCACCGCGCGGCCGGGTCGCCGACCCGGCCGACCCGCCGACTGGCTGCTACTTCCATCCGCGGTGCCCGTTCGCCACCGACCAGTGCAAGGTCGAGCGGCCGAAGTGGGAGGAGGTCGCGCCCGGCCGGATGGTGCGCTGTCATCGCGCCAAGGAGCTCGACCTGGCCGGGATGGCGTCGTGACCCGACCAGCGGCGCCCGCGTGTCTACTGGAAAGGATGTAGGACCAATGCTCAAAGAGGTTCGGCCCGCCACGACGATCACCGAGCAGATCGCCGACTACGTCGTCGGGCTCAGCTACGACGACATTCCACCCACCGTGGTCGACAGAGCCAAGGAACTGCTGGTCTTCCACATCGGCGCTGCCTTCCGGGGCATCGCTACCCAGAGCGGCCAGCAGGCGGTCCGCACCGCGATGGACATCAGCGGGTCCGACTGCGGCTACTCGATCATCGGTGAGCCAGGCCGCGCCGGGCTGCTTGAAGCGGTCTTTGCCAACTCGTCGCTGATGACCTACTCCGGCCTCGCGGACCTGCTGTTCCCGACTGCTGAACTTCCGGGACTCGTCGTCCACCCGGCAGCATGGGCGCTCGGCGAGATGGGCAAGGCGTCAGGGCGGGAGTTGTTGACCGCAGTCGTCATCGGCTATGACGTCATGGCCAAGCTGCACAATGGGCAGCTTCCGTATGAACTCGCGGTGCCCCGTCCTACCAAGGCGGCCACCGAGCCGATCGGTGTGGCGGCCACGGCAGCTCGGTTGCTGAAGCTTTCCCGCGGTCAAACAGCTGATGCGATGGGTCATGCCGGATCGACCGTTGCGGGCATCTACGAGGGTATGGAGCAGCTATGGCTCATGCACCCGCACGCATCGCGGAACGGCGTGCTAGCGGCCATGCTCGCCAACGCCGGATTTACGGCCGGGCGAACGATCGTCGAAGGCCGGTATGGCGTCTATCGCACCTTCTTCCTCCAAGACGTCCCCGACGTCGTCCACGAAAAACTGCGGGGACTCGGCAGCGACTTCGAGCTCGCCAATGCGCGGACCACGCGATATCCGGTCAGTGCGACCAATGCGCTCCCTATCCAGCTGACAGCACAGCTGGTCACTGAGCACTCCCTGACACCGAGCCGAGTCGCACAGGTCGACCTGGTGCTTCCGGCATCGCGCGCTGCACGCGAAGAGATCTACGGCGTCTACCCGAAGGGGCCGACCTCGGTGGTGGCGCTCGCCCTGACCGGCAGTCGCCTGGATGCGGCTCGCTTCGAGGAGGAGTTCGACGACGAGCTGATCGCGGCCCGAGACAAGGTCCGGCTCCAGTTCGAGGACGGACACGGCTTCTTCTACGCCCGTGTCGAGCTGACCACCACGGACGACCGGCGTTACACGGCCGAGGGGGGCGGTGACGTCCCGCCAGCTCAGCCGCCGCTGGACTGGGCCGACTGGCTCGCCTGCGGCCGGCCGATCCTCTCCGATGCGCAGGTGGACCGGCTCGCGGAGCTGATCCGCGACCTCGAGAACGTCGACGATGTCGGCGAGGTGCTGGCCTGCCTCGTGCCGGGCGCTCGCTTATGAGGCCGGGTGCTCGCGACGTGGAGCCGTGGCGCAACGGGGTGCTCCAGCAGGTCGAGGACCTCGGCCGGTGGTTCAGCGGCCGGTTCGTGATCGACCCCGATCCGTCCGACGAGCTGGTCCCGGCCCGGTCGATGCTCTACCGGGATGCGCTCACCGCTGCGATCACGCGTAAGACGTCGCCGACCCTGAGCACGACGCTGAGCACGACCCTGAGCACGACACTGCCCGGCGTGCCTGACGTTCTCGTGCCGGCGGACAACGGGGCTGAGCTGGACCTCCGGGTCGCGGTCTCGCGCTTCATCCGGCACTACACGGCCTCGCTGACCGCCGTGGCGCTGGTCGGGCTGAGCCGTGGCATCGGGCTCGATCTGTCGCCGGACCGCTGCACGATGGTCGTGCGGCACGGCCTGCTCTGGTCGCTGGTGCTCGACGTGCCAGGTGGGGAGGTGCTTCGCTGTGACGAGCGGCCCGCGCCGTGGCCGGTCTCGGGCCCGAGCGTGGAAACACTTACCGAGCTGCGCGAGCATGTCTGGCGGAAGCTGTACGCCGAGCACCTGTGGCCGGTACTGGGCCTCGCGATCGAGGTCGGCAAGATCTCGCCGGGGGTGGTCTGGTCCAACGCGGCCGAGTGGCCGGGCCTGGTCCGCGAATCCGCGGAGGAGTACCTCGGCCCGGACGAGGCGGCGCCGTTCGTCGGCGAGGCCGTCGCGCTCCTCGAAGCGCCGGTCCTCCCGGATGTGCCGGCGGAGACGAACCCGCTCGCCGACAGGTTCGACTGGCTGGAGGGGGACGGTGAAGGCTTCCCCGAGGTGGTGCAGACGCGCAAGCTGTGCTGCCTCACCTACCTGCTGGCGGACCGCTTCGGCCGGCTCTGCCAGACCTGTCCGTACCTGCCGCTGCCCGAGCGCATCGCCCTGGTCCGGGAGCGGCACGGCGTACCGATGGGCACGCCTGGTGGTGCCGCCGAGCAGCGCGCGATCGAGCGCGGACTCGACCGGCCGTCGACGCGCCGGGTGATGGGCGCGAAGAGCAAGCAGTCCTGACGACCTGGGTCAGCATCAGATGCGGGGTGTGGTCTGCACACCACAGCTCAGGTTCAGCACCACGTCGGCGGGGGAGTCGGGCTTGCGGTAGGCCTGTGTCCAGGTCAGCTCGTCCTTCGACACCTAGAGCCGTTCGGCCTGCTGCATGTCGGCGTAGAACCGCGGGACGTCGAAGGTGGCGGCCTCCGACACGTCGAACGTCTGCCCGGACGCGTTCTTCTCGATCTGGCGGTTGTCGATCACCATCGCCGGATCTCCTCGGGTGAGCGCCCTGTCGGACAACGATATCAAGCGTCGATACTGATGCGCCAGGAACGTCAGTTGCTGGGAGAGAACTTTCGGGACGTGTGCCGCAGGCCCATCACCGCGTCCAGGCCTCGGACCAATCCGACGACGCCGGGGCGCATCACCTCGCGGGCGGCCATCGCGACGACCGGGGTGTAAGCGGCCCGGCTGAAGTCGTCATGCCGGATGGTCAGCACCTCTGCGTCACCGGAGAAGACGATCTCGTGCCGGGACAACAGACCCGGCAGCCTGAGGCTGTGCACGCGTACGCCACCCTCGACGCCGCCGCGGACGCCGGCCAGGGTGGTCCGCTCGACCTCGGGATCGGGGATGTCGGAGCCGTGCGCCTCGCGGATCGACCTGGCGAGCTCGAGTGCGGTTCCCGACGGTGCATCGGCCTTCGCCGCGTGGTGTGCCTCGATGATCTCCACCGGGCCGAAGAACCGCGCGACGATCTCGGCGAGGTGCTTGGTCAGTGCGCCGCCGATCCGGAAGTTCGGGGCCCAGATCGCACCGATGCCACGCTCGCGAGCCGCCCGGTCGACAGCGCGCAGCGCGTCCTCGGTCAGACCCGACGTGCCGCTCACCGGCCGTACGCCGGCATTGACTGCGGCATGCATCAGGTCGACCGAGGAGTCCGGGTTCGTGAAGTCGACAAGTACGTCGGCTTTCGCGAGCAGGTCCGCGGCCTGCGGATCGTCGCGGCGCAGTCCGCCGACCACGTCGATGCCCTCGACCGGCAGGCGCTGCAGCAGCAGGCCGCCCATCCGCCCGTCCGGACCCGCGACGACGGCCCGGATCGGCGGTGTGTCGGGCCGGGTGTGCTGGTCTGTCATCGATCGCCTTCCGGCCCGGTCAGCGTCTCGTGGTCCGGGATGAGGCAATCTGTGAGCTCGTCCACCGAGGCGCAGGTCTCCAGCTCGGCGACGATCTGCAGCAGGCGCTCGGCATGCGCGCGGCCGATAGCCGCGATGCCGTCGTCACCGAGGAGGTCGGCGGGTCGTGGCGGGCGCAGGATGCCGACATCGGCCGTCCCCGAGACGGACGTGCCGGTGCGGGTCGTCAGCTCGATGCCGTGCCGGAGCAGGTCCGGGTCGTCGAACAGGTCGATCCGGATGTCCCGGGCCCGTTCGAGGATGTCCGGCGCGTCGGGCCGGTTCAGGCGCTTGGCGGTCACCGAACCGTCGAGCAGAACCGCGGCCAGCGCGAACGGCAGCGACGACGTGGTCTGGACGGCGGACTCCCAGGGGCCGGTCGAGTGCAGGGTCGGCACCAGGTCGATCTGGCGGGACCGGCTCACGACGACCGTCGCGACATCGTCGCCGGCGATGCCTTGCTCGGCGAGCAGCTCCTCGAGCAGCCGCGTCGGCACCAGGTTGATGGCGGTGGACGGATGCGGCTTCAGGATCGACGTCATGATCTCGAACCGTCTGCCCAGGTCGTCCATCCGCTGTTCGAGGTCGTCGGGCATCCGGCTCAGCTGCGTCGCGTAGAACCCGTACGGTCCCTCCAGGGCGTCGGGCCGGGCCGGGCAGCCTGCCTCACCGAGGAAGGCGGCGGTCATGCCGTTGCGGGCGACCAGGCCGTACTGATGGTTCTCGAACCCGTAGGTGATCATCGCGCCCAGGTTCCCGGCGTAGCCGACGGCCTTGGCCGTCTGCGTGCGGTCGCAACCGAGAAGCCTCGCGGTCACGACAGCTGAGCCGAACGCGCCGAACACGTGGGACGAGGTCCGAGCCCCCGTGTTCCAGCTCCAGTCGCCGCCGGCAAGGGTTCCGAGCACGTCGTAGCCCGCCACGAGGGCGGTGATCAGGTCCGCTCCGGTCACGCCCGCCTCGTCGGCGATCGCCAGCGCGGCCGGGATCAGGATCGGACCGGGATGGATGAACGAGGGCAGGATCGAGTCCTCCTGCCGCAGCGTGCGCATCATGACCGCGTTCACGAAGGTTGCGTCGAGTGGCCCGAAGGACTCCGTGGTTCCGATCACCCGGGCTCGCCCGGGGCTGCCGCCGAGACCTCGCGCGAACGCCAGTGCCTGGGCGCTCTCGGAGGATCGGCTGCCTGCGACGGCAACCGCCAGATCGTGTGCGATGACGTCCTTGGCCTTGGTGACGGCGTCGGCCGGCAGGTCCTCGAAGGTCAGGCCGCAGACGTAGTCGGCCAACCGCTCGGCGAGCGTTCCGGTGTCCATGGCGCTACGGAACCAGCTGGGTGCCGTCGGCATCCAGTACGACGAGTGCCTCCACCGGGCAGACCCTGCACGCGTGCAGCAACCGCTCCCGCGTCTCGTCCTCCGGCCTTTCGAAGACGACCACGTCCTCGTCTTCGTCCATCCGGAAAGCCAGTTCCGACTCATCGACGCACTGTGCGAAGCCGACGCACAGCGACCTGTCGATCCGTATTGTGAGGTCTCCGATCATCCGCTCGATGACGTCCGCCATGCGCAACCTCCACTTGCCGCGAGCCATACAGCTGACAAACATATAGCGATATCGAAACTCGCTATAGTCTACCTCGGGAGCAGCTGTCGGTCGATGGGTGTGACCATTGTCTCGGGATACGTTATCGAAGTAAGATATCGATAGTTGAGTCGAAGGAGATCCAGATGACAACCGAGGTACTCGTGCCCGAGGCGGAGCTGCGCGCCGCCGTGACGTCCGTGTCCGCCCGCCGGATCGGCGTGGTCGGGGACGACCACAACGCGCAGGATGACGGCGCCGACCTGCCTGCCGAGGTGCTGACCGCGCTCGACGGCGTCGACCTGATCCTGCACCTGGGCCACATGGGGTTCCGGGAGATCCTGGGGCGCGGTGTGCTCGACCGCCTGGCGGCCGTCGCGCCGGTGCTGGCGGTGCGGGACTACTCGACCGACAGCGACGGCAACGCGTTCGTCACGCCCGCCGAGGGCGACCGCGTGGCCGGGCTCGCCCGCGTCGTCGAAGCGGGCGGCGTGCGGATCGGTGCCGTACACAACCTGGGCAAGGCACCAGGTCCGGAGATCGTCACCCCGCCCGGCGGCCTGCCGGAGCTGGCCGGCGTGCCCGTCGCGGACGCGGTCGCCGAGAAGTTCGGCGATCCGGTCGATGTCGTCGCCTACGCGGGAAGTCATCGAGCGGCGGTCGTAATGGCCGGTGGTGTCCTGTTCGTCAACCCCGGGAGCCCGGCGTACCCGAAGGGCCCCGGCCGCGTGGCCGGCCAGCGGGCGCTCGGCACGGTCGGCGTGCTCGACGTCGCCGACGGCGTGGCCGGCTTCGAGCTCCTGGAACTGTCCCTGTTCAGCTGAGGCAGTGAAACCTGCCCGACGACACACCATGGTGGATCCGCCTGCCGAGCGAGGAGTAGCCTATCCTGAGCGGATATCGATATTCGAGAATACGGCTCTGGTGACTGATGGCGAAAAAGAAGGCTGAAGAAGTTCACGAAACTGTGGAGCTGCACTCCAAGCTGTTTCGTGACCTCATGCTCGGGTTCGTGCGGGTGCACGTCCTGCACCACGCGAACTCGGAGGCCATCTACGGCTCCGGGATCTCGGCCGAGCTGGAGCACCACGGCTACAAGCTGTCCTGGGGAACGCTCTATCCGCTGCTGCACAACCTGACCGACGAGGGGTTCCTGGCGCGCGAGGACCGTGTGGTCAACGGCAAGGTGCGCAAGTACTACACGATCACCCCGCTCGGCCGCCGAGCACTCAAGGAAGCCCGGGCGAAGGCGCTCGAGCTGGTGAACGAGATCGTCGATGACGACGACGCCGCACTGCTCGAGAAGCGGCTCTCGTCCGGCTGACGGCTTTCGGCACGGTGTTCAGAGACTGAATCCGAAAGCCCGCGCGGCGTCCATCGGGAGCAGTTTCTGCTCGGTTCTGTTGTTGCGCCGGCCGATGATCAGGGCGCACGCGACCTGGAAGTCGCCGGCAGCGAACGTACGGGTCCGCGTGCCCGGTATGACGATCGATCCGGCGGGCACCCGACCCTGGTAGGTCACCGGTTCGTCCCCGGTGACGTCGATGATGTGAGTGCTCGCCGACAGCGCGACCTGCGCGCCGAGCACCGCGCCCTCCTCCACGATGACGCCCTCGACGACGATGCACCGGGAGCCGATGAACGCGTCGTCCTCGACGATCACCGGACGTGCACCGACCGGCTCGAGCACGCCGCCGATCCCGACGCCGCCGGCGAGGTGGACGTTGCGGCCGATCTGGGCGCCGCTTCCGACGGTTGCCCAGGTGTCGACCATCGCGCCGGTGGCGACGTAGGCGCCGATGTTGACGAAGCCCGGCATCACCACGACGCCGGGCTCGATGTGGGCGCCGTACCTGGTGATGCCGCCGGGGATGACCCGGATCCCGCGCTGCTCCAGATCCTGCTTGAGTGGGATCCGGTCGTAGAACTCGAGCGGGCCTGCATGCATCGTCCGCATCTCAGTCAGCTGGAAGTACAGCAGGATCGCCTGCTGGATCCAGGCGTGCACGATCCATTCGTCGCCGGTCTTCTCCGCCATCCGGAGCTCACCGCGGTCGAGTCCGGCGATGGCCTCCTCGACGGCGGCGCGGTGGGCCGGCGAGGCGAGCAGGTCGGGCTGCTCGGTCGCCTCCTCGACGAGCGACTGCAACGTGGCGATGTCCTGCGTGATCGTCATCGGTGTTCCTTCCCGTCAAGCCGGCCGGGGCGCGGCATCTTCGCGATAGGTCTGCTCCAGGACGACCTCGACCAGGTAGGGCTGCTTGGCGTCGATCCCGCGGGAGAGTGCTGGACGGAGCTCGGCCGGTGTGCTGACCCGTTCGGCCTCGACGCCCAGTGAGCGTGCCAGCGCGACGAAGTCGATCGCGGGCTTCTCGATGTCGAGGCTGACCGGCATCTCGGTGCTGCCGCCCCACGGGCCGCCCATCCGGTCCGTGATCATCTTGAGCACGCGGTACTCGCCGTTGTTCAGGACGACGAACAGGACCGGCGTCTCCTCGTGGGCGGCATTCCACAGCGCCTGCGGGTAGTACATCAGGGAGCCGTCACCGACGACGTTGACCACGCGTCGTTGCGGCAGTGCCATCTTGATCCCGACAGCCACCCCGGCCGAGTAGCCGAGCGACAGGCCGTTCGCCGCGAAGTACGACAGCGGGTCGTCGAACCGGAGCACGTTCACGAAGGACGGGCGGTTGGAGATCGTCTCGTCCACGAAGACGGAGCCGGCCGGCAGTACGTCGCGCAGCTCGGCGGCGACCAGTGTGGGGGAGATGGTGCCGGCGGTCCGGGCCGATTCCACCTTCGACGCCCAGGTCCGAACCCGTTCGGCCGACGCGGCCCGCACCGCCTCGGTACGCGTGACGAGATCCGCCTCGGCGACCGGCGTACGGCGGACTGCCGTGAGGATTCTTGCCAGGCTGGACTTCACGTCGCCGACGAGCCCGACCTCGACCGGATGGTTCTTGCCGACCTCCCACGGGCTGTCGTCGACGGCGACGATCCGCAGCCGCCACGGGACCAGTGGGCCGCCGTCGTCGTACCGCGACACCGGCGACTGCGAGGTGACCCCGCACAACAGCACGGTGTCGACGTCGTCGAAGCGGTTGCGCATGTCGGTCGGGAGGTTCGGCATCGGCCCACGGAACAGCGGATGGCCGGCCGGGCAGTTCCAGAGCGTCGAGTAGCCCTCGGTGTAGATCGACGCACCGACCGCCTCGGCGAGCTGGACGACCTCGTCCCACGCGCCGGCATGACCGACGCCGTCGCCGGAGATGATCATCGGTGCGGCGGCCGCGGTGAAGATCGCGGCCGCCGCGTCGATGCCGGGCTGGTCCGGCTGGACCGCGGCGACCTTGCTGACCCTCGCGGCGGGGAAGCCCACGTGCTCCTCCAGCAGCAGGTTCATCGGGAACGACAGGAAGACCGGCCCGTACGGCGGGGTGGTGAGCTCCTTGAACGCGCGCTGCAGCGCGATCGGGAGCTCGTCGAGCCGGGTCACCTCGTAGGCCCACTTGGTGAACGGGCGCATCATGCCGGCCAGGTCGGCGGTGAGGATCGGGTCCTGGATCATCAGCCCGGTGTGCTGCTGGCCGGCGGTGACCAGCAGCGGCACCCGCGCCCGGAAGGCGTTGTAGAGGTTGCCGAGCCCGTGTGCCAACCCGGGCGCCACGTGCAGGTTGACCACGCCGATCTTGCCGGACGCGCGGGCGTAGCCGGTCGCCTGCGCGACGGCCACGTCCTCGTGCAACGACAGCACGTACCGGATCGACGGATGCGCGTCGCAGGCGTCCACCAGCGGCAGCTCGGTGGTGCCGGGGTTCCCGAAGATGTACTCGACGCCCTGGTCGGTGAGGAAGTCGAGCAACAGGTCGCGGCTGAGAGCGGCTGCGGTGGTCATACTTGAACGATACTAACGACTTGCGATATCGTAAAGCGATTCTAGTCACTCCGGAGGTGGGACATGCCGTCATCCGGGCCGGCCGACACGCTAGTCCTAGGTGGCGGCGTGGTGGGCATCTGTGCCGCGCTGTACCTGCAACGGACCGGCCGGTCCGTGACGGTCCTCGAGCGCTCGTTCCCCGGCGCCGGCGCGTCCGGCCATAACGGCGGCGCGTTCTCGGTCGGTGACTGCGCGCCGATCGCGATGCCGCGCATCGCCCGAACCGTGCCGCGGATGTTGCGCGACCCGCTGTCCCCGTTCGCGATCAGCTGGCCGTACCTGCCCCGGATCAGCCCCTGGCTGGTGCGGTTCCTGCTGGCCGGCCGGCGTGCCGAGGTCGAGCGGATCGCAGCCGGGATCGCCGCCTTGATGGAGGCCGGGCTGGCGGCGTACCGCCCGCTGGTGACCGGCGGCGAGGCGCAGCAGTGGCTGCGGCCCGGCGGTCTGCTGTATGGGTTCGCGACCGACGACTCGTTCGCCGCCGCGCAGTTCGGGGTCGGGCTGCGGGAGAGCCAGGGCCTGACGTTCGAGCTGCTCGACAAGGCCGGCATCGCCGAGCTCGACCCGCTGCTCGACGGGCGGTTCCGGCACGGCATCTACCTGCCCGAGGCACATCACAGTCCCGACCCGGGCGAGTTCACTCGCGCGCTCGCGCGGACCTTCGTCGACGGCGGGGGTCGGATCGAGACGACCACGGCGACCGGCTTCGACCGCGACGGCAGCATCGTGCGTGCCGTACACACCACGACCGGCCGGCGATCGGCCGCGGAGGTGGTGCTCGCGGCCGGTGCCTGGTCGCGACGGCTCGCCGCCCAGCTGGGCGCGAGGATCCCGCTGGACACTGAGCGGGGGTATGGCGTCCAGCTGCCGAACGCCGGGTTCGGCCTGCGGTTCCCGGTGATCTCCGGCGACTACCACTTTGCCCTCTCGCCGGAGCCGGTGGGCATCCGGCTGGTCGGCACGGTGGAGTTCGCCGGCCTCCGCGCGGACGCCAGGCACGAGCGTGCCCGCCGGCTCACACTGGCAGCGGAACGGATCTTTCCCGAGCTGCGCCAGGACGGTTCGCGCTGGTGGATGAGCTACCGGCCGTCGATGCCGGACTCGCTGCCAGTGATCGGCCGTTCGCCGCGGTACGACAACGCGTTCCTCGCGGTCGGACACGGGCACAGGGGGATGGCGCAGGCCGCGATCACCGGCCGGCTGGTCCAGGAGCTGGCCGACGATGTCGCGCCCAGCCTGGACCTCGCTCCGTACCGGCCGGACCGGTTCAGACTCGCCCGCCGGCCGGCTCAGAGGGTCGCGGTGGAGTGACCGGGAAAGAGGTCGAGTGACGGGTCGACGGCGACCGCGGCGTTGTTGACCGCGAGTGCGACCTCGCCGAAGCCGACGGCGATCAGCCGCACTTTGCCCCTGTAGGCGGTGATGTCACCGGCCGCGTAGACCCGGGGCAGGTTGGTCGCCATCGTCGTAGCCACCTCGATCCGCCGGGCCCGGATGTCGAGGCCCCACCGCTCCAGCGGGCCGAGGTCGGCCATGAACCCGAGCGCGGCCACGATCGCCTGGGTCTCGATCCGCCGGATCGACGCGGTGGGGCTGTGGACGACATCGACGGCCTCGACCCGGCCGTTGCCGCGCACGGCGGAGACCTCGCAGCTGGTGAGGACCCGGACCGCGGAGTCGCGCAGCTCGCTGACCGAATGCTGGTGGGCGCGGAACTTCTCCCGCCGGTGCACCAGGGTGATCGAGCGGGACACTGGCAGCAGCGTGTTGGCCCAGTCGACGGCGCTGTCACCGCCGCCGACGACGACCACGTCCAGGTCGGCGTAGTCGTCGACCCGCGGCACGAAGTACTCCAGGCCTCGGCCGGCGAACTCGGATCCGACGGGGAGTGGTCGAGGGTCGAACTTGCCGACGCCGCCGGTGATGACGACCGCGCCGGCGGTGATCGTCCGGCCACCCGAGGTACGCAGCACCGGACAGTCGCCGTCGTACGTCAGCGACTCGGCGACCTCGCCCAGCAGGTAGACCGGTGAGAACGGCGCGGCCTGCTCGACGAGTCCGTCCACCAGGTCCCGGCCGCGTACGGCGGGGAAGCCGGCGATGTCGTGGATCAGCTTCTCCGGGTACATGGCCGTGATCTGGCCGCCCGGCTCGGGCAGTGCGTCGATGACGGTGGTCCGCAGTCCGCGGAACCCGGCGTAGTAGGCGCCGTACAGTCCGACCGGTCCGGCGCCGACGATGAGCAGGTCGGTGTCCAGGTGTGTGTCCAGGTGTGTGTCACGGTCGGTCATGCCGCCACCACCGCTCCGGCCAGACCGGCCAGGAGCACCACGACCCATGGCGGGCAGCGCCATACCGCGAGCAGCGCGAAGGCGCAGAGCGCGATTACGAAGTCGACCGGGCGCAGGATCGCGCTGGTCCACACCGGGTTGTACAGCGCCGCCAGCAGGATGCCGACCACGCCGGCGTTGATCCCGCGCAGTGCCGCCTGGGCTGCCGGCCGGCTGCGCAGCACACCCCAGAACGGCAACGCGCCATAGGTGAGCAACATCGAGGGCAGGAAGATCGCGATCAGCGCGATGCCCGCGCCCAGGACCCCGTTGGGCGCCGGCCCCATCGCGGCACCCAGGTAGGCGCCGAAGGTGAACAGCGGCCCCGGCACCGCCTGGGCGAGGCCATAGCCGGCCAGGAACTGGTCCTGCGACACCCATCCGGGCGACACCGTCTCGGCCTGCAGCAGGGGCAGCACCACGTGGCCGCCCCCGAAGACCAGCGCACCGGACCGGTACATGCTGTCGAACAGTGCCAGCGTCTGCGAGCCGAACGCGGACCGCGCCAGTGGCAGCCCGGCCAGCAGTGCGAGTAGCGCGACCCAGCACGCGAGGCCGAACCACCGGGGGATGGGCACGGACAGTCCCGGGCCGGTGTCGCCGTCCGGTGACCGCAGCAGCCGCCAGCCGACCAGTCCGGCGACCACGATCACGGTGAGCTGGCCGAGCTGTACCGGCAGCAGCAGGACGGCGGCCGCTGACAGCACCGCGATCGTCGCGCGCGGTTTGTCCGGCGCCAGGTTGCGCGCCATGCCCCAGACCGCCAGCGCGACCACCGCGACGGCGACCACCTTGAGCCCGTGCAGCAGGTTGATGGTGTCGTCGCCGACTCCGCCGAGGACGAGTGCCGCGACCGTGAGGGCGATGGCCGACGGCAGCGTGAAGCCGAGCCACGCGACGAGTCCGCCGAGCGGGCCCGCGCGCAGGATCCCGATCGACATGCCGAGCTTGCTGCTGGCGGCGCCGGGCAGGAACTGGCTCAGCGCCACCAGGTCGGCGTAGCTCTTGTCGTCCAGCCAGCGCCGCTTGACGACGTACTCGTCGCGGAAGTAGCCGAGGTGGGCGATCGGCCCGCCGAAACTGGTCAGGCCCAGCCGGGTGGCTACGCCGAACACCTCGAGCAGCGAACCGCGCTCGACGGCCAGGGTGTCCTCTGTGGTGGTAGCGGGCTCGTGCTCGCGGATCGTCACGGTTCTGTTCACTCCTCGGTCGCTGGTCGATCCGCTTACACGGAGGTCGGTACGCCAAGCTCGGCCGCGATCGCGCGCAGCCTGGTCAGTAGCGCGGACTGGAGCGGGATGCCGTCGGTCCGGCGTTCCGTCATGGTCCGGGCCGCGCGCTCGCCGGGCAGCCGGATCTCGTCGGCGCCCGCGGCCCGCCGTGAGCGGTGGATCCGGTCGACGAGGTCGTCCATCCGCGCGGCGAACGTCTCGTAGGGCATCGAGACCGTCGGGTCGACGACCAGCAGCAGCATGCTGACGCCCTGCGGGCGGCTGGTGTCACCTGGCCAGCCGACGTCCGTCGAGAAGGTCGTGCTGGCGGCCAGCACACCGGTCAGCACCTCCCACAGCAACGCCAGCCCGAAGCCGCGGTGACCGCCCATCGGCAGCAGCATCCCGTCGAGCGCCGCGACCGGGTCGATCGTCGGGTCGCCGTCGGCGGTCAGTGCGACACCCTCGGGCAGGTGCTCGCCGCGGCGCTGGTAGTCGTGGATCCGCACCAGCGACATCGACGACGTCGCCATGTCGAGCACGAGCGGCGGGTGCTGGCCGGCCGGGCTGCCGACGGCGAACGCCTGGTTGCCGATCACCTTCTCCGCGCCGCCGGGCGCGGGCTGCAGCGGCGGGCCGTTGTTGATCGCCAGGCCGATCATGTTCTCCTCGACGGCCAGCGAGACGTAGTAGCCCAGCGCGCCGGCGGAGGTGGTGTTGCGGATCACCGCCGCACTCACCCCGGTCGACCGCGCGGTCTCGATCACCTGCTTCATCACCCGGTACCCGACCACGTGCCCGAAGGTGTCCTCGGCATCGACGACCAGGAACCCGCCGCGCTGGAAGTGCACCTCGGGGTCACGGCCGGTGGCCGACGTGACGCCGGCGCGCAGCCGGGCGACGTACTCAGGGATCTTGTTCGCGCCCAGCCAGGACAGGCCGCGAAGCTCGGCCCAGACCAGGTGGTCGGTGAGGATCTCGGCGTCGACCGGCGGCATCCCGCACTTCTCGAACACCTGCTGGGTGAAGCCGCGCAGCCGGTCGGCACCGATCCGTTCCGTACTGTCCACTGCGTTCGGGCTGAGCTGGTCCGGCGAGCTCGTGGTCACGTCGGTTCCCCTCATCGACATCACTATCGGACATTGGTATCGTATCACGATATGAAGACCACTTCCGCTCTCCGGAGGCCGTCGACAGGCCCGGCCGAGACCCTCTCCGTGGACAACTACCTCGACATCGACAGCCGGCTGACCGCGGACGAGCTGGATGCCCGCGAGCTCGTCCGCGGCTTCTGCGACAAGCGGCTGCGCGACGTCGTACCGGACTGGTACGAGCGCGGCCTGGCCGAGCAGGAAGCGCGCGACGTGCTCCGGGAGTTCGGCACGCTCGGTGTGCTCGGAATGCACCTGGAGGGGTACGGATGCCCCGGCGCCGGTGCGGTGAGCTACGGGCTGGCCTGCACCGAGCTGGAGGCGGTCGACTCCGGGCTGCGCAGCATGGTGTCGGTGCAGGGTTCTCTGTCGATGGCGGCCATCCACAAGTTCGGGTCGGAGGAGCAGCGGCAGACCTGGCTGCCGCGGATGGCCACCGGGGAGGCGCTCGGCTGCTTCGGGCTGACCGAGCCGGACTCCGGCAGCGATCCCGGCAGCATGCGAACCGTCGCCCGCCGCGACGGCGGTGGATCAAGAGCGGACTGGGTGCTGAACGGGACCAAGATGTGGATCACCAACGGCGCGATCGCCGACGTCGCCGTGGTCTGGGCGCGTACCGAGGACGGCATCCGCGGCTTCCTCGTCCCTGCCGGGACTCCCGGCTTCAGGGCGACGCACATGAAGGGAAAGCTGTCGATGCGTGCCTCCATCACGTCCGAGCTGATCCTCGACGAGGTCCGGCTGCCGGCGGATGCCCGGCTGCCCGGTGCGCACGGCTTGCGCGGGCCGCTGTCATGCCTGGGCGAGGCCAGGTTCGGCATCGTCTTCGGCGTGCTCGGCCCGGCGCGCGAGTCGTTGCGCACGGCAATCGAGTACGCCGGCACCCGGATTCAGTTCGGCAAGCCGATCGCGGGCTACCAGCTGACCCAGCAGAAGCTGGTCGAGATGCTGCTGGAGCTGCAGAAGGCAACGTTGCTCGCGCTGCACCTCGGTCGGCTGAAGGAGGACGGCCGGCTGTTGCCGGAGCAGCTGAGCGTCGGCAAGCTCAACAATGTCCGCTCGGCGCTCGGCGTCTGCCGGACCGCGCGGACCGTACTCGGCGCGAACGGCATCATGCAGGAGTACCCGGTCATGCGGCACATGGCCAACCTCGAGTCGGTACTCACCTACGAGGGCACGGTCGAGGTGCACACACTCGTCATCGGCCAGACCCTCACCGGCCAGAACGCGTTCCGCTGACATGGCCGATCAGATCCTGACTCCCCGAGGCGAGCTGGTCGCCGAGCCTCCGGTGGACACGGCAGAGGCGGTCCGGCTGCTGCGCGCGATGATCGTCGCGCGGATCTACGACCGCAAGGGCAGCGCTCTGCAGAAGCAGGGCCGGCTGGCGACGTACGCGCCCTTCGAAGGGCAGGAGGCGGCGCAGATCGGCAGCGTGGCCGCGCTCGCGCCGGACGACTGGCTGGTCGCGACCTACCGCGACGCGGCGGCGATGTGGATGCAGGGCTACCCGATGGAGCTGCTGTTCGCCGGCCGGACCGGGCACGAGCTCGGCGGCTGCCCGCCGGACCCGGTGAACGTGATGCCGCCGTCGATCACCGTCGGCGGACACATGGTGCACGCCGTTGGGCTGGCCTGGGCGGAACGGTTGCACGGCAGCAGCCGGATCGCGCTCACCTTGTTCGGCGACGGCGCCACCTCCGAGGGCGATTTCCACGAGGCGATGAACTTCGCCGGCGCGTTCGGCGTCGGCTGTGTGTTCCTGTGCCAGAACAACGGCTGGGCGATCTCGCTGGCCACCGCGAAGCAGACCGCCGCCGAACGGATCGCGGACAAGGCCGCCGGATACGGCATGCCCGGTGTGCAGGTCGACGGGAACGACGTCTTCGCCGTGTACGCCGCGACCAGGACCGCGGTCGACCGGGCTCGCGCGGGTGGCGGGCCGTCGTTCATCGAGGCGGTGACGTACCGGATCGGGCCGCACAGCAGTGCCGACGACCCGAGCCGGTACCGCAGCCCGGAGCTGACCGAGAGCTGGCGGCAACGCGACCCGATCGACCGCCTTCGCCGCTACCTGGAGAGCAACGGCCTGTGGGGAGCGGACCAGCAGGACGACGCAGAGCGCGACGCCGCCGCGCAGGTCGAACGCGCGATCACGGCGGCCGAGGCACTGCCGGCGCTCACTGCCGGCGAGATCTTCGACGCGACGTACGCCGAGCTGCCCGCGCCGCTGGCCGAGCAGCGCCGACAGGCTCGAGAACTGGTGCAGGAGGTCTAGATGCCGACCATCACGCTCGCGCAGGCGATCAACCAGTCCCTGGCCAAGGCTCTGGAGGAGCTCGACGACGTCGTGCTGATGGGCGAGGACGTCGGCCTCACCGGCGGCGTCTTCCGGGTCACCGACGGACTCCGGGACAAGTTCGGCGCCGACCGGGTGATCGACTCGCCGGTCGCCGAGTCCGGGATCGCCGGGGTCGGCTTCGGCCTCGCAGTCGGCGGCATCCGGCCGGTGCTGGAGATGCAGTTCATGGGCTTCTCGTATCCGGCCCTCGACCAGGTGATCAGCCACATCAGCCGGATCCGGAACCGGTCCCGGCACCGGTTCACCGCACCACTGGTGATCCGGATGCCGTACGGCGGCGGTATCGGTGCCGCCGAGCACCACTCGGAGTCCACCGAGGCTCTGTACGCGCACGTGCCCGGGCTCAAGGTCGTCGTACCGTCCCGTCCACGGGACGCCGCCGGGCTGCTTCGCACCGCGATCGAGGATCCCGACCCGGTGATTTTCCTGGAGCCGATCCGGCTCTACCGCGCGGTCAAGGAGGACGTGCCGGAGGAGTCGTTCCATGTCCCGCTGGGTGCCGCGTCGGTTGAACGGCCGGGTAATGACATCACGCTGATCAGCTGGGGCGCGATGATGAAGGAGACCCGGGCCGCCGCGGACGAGCTCGCCGCCGCGGGTACGTCGGCGGAGGTGCTCGACGTCCGCACCCTGGTGCCGCTCGACCGGCAGACGATCTGCGACTCGGCGATCCGGACCGGCCGGGTGGTGGTCGTGCACGAGGCACCGCGGACCGCCGGGTACGCCGCGGAGATCGCGGCGCTGGTCCAGGAACACTGCCTGTACCGGCTCGAGGCGCCGGTGCTGCGGGTGACCGGGTGGGACACGGTGGTCCCGCTGAAGCGGGCCGAGCACCACTACCTGCCGACCGTCGCGCGGATCGTGGCCGGTGCGCGCCGCGTGCTGGAGGCCTGATGGCGGGCGAGTTCAGGCTGGCCGACATCGGCGAGGGCCTCACCGAGGCGGAGATCGTGCGGTGGCTGGTCCAGGTCGGTGACGAGGTCGCCGTCGACCAGCCGGTGGTCGAGGTGGAGACCGCGAAGTCCGTCGTCGAGCTGCCGAGCCCGTTCGCCGGGACTGTGCTGCATCTCGGTGCGCCGGACGGAGGCGTGCTCGAGGTCGGCGAGCTGGTCGCGGTCGTCGGCGCCGCCGGCGAGACCTGGCCGCCTTCCGCTAGCGATGACACCGCGCGCCCGATCGTGGGCAGCCTGTCCGAGGACGCGCAACACCTGACGCCGGTCGCCGCCCCGGTGCAGGTTGCGGCGTCGCAGGTGCAGGCGGTGCCGCTGGTTCGCAAGCTGGCCAATGACCTGGGTGTCGAGCTGGGCGGGCTGCGGGGAAGCGGGCCGCAGGGCCGGATCACCCGTGCCGACGTCGAGGCCGCCGCCGGGTCGCTGTCGAGCGATGGGGGTGGTGCCGCGCCTGCCGATGCCGAACGACGGCCGCTCAGCGCGATGCGGCGGACCATCGCCAGGAGCCTGAGCCGGGCCTGGTCGGAGATCCCGATGGTGTCGGCCTTCGACGACGTCGACGTGAGCCGGCTGCTGTCGGCGCGCAAAGCGCTGGCCGAGCACTACGGCAGAGCGGTGCCGCTCGACGCGCTGCTGGTCGCCGCGGTGCTGCCGGCGCTGCGCGAGTTCCCCGAGTTCAACGCCACGCTGGAAGGCGACACCCTGTTGCTGCACCGTCGGCACGACATCGGGCTCGCCGTCGACACTCCGGACGGGCTGATGGTGGCCGTCATCGCCGATGCCTCCGCGTTGACTCTGCACGGGCTGGCCGAGGAGGTGGTGCGGCTCGGCACCGGAGCAAGGGCACGGACGCTGTCCGCGGCCGAGCTGACCGGGCAGACCTTCACGGTGTCCAACATCGGCGCGGTCGGCGGCAGCGGGCACGGTACGCCGCTGGTGCCACCGGGGACGACCGGGATCCTGTCGCTGGGCCGCGCGGTGGACAAGCCGGTGGTCCGGGACGGCCGGATCGAGATCGCGCCGATGATGCCGGTCTCGCTGTCCTACGACCACCGGGTGATCGACGGCGGGACCGGCCGCCGCTTCCTCGCGATGCTGTCCGGCCTGCTCTGCGAGCCGGTCCGGCTGCTGGCCTGACGCGACTGTGTCGAAATGCGATATCATCAGGCGATATTAGATGAAGGAGGCTCGCGAGTCATGTCTGACATCCCGGACACCTCGGAGATCACGGTCACGACCAAGGACAACGAGCTGACGCTGGAGGAGATGTCGGAGGCGCTGCCGGATACCGCGACGATCATGACGCGGGTCGGCGAGTGCTGGTGGCATCTGATCTACGCGGCGCGCGGAGGCAACTGGGGCCTTGCTGAGTACTACCTGCGCCGGGTTGTGAAGCTCGAGAACGGCCTGGTCACGTTGCGCCCCAAGCACGCCGAACGGATGGCCCGGTTCCAGCAGGCCGCCGTACCGCCGGTGGTGGCGGCGATGGAGGCGCAGGACCTGGCCGCGCTGGAGACCGCCTATCAGGCCGCGACCGACATGGCGAACCAGCTGCACGGGGAGTCCGGCTACCCGTACATCCGCTGGCAGCTCCCGCAGGAACCGCCCAAGGGACTCGACCTCGGCCCGGTCGAGCAGGCCGCGGCGACCAAGGCATCGGGCAACGGCCGGGTGCACTGAGCCCCGGCCCCGGCGGTCACCGATCGCCGGGGCCGCAGCCGTCCGTCGCGGCGTGCGCGTGCAGCCCGAGCGTGTGCAGGTCGAACACCGCTACGCCCGTGATGCGCCGCACCAGGCTGCTGAACGGCGAGAAGTTCGCGCACTCCAGCACGATCGCGCCGACGTCCGGGTGCTCTCGGACCGTGCGCCGCGCCAGGCCGGCGACCTCCTGCTCGATCCGCCCGATGTCCGCCTCCGGGGCGTTCCCGACGTACGTCTCGACGAAGTGGCTGTCCGGCTCCGGCGCCATTTGCACGACCGGGATGGCCCGCTGCGACCAGCCCGTGCCAATGAAGTGCCGGTCGGTCAGCACCGGGCTGGCGGTGAGGATCGCGACCCGCCGGCCGGGCGCCACCGCCGCGGCCACCGGCACCTGAAGCAGCGCTGAGGCGAACACCGGGACCGAGACAGCCGCGCTCAGCTCGCGCTGGTACGTCGCCAGGAACCCGCAGCTGGTGATGATCGCAGGCACGCCGAGCTCCTCCAGCTCACGTGCCGAGTCGGTGAACGGCTCGAGCAGGGCTGGGTCGGCCTCGGGCACGGCCATGCGCTCCGGCAACGCGCCGCGGACGATCCGGTACGCGACCGGGAACGGCCAGGTGGCCGCGTGCCCGACGTCGCCCGGCAGCCGGGGGAACTTCGTATCCAGCATCAGAATGCCGAGCGCCAGCCCGTAGAGCGTCCGCCCACCGGTCAGAGGCAGCGTGTAGATCATATTATCGTATTATGATATCGAAGTCCGATGATGTCTAGAAAGGAACCTCTGATGGATCTCGACGCGGCCCTCCCGGCGCCGATCCGGGCACTGCCGACGACCGGACGGCACGTTCCCGCGTACCAGCTCAAGGCACCCGGATGCGAGGTGCTGTTCGTCGCCGCCGAGGCGGGCACTGAGCTGCCGCGGCACGACCACGACACCCACAACGCGACCGTGATCATCTCCGGGGAGACGGTGATCTTCACCGATGACGGCGAGCAGCGCTGCGGGCCGGGGGAGTGGTACCAGACCCGGGCGGGCGAGATGCACGCGATCCGGTTCGACGCCGACACCGTGCAGATCGAGCTGCGGTTCGACGCCGCACCGTCCTCGGGCAACTGACGCGACTGACGGTTGGAACGCCGGCCCGGGCGGAGCCACGTACCCACCCGGGCCGGCGGGCTGTGTTTGGCTGTGCGGGTCAGACGCCGTGCGGGAGCAGCCAGTCCGAGCCGGTCCGGCTGCAGGTCCCGTTGCATGGACACTCGGGAGCGCGCGCGGCGTAGCTCGGCACGAAGTACTTGTGCGCGAGCACCAGCGCCTCCTGCTCGGTGATCCCCCAGGACTCCCAGTTCGGCCGGGAGGCCTCGACGATCGCGGCCGGGTCCGACATCCGCCAGTACTGCGAGAACCGGTCCGGTTTCGACACCCCGAGCGCCTCGGCGAGGATCGAGATGTAGTGCCGGATCCGCAGCTCGTCGTCGGCGAACTTGGTCAGCTCGCGGGTGCACGCGTGGTACATGGTGACCAGCGTGTCGGCGCCGGCACCGCTCAGGTAGCCCTTCAGCGCGGCCTGTGCGGCGGCGTACTCCTCGGTCCCGTACGTCGCGATCCGGGCGCCGACGTTGTCGCACAGGTCCAGCGCGTCGGACTCGGCCAGACCGACCAGGTCGACACCGGGGATCCGCTGCAGCAGGCTCATCACGATCGGCGGATGGCTGTCGCGGACCGGGTGCTCGCCGAGGTGCCCGTGCACGACGGCCTTGACCGGCACGTCGCCGCGCCATGGGACTTCGTCACCTAGCTCGTCGATCCGCTCGACCAGGAACTCGGCGATCCCGTCACTGCTGAACTCGATCCCGACATCCGGCTGCACCAGGTCCTTGAACTGCATCTCGCACGCCGAGCACCACTGGATCGCCCGCTTCGGCTGGAACCGTTCCATGCGCTGCACCGAGCCGGACACGATCTCCTTCGCGGCGTCCTTCAGTCCGTTGCTGCTGTACGGCTTGCCGCAGCAGTACTTCTGCCCGGCGACGGCGGCGAACTCCACCCCCAGTGCCTCCAGTACTGCGACCGCCTCGCGCTGCAGGTGCGGGGTCTGCCGGACGCCGCAGCCGAAGTTCAGCAGCACGTCGACGGGCTCTTCCGGCGGCGCACCCGACTCCGACCAGACTGCCTCCTCGCGGGACACCTGCATCCGCTCCCGCTCGACCATCGCCCGGTAGAACGCGGGGTAGGCGAAGTCGGTGACGCGCGGTGCCGCAGTCGGCATGGCGTCGGTGTTGTCGGTGGTCATAAGGGTTTCCTCCATCGATGGTTTCGCCGCGACTCAGAAGACGAGCACGACCTTTCCGAGCAGGCCGCCCGCCTCGAAGTGCCAATGCGCGTCGTGGACGTCGTACAGGCCGTAGTGCGCCGACACCCGCAGCCGGAGCTCGCCGGCGTCGACCATCCGCGCGAGCTGCCCCAACTGTCCGGCGTCCGCGGCCACCCGGACCGGGTGCGAACGCGGGAGGTCGGGCTGCTCCTTGCTGGTCACCACGTAGTGGCCATCCGCCGTGACGAACCGGCCGAGGACAGCGGTCAGACCCACGGTGTCGACGATCGCGTCGTAGCCCTGCTCCGGCAGCGCCTCGAGATCGTCGGTCACCAGCTCCGCGCCGAGGCTCTTGACGGTGGCGAGGTGGGACGGTCGCGAGACCAGGCCGTCAACGGCGTGCCCGTCCCGTACGGCGAGCTGGACCAGGAAGCCACCGATCGCGCCGGCGGCGCCGGCGACCAGAACCCGTGACGAGGCGTGGAGCGAGAGCTTGTTCCAGGCCTGCAGAGCGGTGAGACCGGCGAGCGGCAGCGTCGCGGCCTCGGTGAGTGCGGCCCGGTCCGGCGCGAACGCGACCACGTCCGCGTCGAGCGCGACCAGGTCGGTCCAGGCGCCGATCCCGGTGAGCAGCGGATCGATCATCGCGATCACGCGGTCACCGGGCTTGAAGCGGGATACGTCGCTGTCCACGACCATCCCGGCCAGGTCCCAGCCGAGCGTCAGCGGGAAGGTCAGCGTCTCCCTGCCGCGCATCTTGCGGTCGATCGGGTTGAGGCTACTCGCCACTGTGCGGACGAGTATCTGGCTGGGGCCGGTCTCGGGTGCCGGCACCTCACGGACCTCGAGCACCTCCGGCCCTCCGGGGCGGTCGGCCTGGACGGCCCGCACACTCATCTTCCAGCTCCTAGTTCGGCGTTTACTCTATAGTATCGTGATGCGATATCTGAGAACAGTAGCGTGAGACGATGGTCAGACCAGGCCGAGCGCGAGCATCGCGTCCGCGACAGGGATGAAGCCCGCGATGTTCGCGCCGAGCGCGTAGTCGCCCGGGCAGCCGTACTCCTCCGACGTCGCGTAGCAACGGGCGTGGATCTCGGCCATGATCCCGGCGAGGCGGTCCTCGGTCTGGTCGAATGTCCAGGTATCGCGGGCGGCGTTCTGCCGCATCTCCAGCGCGGAGACCGCGACCCCGCCGGCGTTCGCGGCCTTGCCGGGTGCGAACGCGACACCCGCGGCGCGGAACAGGCTCACCGCGGCCGGCGTACACGGCATGTTCGCGCCCTCGCCGACGGCCAGGCAGCCATTGCCGATCAGCGCCAGCGCGTCCCGCTCGCCGAGCTCGTTCTGGGTGGCGCACGGCAGTGCCACCTCGCACGGCACGTCCCACAGCCGCCCGCCCGCGACGTACGTCGCCTCCGGCCCGACCCGTGCGGCGTAGTCCGAGACCCGGCCGCGCTCGACCTCCTTGACCTGCTGCAACAGCCGCGAGTCGATGCCCTTCTCGTGCACGACGTACCCGTCGGAGTCCGAGCACGCGACCACCCGGCCGCCGAACTGGTGCACCTTCTCGATCGCGTACGTCGCGACGTTGCCGGAGCCGGACACGACCACCGACCTGCCGTCGAACGAGTCGCCGGTGGCGGCGAGCATCTCCCGGACGAAGTACGCGCAGCCATAGCCGGTCGCCTCGGTGCGCACCGCGGCGCCGCCAAACCCCGGCGCCTTGCCGGTGAGGACGCCGGACTCGTAGCGGTTGGTGATCCGCTTGTACTGCCCGAACAGGTAGCCGATCTCGCGCCGGCCGACGCCGATGTCCCCGGCCGGTACGTCGGTGCACTCGCCGAGGTGCCTGTACAGCTCGGTCATGAAGGACTGGCAGAACCGCATCACCTCGGCGTCCGAGCGACCCTTCGGGTCGAAGTCGGCACCGCCCTTGCCGGCACCGATCGCCAGCCCGGTGAGCGCGTTCTTGAAGATCTGCTCGAAGCCGAGGAACTTGAGGATGCCGAGATCGACCGACGGGTGGAACCGCAGCCCGCCCTTGTACGGCCCGAGCACCGAGCTGAACTCGACCCGCATGCCTCGGTTCACGTGCACCCGGCCGCGGTCGTCGGCCCACGGCACACGGAACACGATCTGCCGCTCGGGCTCGCACAGCCGCTCCACGACCCGGGCCTCGACGTAGTCGGGGTGCCGGTCGAGAACGGGCCGCAGCGAGCCGAGAACCTCGTGCGCGGCCTGGTGGAACTCGCGCTCACCGGGGTTGCGCGCGACCAGCCTGTCGTAGGTCTCGTCCAGCGTGGTGACCAGACCCGCGGTCATTCGGACCATCTCCTCTTATATCGACATCTGATATCGTAATTCGATAATAAGGAGTGCGCAAGGTCAGATCAGCAGGCTGCGCGCGATCAGGACGAGTGAGCTCGCGGCGGCGAAGCCAAGCACCGCGTAGCGGATCCGGCCACCGTCGACGATCCTCCGGGCGGGACCCGACAGGACGAACCCGACGGTCAGGAACGGGAGCAACCTCACCGCCGAGCGGACGTCGTCCAGGTCGAGATGGCCGGCCGCGGCCAGCGACCCCGCCGAAAGGGTGGTCCCTATCACGAAATACGCGCCGAGCGTGGCGCGGATCCGGGCACCGCGCTCGTGCTGGTACAGCAGCGCCAGCGGCGGGCCGCCAGTCGCCATCGCGGTGCCGAGCGCGCCGCTGAGCAGTCCCGCCGCCGAGAGCGTCTGCGGTGTCCGGCGCGGCCGCCACGACGTCATCGAGAGCAGCGTGATCGCCAGCACGCCGGCACCGACGACGATGAAGAACGCCCGGGGCGCCAGCGTGTCGACGATCAGTACGCCGACCGCCGTACCCGGAACCCGGCCGAGTGCGGCCCAGCGCACGCCATGCCAGTCCACATGGCCGCGCTCGCGCAGCACGCTGAGCACCGGATGCACCGAGGCGGCCAGCAGGATCGGGCCGGGGAGCAGCTCGGGCTGGACCATCGCGACAACCGGGATCGCGACGAGCGTGAGCCCGAACCCAACCATGCCTTGGACGACCGCGCCGAGCGACAGCATCAGACCGGCCACCAACAGCGACGTCGACATCGTGATCGGCCTTCTGTTGGAGCGATTGT
>Ga0075421_100001539_pt1 | contig 27086 bp, 20 predicted proteins | sample SoiMetdeltSBSDD5_FD_75292 | JGI IMG/M metagenome (GOLD analysis project Ga0075421, IMG submission 75292) | Bulk soil microbial communities from a Populus tree surrounding site in Tennessee, USA - Soil MetaG P. deltoides SBSDD5 | ecosystem: Environmental > Terrestrial > Soil > Tree plantation... | reverse complement strand
GCTCATGCCGCTGGCCATCGGCGTCGAGCGGGATCGCCTTGCCGGCCGCCGCCCTGGCCCCTGGCGCAGCACGCTGTGTGCACTCGGCGATGTCCTGATGTATGCGCCGATGCGCGACCATCTGGGCCTGTCGCGCGCCAAGAACGTCTACACGGCGGGGGAGGCCATCGGCGAGGACACGTTCGTGTTCTTCCGCGCGCTCGGCCTCGACCTCAAGCAGTTCTACGGACAGACCGAGAACTGTGCGCTGACCGCCGCCCAGAGTTCCGGCGACGTGAAGCTCAACACGGTCGGCAAACCGCTCCCTGGAGTCGAGGTGAGGATCGCGGACGATGGCGAGATCCTGCTGCGCGCCGACAGCGTGTTCGACGGCTACCACAACGACGAGGAGGCCTCGAGGAAGGCGCTGGCCGGCGGCTGGCTGCGCACGGGCGATGCCGGCTATCTCGACGAGGACGGGCACCTGGTGGTCCTCGGCCGCGCGGGGGAGGTGGTCTATACCAAGGGCGGCGAGCGCTACATCCCCACCTACATCGAGAACCGGCTGAAGTTCAGCGCCTACGTCAAGGACGCTGCCGTGCTCGGCGCGACCCGCGACGATCTCACCGCGCTCGTCTGCATCGATGCCGGAGCGGTCGGCCACTGGGCCGAGGAGAACGGCGTCACTTTCACGTCCTATGCCGAGCTGTCCCAACGGCCAGAGGTCTACAAGCTCATCGAAGGCGCCGTGGCGCACGTCAACGAACTGCTGCCCAAGGCGCTCGCCATCCGCCGCTTCGTCAACCTGCCGAAGGAGTTCGACCCCGATGACGGAGAGGTGACCCGCACCCGCAAGCTGCGCCGAAACGTCATCGAGCAGCGCTATGCGCCCGTAATCGACGCCCTCTACGACGGCTCTACAGGCGTCGAGTTCGAGACGCAGATCACCTACGAGACCGGCGCCACCGGCATCTTGAAGCGCTGGCTTGCCGTTCAGGTCGTGAGGTAGGCAGCGTGGACACCCTCTACGAGCTTGCCGAGCTCACCATCAACGGCACCCTGGTCGGCCTCATGTACGCGCCCATCGCGCTCGGCATAGTGCTGGTCTACAAGTCATCGGGCGTTGCCAATCTCGCGCAAGGCGCCATGGCCATGGTGGGCGGCTACCTGACCTGGGCAGCGCTGACCCTGTTGGGCGCGCCGCTCTGGGCCGGTATACCGCTCGCACTCCTCGCCATGTTCTTCCTGGGCCGGGGCATAGAGCGCCTCGCCCTGCGCCCCATGGTCGGGCAGCCCGTCATCATGGTGATCATGCTGACGCTCGGCTTGGAGATCTTCCTGCGCGGGCTGACGCCGGCCTTGTTCGGGCCGGTGAAGAAGCGCCTCGACATCGGCCTCGACACCACGCCGATCATCATCGGCCCCATCCTCATCGACCGCGCCTACCTGCTGAGCGGCGTGGTGGCGCTGCTTCTGATCGGCCTGTCGGTGCTCTTCTTCCGGACCCGCCAGGGCGTGCTGCTGCGGGCGGTGTCGGACGACCAGACCGCGTCGTGGTCGGTAGGCATCCCGGTGGAGCGCGCCATCGGCATATCCTGGGGGCTTGCGAGTATCGTCGCCGGCGCCGCCGGCGTCCTGTGGGGGTCGATCCAGGGCGTGGACTGGACCCTGTCGCTCCTGCTCATCAAGGGGCTCGCGGTGGCGATCCTCGGCGGCCTCGACAGCATTCCCGGCGTGCTGGTCGCGAGCGTGATCCTGGGCGTGCTGGAGAACGTCGCGCCCGTCTACCTGGAGCGGCTCGGTATCGCCGGCACGCGCGACGTGATCGCCTCCCTGGTCATCCTGCTGACCGTCATCGTCAAACCCTACGGCCTGTTCGGCCGCGAGGACATCGAGCGCGTGTGATGCTGTACCGCCTGGCCGGAGTCCGGCATTCCACCTATCGCTCGGCGCGCCGCCTGTTTCCGGTCCCGTTCGACCGCGTCCTGCTGGCGCTCGTCCTCAGTGCTGCGATTGCGGCGCCGTTCCTCGCCTCGCCGCTTCAGCTCAGCAGCTACCTGATCCCCTGGGTCGTCTGGTCGACCGCGGCCCTCGGCCTCAACCTGCTGATGGGCTGGGCCGGACAGGTGCACCTGGGCTATGCCGCCGTGATGGCCATCGGCGCCTACACGGCCATCCATTCGGTCCGCGCCGGTATTCCCTTCGAAGCGGCGCTGATCGTCGGCGGGCTTGCCAGCGCCGGCATCGGACTTCTGTTCGGCGCCGCCGCGCTGCGCGTGAAGGGCCTCTACCTTGCCGTCACGACGCTTGCCATGCAGTCCATCGTCGACTGGACCATCGTTCACGTGCCTGCGATCAGTGGCGGCAGCCAGGCGACCTTGCAGGCGCCGGTGATTCGCCTGGGCGGCTGGCCGATCGAGACCGACGCCGGACGCTACTGGCTGGCGCTCGCTGTGTGCGCGGTCGTGACCAGCTTTCTGCTCAACGTGCAGCGGACGAGCTTCGGGCGAGCGCTGGTGGCCGTGCGCGAGAAGGACTTCGCGGCGGCGATCATCGGCGTCAATCCGTTCAAGTTCAAGCTGCTCGCCTTCTGGTGCTCATCCTTCATCGGCGGCGTCGCGGGCGCCGTGCTGGCCTTCTGCTACTATCGCGCCATCACGCCCGAGCAATTCCATCTGGAGGTCTCGATCCAGGTGGTCGCGATGGTCATTGTCGGCGGCCTGGGCAGCGTGCTGGGCAGCTTCTTCGGCGCCGGCCTGGTGCTGCTGGCCCCCATCTTCTTGAACAACCTGGTCGGCTCGCTGGCTGCGGCTCTCAGCCTGCCGCTCTACACCGAGGTCCTGTCGCACATCCCGCTCGTGCTCTATGGCGCGCTGATCGTCGGCTTCCTCGTGCTCGAGCCGCTCGGCCTTGCCAAGATCTACGACAACGTCCGCAACTACTTCCTGGTCTGGCCCTTCCGCCACGCCAGGCACTGACAACAACTGCTAGGCAACCGTGAAGTCGAAGGAGGAAACGATGAAACGATCGCTTATGCTACTCGCTCTTGGTGCACAATTGGCTCTGGCCGGCGGCGCCGCGGCGCAGGAGAAGGTGATCAAGCTGGGCTTGGCGCTGGACTTCACCAAGGTCTACACCTTCGTGTCGTCCGAGTACAACCAGGGCCAGCGCGACTACCTCTCGCTCATCAACGCCCGCGGCGGCATCAAGGGTCACCGCTTCGAGGCGGCCGTAGTCGATCACGGCAACGAGCCGCAGCGCGGCATCGAGGCCTACGAGCGCTTCAAGGCTGACGGCGCCGTGCTGATGGACTTCTTCTCCACGCCGGTGTCGCGGGCCATCGTCCCGCGTGCCCTGAAGGACGGGCAGAACGTGCTGACGCTCTTCCACGGCAGGTCGGATGCGGCTGACGGCAAGACCTTCCCCACCGTGTTCCCCGCGGGCGCGCTCTACTGGTCGCAAGCCGCGGTCATCCTCAAGTACATCTCCGATCAGGAGAAGGGAAATCTCAAGGGCAAGAAGGTCGCCCTGGTCGGCATCGACTCGCCTTTCGGCAAGGAGCCTCTGCCGGTCATTCAGGCGGTCAGCGCCAAGGAGGGCGTCGAGCTGCAGACCTTCTTTTACCCGTCGCCCGGCAACGAGCAGTCCTCGTCCTGGACTGCGGTGCGCCGCTTCAATCCGGACTGGGTGGTGATCTGGGGTGCCGGCGGCGGCCAGACCGTGTCGCTGCGCGACGCAGTCCGTAACGGCATCAAGCTCGACCGGCTGCTGTCCGTGATCTGGCTGTCGGAGACCGACACCGAGATCGTCGGCAAGGATGCGGCCAAGGGCGTGCTGCGCTTCGAAGGCGCGGCCTACGGGCGCGACAACCCCGTGATCAAGGCGATCCTCGACGAGGTGGTGGCCAAGGGCAAGAGCGCCGGCCCCACCGAGAAGGTCGGCAGCAGCTACTACAACATCGGCGTGGCCGGCATGTCGATTGTGGTGGAGGCCAGTCGCATCGCGCTCGAGAAGTACGGGGAGCCGCTCGACCCCGCCAAGCTGCGGAAAGGTCTGGAGGAGGTGAAGGACTTCAACGCGCAGGGGCTGATCCCACCCGTCACCATCACGGGCGAGGACCATCAGGGCGGCGGCCGCGGCCGCATCTCGCAATGGGACGGCGCCAAGTGGGTGCCCAAGACCGACTGGTACGCGGCCTACCAGGATGTGGTCTGGGACCTCATCCGGAAGAACGCCGAGGACTTCAAGAAGCAGAACTAGCCGTTGTGGTCTCGCAAATGCTGGCGCTTGAGAACATCGAGGTCGTCTACGACAGCGTCTTCCTCGGGATTAAGGGCGTTTCGCTCGAGGTCGCCGAGGGAGGCGCTGTCGCGCTCCTCGGGTCGAACGGCGCCGGCAAGAGCACCACGCTCAAAGCCATCTCCGGCCTGCTCGCACCCGAGCGGGGAGAGGTGACGCGCGGAGAGGTGCGGTTCCAGGAGCACGACCTGCGGGCGCTGGCAGCGCCTGAGCGCGTGCGCCGCGGCATCGTGCATGTGCTGGAAGGACGGCGTGTGTTCGGGCACCTCACGCCGATGGAGAACCTCGTGGCGGCGAGCTCCATGCACAGGAGCCGCGCCAAGGTGAGCGAGCTCGCGGAGCGCGTGCTCGGCTATTTCCCGCGGCTCAGAGAGCGTGCGAGCACGAAAGCCGGCTACCTGTCGGGAGGCGAGCAGCAGATGCTGGCGATCGGCCGCGCGCTCATGACCGAGCCGAAGCTGCTTATGCTCGATGAGCCGAGCCTTGGCCTCGCGCCGTTCCTGGTCGATGAGATCTTCAACATCATCGCCCGCATCAACCGCGATACGAAGACCGGCCTGCTCCTGGTCGAGCAGAATGCCGCGGCGGCGCTGGCCGTCGTCGAGCACGCCTACCTCATCGAGAACGGCCGCATTGTGATGAGCGGCACCGCCGCAGCGCTGCGGGAGAACCCGGACATCCAGGAGTTCTACCTGGGCGGCACCGGCCGGGTCGACTACCGCAACGTCAAGCACTACCGCCGTCGCAAGCGGTGGCTGGCGTAGCGCCTTGTGCCCACGCGTCATCGGCTGGTCCAATCGCCTGCGGGTGCGGCCGCAACAGATGATGCCGGGTGGCCGTACCGTGTGGGCGAAAGTACGGCGCCATAGCCGCGGCTAACCGTGATTGTCATCTAATGACGCAAAAGTCTGCAGCCCGTGCAGGTCAGTGACCGTGATCCCCCGAAAGTCGACGCGCAACCAGCCCTGTCTCTCGAGCGCGTGCAACGCCTGATTTACGGTTTGACGTGACAGGCCGCACAGGGAGGCAATCTCTTCTTGGGAGATTGCCAATCGTGGACCAGTGCGCGGGTAGAGGAGCGGATTGAAAAGAACGGAGAGGCAGCGGGCCACGCGTATGTCCGGAGCAAGCGTTCGTTCGAACTCCAGCATCGCAACGAACTGACCCAAGCGTTCGTTCAACTGATTCACCAGGAAGCGATTGAACGCCATGCTGTTTTCCAGCAGCCAAAGGAAAGTGGCGCGCGGCAGGCAGGCGCTGCGCGTGTCACGCAGCGCTATCGCATCAAAGCGCCGTGGCTCGTCTTTGAGGAGTGATCCTTCGCCAAACCAGCCGCCCGAGGCCACGCAGGTGAACGTCACCGCCCGCCCGCCTTGGGAATTGCTGCAGAGCTTGACGAAGCCCTCGATGACGCCGAACCAGTGCTCGACCGCGTCCCCTCTGCGGCAGACGTAACCTCCAGCTCTCACCGATCGCTCGGTTATCGTCTTCCTGACGACTTCCATCTCATCTGCAGAGAGCCCGTGCGTCCAGGTCGACGTTGTCAGCAGGCTATCGAGCGTAGGTACATTCTCTGGGCCGGACATGAGCCCATGCCCCGGGGTTCGGCCCGAGGCCGTCCGATTGTCGGCTGGATGACAGCGCGAGCGACTTCCCACCCGTATTCTCCGGTTCGAGAAAATACAAACAATCTCGAAGGAGAAGGAGGAGACATGTTACCCATCCCCGTGCTTTCAGGGAAGGCATCCCCCATCGCCGCGCTGCTGCTCGCAGCCATTGTGGCTTCTGCGCCAGCTCAGGCGGGGGACGGATCGGGCGAGCCAATTCCTTGCGAAGGCCTCCCCGAGTTGCAGTTGGGCGACACCACGATCAGCACTGCGCGGTTCACCGGGGGATCTTTCACGCCGCCCGGCACAACGACGACGCTTACCGATCTGCCGGCGTTTTGCCGCGTTGTGGGATCGATCAGGCCAACGACCGATTCCGACATCCAGTTCGAAGTGTGGATGCCGATCTCCGGTTGGAACAAGAAATTTCTCTCTGCCGGCGAGGGCGGCTTCGCAGGCGCGATCAACCATGCAGGTATCGCGGACGCCTTGCGCCGCGGCTACGCAGGCGGCTCCACGGATACCGGGCATGTCGGCGGAACCGCCGACTTCGCACCAGGGCACCCGGAGAAGGTCATCGACTTCGGCTGGCGCGCACATCACCTTCAGGCCGCGCGCTCGAAAAAGATCATCAGCGCATTTTACGGCGAGCGTATCAGGCACTCGTATTTCAGCTCGTGCTCGAACGGAGGCCGCCAGGCCCTGATGGAGCTCCAGCGCTTCCCCGAGGACTTCGATGGTGTCATCGTTGGCGCGCCTGCACATGACTGGACGCACCTCTTCGCCGGCTTTGTCTGGAACGAGCAGGCACTGTGGAACACGCCGGGGGCATACCTGACTGCCAGCAACCTTGCTGCGGTGCAGGCCGCCACGCTCGCGACCTGCGACGCTCTCGACGGGGTGGTCGATGGTGTCGTCGAGGATCCGCGCCGGTGCAGGTTTGATCCAGCAAGCCTCGCCTGCCCAGCCGGCACCCAGAGCAATAGCTGTCTCACGCCGCCGCAGGTCGAGGCCGTGCGGAAAATCATGCAAGGGCCCCGCAAAGCCCATACGTCCCACATGTCGCACGTAAAGCATGACAATGGGGCCGGAGGACAACTCTTTCCGGGATACTTCACAAGCGCGGCCGGCGAGCCGGGCTCCTGGTCGGCGTGGATCACCGGTCCGGCCGTGCCTGGAGCGTCGATCCAGGCATTCTTCGGCAACGCCTTCTTCGGCAGAGTCATCAACGAGATTCCAGCCCCGGGCGTTTGGGATTTCTCGACGTTCGACTTTGGTGAAGATATGAGAGCGGCCGACCGCAAAGCCGAGCACACATTCAACGCCACCGATCCGGATCTTCGCTCCTTCAGGCGCCAGAACCCCAAAGGCAAGATCATCATGTGGCACGGTTGGGAAGACCCGGCGATCTCTGCGCTGAGCTCCATCGATTATTACCAGCAGGTGGTTCGCCAAAACCATGACGCGCGCGACTTCTTCCGCCTGTTCCTCGCACCAGGGATGCTTCATTGTGGCGGCGGTCCGGGGCCAAATTCCTTTGGCCAGTCGCTTCCACAGGCGCGCCCTCTCAGTAACGCGCCTGAGCACGACATTCTGAGCGCACTGGAGCGCTGGGTGGAGAAGGGCGCGGCGCCCGAACGTATCGTGGCTGTGAAGTATATCGGCAACCAGCCGGCCCAGGGCATCGAGCGAACGCGGCCGCTCTGCCCGTATCCGAACGTGGCAGTCTACAAGGGCTCAGGCAGCACCCAGGACGAGGCGAACTTCGAATGCCGCCATCCCAGCCGCGACAAGGATGGGCACGGGCTCGATGATTGATGAGCCGGGCGGCCGTCGAGGCCTGGCCATTCCATGAGGGAAATCAAGACCGTCAAGTTCGCGACATGAAATGCCTGCGGGCACCATCTGCCCGCAGACATTGCCTCAGGGGCAACAGCGCCGGCCAAGCGGTGGTGTTGGTGCCGGGCAAGCGAAGGTGAACGATCTGGCCGCGCTGGGGCACCACTGCCAGGTGGATGCCGGCTGGCTTAAGTATCTCCGGCGCCCAGGCGCCGGCGGCGACCACCACATCGGACTCGCAGCGGCGGGAACAGGCTGGCGGCCTCGGCGGACGAAAGGCGGTCGACAGGATGCCCGCGCCTACTACGACGACTTTCATCTGCTGCTACGCGCCGCTGAACTACAGAATACCGTCATCGATCGGCTCGCGCAGCAGCCGCTTGCGGTCCTGCCAATAGCTCTGGCTGAAGCGCCACAGTGGCCGACGCCATCGGCTGCTTCCCATGGTCTGTCTGGGCGCGCCTTACATCGTATGCCATGCTCCTGCGATGGCGCGCCAGTCCAAACTACCGAAAGCTCTGCAGCCCATGCTGGCGACCCTCGTCGATGTGCCGTTCGACGGCCGCGACTGGGTTTTTGAAAGCAAATGGGACGGCTTTCGCATCGTTGCTGCGATCGACAAGCGCAGCGTCACCCTCTACTCGCGCAATGGCCTGATCGTCAGCGACAACTATATGCCGATCGCCAAGGCACTGGAGAAGGTCAGGAGCGATGCCGTCATCGACGGTGAACTGGTGGTGATTGACGAGCACGGCATTTCCCGGTTTCAACTGCTGCAGAACGCCCTGAACACCGCAGCCAATCTTCGCTACTGCGTGTTCGACGTCATGTTCATGGACGGCAAGGACTTGCGCGGCTTGCCGTTGCTCGAACGCAAGGAGCGATTGCGCGCGCTGCTGCCCAAGGATCCGCTGCTGATCTACAGCGAGCACCTGCCGGAGCACGGCAAGCGATACTTCAGGGAAGTGCAGAAGGCGGGCCTTGAGGGCATCATCGCCAAGCGCGCCCAGAGCCGATACCTCTCCGGGGCGCGTAGCAAGGACTGGCTGAAGATCAAGACCTCCAGGCGCCAGGAGGCTGTCGTTGTCGGCTTCACCGCGCCGCGCAGGACCCGACCCTATTTCGGGGCACTGGTGCTGGCGGTGCGGGATGGAGGCGCCTGGCGCTACATTGGCCATGTGGGCACCGGATTTTCGCATGCCATGCTCAAGGACCTGCACGCGAAACTGTGGCCGTTGCGGACGGCATCCTCGCCGTTCAAGCAGCGCGTGAAGGACGAAGCGACCACCACCTGGATCAAACCGAAGCTGGTGGCAGAGGTCAGATTCACCGAATGGACGTCCGCCGGTGAGATGCGCCACCCGGCCCTTCTTGGGATTCGCGAGGACAAGAAGCCGACCGAGGTCGTCCTTGAGAAGGAGGCGCGCCCTCCCAAATGATCCGGCCACTCCTGGTTGTCGATGGCGACTCGTTTGCCCATCGCTCCTATCACGCGCTGCCGGCGGCGCCCATTTACCCTGTCCCCGGGAGGCCGCGCCCAAGGTCGAGCGTCCATGACACGCAATGGGCTGTCTCCAACAGCAGACCGCGAACCATGCGGGCGCCGTAGCCGGAGACGCGGGGCCGGGCAGGTCGAGCTCGCCGGACTGATGGCGTCTCGGCGTCATGCCGAGGTAGGCACTACAGCGCAGCCTGGGCATCCCGGATCGCCGCCTCGATGATGTCGAGCGCGCTCAGCATGTCGGCCCGAGAGACTGTTAGCGGCGGCGTCAGGGTCAGGACGTTGCCCATGGTGGTCTTGAATGACAGCCCGCGGTCGAGCGCCGCATACAGCGTGGCCTCCGCCAAGTCGGGAGCCGGCGCCAGGCTCGCCCGGTCGCGCACCAGCTCGATGCCGAGCACAACGCCGCGGCCGCGCACGTCGCCAATGGCCGGCGTGCGCGCTTTCATCTCCTCCAGCCGCGCCAGCGCCACCCGACCGACGCCGGCAGCGTTCTCGACAAGGCCTTCATCCTCGATGATCTCGATGGTGGTGAGGGCAACGCACGCCGTCACCGGGTTCTTCTCGTGCGTATAGTGGCCGAACGCCCACGCGGCGGCCACGTCGAGCTCCGGCCGCGCCAAAACGGCGGCAATAGGCAGGACGCCGCCGCCGAGCCCCTTGCCCAGCACGATCATATCGGGCGTCGCGCCGTCGTGCTGGCTGGCGAACATCTTGCCCGTCTTGCCGAGTCCCGTCGGGATCTCGTCGAAGACAAGCAACGTGCCGTGCCTGTCGCACGCGGCCCGGACGCGCTGCCAGAAGCCCGGCGGTGGCACGTAGGGCACGGCCCGCATCGGCTCGGCGATGAGACAGGCGATATCGCCTTCGCGCTCCAGGACGTACTCGATCATGCGCGCGCAGGCCGCGCCAGAGGCTTCCAGGCTCTGGGTGCCGTAGGGGCAGCGCGTCGAGGCGTAGGGTGCGACGTGGATGGCGCCGGCCACAAGTGGCGCGGCTGGCCCTGAGCGGAACAGCGCCTCCCCTGAGAGCGCGCCGGCGCCGATGCCCGCCCCGTGGAAGGCGTCCCAGAACGTCAGCGTTTTGAAGCGCCCCGTCGCCGCCCGTGCGAGCTTTACCGCGACCTCGACGGCGTCCGAGCCGCCGGTGGTGAACAGCACCTTGGCCGGCCCGAATGGGGAAATCTCCGACAGCTTCCTGGCGAGCGCCGTTGCCTGCGCGTTGGCATAGCGCCGCGGTGCGAAGGGCAGGGCATCCAACTGCTCGGCGATGGCGCGCTTAAGCCGCGGGTGGCCGTAGCCGATGTGATGGACGTTGTTGCCGTGGAAATCCATGTAGCGGCGGCCGCCGGTGTCCTCGATCCAGATGCCCTCCGCCTTGGCGATGGCGTTGAGGCAGGGCGTGGACACGGATTGGCGTAGGAAGTAGCGCTCGTCCTCCGCCAGCAACGCCCGCGTCCCGGCGTCGAGCCGCGCCTGCTGCCAGGCGGCGCGCCGATCGGTGAGGTTGGTGTCGCCCTCCGACTGCGCAATCGCATCGGGCTGACGGAGCTGCCTGTTGCGCATGCCAAGTCCTCACGGTCCTACCGGCTGCGCCAGTGCTGCAGGCGCTTCAGGACCAACGCGTTCGCGGCCAGATGCAGGAGCTTCACGCCCAGCGCCGTGAGCAGGATCAACGTTGCCATGCCGGCGGCGCCGGCCGTTGCTCCCGCCTCGTCCATATGTACGACGGAGATCGAGGCGAGCTTGGTCGAGGCGCCGTAGAGGAAGATCACTGCCGACACCGTGGTCATGGCGTTGACGAACATGTAGACGGCGATGTCGAGGATGGTCGGCAGGCAGATCGGCACCGTGACCCGCCAGAACGTGCGGTAGAACGGCACGCGCAGCGAGGCGGAGACCGCCTCGAACTCCTTGTCGATCTGCTTGAGTGCGGTCACGGCCGTGATATGGGCCGTCGTGTAGAAGTGGGCGACCGTGTTGACGGCCAGCAGCAGGAGCGTGCCGTAGAAGATGCCGAGCGGATTCCATCTGGCGTTGATGAAGAACACGTAGCCGAGACCCAGCACCAGCCCCGGCACGGCCATCGGCAGCATGGCGAGGAAGCGCGCCGCCATCTTGGCCGTCTCCGAGCCTTCGGTCTTCTCCATAAGATAGGCGCCGACGAACACCACCACGGTGCCGATCAGGGCCGCCAGCACGGCCATCTTGAGAGAGGCAAAGTACGGCGACCAGCCATTGGGCTCGTACTCGCCGAAGTCGTAGTGGCGCAGCGACAGGGTGAGGTTGTAGGGCCAGTAGGTGATGAAGGACGCCACCACTGCCATCAGCATGGTGGCCAGGATCAGCCCGCCGACCACGCAGCAGAACAGGAGGAACGCCAGGTCCTTGACGGTGTTGGGCTTCGGCATCAGCGGCACGGCGCGGGCGGACAGCAGGGCAACTTGCTTGCGCTGCGTGATGCGGTCGACAACGAACGCGATCGCGGCCGGGACCAGCAGGACGAATCCGACCACGGCGCCCATCTCGAAGTTCTGCTGGCCCACGACCTGCTTGTAGGCTTCCGTCGCCAGCACGTTGAACTGGCCGCCGATCACCTTGGCGATGCCAAAGTCGGTGACGACCAGCGTGAACACGACGAACACCGCGCTGATCAGGCCATACCGGATGCCGGGAATGGTGATGGTCCGGAAAACACGCGCCTTGGGTGTGCCGAGCGCCTCGGCGGCCTCGTAGAGGCGCCCGTCAGCCAGCGCCAGGGCGGTTGTAAGGATCAGCAGGGCGTGCGGGAAGCAGTAGAACACCTGGCTGATGATGATACCGACGGGGCCGTAGACCGAGGCGCCGAGGAGCCACGACTTCAGGAAGCCCTGGTTGCCGAAGATGTAGATGAACGAGATGGCCGGCAGCAGCGACGGCGCGAAGATCGGCGACATGGCCACGGCCGTCAGCACGTCCTTGGCCGGCATGCAGGTCCGCGTGAGGGCGTAGGCGTAGCCGAGCGCCAGCGGCAGCACGATGGCCGTGGTGGCCGCCGCGATCCACACGCTGTTCCACAGCGACGACACCAGCGACGGGGTCTTGAAGTACGTGACGTAGTTGGCGAGGCCTACGAAGTGGCCGGCGCCGTTGAGGAAGCTCTTGGACAGGAGCATGCCAAGCGGCAGCGCGATCGCCAGCATCAGAAACGCCACCAGCGCCCAGACGCCGATGCCGCGGACCCAGTGCTCGGCGTTCACGCCAGGGTGCGCAGGCGGCTGCCGCGCTGAGATGGCTGTCACGCCGCGCTCCCCCGCTCGTCGACGAAGCGGCGGATGGCGTGCGGTGGCAGCGCGACTGTCAGCGTCTGCCCCTTGGCAATGGCAACGTCGCGGATGGCGTTGCTGGAGAAGTCGGCGCGCATCGTCAGCGTCGGCGCCTTTGCCGCAACGAGCGTGGCGCGGCAGAAGGAGCCGAGGAACTCCAGCGACTGCACGGTCGCCTCGACGCGGTTCGGTGTCGCCGGCGTCAGATTGCGCACCTGGACCTCCTCCGGGCGGAAGCCGAGCCGGACGCGATCGCCGGTTGCGAAGTCGCCGGCCGCGGGCACGTCGAGCTCCACGCCGTCGACGGTCACCCTCCCAGGTGCCGTGACGGTGCCTTGCAAGAACGTCATGTGGCCGACGAAATCGGCAACGAAGGCTGTGGCGGGGGCGGCGTAGATGTCCGCCGGCATGCCCACCTGCTCGATGACCCCGTGGTTCATCACGACGATGCGATCGGCCATGGCCAGCGCCTCCTCCTGGTCGTGGGTGACCATGATGGTGGTGACGCCAAGGCGGCGCTGCAGCGACTTGATCTCCTCGCGCAAGCGCAGCCGCACGCGCGCGTCCAGCGCCGACAGCGGCTCGTCGAGCAGCAGCAGGGAGGGCGAGGTGGCGAGCGCCCGCGCCAAGGCGACGCGCTGCTGCTGGCCGCCGGAGAGCTGCGCGGGGTACTTGCTGCCTTGATCAGGAAGCCCGACGAGCGCCAGCAGCTCGCTGACACGGGCGCGGCGCTCGGCGCGGCCGGTGCGGCGGTTGACGAGGCCGTAGCCCACGTTGTCGGCCACGGTCAGGTTGGGGAAGAGCGCATAGGACTGGAACACGATGCCGAAGTCGCGCTCCGCGGGCGGCAGCAGCGACACATCGCGGCCGCCGATCTCGACCGTGCCCTCGTCCTGGCGGTCGAGGCCGGCGATGGCCCTCAGCAGCGTGGTCTTCCCGCACCCCGATGGACCGAGGAAGCACACGAACTCGCTCTTGCCGACCTCGAGGGAGACGGCGTTAAGCGCGGTGAACGCGCCGAAGCGTTTGGTGAGCGACTTGATGCGAACGAAGCGCGATTGCACGGCAGCCGGCTGACCGGCAACGCGATCAACCCCACCGTGCATGGCACTACCTTTCCCCGCAGCGAACGAACGATGGGGCGGTGCCGGCTCGGCTCCGCCCCGCGGCAGTCATTCTAACACGCACTACTTCTTCGCGGCCTTGCTCTCGTAGCGCTTCGACCACTCGGCGAGCACGCCTGTGCGCGCCGCAGCCATCTTCTCGAAGTCGACCTTGGCCATTTTGGCCTCGGCGTCGGCCGGGTAGTTCTTGGGCAGGTTCTTCACGTCGGGATGGGCCACGACTGCGTAGAACTTGGAGTAGAGCTCGTTGGCCTCCTTGGTCACGGCCCAATCCGCCACCTTCTTGGCCGCGGCGAGGTTCTTGGTGCCCTTGACGATCATGAGCGCCTCCATGTCCCAGCCGATACCCTCGGCCGGTGAGATCACCTCCAGCGGTGCGCCCGACGTCTTCTCCTTGGCGCCGCGCATGTCGAGGGAGATGCCGGCCACGCGCTCGCCCTTGGCCGCCTGCACGCAAGGCGCGGAGCCCGAATGGGTGTAGACGGCAACGTTCTCATGCAGGCCGTCCATGAATTTCCACGCTTCGGCCTCGCCCATGGTCTGGATCCAGGCCCAGACGGTCAGGTAGCCGGTGCCCGACGACGCCGGATGCGGCATGACGATCTTGTCCCTGTACTTGGCGTCCAGCAGGTCCTTCCAGGACTTGGGCGCCGTCACGCCAATCTTGGCAGCCTCGGCGGTATTGAAGCAGATGACGCCAAGGTAGGCATCCTGTCCGGTCCATGAGCCGTCGGTGGACTTGAAGCCTGCCTTCAGGGCATCGACACCCTTGGGCTGGTAGGGCTCGGCGAGTCCGGCGCCCTTGAAGGCCAGCAGCGAGGAGGCGGCGAGGCCCATGACCATGTCCGCCTTGGGATTGTCCTTCTCGGCCAGGAAGCGCGCGGTGATGACGCCCGTGGAGTCGCGCACCCACTCGACCTCGACATCAGGGACAGCCGTCTCGATCGCGTCCTTGAACGGCCGCAGCTGATCGTTCTCGAGCGCGGTGTAGACCGTGAGCTTAGTCTTCTGGGCATACGATGGCCCTACGACCGCCGTCGACATCGCGACGGCAAGTGCCAGAGCGGCGAAGCGAGCAAGCATGTGGCGGTTTCCCCTCAGTCAGCCAAGCGCGGCTTGTTTTGTGCAGTGTTCATGCCAGCCAGGGTAGCGAGTAGGTTCTCACGTTGGAATAGCTCTTCATGGCCTCCCAGACGCCTTCCTTGTAGCCGAGGCCGGAATCCTTGATACCCCCGAATGGGCTCATCTCGATACGATAGCCCGGCACCTCCCAGATGTTGACCGTCCCCACCTCCAGCTCGCTGATGAACCGCGTGATGTAGTCGAGACGGTTGGTGCAAACGCCGGACGACAACCCGTAGTTGGTTGAGTTGGAGATCCGGATCACCTCGCCGATGTCGTTCGGGCAGCGAATGATGGGAATCACGGGGCCGAACGTCTCCTCGTGCACCAGCGTGCAGTCATAGGGCACGTGGTCGACGACAGTGGCGGGGTAGAGCGCGCCCTTGCGGTCGTTGCCGTGCAGCAGCTTGGCGCCCTTGGCGACGGCATCGTTGACGCGCGCCTCGAACTCGCGGGCCGCCTTCTCGTGGATGACGGTGCCGATGTCGGTCTTGGGGTCCATGGGATCGCCGGACCTGAGCTTCCGGGCCTTGGCGAGGACTAACTCGGCGAAGCGGTCGGCCACCTTCTCGACGCACAGGATGCGCTTGACCGCCGTGCAGCGCTGGCCGGAGTTCTTGGTGGCCCCCTGCACCGCCAGCTCGGCCGCCTTGTCGAGGTCGGCGTCCTCCATGACGATCAGTGGGTCGTTGCCGCCCAGCTCAAGCACCAGGCGCCTGTAGCCGGCCTTCTCGGCGATGTACTTGCCCACCCGCACCGAGCCCGTGAAGGTGATGATGTCGGCGTGGGGGTCGGTGATCATGGCATCGCCCATGGTCCGCGGATTGCCGGTCACCATCGACAGCATCTCGGGCGGCAGGCCGGCCTCATAGAGGATGTCCGTGAGCAGCAGCGCGGTGAGCGGGGTCAGCTCGGTCGGCTTCGCCACCACCCGGTTGTTCATGGCGATGGCCGGCGCCAGCTTGTGGCTGATCATGTTGAGCGGATGATTGAACGGCGTGATCGCCGAGATGCACCCCAGGACCGGGGTGCGCATGGTGTAGATCTTGCGCGCCTTGCCGTGGGGAGTGATGTCGCAGCTGAAGATCTCGCTGTCGTCGCGGATCGCGAGCTGCCCGGCGAGGGAGTAGACGTCGTAGGCACGGCCGACCTCGTAGAGGGAGTCCTTCAGGCAGAGCCCGGACTCAGCCGTGATCAGCAGCGCGATCTCCTCCTTGCGCCTCGCCAGGATCTCGGCGGCCTTGAGCAGGATCTTCTGGCGATCGTACTTGGTGAGCTTCGGCTTGTAGGCGTGACCGATCTTGAACGCCTCCGCGACCTGTCGCGGATCGGCGGCGGCGACGCTGGCGACGACGGCCCCCGTATAGGGGTTCAGCACGTCCACCCTCTCGGCGGCGTCGACGAGCCTTCCGGCGATGCGCATGGGCTCATGCGCCTTGATGGGCAGCTTGGGCTGCAGGACCTTCTGCATGGCGGGGCCCTCAGACGACATGGTTGAGCGCGACGGCGAACACGTCGAAATTGCGCAAGGCGTGGCCCTCCGGCAGGCGGACCTTGCGGTTGGCAAGCATCGGCACGCGCTGCTCGGTGAGGCCGCCGTGCGAGCGCAAGGGCTCGTCGAGGCCGGACAGGTCGTGCTTCTCCGCCGCTGTGCCCAGCACCTTGTGCCGGCCCGAGATGACGACGATGTCGCCGATGCGGTCGGCGGGCAGCTCGAAGCGGGCGCAGGCCTCGGCGCTGGAGAGCACCACGTCGACGCCATCGAGCTTGCCGATGCGGTCGATCGCCTTCGCGGCGTCCTCAGCCGGCAGGTAGATCGTGGCGAACGAGCCCAGCGCCCCATGGTGCGCCACATAGGGGTCGGTGATCGGCAAGATGACCCGCGCCCGGCCGGCGCCCAGCAAATCGTCGAGCAGCGCCTGCAGGTAGATCACGTCGGGCGAGGTATCGGCCTTGTGCTTGTTGTTCATGCCGTGGTCGGCGGTAGCGACGATGATGGCGCCGGCAGCATCGAGCTCGGCCAGGTAGCCGTCGATCATGGCGTAGAAGTCGTTGGCGAGCTGGGTGCCGGGCCCAGCCTTGTGCTGGATATAGTCCGTCGTCGACAGGTACATGAGATCGGGACGGAAGCTTCGCATCAGCTTCACGCCGGCGGCGAACACGAACTCGGAGAGGCTGGCGGAGTAGACATCCGGCACTGGCAGGCCGACAAACGTCACGACGTCGTCGATGCCGTTATCGGCCCGCGTAGCCTTGTCGGCCTTCTCCGAGGAGAAGGCGATGGCGCGGCCGCTGGCATAATCGAGGCCGTTGGAGAGCAGGAGGCGCAGCTTGTCCTTGGCGGTGACCATGGCCACCTTGCTGCCGGCGTCGTGGAACGCCTCGAGGATGGTCGGCGCGCGCAGGAAGCGCGGGTCGTTCATCATCACCTCGGTGCCGGCGGCACGGTCGTAGAAATAGTTGCCGGCGATGCCGTGCACGGCCGGCGGCCGGCCGGTGATGATCGACAGGTTGTTCGGGTTCGTGAAGCTCGGCATGGCGCTGTCGGCCACCAGATTGGCACCGTCGCGCAGCATGCGCGCGAAGAACGGCGCCCGCCCCGCCTCGATGGTGGCCTCGATGTAGCCAGGCTCCGAGCCGTCCAGGCAGACCACCACCGTGGGCGCCTTGGGAAGGGCGTAGCTGCGGCCGTTGCAGATCACTTGGCTCATGGGCTCCTCCCACCTTCCTCTCAAGCCACCGACTTGAGCGGATCGACCTTCATCTCCGCCAGCACTTCCGCCGCTGCCGCCAGGAAGCCGCGCATGTGGTCGGGCGTCAGGCGGCCGATGCAGCCGATGCGGAAGCTATCGGCGACCGTGAGCTTGCCGGGGTAGATCACATAACCCCGGTCCTTCAGCTTGTCGTAGAAGGCCTGGAACACGAAGTTGGCGTCCTGCGGCATGTGGAAGGTGTGGATGATCGGCGCCTGCAGCTCGGCCGGCAGCAGCGGCTTGAAGCCCAGCGCAAGCATGCCGTCGCGCAACACCTTGCTGTTGGCGGCGTAGCGCCCGCCACGCCCCGGCTGGCCGCCCTCGGCGAGGAACTCCACGAGCGCTTGGTGGAACGAGACGATGACGTGGATCGGCGGCGTGAAGCGGTATTGGCCGGTCTTCTCGAAGCCCTGCCACTGATCGTGCAGATCGAGCACCAGCGTCGTGGCATTGGCGGCCGCCGCGGCGAGCGCCGTCTTCCGGCACAGGACGAAGCCGAGGCCCGGGACGCCCTCGATGCACTTGTTGGAGGAGGCGGCGATCGCGTCGATCGGCGTCCCCGCCACGTCGAGCGGCAGGGCGCCGAAGGCGCTCATGGCATCGACCAGCAGGCGCTTGCCGAGCCTGGCGCACAGCTTGGCGATTCCTTCGACGGGGTTCAGCACGCCGCTGGTGGTCTCGCACTGTACGGCGAAGACATGGGTGATGGCCGGATCCGCCGCAAGCCGTGCCTCGACCTCGGCCGGAGCCGGTGGTGTGTCCTCGGCGGTCTCGTAAACCGCGGGGGCGCGGCCGGCGATGTCGAGGATGCGCTTGGCCCGCTTGCCATAGGCGCCGTTGATGAGCACGAGGCATTTGCCCGCCCGCGGCACCATCGTCGTCAACATGGCCTCGACGGCGAACGTGCCCGAGCCCTGCATCGGCACGGTGACGAAATCCGCCGCGCCGTTGATGATCTCCGGCAGGCGCTTCAGCACCGTGGCGTTGATCTCCAGGAAGGCCGCATCGCGCGAGCCCCAATCGTGCACCATCACCGCCTTGACCGCCTTGGAGGTGGTGAGGGGGCCGGGTGTCAGCAGCAGTGGATCGCCGGTCTCCGACGCACCGAGCGGGGCCTTCGCCAACTTACCCTCCCTGAGCAATCGCATCCCGATGGCAGGCTACCTTCCACACAACTATTGATCCAATATATCAACTTGATGAAACGATAGAGCATATCTATGGAGCCGTGCCCTGAACCTGACCTATGTGCTCGCATTTCACCGGGTTGCCACCGCGGGGAGCTTCACGCGCGCTGCCAGTATCTCGGGAGTAAGCCAGCCGACACTGTCGGCGCAGGTGCGCGAGCTCGAGCGGAGCGTCGGAGCCAGCCTGTTCCATCGCGAGGGTCGCCAGATCCGGCTGACGGCGGCGGGCGAACGGCTGCTGCAGACGACCACGCGTTTGGCGGAGGCCATCGACGAGGTGGAGAGCGCCTTGGCGGAGCCCCGCAGCGGCTCGCGCGGCACACTCCGGATCAGCGCCGACAGCGCCATCCATGTCATCCCCGCACTGGCGGAGCTCAAACGCACCTCCCCCGACTTAAGGTTCTCGATCCGTATCGACAACTCCCAGCAGGTCACGGCCCACGTGATCAACAACGAGGCCGACCTCGGCGTCATGGCGCGCCCTGTCTCCGACCCGCGGCTTGCGTCCGTCAAGATCCGTGAGGATCGCCTCGTGCTCCTGGTCGGGCCGCGCGATCCCTGGTTCAAGCGCAAGCGCGTGCAGGTCGCCGACCTGGCCGGCCGCGACCTGGTTGTACGGGAGAAGGGGTCGATCACCCGGGAGGTGATGGAACGGTGCCTCGCGCAAGCCGGCGTGAAGCCGGGGCAGACCTTCGACGTGGGGACGCGGGAGGCCGTGAAGGAGTCGGTGGCCGCCGGATTCGGCGTCGGGGTGGTGTTCGCCAGCGAGGCGGGGGGCGATTCCCGCATCCGCTCGCTCGGCGTCTTGGGTGCAGACCTGTTGGTCAGTGAGTACGCCATCTGCCGGGCCGAGCGCCGGCGGATCGCGCTCATCGCTCGTTTCTTCGATGTGGCTCAGAAACTGGCGCACACCAAGCACTGGCTGAGCGCCGTGCCGCTGCCAGACTGACATATTGAGCGCGCATATGGGCGGATTGAGGCGGCCTATTACCGACGATCGCGCTCGTAGGGTATTCATAGCCGGTATCGCGTCGGCATAGGCCCTGGCCACAGCACTGGGAGAAGCGGAGATGGTGTCGTGAGGGCCTTTTGGCTCGAGCAGGCCCTGCAGCGGGAACCGACCGGCTGCTCCCCGACCCTCTACGGAGACATCTCTGCGGACGTCTGCATCGTCGGCGGCGGCTACACCGGCTTGTGGACGGCAATCCAGCTCAAGCAGCTCAAACCGGACCTCGGCGTTGTGATTGTCGAGGCGGATATATGCGGGGCGGGAGCAAGCGGTCGCAACGGCGGCTGCATGATGAGCTGGGCGACCAAGTACTTCACGCTGGAGCGCCTGTTCGGCGAGGCGGAGGCCATCCGCCTGGTCAAGGCCAGCGAGCAGGCGATCCATGACATCTGCGCGTTCTGCCACAAGCACAATATCGATGCGCAAATCAGGATGGACGGCACGCTCTATACCGCCACCAATGCGGCCCAGGTCGGCAGCACAGATGCCGTCATGGCGGCGTTAAAGGGCATCGGCGCCAGCACGTGGAGCACGCTCCCGTGCGAGGAGGTCCAGCGTCGCGCGGCATCGCGTCTGCACCTGGCGGGGATGTTCTCCCCCGTGGGTGCCACCGTTCACCCGGGTCTGCTTGTTCGCGGGCTTCGTCGCGTGGCACTCGAGATGGGCGTCCGCATCTTCGAGAACACGCCGATGCGCAAACTGGAGCAAGGGCGCCCCCCGATCGTCCACACTGCGCAAGGAGCCGTGCGTGCAAACAAGGTGGTCCTCGCGCTCAACGCGTCCATGCCGGCCACGTTCTCGCAATTCCGGCGCACGGTCGTGCTTGTCTCAAGCGACATGATCATCACCGAGCCGCGACCCGATCTGCTCAAGCGGATCGGCCTCGACAACGGCATCGCTGTGATGGATTCGCGCATCTTCGTTCACTATTACCGTACCACCGTCGACGGTCGGATCATGCTGGGCAAGGGTGGCAACACGTTCGCGTTCGGCGCGCGTATGCTCAGGACCTTTGATGAACCCTCGCCCTGCCGACCGATGCTGACCGACGCCCTGCACAGATTCATCCCCGAGCTCAGGGAGGTACCTGTCGCCGCGAGCTGGAATGGTGCCTCCGACCGTTCGGCCACGGGCCTTCCATTCTTTTCGCGCCTGAACGACCACCCCGATGTCGTTTACGGCTTCGGCTACTCGGGGAACGGGGTAGGGCCAACCTATCTCGGAGGGCAGTTCCTGTCGTCGCTCGCGCTGGGGTTGGACAATGCCTGGAGCAGATCGCCGATGGCCAGGGGACCGCTGGGTTGGTTTCCGCCCGAGCCGTTCCGCTACATCGGATCGATCCTGGTGCGCGATGCAGTCCGCCGCAAGGAGCGCAGCGAAGACATCGGCCGACGGCCACGCTGGATCGATCAGAGGCTATCGAAGCTCGCGGCAGCCGCCGGCAAGGCGGACAAGGAAAGCAAGCGCACGCGCTTGGATGATGCTGCGTCACGCAGGGCTTCTCAGAAACCCGTTCAAGCCGGCCATTGACCTGTGCATCGTGTCCGCCACGGCACGTCCCGCCGGCCGATGCGGCTATCGCGCGGAATTGCGACGCCCGGAATAATGCTAAGCATGGTGGGCATGCTCAACGATGGTGAACGACGGTCGTGACAACCGGCGGAAAGTTTCGGACTCAGGAAGCGGCAACGTTTGCCGAAAGCATGGCCAACGAGGCTGGTGCGATCGCGTTGCGCTACTTCCGCCGCCCTATTGTCGTGGAGGCGAAGGCCGATGCCTCGCCGGTGACAGAGGCTGACCGACAGATCGAGGCCCTCATCCGACGACGTATCCGGGAACGCTTCCCCTCGCACGGGCTCCTCGGCGAGGAGCACGGCCACGACGCCGGCTCCAGCAGCCTGACGTGGGTGATCGATCCGATCGATGGCACCAAGAGCTTCATCTCCGGGATGCCCACGTTCGGCACGCTCATCGCGCTCCTCGATGGAGAGACTCCGATGCTGGGCATCATCGACCACCCTGCCTTGCGCGAGCGCTGGGTAGGCAGAGCCGGCAAGCTCACCCGCAGCAACGGTGCGGTGTGCCGCACCAGCGCCTGCACCAGCCTGGCCGATGCAGTGCTGTACGCGACCACGCCGGACATGTTCAGAGGCGCCGCGCGCACGCGCTTCGAGGCGGTGAGCGGGCGAGCCCGCATGCGGCGCTTCGGCGGCGATTGCTACGCCTATGCCCTGCTGGCCAGCGGCTTCATCGATGCGGTGGTCGAGGCCCAGCTCAAGCCCTACGACTACATGGCGCTGGTGCCCGTGATCGAAGGCGCCGGCGGCGTCATCACCGACTGGCGCGGCAGACCGCTCGGCCTCAAGGGCGATGGACGGGTGGTGGCGGCCGCGACCCCGGCCCTCCACCGGGAGCTTGTGGAGCGCCTCAATGCATGAGCAGTGCATCGACGCCCACTATGGTGCCTCCTACGCACGGCCGCGCCGGCTCTTTTGCGGCAGTACGGCATAGGTGATCCAGTTGGCAATCTCCGTAAGGCGCGTGCGGGAATCAAGAAGATCACTATCGAGACCAAGGCGCCACGCCAAGTGCTTCCGTCCCGGATTGGCGTGCAGCGCTCTGATAGCGTCAACGTGCAACGCGAGCTCCACGGAACTCGCAAAGTGCCCGTCGTCGATGAGCCGATCCCCATAGCGCTGCAGCGTGGCGGCCACGTCGTGCAATGCAAACTCAGGATGATACTGCACGCCCCAGAATGCCCCTCCTTGATGGTGAATTTCGGCAGCCTGCACGTCGGCCAGCGCATTCGAGGCTGTGACCTTTCCCTCCGGCGGAACGACGGTCACAATATCCGTGTGAACCGTTGGTGCATCAAAGGCGAGCGGACGGCCGCGATGCAGCGGATGGCTGCGTCCGCAATCGGTGAGCGTGATCTTGCGGGCAAACCCAACCTCGCGCCCCTTTGGATTGAGCTCGACCCGGCCACCCGCCGCGACAGCAGCGACCTGAAGTCCCCAGCACGAACCGAAGAAGGGGACGCCGGACGCGAACACGGCGCGCGCAAGCTCCACCTGCCGAACCGCCTCAGGCTCTGCCTTCCACAGGTTGAGGGAGGAGCCGGTGATGGCGACACCGTCGTAATCTGCCGGGCTATGGGAGTGTGCCTGGGCGGCGCCATCGGCGGGAAAGCAGACGTCGATCTCGGCATCGGGGACAAGGGATCTGAGGACGCTTGCATAGGACGCGCTCATGGTCGCGCCAGCGGTCGCAATATGGACCGCCCGCATGTCGGCGGTGTTGCCCTCCACCACGAGAAGCCGAAGTGAGCGGCGCACGCTCTAGCCTTTCACGGCGAGATCGCCGCGAATCGCTGCGCGGATGAGCACCCGGAAATCGTCGACTGTCATCGGCCGGGGATTGCCACCGGTCGAAGGATCACGAAGCGCCTTTTCGGCGAGCGTATCGACGTCCTTCTCCTGAACGCCAACCTCGGCGAGCGTATCGGGGATGTAGAGCGCCTTGCGGAAGGAGAGGAGCCAGTCGAGAAGCGCATCGAAGCCGACGCCTGGCAGATCGAGCACGCGGGCGAGGTAAGCCATGCGCTCCTCAATCGCCAGCCGGTTGAAAGCGAGCACGTAAGGAAGCATCACGCCGTTGGTCATGCCGTGATGCGTGTCATAGATGGCACCGACCGGGTGCGAAACCGAATGCACGGCGCCAAGGCCCTTCTGGAACGCCGCCGCTCCCATAGAGGCAGCCGCCAGCATACGCGATCTCGCCTCGACGTCCTCACCATTCGCGACGGCGCGCGGGAGAGAGGCTTTGATCAACCGCAAGCCTTCGACCGCAATCCCGTCAGCCATGGGATGGAAGCCCGGCGCGGAAAACGCCTCGATGCAGTGCGCGAAGGCATCCATGCCGGTCCACGCCGTTAGCTTCGGAGGCAGACCTACCGTGAGCAGCGGATCGGAGATCACCACCCTCGGCAACATGAGCGGATGGAAGATGATCCTCTTGTCGTGCGTCGCCTCGTCGGTCAGCACGGCGGCGCGACCGACCTCCGAGCCCGTTCCGGCCGTGGTCGGCACCGCAACGATGGGGGCTATCCCGGCTGGATCGGCACGGGTCCACCAATCGCCGATGTCCTCGAAATCCCAGACCGGTCGCGATTGACCCACCATGAATGCGATGCACTTGCCAACGTCCAGAGCCGAGCCACCGCCGACGGCGATCACGCCGTCGCAGCTGCCCGCCTTGTAGGCTGCAAGGCCTGCATCGAGGTTTGCCCCGGTGGGATTGCCTTTGACGCCGGAATAGACGGGTGCCGTGCCGGCCAATGCCTTCTGCACCCACGCGATGATGGCGCTGTCGCGAAGACCGGTATCAGTCACGATCAATGGCCGCGAGATCAAGGCCCCCTTCGAGGCGACACCCAGCTCGCTCACGCGCCCAGGCCCGTGCAGCACCCGCGTGGGATAGTTCCAGCTACCGCTCAGCACCGGCTCCATGGACATTCCGCTTCTTTCACTCAGGTGGCTGTGCGCAGATGATAGGACTTCGGCTGCGTCAGCAGTTGAAACCCGACCTCCGACAGCGACGCTCCCCGGCCAGTATCCTTCACGCCGGTCCAGGCGAGGCCCGGATCGATATAGTCGCAGCGGTTCATGAAGACAGTGCCGGTCTCGACTTGCGCACCGATCCGAGCGGCCGCCTCCTCGTCTTTGGTCCAGATCGAGGCCGTAAGGCCGTAAGGGCTGTCGTTCATGAGTTGAATTGCTTCGGCCTCGTCCTTGACCTTCATGATGCCGACGACAGGACCGAAGCTTTCCTCGACCATCACCCGCATCGTGTGGTCCACGTCGGTCAGAACCTGCGGGGCAAGGTAGGGCGAGCCGGGCTTCTCGGCCGCGAAGGCCTTCGCGTCGATGTGGGGGCGCGCGCCCTTGGTCATCGCCTCGGCCGTCTGGTTCCGCACCACCTCAGCAAAGCGGGTATGCGCCATGGGACCGAGCGTGGTGTCTTCCTCCAGGGGGTTGCCGAGCTTGTACTGCTTCACAAGGTCCACGAAACCGTCGACGAAACGGTCGTAAAGCGCGCTGTCGACGTAGATCCGCTCGATGCCGCAGCAGCTCTGGCCCGAATTGTAGAACGCGCCGTCAACCAGGTTCTCGACGGCAAACGCAAGGTCGGCGTCTCCGCGCACATAGGCCGGGTCCTTGCCGCCGAGCTCGAGGCCTATGCCCGTGAAGCTGCCGGCGGCAGCGCGCTCGATGGCCTTGCCGCCCGCAACCGAGCCCGTGAAGTTGACATGGTCGACCGCGCCGGACGACAGCAAACGCCCCACGTCGCCGTGGTCGAGCACAAGGTGCTGAAACAGGCCACGGGGGAGGCCGGCCCTGTCCATCGCCACCTGGAAGCGGTCTCCGACGAGGATCGTCTGCGCCGCGTGCTTCAAGATCACGGCGTTTCCGGCGATCAGCGCCGGAACGACCGTGTTGACCGCGGTCAGATAGGGATAGTTCCACGGTGCGATGACGAGCACGAGGCCGAGAGGCTCGCGCTTGATGACGCGGGTAAAGCCGACCTTGGGTGCGGGGACGACCGGAGCGAGACTGGCCTCGGCGATCTCTGCCACATAGCGGACGCGCTCCTCGACGCCTCGCAGCTCGCCTCCAAAGCGGACCGGCCGCCCCATCTGCCACGCGAGCTCCGGAACGATCTCGTCGTCCATGGCCTTGAGCGCATCCAGGAAGCGGAGCATGGCCGCAACCCTTTCGGCAACAGGCACCGCAGCCCAGGCGCGCTGCGCCCTGCGTGCCCTATGCAGGGCTCCCTCGATCTCGCCCGGCGCCGCCGTGTGGCGCACGGCGACCTCGCGGCCGTCGACCGGGGAAATGCACCTGAGGGCTGACACGGACAAGCAACTCCCGATTGTCAGATGATCTCGAAGTAGCGGTTGAGCTCCCAGTCCGTAATCGCCCGGCGGAACTCCCGCTCCTCCCATTCGCGCGTGGCGGCGTAGTGCTCGACGAAGCTGTCGCCAAACAGTGCACGCGCAGCGGCCGACTGCCTGAGACGCCCGGCCGCCTCGCCGAGCGAGCGCGGAAGCTCGCGGCCCTCGGGAAGCTTCTTGTCGTAGGCATTGCCGGCGACCGGCTCGTCGGGCTCGATCTTGTGCTCGATGCCCCAGAGGCCCGAGCCGATGGCAGCGGCAAGAGCGATGTACGGGTTGATGTCCGCCGCGGCGATCCGGTACTCGACGCGCTGGCTTTTGGGCGAGCCTGGTATGACGCGCAGCGCGCACGTGCGGTTCTCTATTCCCCAGCTTGCCGAGGTCGGCGCCCAGAAGCCCGGGATCAGTCGCGTGAACGAGTTCACGGTCGGGGCAACCATGGCAAGCAGCTCCGGCATCAGCGCCTGCTGCCCACCCACGAACCAGCGCATGGCATTTGATATGCCAAGCGCGGCACCCTCATTGAAGAACACCGGAGCACCCGTCTTGTCGACGAGAGAGATGTGGAGATGCCCCGACTGGCCGGGCCAATTGGGCGACCACTTCGCCATGAATGTAGCCATGAGGCCGGAGCGCTCCGCCCAGATCTTGGTGAAAGTCTTGAACAGGGCGGCCCGGTCGGCAGCCTCGAGGGCATCCGACACCTCGATCGCCGCCTCCAGCACGCCAGGCCCCGTCTCGGTATGCAATCCCTCGAGAGGAATGCCCATTCCGCGGCAGAGATCGAGGAGGCTGCGGTGCAGCTCGGCATGGACCGAGGAGCGAAGCATGGAGTAGCCGAAGAATCCGGGGGTCAGATTCGTGAGGTTTCGATAGCCCTTCTCGCGCGCCGAATGCGGCGTCTCCTTGAACAGGAAGAACTCGAACTCGGCCGCCGCCTTGACGGAAAACCCCATGTCTCGGGCGCGCGCCAAGACCCGCCGGAGGGCTCCGCGCGGGCAGACCGCCTCGGCAGGGGCCGCGAACTCGCCGAGAAAGAGGAGCATCTCACCTTCGAGCGGGAGGGAACGGCAGCTCTCGGGGATGATCCGCAGCTTGGCGTCGGGATAGGCCGTGTGCCACCCGGTGAAGCTGACGTTGTCGTAGAGCTGATCGTTCGAGTCCCAGCCCAGAACCACGTCGCAGAAGCCAAAACCGCCATCAAGCGACGAGAGAAACTTGTCGCGGCCCATATACTTGCCGCGAAGGATGCCATCCACGTCGAAGACGCCGACCTTCACATGGGAGAGCTGACGCTCCTCAACGATGGCGCGCGCATCCGCAACGGTCTTCACGTCAACGGCATTGGTCACGCATCGCCCCCCATCCGCAGGCCGCCCAGGCTCACAGGAATAAATCTTCCAGGCAAC
>Ga0075421_100001537_pt1 | contig 27171 bp, 29 predicted proteins | sample SoiMetdeltSBSDD5_FD_75292 | JGI IMG/M metagenome (GOLD analysis project Ga0075421, IMG submission 75292) | Bulk soil microbial communities from a Populus tree surrounding site in Tennessee, USA - Soil MetaG P. deltoides SBSDD5 | ecosystem: Environmental > Terrestrial > Soil > Tree plantation... | reverse complement strand
CCGGCCTGAAGTTCTTTCCCGAAGAAGTGGAGGAGTGCATCAACCAGGTGCCGGGCGTCAAGGAGTCTCGCGTCTTCGCGACGCCGCACCCGCACCTCGGCCAGGTGCCTCGCGCCGAGGTCGTGTTCGCGGCCCCGAGGCCCGATCTCGACGCCGTGAGAGCACATTGTGCGCGCGCGCTGTCGCCGTACAAGGTTCCGGTCGAGTTCATCGCCGTGAAGGCGACGGCGAAGACTCCGGGTGGCAAGATCCTCAGACGACCGGGCGAGGCGTCCGTGCCCGCCGAGCACGCGTAGTGCGCGTCGCCATCGTCGGTGCGGGTCCGGCCGGATCGGCGCTTGCCATCTTCCTCGCCCGCGAGGGCGCGGAGGTGACGCTGTTCGACGACGCACGGCGCCCGGAGCTCCTCGTCGGGGAGTCGCTCGTCCCCGCCGTCGTCCCCATTCTCCAGCGGCTCGGCGTCGAAGGCGACGCGGCGACCTGCGGGCGTGTGAAGCCGGGCGTCACGTTCGTCTGGTCACCGACCACGCGCTTCAGCTTCACGTTTGCTCGCTTCGCTCCGTCCGTGTTCCCGTATGCCTACAACATCGCCCGTCCACAGTTCGACGACGCCATCCTCGGCCGGGCGATCGCCGCCGGTGTCCGGCGCGTCGTGACCCGGGCCCGCCTGGAGCCCGCCGGATCGCACGACACCGAAGAGCGGGAGCTGAGGCTCGACCGCGACGCGCTCGCCGCCGCGCCGCATCTGGCTGGCCGGCAGCCCGACCTCATCGTCGACGCGACCGGGCGAGCCCGGCATGCGGCCCACGCCCTCGGCATTCCGGCGCGGCTCGGACCCCGCAAGGACGTGGCGCACTTCGCCCACTTCGAGAACGTCCGGTGGGACGAGCCGCCCGGCCAGGTGCTCATCGCGCGCGGCGCCGCGGGCTGGAGCTGGTGCATACCGCTCAAGGATCGCGTCTCGGTCGGCATCGTGCTGGGCCAGGACGATGCGGCGGCGCTGGGGCGCACACCCGAGGAGCGGCTGCAGCGCGCGATCGCGACCGATGCCTGGCTCGCCGGCGTCGCCGGAGAGGCCAAGCGCGTGACCGACGTCGCGACCTACGCCAACTATCAGCTCATCTCCGAGCGCGGCTACGGGCCGGGCTGGGTCATGGTCGGCGACGCCTTCGGCTTCGTCGATCCCATGCTTTCTCCGGGCGTGTTCCTCGCGCTCCACTCCGCGGAGATGATCGCCGACTCATTGATCCCCTCCGTGAAGCGCGGCGTCGCTCCCGCATCGACGGAGCTCGCCTCCGCGCTCCGATCGTACGCGTCGAAGCAGACGGCGATGCTCGCGGCCTGGTCGGAGCTGGTGGCCTATCTCTATGATGGTCGGCTGGTGGCGATGCTGAAGGCGGGACACGACTGGCGGGGCGACGGCTCCGGCGCGCTGAAGACCGCGATGCAAAACCACATCGAGCGGCAGGTCGCCTTGCAGGCGTCGGGCATGGCCACCACCGGCCGGTACAGTCGAGCGCTGCTGCGTCTGCTCGGCCGCTACGGCCTGCGCGGCATCGAGCCGGCGCCGCTCGCCATCAAGTGAGACCGCCGCCGGGCAGCGGCTTGCGCGCGACGTACTCGCTGATGCAGCCGCCGAACATGCGGTGCTCGACGTCGACGAACCCGGCCTGCCGGAGGGCAGACAGGATCGTGGCGTGCGGGACGCACTCCGCGATCGTGTCCCAGTAGTACTCCATCAGCAGCGGAGCATGCGGGTCGCGCGTCGCGATCCGGATCAGCCTCGGCAGGACCCGCTGGAAGTACACGCGCATCATCCACCGGATCAGCGCGGATCGCGGACGTGATACCTCGAGCAGCAGCACGCGCCCACCCGGCTTCAGCACGCGGCAGTATTCCGCGAACGCGGTCTCGAGCGTGGTGACGTGGCGCAACGCGAAGCCCATGCTCAGCATGTCGAACAGGTCGTCGCGCAGCGGCATCGCCTCCGCCCGCGCCCTGACGAGCCGGCCCGCGTGCGCGCGCCGTGCTTGTCCGAGCATGCCCGCGCTCGGATCGAGCCCGACCACGCCACCGCCGCCACCCAGGATGCGCGTCGCGGCCCGCGCCACCTGGCCGGTCCCGGTCGCCACGTCCAGCAGCGTCATGCCGCGACGCAGTCCGGCGCGCCACAGGGCATTCCGGCGGTAGTACGGACCCGAGCCGAAGGCGAGCACGTGACCGACGCGGTCGTAATATTTCGCGGCGCCGTCGAACAGCGTGGCGACGAAGGAGTCGCGCTCCGCTTCGCGCCCGTAATAGCGGTCGAGCACCGGGTGAGGCGGGGTCGCCGTTGGCATCGCTCGATCTCCTCAGGCCGGGCGACTCGCGATGATCGCCGCCACGTAGAAGCCCGGAAATTCCTTGCGGATACGCGTGATATCGGGCAGCACCCGCACGTCGGAGAAGCGCGCCGCCTCGAGCGCGCGCGCCCACTGCTCCGTCGTGAGGAAGCCGCCGTTCGGCCGATAGTCGGGATGCAGCTGCGGTGAGCGGAACGTCTCGAGCAAGTTGAAGACGAACTCCGGGTACAGCGTGTCCGCCGGCCACGGTCGCACGCACTCGGACACGACGAGCTGCCCCCCGGGCTCCAGCGCGCGCGCCACTTCACCGAGCGTGAACGCGAGGTCGGCGGCGACGTGCAGCGTGTTCACGGCGTACACCAGCGACACGCTCGCGGGGGACACGCCCTGCGCCGCGAACGGCCGGTTCATGTCGAGCGTCGCGAACGTCAGGGACGGCCCGTCCCGAAATCGCTCCTCGAGCAGCCGCTGGCCGCGCCGCAGCAGGGCCGGCACGAGCTCGGTGAAGCGGTACGCGTCGACGTCCGCGAGCCGTCCGGCCCCGGATAGACGCTCGAGGAGCGCGGCAGCCCCGCTGCCCAGCCCGCCGCCGAGCTCGAGGATCGTGCCGACGCGGCCCGGGAACGACGTGGTGACGGCGACGGCGCCGACGTGATTGTTCACTGCGTAGAGGGCGTGATCGTTCGAGAAGTAGCCGATCCAGAGCGGCAGGCGCGCGGGCGCGAAGAGGATCTGCTCGCCAGTGGGCCCGCCCGCGAGAAACGCCGGATATTCGCGGGCGACCGTCTCGGCCAGCGCGTACGACGGCAGGCATCCCGGGTCGTGTTCCCGCTGCTCGGCGACGATCCGCGCCGGATCCGGTGGGCTCAACGCGCGCTGCCGGAATCGCGGCCCGTCGGCCGTGTCCTGGCACGCGAGCACGCCACGCCGCGCCAGGTGACGGAGCATCCAGCTCAGGGGCACCGCCGCGCGGCGCGGATCGAGCCCGGCCCGTCGCACGACATCCTCGGCGGAGCCCCAGTCGCCGACGGCCGTGCCGAGCGCCGTGTCGCAGAAGAGCCGGACGGTCAGGCGGTAGACGAACTCGTCGAAGAGCGCGTTGGACCGCGCGAACCGCGCGTCGAAGACCGGCACCAGCGCCGGCGGCAGGTACGGAGCCACGAGGGCGGCGACTCGCTCCGCATCCGTCGGATCCAGGCCCGGCATCCGCGCGGGGTGAGACATGCTCGTCACCGTGGCGGCGCGGCGGTGGCTGCGTCGGCGTCCGCTGACGGCGCGGCGAACGGACTCCACACATCGAAGAAGTTGAACCACTGCGTCGGATGGTCCCGGACGACACGCTCGAGCAGCGCCACCCAGGTGTGAGCCGCCGCCGCTTCTTCGCCACGCTCGACGCGGATCGGCGTGGCGATCGTCACGTCGTACCGATATCGTGCACCGAGCACGCAGAACGCCGGTACGACCGGGACACCGGCGGCGCGGGCCAGGAGAAACGGCCCCAGCGGGAATGGCGCGGGCGCGCCGAAGAACGGGATCCAGACGTCGCCACCGGTGCCGAGCGCGCGATCGGCCTGCAGCGCGACGACCTCACCTCGCCGCAGCGCCGCCATCAGCTCCAGGCCGACGCTGGGATGGCCGCGCGACACGAATCGCATTCCCTCGCCGTCGCGCCGCACCCAGCGCTCGAGCTCGGGCGCTTCTTCGGACGACACGACGACATGCGTCCGACGGGCCAGACGGCTCGCGAGCAGGCGGCCGGCCAGCTCCCAGTTGCCGACGTGCGCCGTCACCGTCACGATGCCGCCGCGGATCGTGTCGAAATGCTCGGCGCCGGTCACGGATCCGATGAGGCGGGAGAGCCGTGCGGCCGACTGACGATTCGTCGACACGAGGTCGGCGAAGCACATCGCGAAATCGCGGAACAGCGTGACGGTCAGCTCGTCCAGTCCGCCGGCGGAAGCCCCGGTGATCGAGCCGAGCGCCTTGCGGATGGCGCGCCGCTCGACGGGCAGGAATCGCGGCGCGAGCTGCCCGACGCGTCGGGCCAGACCGAGTCGAAGCCCGCGCGGCAGCACGCTGAGCATCTCCACGAGCCGGTACAGGGCCGCGCGGTTGTAAGGATGCCCGTGCCAGCGCGGCTGCCCGACCACACGCCCGGTGACATCGGCGTCCATCGCGTTCGTCTCGTCGGGCGCGATCGTTGCCCTCGGCGCCTCTGACATGCCGCCCAGTATAGTCTCCTCCATGTCGTCCGGGTCCACCGCGGTCCGACGCGCGCTCGTCACCGGCGCCAGCCGAGGTCTCGGCCTCGCCGTGGCGCGGGCGCTGGCTCGCGATGGCCTCGACGTGGTCGGCACCTACGCGCACGATGACGCGGCGGCGCGCGCCGCGCGCGCGCACGCCGAGGCGGAGCAGCTTCGGATCTCGCTTGCCCGCTCCGATGCCGGCTCGGCGGCCGAGGTGGCCGCTCTCTTCAGTCGCATCGGCCCGGTCGACGTCGTGGTGCACGCCGCGGGATTCACCCGCGATCGGCTGCTGTTGACCATGCCCGACGCCGACTTCGACGATCTGGTCGCCGTCCATCTCAAGGGTGGGTTCCTCGCCTCCCGCCACGCGCTGCCAGCGATGCTCGCGGGTCGGTGGGGCCGTATCGTCTACCTGATTTCGCCGACGGCGCTGACGGGCCGGCGCGGCCAGACGAACTATGCGGCCGCGAAGAGCGGCCTCGTCGGACTGTGCCGCGCCCTGGCCCACGAGGTCGGCCCCATGGGCGTGACCGTCAACTGCGTGTCCGCTGGCTTCGTGGAGACGGAGCTGACCGCCCGCATCTCGCCGGAGATCCGCGCCGAGCTGCTCGCCGCCATTCCACTCGGACGGCCGGGTCGACCGGAGGAGATCGCGGCCCTTGTGGCCTTCGTCTGCTCCGATCGCGCAGCGTACGTCACGGGCCAGGTGCTGGCCGTCGACGGTGGATTGACGTGATGGGCGCCGCGTCGGCTGCCGTCACATCTCCCAGTCGTCGTACCACGTCGCGTCGGCGCCGACGCCCTCGCGGGCGACGGTGACGTCCAGCAGGTATGGCCGGCGCTGCGTGGTGACGACGTCGAGGCCACGGCGCAGCGCCGGCTGCAGGTCCTTCACGGTGGTGACGGCCTCGCCGTCGACGCCCTGCGCCTTCGCGAGCCCGACGTAGTCGGTCGGCGGATCACCGAGGAACAAGCCGGGATACTTGCCGTCGCGCACCATCTTGCTGTCGGGCATCTGGTTGGCCCAGTTGTGACGTACGATCTGGTAGGTCTCGTTGTTCGACACGATGGTCAGGATCGGCGTCTTGTAGCGCGCCATCGTCCAGAAGCCGCTGGCGCTGTACGTCAGCGCCCCGTCGCCGAGGTGGAGCACCACCGGCCGCGCGTGGCCCACCGCGAGCTTGGCCCCGATGGCGGCGCCCACGCCCCAGCCGAGCGAGCCGCCGCCACTGCGCGTCCACGTCAGCCCACCATGGCCGAACGGGATGAGCGCGGTGCGCGCCGTCGAGCTCTCCTGCACCATGACGGCCTCGCGCGGCAGCATGGCCGCCAGCTGCGCCTCGAGCACGGCCGGATGCACGATCGCGTCGTCGGCATGGTCGCGGACGAGCTTTTCCTCGCGGTCGATCAGCGTCCGTGCGTACGCGCGCACCGCCGCGCGTTGCCGCGCCCAACCCTCGGCGCCCGCCTGGCGCTTCAGCGCGTCGGTGAGCGCGCGCAGCGTGTCGCGCAGCTCGCACTGCACGGCCACATCGAGCGGGTAGTGACGACCCATGAGGACCGGGTTGGGGCCGATCTGCATCACGCTCGGCTCGCTGACGCCGCCGTGCACACCCTGGCAGCCCACCATGAACAGCACGTCAGGCCGTAGACCGGTGACCTTCTCGAAGTCCCTCGACACGGGATAGGTCCCGCAGGCGAGCGCGTGGCGGTTGGGGAAGTTGACGAAGATCTGGCGGCTCGCGAACACCGGCGCCTCCAGCGCTTCGGCCAGCCGCACCGCCTCGGCGCCGGCGCCATCTCGCCAGACGTCGTCGCCGAACATCAGTGCCGGGCACTGGGCCGCGGCAAGGCGACGGGCGATGGCCTCGATCGTCGCCGGCCGCGCCGGGCCCGGCGGCTCGATGCGGTAGCCGGCACCCTCTCCGATTTCCGCTTCGAGTCCTTCGCGATTCAGCAGCTCGGCGCTGATCGAGAGGTAGACCGGACCCGTCGGCGGCGTGGTCGCCTCGCGCAGCGCGCGCACCGTGGCCACCGGAATCGCCGCCGGGTTGGCGTGCACCTGGTACGAGCAGCGCGCCTCCTTGGTGATCGGCCGCATCGACTCCGCCTGGCTCAGCCCCGGGAACGGCGCGAGCCCGCGGTAGTCCTGGAGCTCAGAGGCCCAGTCGCCGGCGATGACGAGCAGCGCCGAGCCGGCGACCTGGGCGTTGAAGAGCTGGCCCGAGAGCTGGTGCGAGCCGCCCATCACGTGCGCGATCACGACGCCGACCTTGCCGCTGAGGCGATGATACCCATCGGCCATCGCGGCCACGAGGCCTTCGTGCTTGCCGACGACGAGGCGCGGGTCTTCCGTCTCGGCCAGGGCCGCGAAGATTCCGGTCTCCGCCGAGCCCGGATTCGTGAAGAGGTAGTCGACGCCCGCGTCCTTCAGCGTCTGCACGAGCAGCATGCCGCCGGTGCCGGTGATCGTCTTCCGCATGGGTCACCTCGCAGTGCGCCCCATCATACATTCGGCGGGGCGGGCGAACGGCGCGCGGTCACAGGGCCGGAGAGTGCACGCGTGCGAATGCAGCCGGCCGGTTGACTCGGCGCTCGTTTGTGCCGATCATCCGGCCATCCATGGACGTCGGCCTCCAGATGGTGTTTGCCAGCTACGGGTGGAGCAACGTCCCCGACGCGACGGTCTGGGACGAGGAGCTGCGCCTTGCCCGCCTGGCCGCCGACCTCGGCTTCGACGTGCTCTGGTCCGTGGAGCATCACTTCAACGATTACTCGTTCTGCCCCGACAACCTGCAGCTGATGTCCTATCTCGCCGCCGCCTGTCCGGACGTCGGCCTCGGCACCGCCGCCGTGATCCTGCCGTGGCACGATCCCCTGCGAGTCGCCGAGCAGGTGTCCGTGCTCGACCATCTCAGCCGCGGCCGCCTGCGGCTCGGCATCGGCCGCGGCCTCGCGCGCCGCGAGTTCGCCGCGTTTCGAACGACGATGAACGAATCGCGCGAGCGCTTCGACGAGGCGTCGGCGATGATCCTGCGCGCCCTCCGTACCGGCGTCATGGAGGGCGACGGCCCCTTCTACCCGCAGCCGCGAACCGACATCCGCCCGCGCCCGATGCGCAGCTTCGATGGCCGCGTGTACGCCGTCGCGTCGTCGGATGACTCGGTGGTGTCCGCGGCACGGCTCGACGCGCACATGGTCATGTTCGCCGACCGGCCGTGGCCGCTGCGCATGCCGGCGATCCGGAAGCACCGTCAGCTGGTGCACGAGATGCACGGGACCGTCGCGCATCCGCCCCTGCTCGCCGACTTCTGCGTGTGCACGCCGACGCTCGACGGCGCCGAGGCGATGGCGCGCCGGTACATGGGCAAGTTCGTGGAGAGCAACTTCTACCACTACGAGCTGCTGGGCGAGCACTTCAGCACGGTGAAGGGGTACGACGCGTACGCGCAGAAGATCGCCATGGCGCGCGAGATCGGCATGGAGGGCATCGTCTCCGCGTTCATGGAGGCCGCCGTCTGGGGCCCGCCCGATCGCATATTGAGGAAGCTGGAGGCGCGGCGCGCCCTCGTCGGAGACTTCGAGCTCGCGACGTCGTTCCGCTTCGGGGGCACGCCGTTCGAGCTGGCGGAATCCGGGCTTCGCCTCTACGCCAAGGAGGTCATGCCGGTGGTGCGGTCGTGGTGACCCCGAGCGTGACGCTCGGGGTCACGCCGGATCGTTACATGCCCTTGATGTCGCCGCAGAAGACGTACGTCTTGACGTCCTGTGCCGACTTGTGACCGTTGATCGCGTAGCCCTTCTCGAGGTCGTCGAGTGACGCGTTCACGACGGTCTCCGACTTTCCGTTGACCAGCGGCGACAGCGGGTACGCCGGCTTCGGATCGAGCTGAGCACAGCTGCCCTTGTGGATGTGGACGGGCTGCGAGCCGCTGCCGCCGGTGACCGAGAGGACGACCTTCGTCTGCTTATCGCCTTGCTTGGTCAACGTTGCCGTGCCCGATTCCCCCGAGCCACTCTGCGGCGATAGCTTGACTGTCGCCGAGTCGGCCGCCACGACGGGCGAGGCGACTGCGATGAACACCGCGAGCACGAGCGCCATCGAGATGAAACCTTTACACCGACCCATGAGACTCCCTCCGCGTGACAGGGTGCACTGCACGAACACTCTACCGAACGGTTGGTGAACCGCTTCGAATGCCTCGACGTTCCCGACCGCCCCGTCACCGCTTGCTCATGAGAAATGCGACCAGGTCGTCGACGTCACGCGGCGCGAGGCTGCGAGCGAGGTCTTTTGGCATGACGCTCTGGCCGTCCGGCAGTTGGTAGTTCGGACCGGGGACGATGTAGGCGTTCGGGTCGACGATCGACTCACGGATGTAGGCGGCGGCATCCTGCGCCTTGCCACGATAGGTCTTCAGCGTGATGATCCGCGCCGCCTCGGTGGCGATGTTCCCGAGATTCGGACAGATGTCTCCGCCCGGCCACGGTTTCGAGATGTCGTGGCACGATACGCAGGGCAACTTCGCGAACAGCTCGCCACCCCGTGCCGCGTCGCCGCCCGCGGCGGTCAGCGGCGCGCGATGCCAGGCCGCTGGCTCGCCCGCGATCAATATCGTCACCGCCGCTGCGCCCGCGAGCCAGCGCTTCACTGCGATGTGCCGAACATCGCCTTCACGCGCTTCTGCATCTCGTCGGGCGCCACGTCCTCCTTGTGCGTGGCCACCCACCACAGGTGGCCGAACGGGTCTTCGAGCTGACCGGACCGGTCTCCGTAGAACTGATCCATCACCGGCTTGCGCTCGCGGGCGCCCGCGCCCAGTGCCCGCTTGAAGAACGCGTCGACATCCTCGACATAGAGATGGATGTTCACCGGCGAGCCGCCGAGCGTGTCCGGCGCTTTGCCGCCGTACTCGGGAAATTCGTCGGCGAGCATGATGATGGAATCGCCAAGCCGTAGTTCCGCGTGGCCGACGCGGCCGTCCGGCAGTGTCAGCCGGTAGGTCTCCGTCGCTCCGAAGCCGCGCGTATAGAAGTCGAGGGCCTTCGCCGCATTCTTCACGGCGAGGTACGGCGTGACGGTATGGTGGCCTTCGGGTACGGGCTTCACGTATGGCATGGCTCGTCTCCTTGCGCTGAGTTCTCCGTGTTACGCGCCGCCACTGCGCGCGCCGACCGTCAGCACCGGGCACTGCGCCGTGCGCACGACGCGCTCGGCGACGGAGCCGATGAGGAGGCGCCGGACGCCCGAGCGCCCATGGGTCCCCATCACGATCATCTGGGCGCGAACGCGCCTCGCCGCGCGGACGATGGCCGCGGCGGGCGCCCCTTCGCCGATGACGCCCCGGACGCGAATGCGATCGCGGCGCGCGATCTGGACGAGCTTGTCGACGTCCCGCTGAGCGGCCTGACGGCCGGCTTGCCACACCTCGCGCACGAGCGTCGGCGAGACATAGCCCTCGCCGAGCGTCGGCACGACGGTGTTGATGGCGTTGAACACGATGAGCTCCGCCTTCAGTGTGCGGGCGAGGTCGCGCGCCAGCCGGAATGCCGGTTGCGACGCCTTGGAGAAGTCGGAGGCGTAGAGCATGCGAGTGACGACCATGTCATCCTTGCCCTTTCTCGCGTCAGTGACGGGCCGGTCCGCGGGTGCCGCCGGGGGCGGGAAACTCCCGTGATCGCTCCGGGTCGGCACGCTGGAGGTACGCCAGCCGACCTCGCATGGAGGCGATCTCCGCCTGCTGGCTCGCCATGATCCCCTCCGCCAGCTGGCGCACGAGCGGATCACGGCCATGGATGAGCAGCAGTCGCGCCATCTCGACGGCGCCGGCGTGGTGCGGGATCATCATGGCCAGGAAGTCCTGATCGACGTCGCCCGTCATCGGCGCCGCCGTCATCGCCGCGCTCATGGTGGCCATCGCCTGATGCATCGCGTGCGCGAATGCCGCCGACGTCCCGCCCGGATGGTTCATCCCGACTGGCTCCGCGCGCCCGGACGCACGTACACGAGATTGATGCTCTTCTTGTTCCGCAGCTCACCCGACGGCAACTTCAGCGTGCCCAGCGGTATCTGCGCGATGAACACCGGCGCCAGCGGATTCGACACGTCGAACGCGCTGGCCACCGTCTGGCCCGCGTTCGGGGTCCCGGGCAGCTCGTCCTGCTCGTGGGAGACGTACAGGAGCGTATGCGCGGGGTTCGTCCACACGCCGTGCGCCTCGCGGCCGCGCGTGAAGAACGTGCCGGCCATTTTCCGCGCGCCGGGCGGCGCGCTCCGATCGATGATCGCGATCTGGCTGGACGCCGATCCGCCCGGCCCGCCGTCGTCCACGCGCGCCAGCGACACGTAGACGACCTTGCCGCGCGCATTCTCGACGAACTCGACGTGATTCGGGCGCGCCGACGGCCCGAGCGGCACCGTGTCCAGCACGCGATACGGATCGCGCGTCGACAGCGCGGACACCCGATCGGCCAGCTTGTGAGACAGCCACAGCTCGCCACCGTCGGGCGACGTCTTCACGAACGGCGTGAACGCGAAACGATCCTGCGCAGCCAGATCGAGCACGACCTTGCGCTGTGGCTCCGTGCGGCCGGCGGCGTCGATCTTCAGTGTCCAGACCTCCACCTGAGAAGTCTTCTGGCTGGCGATGAACGCCAGCGCGCCGTCGGCGGAGAACCACACCTGCGACGGGCCGTTCAGCGTCGCATAGTACCGCCGTACCCCCGGCTCGCCGGTGCTCTCCTTCATCGCCACGTCGACGTCCATCACGGCGATCCGATCTTCACCGCGCACCGCGACCCACAGCTCCTTGCCGTTCCGCGTGAACGTCGGCTCATGCGGTTCCCGTCCGACGACGATGCCGCTCGAGAGGCGCTCCGCGTTCGTGGACGGGCCGGCCTGAGGATTGGGCTGGTTCCCCACGACCTTCCTGGCCGTCGAATCGATGAGGTACACGTTGCTGGTGCCGCGTCCGGTCGTGGCCAGCCAGCGGTTGTCCGGGGACGGCGCCGCTCCGTGGATCGCGATGGCGCCGTGATAGAGCGGCTTGCCGGTCATCGCCGCGTGCGTGGGAATCGTTCCGCCGGTCACGAACCGGAAGGGCGGCCGCGGATCCTCGTCGAACGAGGTGAGGTTGATGGTGGTGTCGACGGTATTCGACCGGGGGTCGATGACCGACATGGTATTGGAGTCTTCATTACAGATGAACACGCGGTCATTGGCTTCCACGTCGCCGGCCGTCGGCTGCGACGCCGCGACACCGGCCCGGGTCACACAGGCCGCCGCAATTCCGAGCGCTCCGGCGCGCAACGCCGCGCGGCGCGAGACGTCCATGGCGCATTTCTCCTTGCGAGCTACGCGCCGACCGCGCGCTCCATGGCCAGCTCGGCTTCGAGGCTCTCGCGGTCACGGAAGATGCTCGCGACGGCGAGCGTACGGCCACCCGTCGTGTAGCGCACGACGCAGTCCCGCTGCTCGATGCTGCCTTGGATGTCGATGGCGTCCCAGCGCTCGGCGTGGCCGACGTAGCTGATCGAGACATCGTAGTGCTGACTCCAGAAGAACGGCACGTCGGTGAACGGCGCGCGCGCACCGACGAGCGTGCGCGCGACCGCCTGTCCCTGGCGCTGGGCCACCACCCAGTGCTCGACGCGCACGAGGCCGCCGCCGCGGGGGTCCGGCCATCGCGCGGAATCGCCGATGGCAAAGATGCCGGGGGCGCTCGTCTCGAGCGAAGCGTCCACGACGATGCCGCTGTCGATCCGGAGTCCAGCCTTCTCGGCCAGCGCGATCGCAGGCCGCACGCCCACGCCGGCGACGACGAAGTCGGCGTCGAGCCGCGCGCCGTCGTCGAGGATGACCGTCCCGGGCGCCACGCCGGTGGTCCTGTGGCCGAGATGGAACACGACGCCGTGCTGCTCGTGGAGGGCCCGGACGAAGTCACCGAGCTCGGCCCCGAACACACGCTCCAGCGGACGCCGGCCGGGCGCGACGACGTGCACCGCGACATTCCGCGCACGGAGGGCCGCCGCGACTTCGAGGCCGATGAAGCTCGCCCCGACCACGACCGCCCGCCGGCCGCCGGCGGCCGCCTGGATGATGGCGCGGCTATCGCGCAGCGTACGGAGATAGTGGACGGGCGGGCCGTTGCCGCCCGGCAGCGGCAGCCGCGCCGGCTCGGCGCCCGTCGCCAGCACCACGGCGCCGAACTCCCGCGTCGTGCCGTCGTCGAGCGTCAGGCGCTTGGCGGCAGCGTCGAGGCTCGTCACCGTCCGGCCCAGGAGCAGGCTGATCCGGAGCGCCTCGTAGTGCGACCGCGGGTGCAGCGGGATCCACTCCTCGGGCGCGTTGCCGGCAAGGTAGTCCTTGGAGAGGTTCGGTCGATCGTACGGCGCCTCGGCGTCGCGATCGATCAGCGTGATCTCGCCCTCGAAGCCGAGGTGCCGCAGCTCCTCGGCGGCGCTGTTGCCGGCGGCGCCCGCCCCCACGATGCCGACCGATGCCGGCGCGCGCTCCCGGCGGGCGCGAGGTCGGACGCTGGCCGTCACCGCGCGCTTGCCGCGGACGACGGCGGAGCCATCGCGCCGCTCGACGTCGTAGCACGCGACCGGATTCAGCGCCGGCGCCCGCAGCGCTTCGCCGGTGCGCAGGCTGAAACACGCGTGGTGCCACGGACAGCGGATCGTGTCGTCCACGACGAGGCCCTCGGCGAGCGGACCACCGTAATGGCTGCAGGTGGCGCCGATGGCATGAACGTTCGCGCCGCGGCGCACGAGCACGGCGGGGTCGCCATCGACGTGGCCGAGCACGGGAACGTCCTCGGTCAGCGAGTCCAGCGAAATGCCGAGCGCGAAGTCCGCTCCGCCTGGGCTCGGGCGCGCTTCGCTACTCATGACCGACTTATACGCCTCCACCGCCGCGCGTCAAGCAATGTCGGGCTCCCCCGGCCATGCGCGACACCAGTCGGTGCGGTAGAGTAACGGCGACTCGCCGAGAGAGGAGACGCGCCATGCCGTTCTACGAACGAGGAGCGGTTCGCATCCATTACGAAGAGGTCGGGTCGGGCTTTCCGCTGCTGCTCATCCCGGGCGGCGGCCTCAATTCTGCGCTCTCATCGTGGCAAACCGCCTCGCCATTCGATCCGATGGAACGCTACAAGGACGATTTCCGTTGCGTCTGCGCTGACCTGCGCAACGCCAACGCCGGCCAGTCGAGTGGCCCGCTGGAGATCGATCGGCCCTGGGACGCCTACACGGACGACCAGCTCGGGTTGATGGACCATCTCGGCATCCGGGAATTCATGGTCATGGGCTTCTGCATCGGCGGGCCGATGATCCACAACCTCATCAAGCGGGCGCCGGAGCGGATCGTCGCGGCCGCGATGATGCAACCGAGCGGCTCCAGGCCCGAGATGCCGGACCTGTTCTACCAGAACAACATCAAGGGCTGGGGGCCGGCGCTCTGCGCCCGGCGTCCCGACATCACGCCGGACATGGTTCACGAGTTCCTGACCAGCATGTATACCAACCGCGCGGACTTCGTCTTCACCGTCTCGCGTGATTTCGTCCGCTCGATCCGGACGCCGCTGCTCATCGCGCCCGACGACGTGCCGGCGCACCCGTACAAGGTCGCGATGGAGGTGGCGAGCCTCGCGCCGAACGCCGAGGTGACGATCTATCCCTGGAAGGACTCGCCGGAGCACATCGACGCCGTCGTCGAGCATGCGCGGCGGTTCCTCAAGGCGCACGAGCCGGTGACAGCGTAGCGCGCGGCCACTCCTACCGCCGAGGTGCCCGCACCCCGGACCGTGATCGGCATCGGCGCCGGCCTGCTCGGCATCCTGATCTACGCCGGGCAGTTCGTCATCACCCGCTGGAGCATCCAGCGGACGCTGGCGCTCTGGGACGTGGCGGCGCTCCGGTTTGCGGTGGCCGGGGCGCTCATGCTGCCGCTGCTGATTCGATATGGCGTCCGTGACGCGGCGGGCATCGGCTGGCGTCGCGCGATCGTCGTCGGGATCACCGTCGGCGCGCCATATACGCTCCTGCTGTTCGCCGGCCTCACCCTCGCGCCGGCCGCGCACGGCGCCGTCATCATCTCCGGCGGCACCCCGATCATGAGCGCCCTGCTCGTCTCGTGGTGGTTCGGGGAACGACTGTCGCCAACACGGAGCGCCGGGCTGAGCATGATCTTCGTCGGGCTCGCCCTCGTCGGCTGGCCGTCGCTGTTCGACGCCGGCCACGGATACGTCTGGGCGGGCGATCTGCTGCTCCTCGGCGCATCGGCGCTCTGGGGCGCATTCACCGCCCTCACGCGGCGCTGGCAGGTGGATCCGCTCCGCGGCGCGGCCGTGGTGTGGGTCCTCGCGCTCGTCTATCTCCCCTTCTACGTCGCGTTTGCGCCGATGCGACTGCTCACGGCCCCACCCGGCGAGGTCGTCTTCCAGGCGGCATATCAGGGCGTCGGCGTCGCGATCCTCGCGCTCTTCCTGTACACGTTCGCGACCCGCGCGCTCGGCCCGACCTCGGCCTCGCTGTTCATGCCGCTGATCCCGATCGTGGCCGTGCTGCTCGGCATCCCGGTTCTCGGTGAGGTCCCGAGCCCCGTGCAGCTCGTGGGAATCGCGGTGGTCAGTGTCGGCATGGTGGCCTGCCGGCGCTGAGCGGGCCCGTCAGTCGCGCGCGATCAGATGCTCGTCGCCCGGCCTCCAGCCGACCGTCACGGTGGCCCCCTCACGGATCGCCTCCGGCGGCGCGCCCGCGAGGCGCATGCGGACCCGCTGACCGCGCGCGGAGCCGATCACGAGGACGCTGTCGCCGTAGTTCACGATGACGGCGATCTCCATCAGCAGCTGGTTCGGCGGCGGCGGGGCCCCGGCCGGCGCCGCCAGCTGCACACGCTCGGGTCGGACGAGCACGTCGACGGCGCCTTTGCCGGCGCGTCGCCACGCGTCGACGTCGACGCGGACGGGGCCGAGCGCGCCGAGCGTCACGAATCCGGGCCGCGATTCGTCCACGGTGCCGCCGAAGATGTTGCTGTCGCCGATGAACTCACCCACGAACCGGGTGCGCGGCCGGTGGTAGAGATCGAGCGGTCGCGCGACCTGCTCCAGCGTGCCGTGGCTGAAGACGGCGATGCGATCGGACATCGCCATCGCTTCCGTCTGGTCGTGCGTGACGTACACCATCGTGATGCCGACCTCGCGATGGATCCGCTTGAGCTCGACCTGCATCTGCTCGCGCAGGCTTTTGTCGAGCGCGCCGAGCGGCTCGTCCAGCAGCAGCACGTCCGGGCTGAACACGAGCCCGCGCGCCAGCGCCACTCGCTGCTGCTGACCGCCCGACAGCTCGCGCGGATACTTGCCGGCGAAGCGGGCGAGACCGACCAGCTCGAGGATCTCGCGCACGCGCGCGCCCTGCCGGTCACGCGGGAATCTCCGCATGCGCAGGGGGAAGGCAACGTTGCGCTCGACGGTCATGTGGGGGAACAACGCATAGTTCTGGAACACGACCCCGATGTTGCGCTCGTAGGGCTTCCGGCGGATGAGGTCGTCGCCCTCGAGCTCGATGGCGCCGGCCGTCGGCTCCTCGAAGCCGGCGATCATCATGAGCGTGGTGGTCTTCCCCGAGCCGCTCGGCCCCAGGAACGTCAGGAACTCACCCTTCGCGATGTCGATCGAGACGTCGTCGACCGCGTTCACGCGCCCGTCGTACGACTTGACGATGTTGCGGAGCGAGAGGTACGCCGTCACTGCAACGGAACGATCAAGGCGTCGACGGCGACGACCCCGCGCCCGGCGGGCAGGACCTTGATCGGGTTCAGATCGATCTCGGCGATCTTCGCCCGGTTGGCCCACGCGAAGTCGCCGAGCGCGTCGAGGCAGCGGACGAGGGCCGGGACGTCGGCCGCCGTCTGTCCGCGCACGGAGCCGAGCAGCACGGCGCCGCGGATCTCGCGAACCATCGCCTCCGCGTCGCCCTCGCGCAGCGGCAGCTGGCGCAGGGCGAAGTCCCGGAGGACCTCGATGGCGATGCCGCCGATGCCGAAGGCGAGGAAGTAGCCGAAGGCGGGATCGCGCTTCACGCCGGCGAAGACCTCCACCCCGTCCGCGATCATCGCCTGGACGACGAAGCCGGCGACGGAGGTCTGCGGTGTCGCCTCGCGCAGCCGCCGCTCGAGGGCGGCCCAGGCGGCGTCGAGCGCCGCGTCGCCGTCGAGCCCGACCCGCACCAGCCCGAGATCCGAGCGATGCGGCAGATCGTCGGCGACGACCTTGAGCACCACCGGGTATCCGAGATCGTGCGCCGCCTTGCGCGCGTCGCCGGCGGACCGGACCAGATGCTCGCGGACGACCGTGACACCGTGCGAGCCGAGGAGTCGCTTGGCGTCGTGCTCGTGGATCGTGGCGCGCCCGCATCCGAGGACGTTGGCGATCGCGGCGCTGGCGGACGCCTCGATCCGGCGCGTCGCCGGCACCGGCGCCGCCCATTGCGCGAGCTGATCGATCGCGCCGAGGCCCTGCCGTGTGCCGCCGATGGTGGCAATGCCATGCTCGGCGAGGAAGCGGACCTGCTCGCGGCGCATCACGCCGGGCCGCATGTTCATCTGGTAGTGAGGCTTGGCGCTCCGCGCGGCGGCGGCGGCGAGCAGCCGGCTGTAGCCCAGCGCACGGTCGGCGCGGCCCATCGGCGCGTCGTCGTAGCTGTCGCTGCAGAAGGCGATCGCATCGACGGACGCCGCATCGAGGGTGGCGAGCGCGTGCGGCATGTTCGTCTCGTAATCGCCGTTCCCCCAGGCGTCGAGCGGGTTGCCGTCGCCTGTGACCGGGCCGATCACGCGCTCGATCTCCGCGCGCCTCTCGGACGACAGCGGCGGCAGCTCGAGGCCGGCGGTGGTCGCGACGTCGAGGATGAGCTCGGCCTGGCCGCCCGAGGCGGTGACCACGGCGAGCCGGCGGCCCGTGGGCCAGCGTCCGCCCTGGCACACCGCCAGCACTTCCGTGAGCTCGTCCAGGTCGCTCACCTCGATCGCGCGATGGGCGCGGAGCATCGCCGAGAAGACCGCCGACTCGCCGGCCAGGCCGCCGGTGTGCGTGCCGATGGCGCGCCGCGTGCGCTCCTGACGTCCCACCTTCAGGACCACCACGGGCTTGCCGGCATCCGCGGCCCGGTCGAGCGCGGCCACGTAGCGCTCGGGGTCGGCGATCCACTCGGTGAACGTTGCGATGACTCGCGTGTCGGGGTCGTCGATGAGCGCCTCGAGGTACTGCGCCGTGCTGACGACCGCCTCGTTGCCGGAGGAGATCACGTGGCTGTAGCCGAAGCGGCGGACGTCGGCGAGCATGCCGATGCAGATGGAGCCGCTCTGCGACACGAACGCGACGTTGCCGGCCAGGCCGGCCGGATCGCGCACCTCCTGCATGTACACCGAGCTCCGATGGTGCGGATTGAGGACGCCCATGCAGTTCGGGCCGCAGAGCGCGATCCCGGCCTCGCGAGACATCTCGACGAGCTCGGTCTGGCGCCGACGCCCCTCCTCGCCGTGCTCGGCGAACCCGCCGTCGTAGACGACGGCGCCACCCGCCCCCTTGTCGGCGACGCTGCGGAGGCTCTCGACGATGCGCGTATTGGAGACGCACAGCGCGACCACATCGGGCGGCTCCGGCAGCTCGTGCATGCTCGGATAGCAGCGCTGGCCGAGGACCGCCGTGTACTTCGGGTTGATCGGGTAGAGCCGCCCGTCGTAGCCGAGCGTGGCCGCCGACTCCATGAGGGCGCGGCCGATCGACGGGCGCTCGGAGGCGCCGAGGATGGCGATCGAGCGGGGACGGAGGAGGACGTCAGGTCGCATCCGCGGGTCTCCGGCGCACGAACGTCCACACGAGGACGCCGAGCGCCACCGCGCCGACGAGCAGCGTGGAGACGACGGCGATGACGGGATCGGACTCGAGACGAATGCTCTCGTACATCTTCTTGGGGAGCGTGGCCGCCTGCCGGCCGCCGATGAAGATCACCACGACCGCCTCGTTGAACGAGGACAGGAACGCGAACAGTGCCCCCACGAGCATGCCGGGCTGCAGCACCGGGAGCGTGACGTGGAAGAACGTGCGCAGCGGCCCGGCGCCCGCGCTCATGGCGGCGCGCTCGAGGTTCCGGTCGAAGCCCTTGAGCGTCGCCGTGATGACCAGGAAGGCGACCGGCACGGCCAGGACGCCGTGGGCGACGATGACGCCGAGGTGAGTGCCGGTCAGCCGCGCGCGCCCGAGGAAGCCATAGTAGGCGAGCGCGCTCACCACGTGCGGCACGATCAGCGGCGCCAGCATCAGGAGATTGACGAGGGCCTTGCCGCGGAAGCGGTACCGCACGTATCCGAACGCCGCTGGCACGACGAGCAGCATGGTCAAGGCCGACGCCCCGAGCGCGATGACCAGGCTGTTCAGTGTCGGCTCCAGCCACTCGTCGCTGGTGAAGTACTTCGCGTAGTAGCCGAGCGAGTAGCCCGGCGGCGGGAACTCGAACGAGATCGCGGTGCTGAACGACATCGGCACCACGATGGCGATCGGCAGCAGCAGGAACAGCGCGACGAGGGCCGCGAGGCTCAGCCCCATAGCCGATCCAGGCCGGCGAACCGGTTGTAGACGGCGAGGATCGCGCCGGTGGCGAGCAGCAGGATCACCGCGAGCGCCGAGGCGAATCCCCACGCCAGCAGCTCCTCGATCTGCTGGTTGATCAGCTGCGAGATCATCATGTCCCGCGGCGTGCCGAGGAGGATCGGCGTGACGAAGAAGCCGAGGCACGTCACGAACACGAGCAGGCTGCCGTTCACGATGCCCGGCAGGCTGAGCGGCAGGAACACTTCCGTGAACGCCGCCCGCGGCCGCGCACCGAGGCTCGCCGCGGCCTTCAGGTGGTCGGGCTCGATCTTCTTCATGACGGCGAACAGCGCGAGGATCATGTAGGGCAGCAGGATGTGCGTCATGCCGAGCGTCGAGGCGAAGCTGGTGAAGAGCAGCTTCGGCGGAGGGCCGGCGAGGCCGAGCGCCTGGTAAGTGGCGACCACCGGCCCCTTGCTGCCGAGGATGACGAGCCAGGCGTAGGTCCGGACGAGAAAGCCCGTCCAGAAGCTCATGGCCACGATGGTCAGCAGCAGCGTCCCGACCCAGTCCGTCCGTCGCGCCATCACATAGGCGAGCGGATAGCCGAGGATCAGGCAGAGCGCGGTCACGACGAGCGATGTGACGAACGTGTTCAGCATCACGTGCGTGTACAGCGGAACGGTGAAGATCCGCTGGTAGTGGGCGAAGGAGACGCGGGGGTCGGTGATGCTGGTGAGGAGCATCAGCCCGATGGGCAGCACGAAGAGCAGCGTGAGCACGGCGCTCGGCGGCCCGAGCAGCAGCCAGGCGGCGGGGCTTCCGCCGCGCCCAGCGCCGGTGCGGAGACCGGCCGCGAGCGCCGCCGCCGGGCTCAGGCCGCCAGCCACTGCGTGAAGCGCTCCTGAATCTTGGCGGTGTGCTCCGCCTCCCACACGGTGTCAGGCTTGATGGCGACCTTGGCGTTCTCGGGGTAGGTCGGCAGCTGTCGGGCGACCTCCGGCGACACGAACGTGAAGGCGTCCGGATTCGTCGGCCCGTAGTAGAGACGGTTCGCGAAATCTGCCTGCGGCTTCGGTTGAACCGCGAACTGCAGGAACTCCCAGGCCGCCTTGCGATTCGGCGCGCCTTTCGCGATCCCCCACATCGTCGTGGTGATGGTCGCGCCGTGCCACACCAGCTCCACGGGATGGCCTTGCTGCTGGAGCTCGCTGGCCCGCGCGTTCCACATCACCATCATGTCGACCTCGCCGTCACGCAAGAGCTGCTGCGATTGGTTGCCCTGCGTCCACCAGACCTTGACGTGCGGTTTGATCTGGTCGAGCTTCTTGAAGGCGCGGTCGACATCCATCGGGAAGACCTTGTCCGGCGGCACACCGTCGGCGACCAGCGCGAACTGCGCCGCCCGCACGGCGTTGTTGAGCATCGACCGGTTGCCCGGAAACTTCTTCACGTCCCAGAAATCAGCCCAGGTCTTCGGTCCACCGTGCGGGAACTTGTCCTTGCGGTAGGCCAGGTTGGTGCCGAGCGCGCAGTAGGCAAGGCCGTTGGCGTACACGGCGTTCGGGAAGAGCCTGTCCTTCTTCACGACCGACCAGTCGACCGGCTCCACCAGCCCTTCGCGATCGGCGCGGAGGAGATCGGCCTGCGCCACCGCCGTCACGTCCCACTCGTAGCTGCCGCTCTGAACCTGCGCCTTGAGCTTCGCGTAGGACACCGGCGCTACCGTGCGCACACGGATGCCCGTTGCATCGGTGAACGGCTTGAAGAAGGCCGCTTCCTCCGCCGCGGTCCAGCTCCCGCCCCACGTGTTGACGAAGATCGTCCGCGTCTGGGCGATCGTGCGGTCGGTGACCACGAGCGGTCCGGCGACCGCGGCCGCGGTGGTGGCCGCACAGTTTCTGAGGAACGTCCGACGTCGCATGGTGTCCTCCGTGGCGGCGCCGAGGCTCCGGCGATCAGGCGGACGCCGCGCGAGCGCCTACTCTAACGACGTCGAGTGGACAAGGCAATGGTGACGCGATCTCCGGATTGCCGATCGGTCTCGTCCTACAATGCGAGGCGATGAACTGGCTGGTGAAGGAAGAGCCGACCCACTACGGATTCGACGCACTCGTGAAGGACGGCAAAGCGGCGTGGAGCGGCGTGAGGAACGCGCTCGCGCAGAAGCATCTCCGCGCCGTCAAGAAGGGCGACCGCATCTTCTACTACCACTCCGGCGACGAGCGGGCCGTGGTCGGCATCGCGAAGGCGGTCTCCAACCCCTACCCCGATCCGGAGGACCGGAGCGGCAAGTACGTCGCGGTGGACGTCGCACCGGTCAGTCGGCTTCCGCGACCCGTCACGCTGGCCGAGATCAAGGCCGACGCCGGCTTCGAGGACTTCCCGCTGGTTCGGATCGGACGGTTATCGGTGATGCCCGTGACCGATGGGGAATGGGCGCGCATCGAGCGCATGGCAGGCACGGCGCGGAGAGGTGGCGGCTGAGAGGCGCCGACGTCGACGGCGCCTCAGATGCACGGCTCCATCGAGGTGTCGAGACCCCACGGCCATGCCTCACAAGAAGACGATCGGCCGCTCGAGCGCGGTGAACTTCTGGATGGCGTCGTCGCGAGGCGGATCGACCGGGGATCCGTACGAGGCGGGCCTCGACGTGCTCGCCGGTCTGAGCGCCTCAGTGGCACCGCGTTTGCGCGCGTCATGGCCCGTGAGCGTTTCCGAGCATCGCTCGCCGCGCGCCGACCATCCGACCGTCGTCATCACCGGCGCCTCCGCGGGCGTGGGACGCGCGCTCGCACGCGCGTACGCGGGCCGTGGCGCGCGCCTGGGCCTGCTCGCCCGCGGCCGCGACGGGCTCGAAGGCGCGCAACGCGACGTCGAGTCGCTCGGCGGGCGCGCGCTCATCGTGCCCACCGACGTGGCGGACGCGGCGCAGGTCGAGGCCGCGGCCACGGCCGTCGAGGCGGCGTTCGGACCCATCGACATCTGGGTGAACAACGCCATGGTCTCCGTGTTCTCGCCGATCAAGGAGATGACCCCGGGGGACTTCCGGCGCGTCACCGAGGTAACCTATCTGGGCTGCGTCCACGGCACCCTCGCCGCGCTGCGCCGGATGCTGCCGCGCGACCGCGGCATCATCGTCCAGGTCGGCTCCGCGCTCGCCTACCGCGGCATCCCGCTGCAGGCGGCGTACTGCGGCGCCAAGCACGCGATCCAGGGCTTCACGGATTCGCTGCGCTGCGAGCTGCTGCACGACGGCAGCGGCGTCCGGGTGACCGAGGTCCACCTGCCGGCCCTCAACACGCCGCAGTTCGGCTGGGTGAAGTCGCGACTGCCGAACAAGCCGCAGCCCGTCCCGCCGATCTTCCAGCCGGAGGTCGCGGCGCACGCCATCATGTGGGCGGCCGACAGTGGCCGCGCCGAGCTGTACGTCGGCTGGCCGACCGTCATCGCCATCGTCGGGAACAAGCTCGCGCCGCGCGTGGCCGATCGCTATCTCGCGGCGACGGGTTACGAGTCGCAACAGACGCAGGAACCCGTCGAGCCCGACCGCGTCGACAATCTGATGGCCCCCGTGCCGGGCGATCAGGGCGCCCATGGGACCTTCGACCGTCGCGCGCGCTCGCACAGCTCGCAGCTCTGGCTGACGACGCACCGGCGCTTCCTCGCCGGCGCCGCCGCCGCTCTCCTCGCCGGCACCGCGACGTACCTCACCCGCCGCGGTCCATCAGCCCGGACACCACGCCGCGCCGCATGAGCGTCGACGCCGCCACGCCGCCGGGCTGGACGGCGAATCCCTCGCATCGCCGCCGGCGTCTGGCCCGCCGTCCTCGGCTACAGCGATCCGGCGCGGACCGCCGACCACATCGTGGGGCCGCTTGCGGGCGCCGTGGCGCTCGTGGCCGTCTGGAGGTCATGCGCGGACAGCGTCGGCATCGGTGTCGTGCTGTTCGCGCTGGCCTTCGTCGGCGGCCGCGCACGACAGCGCTTCGGCGGCGGCTGGGCCGTGCTCCTCGCGCGTGTCGATTCCGTGAGGCGCCGTTCGACTCACTGATGAAGGCAACGTCGAGACGACGGGAACGGGAGGCGTCATATATGGCCACAGGCACGGTCCGGCTTCATCGAGTACTGCGTGCAACCCCGGAAAAGATCTATCGGGCGTTCCTCGATCCGGACGCAATGGTCAAATGGCTTCCGCCGAACGGCTTCACGGGCAAGGTCCATCACATGGACGCGAAAGTCGGCGGTAGCTACAAGATGTCGTTCACGAACTTCACCACGAGCCACGGCCACTCCTTCGGCGGCCGATATCTCGAGCTCGTGCCGCATGAACGCATCCGTCACACGGACACGTTCGACGACCCCGGTCTGGCGGGGGAGATGCAAACGACCATCTCGCTGAAAAAGGTCTCGGTGGGCACCGACGTGAGCATCGTTCAGGAAGGTATCCCCGAAGCCATCCCGCCGGAGGCGTGCTATCTCGGCTGGCAGGAATCGCTCACGCTCCTCGCCCAGCTCGTCGAAGCGGACATTCCGGACTGAGGCGGCTGACGCCTGCCGCGCGGCGCGCTCGGCAGGCGTCACGCGAGCGACGCTCAGCCGCCGATGGTCTTCCGGATGCTGCCGAAATGCTCGTCGATGTGTCCGAGAAGAGCCCCCCTCACCATGTCTTCGGCGCTCATCGGGGGCATTCCCGTGAACACGGTGCCGGTCTTCGCCAGCTCGGCATCCGAGAGGCTGCGCATGGCCGCGGCCGCCGCCGCAGCGCCCTTCGCATGGAGCGCGATCGTCTCCGCCTTCGTGCAGCGGGCGAACTCCCTGGCATGCTGCGCGTTCGTCTCGTCGAGCATCTGGCGAGTGAAGTGCGGCAGCGCCTGGCCGGCGGCGATCGTCTTGATGATGTAAGTAATGGGCTCGTAGCTGGCGGCGATGTGGTGCGCCGTCGCCGCGACCGTCCACTTCTCGGCGGCCGTCGTCTTCCGCCAGTCGGCGTCGCTCAGCTTCTCGAGAAGAGCGGTGGCTTCCTGCGCCTTGGCCTCGAACTGCCTGGCCAGCGCTTCCCCCTTGGCTCCCATGGTCCCCTCCTTGGATATGTCCTTCACTGGATAGATCGAACACGGCGGCTCGGGATCGACACGCCCGTTGCGCCTGCGAGACCCTCGGCTCAGCGCTTGTCGTACTCGTCGTGGCGGCGCCACCAGACGCCCGTCTCGTTCCGCCCCATGGGAGCGCGGTCGAGCCACTGGTACATGCCCCAGAGGGCGTCCAGTCCCCGCGCGTAGGCGGAATAGGTGTGATAGACGACGTCATCGTCGAGCGCGAACGCGCTCACGCCCGGCCTCTCGCGCGTGTACGTCGCCACGTCGGTGCCGCTCATGGCGGCGAAGACCGCGGGCCCCTCGTCGCTGGCCTCCCGGCCCGCCGGTTGCGGCGGCTCGCGTCGATAGTTGTACTCGACAAGCCCGTCTCGCTGTTGCGCCTCGGTGAACCAGACACTGAAGTCGGCGTTGAAGTCGCTGGCGAGCGAGGAGGCCCAGGGGAACCTCCATCCCATCCGTCGCTTGTACGCCTGCAGCCTGGCAAGCGGCGCCCGCGACACCGCGCAGAGCGTGACGTCGTGATTGGCGAGATGGACGACGAAGCCGTCGAACCCGTCGGCGATCGCCGAGCAGGCCGGGCACCCCGCCGTGTAGTCGGGCCCGAACATGAAGTGGTAGACGAGCAGCTGCGAGCGGCCGTTGAAGAGATCTTTCAGCAAGGCGCTGCCTTCATCGGTCTCGAATCGATACTCCTTGTCGACTCGAACCCATGGCAGCTCCCGACGCCGCCGCGCGAGGTCGTCGCTGCGCCGCGTGAGATCCTTCTCTGCCTCGAGCAGATCGAGGCGGGCGGCCAACCACTCTTTCCGCGTCCCACTCATGTGCTTCGTCATCGCTGTGTCTCCTTCCTCTCGCCACACCTCGGGCACCACCATCCGTCACTGCGCTCGTTTGATCTTCTCGGCCAGGAGCCCGGTGAAGTGCTTCCAGCCCTCCTCGTGGCCACGGCCGCGCTCGTCGTCGGGCAGCCCGGTGTGCGTCAACACCAGATCGGTGGCGCCGCGGGACGGCGTCATCTCGATGGTCACGCGTGACTCCAGCCCGCGCGTCGCTTCCGACATCCACGCGAACTCCAGCAGTCGCGGGCGTTCGACGCGCAGGTACCGGCAGTAGTGCGGCCACAGCCGGCCGGCATGGTCCGCCTCCCAGTACCAGAGCTCGTCGACGGCGGCCTTGCGGAGAATGGCGCGATGCGGCTCGAACCAGCGCCTGAACCGATCGGGGTCAGCCCATGCGTCGAAGACCTCTTCCGGAGGGGCTTCGATCCGGCGGGGGACCGTGATCCGGAGAGTGGCGGACGGGCTCGTTCCGGCTGTCGGCATCATCAAACTCGCTTTCTGTTGGTGGTGAGAAAGGCTTCGAGCTTGTCGAGGCGGTCGCTCCAGAATCGCTCGTACCGGGCGGCCCAGCTGGCGATGCGCCGGATCGGCGCCGCGTCGAGAGCGATGTAGTGCTCGCGGCCTGCCTGCGTCCGCCGCACCAGCCCGGCACGCTCGAGCACCTTGACGTGCTTCGAGACGGCGTTGAGCGACATGTCGAAGGGCTCGGCGAGGTCGGTCACGCGCACGGCGCCCTTGGCCAGGCGCTCGACGATCTCTCGGCGCGTCGGGTCCGAGAGCGCCGCGAAGGCGCGATCGAGAAGCGGCGTCATATATTCAACCTTATGGTTGAATATAGCAGGCGCCGAGATCCTGTCAACCGAGTGCCGCGGGCCTCACGCGGAACGCGAGGCTGATGCGCCGACCGACGCGCTCTCTGGTCTTCGGGACGCCGTGCGTGTAGTGCAGCTGCGTCTCATAGCTCATCACGAGCAGGCTGCCCGCGGCGAGGTCGACATGGAACACGCGCCGCGGCGGCGCCTTTGCGCGGATCGTCATGCGCCGCGTCGCTCCCAGGGAGAGCAGCGCGATCGGGCACCCGGGGGCAATCTCGTCCAGGTGGTCGTTGTGCGGCGCCACGCTGTCCTGGCCGTCCCGGTAGAAGTTGAGCCCCACACTCGTGAAGGCCACACCGGTCGCCGCGACGACCTGCCGCGCGGCGGCACGAATCGCCGGCGGGAGGTCCGCGGGCTCCGGCGTCAACCGGAAGTGACCGACGAGGCGCGGCACATCCACCTCACGGTCGTACATCCGCCGCCGCTGCGCCTCCCACGTCACCGCCTCGCGCACCTCGTCGAACCAGGCGCGGGCGACCGCCGCCGGCAGAAAGCCGGGCGTGTAGACGATCCGGCCGCGTGCGTCATCCACGAGGACCGTCTCACCGGCGGGGGTGAATAGCGGTAGCTGGGACATGCCTGACGTCTGCAGGTACAGCGAGCTACCCGCAGTGTACGATACGGTCGATGCCGACTCCGTCCGGGCAGCAAGTCCGCCCCACGACCGCTCCGGGCCTGGACTGCGACACGATCATCATCGGCGCCGGGATCTCGGGCCTCTACCAGCTCTACCGGCTGCGCGAGATGGGGCAGAGCGTTCGCGTCTTCGAGGCCGGTACCGGCGTCGGGGGCACCTGGTACTGGAACCGCTACCCCGGCTGCCGCTTCGACTCGGAGAGCTACTCGTACGGCTACTCGTTCAGCCAGGAACTGCTCGACGAGTGGGACTGGACCGAGCACTTCGCCGCTCAGCCGGAGACCGAGCGCTACCTCAATCACGTCGCCGACAAGTTCGACCTGCGCCGGGACATCCGGTTTCGGAGCCGGGTGAAGGCCGCGACCTGGAACGAGGACCGTCGGACGTGGGAAATCGCGTTGGAAGACGGCGCCCGCTACAACTCGCGCTATCTCGTCACCGCCGTTGGCCCTCTCTCCGCTCCCACGCTGCCGCGACTCCCGGGCGTCAAGGACTTCCAGGGCGAGGCCTACCACACGGGGCTCTGGCCCAAGCATCCCGTG
>Ga0075421_100001535_pt1 | contig 27178 bp, 18 predicted proteins | sample SoiMetdeltSBSDD5_FD_75292 | JGI IMG/M metagenome (GOLD analysis project Ga0075421, IMG submission 75292) | Bulk soil microbial communities from a Populus tree surrounding site in Tennessee, USA - Soil MetaG P. deltoides SBSDD5 | ecosystem: Environmental > Terrestrial > Soil > Tree plantation... | reverse complement strand
AACGCTGCCCAAACTGGCGTGCAGACCCTTCTGCTCAGGATCAATGGTGAGTGCCTCCCCGTACTCCTGCGTGGCCAGCTCCCAGCGCCGACTTTGGCTATAGAGGTCCCCGGCGAGCCGATGGCCCCAAGCGGTACGACGGTGCTCCAGGGACATGCGTCTGACCAGCTGGCTGGCGGCATCAGTGTAGTTGCGTCCGAGCTGGAACCAAGCCTCTGTCTTGTCGCGCTCGAGAGCAAACAACTCCTGAAACTCTCGGGCTGCCCGGCGGTAGTCACCGTCAGCGAGACGACAAGCCGCCAGCGAACGCCGCGCCTCCTGATTCGTTGGCTCCAGGCGCACCGCGCGCTCGAGCGGTGCAACCGCCTTTTGGTGTGAGCCAAGTTTTAGGTAGCCAATGCCCAGAAACAGATGGGCCGGCACCAGTTCCGGGTTCTGTCGCGCGGCTTTGGATAGGACGGCTACTGACTCGCCATACTGCCCCAAAAGGTGATGGGCGAGTCCGAGATTGACCTGAGCTTGTACCAGATTGGGACTCAGGCGCAGGACTCTGCTGAACTCGGTGACCGCCACTTCCAACTGGCCACTTTTCAGCGCTTGCTGTCCGGCCTGAAAGTGCGCGACGATGGCCTGTTCGGAATGCTGCTGGGCGACTAGCGTAGGAGGAGCCAGGAAGCCGGTACAAACAAGTCCAAGCAGAGTGAGTCGGGAACCGGGAACCATGAAGTGAAGTTGGTGGGCCGTTAAGGGAACGTACGAAAGGCTTTGGTGAGTTCGGGTACCTGAATCTATCCGGCTTCCAGGAGGCGACAAGACTGCCGCCGGGTTACGGTCGCCGTCCAGGGATCCACGTCAGAGGGGCGAACACATCTCATACTGCCAAGGCTATGCTCCGCTGGCAGCGGCCACCCTCAAGCCGCCCTTCGGCCACCCTCTCCCGACAGGGATCTGACGGGAAAGGGTGGAAGATTCTTGACCGTTTCTTAAACTTCTTCGGTGGCAGGAGGGTCTAGGCAACTCCCCTGCTAGAAAGTAAATCGCAAGGCAAACTGCACAAGTCGCGGAAAGTTGGCTTGCGAACTGACTACGCCAAAGCTTGTGTTGGAGCCAAACGGGGGTCGACAGCAAGTCGTATTGGGGTAGCCAAACTGAGTTCGGTTAGCCAGGTTGAAGAACTCGGTCCGAAACTGGAGGCCCAACCTGTCCTCCGGCCCGAACTTCGTATCCTTGAAAATCGCGAGATCAAAGTTGTTGATCCCGTGTGAGCGCACATCTGGCAAAGAGCGGGACAAGTTCCCAAAGGTGAACGGCCTTGCTTCGGTGAACACCGAGGTATCGAACCATTCATTTAGCCGGCCGTGCGCGTCACCCGTGAGTTTGGCGCTCTGGCCAATGTTGACGGGTCGACTGGACCCGCCGAAGGAATTCGACACGTTAGGTCCGGTCAGCCCCACGGGAAAGCCGCTCTGGAACGTGGTGATGCCATTGATTCCCCAGCCGGAAATTAACTTGCCGCCAACGCCCTCCATATCCTTGCCGAACTTCTGGCCTTTGCCGAAGGGCAGATCCAGAACGTAACTCAGCACGAAGCGCTGTGGTACATCGTAGGCAGTCAGCGAGCGCTCATAACGAATATCGTTGCTGTTGGTGTCGCCCCACTGCGTTCCCCCGGCCGACTCCAGCCAGCCGGTCAGCGTGTCGGTGTCGGAAATCAGCTTGGCGACGGTATAGCTGGCGAGGATTGTGCCGCCTGCCCGAAGTCGTTTTTCGATCTTCATTTGGAAGGAGTGGTAGATGGAGCTGCGGTTCGTGTTCTCATCAATCGCTACGCCCGTGTACTGGGGGAACGGGCGCAGCAATTGTCCGCGAGCTACCGTGGGAGCGGCCAAAGTCCCCGAGCTGATCAGCCCGAAGAATGGGTTGGGAACGAGATCCTGAAGGGCAGTTCCCAAGGCTAGGTGCTGGTCTGGCAACTGGTTCAGGTTCTGAGTGTGGGCGGGCAAGTGAACACCCTTAGACCCGGCGTATGCCATATCGATCAGCGTGCCGTCGGGAAGTTCCTGCTGGATGTTGAAGTTCCACTGTTGGGCGTAGGAGTAAGGATTGTTGGTGACAACTGCTCGAATATCCTTCCCGAACAGAGTTTCCTGAAAACTCGGGTCACGACCCGGGGGCTGAATGATTCCGGTCGGGAAAGGATCACTCAGACGATTGAACGGTGTGAGCCCGTTGTCGAGAGTTGCTACCCAGGGTGTGTTGATGGTATTGATGAGATTGTTATGAGGGGAGTCGTTCCATTTCACATCGCTTGGAAGCCAGAAAAGGCCATACCCGCCCCGAACTACGGTCTTGTCGGTCAATCGATAAGCAAAACCGAAGCGAGGGTTAAACATCTTCTTGCTCATGTCAATGGGGTTGCGGCTATCCCGATCGGGAGAGTTCACCAATCCCAGTCTTCCGCGCAGTGGCAGCCCGGTTGGCCCCGCCAGGGGATTTTCTGCATCGAGGAGAAGGATATCGATCCGGTCGTAGCGCTCGGACCAGGGCCCCTGCAGATCCCAGCGGAGACCCAAATTCAATGTCAACTTCTTCGAGACCTGGAAGGTATCGCCAAAATAAATCGCACGATAAATCTGCTGTGATGCCGTGAAGGAAGGTGTACTCGCACTGCCGTCTGCACCGTAGCCGAGCATGAAGGAAGCAAAACCACTGCCTGAGGTTCCAGGATTAAAAGGATTCGCTGAAGTCATCAGGTTGTTGAAATTGAATAACCCGCTGGGAGTGTTGCTTTGCGCATAGTTATGGATGAGCCGCCGTATTTCTCCACCCAGCTTGTAGGTATGTTTCCCGCTGATTTTGGTTAGGCTGGGCATGAATCCATAATTGTCGTTCCTGGCAAAAATCCCGCTTCCCGCACCCTGTGTCGTCCAGACCGCGTCGAAACCCTGCGGAACGGCAGTCGGGATATGCTTCCAGGCTACTTGATTATTTAGTGCGGCGGGGAAACCAAAAGTTGTGAGATCGACGCCGAGGCTGGTGGGAGCGCGATCGTAATGGAAGCGAAGGTAGTTGAGACGCAAGTCCAGGATGGTCGTCGGCGAAAACGTATAGGTGTCGGCGAAAACGAATTGGTGAGTATTGAACGTCTCCTCGCAGCGGTCTTGGCACACCCCTGTCCTATACGGATCAACGGCGAGACTCAGATTAGTCCAGTAAGTATAACGACCGAAAATCCTCTGTTTGTCGCTAAGGTTATAATCGACCCGCGCGTTCACCTGGGTATTGTTGCCTCCCACGCTCGCATTCGTCGCATAGTTGTTGATATGCGTGAAAGCTTGCCCTGACAGGTTGGGCGGAGCCCAATAGGTGGCCAGGATTTTCGCACTGGGATCCAGGCGATCCTGCGGAATGATGTTCCCCTGGAACTGTTGCCGGGTGATGATCTCGTTGCCTTGCCCGTCCCTTGCGCAGGCTGGGTTGCCCAGCCGGCCACAGGTAGTGAGGGGGTCATAGACTGGGATCACATTTCCGCCGGCATCCCGGAGATCTGAGAAGTCGCCATTCCGATAGGGGAGCGTCGGGACCGAGAGCAGGAACGACTGACCTCTTCGCTGCCGATAGCCCTCGTAGCTGCCGAACCAGAACAGCTTGTCGCGAATGATTCGCCCGCCGGCGTTGGCGCCAAACTGGTTCTGGACAAAGGGAGGGCGATCAATTCCGGAAGCATTGTTGAAGAAGTCGTTGGCGTTGAGTACCTTGTTGCGCAGGAATTCGTAGGCACTCCCGTGGAAGGCGTTAGAACCCGATTTGGTCGTGAGGTTGATGACACCGCCGGCAAACCGGCCCCACTCAGCCCCCAGGTTATTCGTCTGGACCTTAAACTCCTGGATTGCGTCTTGCGTGGGAACCAGTGCAAGGAGGTTGAGGTAGTTGACGTGCACGGACCCGCCGTCGATGTAGGTAGCGCTCTGATTCGCCTGGCCACCGCCAATCTGAAAATTTCCCCAGGCAAAGATGTTGGTGCCAGTCGGGTTGCCTGTGGACGAATCCTGCTTCGAGCCTTGCGGCACCACCCCTGGGACCAGCGCTACCAAGGCCAGTGGGTTTCGACCGTTGAGTGGCGCTTCAGTAACCTTGCGTGCCTCGACAACCTGTCCTAGCGATGATGTCTCGGACTGAAGCAACGGAGTCTGTGCCGAGACCTCCACCGTCTGTGTCACCTCGCCGACTTCCATGGTCAAATCAATCCGAACGGCGCTCTCCACCTCAACAACCACTGGCTCCCTGGCAAAGCGCTTGAAACCGGTCTTTTCCGCCTCTACCCGATATCTGCCGGGAAGCAGGTTTACAAACCGATAGGAGCCGGTCGCATCGGTCTCGATGGTGCGTTTTTCAGTGGTGCCCAAGTTCGTCAGGGTGATGTTTGTGCCCGGCACGACGGCTCCAGTTGAGTCTGAGACGGTGCCGACAATCGAACCATAGAACGTCTGGCTTATCGACTTCGTGCTAGAGAAGAGAAAGAGACCGGCGCAAATCAAGGCTCCGAAGGCCGATTTGGCCAGAACTGAACTGTGCCGCTGAACTCCTCGCTTCATGGTCTGTCTCCTTATCAAGGGCTCATGCCATTGGTCTTAGAAGAAGTATAACTAACGGTCGTGTAGCCTGCGTGTAACGGATTCTCTTGTCTAACTGGCGTGGCATCGATTGTTGTCACTCCGAGCGCAAACTGACCACGTGGTTAACTTGGGCCAGGTACACTTCCGGTTGCCGGAGATTCAAGAATCGGTCGAGATCTGTCTCCCTCTCTTCTGTTTTTGGGGACAGGGTTCACCAAAAGACAACTGAAAGAGGTCACTGAACGACGGAGGCAGCCGTCCCTGGCGTTACAAATTTGCTCGCTACATATAGACTTTATAGTTATTGGGTAACAGAGTAGATCGATTGTGTCAAGGAAATTGTTTGAGCGGTGGCGAGCACGTTGAGTATTGGGTGGTAATGAGGCGTCCAGTCTAACGTCGAGAAGGATTCCATCAGATATCCCCCGCACAACTACCTTGCCCGACCGTTGTCCAGCCGCCGTTTTCTGAAGACAAAGTACGGGTCCTTGTCCATGTAACGCAGGCCGCGATGGCTCCGGCGAAGATGATCCTTCGTGGGTTTTCCTGTTCTCTTGTGAGCCAGGAACTGACCCAGTTCGCTTTCCCTGAATGTGTATTTGCCACCCAGTTGCTGGACAACGGCGATTAACTCGAACTGCCGGTCGCTAGCGGCTGTCGGGTGATCGTTCGTCAGCAGAATGCCACTATTCCTAAGATATCTCTTGCAAATCAGCGCTGCCTTGGGGGCAAAGAGAGATATCACCATGTCAAAGGATTCATCTGCCAAAGGCACTGCTGCTGAATAGTCCTGGGCAATGAAATGGACATACGGCGACCGTTTGTACTTCTTGTACTTGCTGATGTAACGTGACACGCTCTCTTGATTCAAGAAGAACTCACGTGCGATCGGGTCTCGATCTACATAGACAACATGAGAAAAGAAGAAGGATGGAGTGATATGGACGAAGCAACCCGGGTAGAGGACAGCGTCAGCGGGGCACACTAGTCTGAGTGCCTCAAACAAACCGGATCTTTCGAATTCGATATCGACGTAGTACCTCTCGTACAGGGCGATGGCCGAGTTAGCTTTCAAGAAGCTTGCAGGGATTGGGCCTTTCAATTTGCTCGCCACCAAGTGGGACTAGTTCGATTTTGAGGCTACCAGCACGACAACCGGATGGACCCAAAAATCACCGGGTCGAGACACCCGATCGGCTCTCTCCTGAACAGCGGCTGCCTCGGCCAGGCCAAGCAATCGGCCATCAGTAGAGAGAATTCGAATAAGACATTTGGCTTCGCGATGACCTTGTTCGGGAAGCTGCACTGAGAAATCGCGCCCCATCGACAAGGCTTGTTCCACCGCGGCATCTGCGAGGACTATGGGCCAATGGGATAATACCTTGCTCAGGCCAATCATATGACCAGACAACTCAATTGGGCTCAGTCTCCGGAAGTCCGCCAGGCTAATGGTCTGGCAGTCTGAGAACTCACCGGAGGCTATCCGGCGAAGCCGGGATAGGTGCGCGCCGCAACCAAGCTTCGCGCCGAGGTCATGAGCTAGCGAGCGAACGTAAGTGCCCGCTGAGCAGCTGACGGTGAACTCGACTGCATCGGATCCCTGCAGATCAAAGGCTAGTTGATGAATCTGAACTCGCTGAGGGGCGATCTCCACGCCTATGCCTTTGCGTGCCAGACGATACGCCGGGACGCCCTGAATCTTCTTGGCCGAGAAGGACGGCGGCACTTGCCACTGCTCGCCAGACATCTCAACAGCCAGTCTGTTGAGCTGCTCCTGAGTGGCTTGAGGCACGATCCTTTCTGAGGTGGGCTGTCCCTCTTTGTCATAGGTGTCCGTGGAAAAACCCAACCGAATCGTACCCTCGTAGACTTTTGGGCCCTCCTTTAGAAACTCGATCAGCCGTGTTGCCTTTCCCAAAGCAATGGGCAAGACACCAGTAGCCATAGGGTCGAGCGTCCCCAGATGGCCGACCTTCCGAATTCTCAAGTGGCGGCGAACGGCCAGTACGACATCATGAGAAGTGATGCCCTCAGGCTTGTCGATGATCAAGAACCCGCTTTCGGGAGGAAAAAGGTTCATCAGTAGAAAAGGTTGGCCGTGGCACAGCAGCCGAATACACTGGCTGAGCGGGCGCTGTTCGGTTTGGCTGACTTCAAGAGTTGGGTAGATTGGGCAGGTGAGGCAAGCCGTGCTTCACTGCGTTGAATCTGGAGGTAACTTACTCTTTTGCAGTAGCTCTTCGATCCGGGCTCCGTACTCGATGGATTCATCGTAGCAAAAGCTCAGCTCCGGCGTGTTTCGCAGGCGCAGCCGCGTCGCGATCTCGTGGCGAATGTGAGAGGCTGCGCTATTCAGGCCCGCCAGGGTCTTCTTCCGCTCTTCGGCCCCACCCAGGACGCTGATGTAAACCCGGCCGTGTTTCAAGTCAGGAGACATCTTGACTTCGGTGATGGCGACCAGACCGATGCGAGGGTCACGCAGTTCGGGGAGCAATTCGCTGATCTCCATGCGAATCATCTCACCCACACGAGTTGGCCTTCGGACCGGGCCTTTCATAGGTATTCGATCTGATAGTTGCTGAGACTGCCGTTGATGGTCTTTTCAGTCTCCTCCACTACCGAATTCAGCGTCTTCTCGAGAATAGTATGATCAGAGCAAATCGACACAATTCCGAGCGTTGCCCGTTGCCAGAGGTCCTGATGGTCACACTCGGCAACCGAGATATTGAATTTGCGCAGTCGGTCTTTCAAGCTGCGCAGGACCAAACGTTTTTCCTTCAAAGAGTGCGCGTCCGGGATGAGAATTTCCAGCGTTAGAAGACCGATGTGCATCGCCAATTCCCCTTTGAAGGGAGCGACGGTCACTCTTGCGACGGGGCAACGGATTTGAGTCTGCCGCGTGTTCTCGAAAAACTTCCAGGAGTGCCGCGTCTTCTGCGGTGATCGTGAGCTTGTTTTTGCTGGAGGTGCATCGAGGTGGGTGCCGCCCAAAACGCGATCGTCTTGTGAAGCGAAGCAGTAAGTAAGAGGAAGGGGGCCGCCTTCATGGTGGCGTTACCTTACAGCGACTCGGGGGCTACCTTCTCTATGACGTACGCTTCAATGACATCGCCGGTCTTGATGTCATTGAAGTTCTCCAAGCCGATACCGCATTCGAATCCGGTGCGAACTTCGGAGGCGTCGTCTTTGAAGCGTTTGAGGGAAGCCACCTTCCCTTCGTACACGACGACATTGTCGCGCAGCAGGCGGACCTGGGCATTACGACTGACTTTACCGTCCGTGATGTAGCAGCCGGCGACCATTCCCACCTTGGGAACCTTGAAGGTGTCGCGGACTTCGGCCGTGCCCTGGTAAGTCTCCTTCACCTGCAGATCCAACATTCCAACCATCGCCTTCTTGATTTCATCGGTAACGTTGTAGATGATGGTGTGCAGCCGGATGTCGACGCCTTCATGTTGAGCCAGATCGCTAGCTTTCCGCTCCGGGCGCACGTTGAAACCAATAATAATCGCATTCGAAGCTGAAGCCAGAAGGACGTCGGTCTCGGTGATGGCACCCGTTCCCTTGTGAATGGTCTTCACTTTCACTTTGTCCTTGCCCAGCTTGCTCAGGGTCTCCGACAGAACCTCCACCGACCCCTGCACGTCAGCCTTCAGAATCAAGGGCAATTCTTTGACAGCGCCGGCTTTCAACTGCTCATGCAGATGTTCCAGGGTCAGCCGGGCGGTCTTGGCAAGCTGGCTATCGCGGAGCTTCAACTGGCGAAGAGTGCCAATCTGTTTCACCTTCGAGACATCGGTGAGTACCTGTAACGAGTCGCCCGCCTGCGGAACGGCTTCCAACCCCAGCACTTCGACAGGAACAGAAGGGCCGGCGCTCCTGGTCGGTTTGCCCCGATAGTCAAACATGGCCCGGACCTTGCCTGTTACGGCTCCGACAATGAAGGAGTCGCTGACGTTGAGCGTACCGTTTTGCACCAGCACGGTTGCCACCGGACCACGGCCTTTGTCCAACTTGGCTTCGAGAATTGTGCCCATGGCGGTTCTCTGGGGATTCGCCTTGAGACCTTGCAGATCCGACACAAGCAGAATCATTTCCAGCAGCAGATCCAGATTTGTCTTTTGCTTGGCCGAAACTTCCACTGTCACCGTGTCGCCGCCCCAATCCTCGGCCAGAAGGCCGTTGTCAGCCAAGGTCTTACGCACCCGCTCGACTTGAGCATTGGGTTTGTCGATTTTGTTAATGGCAACAAGAATGGGAACTTTGGCCGCGCGCGCGTGAGCAATGGCTTCGAGCGTTTGTGGCATGACACCATCATCCGCGGCCACCACCAGTACGACAATGTCAGTCACTTTGGCACCGCGGGCCCGCATCATCGTAAATGCCTCGTGGCCGGGTGTGTCGAGGAACGTGATCGTACGCCCGTTCTTCTCGACCTGATAAGCGCCAATATGCTGAGTGATGCCGCCCGCCTCACCCAAAGCCACATTTGTTTCGCGAACTGCGTCCAACAGCGACGTCTTGCCATGATCGACGTGCCCCATGATGGTGACTACGGGTGCTCGCGGCGCAACGTTCTCGGTTTTTTCTTCGGCGATTGCCTCGTACTCGGCATCCTCTTCATACGAGATGATTGTTGCCTCGGCGCCAAAGTCATGGCTCAAGTCAATCGCCAGCGTATCATCCAGGGCTTGGTTCATCGTGGCAAACATGCCTTTGTCGAGCAACCGCTTGATGATGTCTTTGGCCTTGACGTCCAGCTTCTCTGCCAGCTCTTTCACCGACACACCCTCAGTAAGAGTGACGGATTTAGTGATCGGCAACGGCTGAAACGGTTGGGGTCTAACGATAGAAGGCAGTGGTGCCCTCCCGAAGATGCCGCGCCGCGACTCCTGTTTGCCTTCCTGCGGTTGCGGGCGATAAGGACCACGGGGTTTCGCTCCGCCGCCACGATGGTCTCGCGAAGCTGGCGGAGGGGCGGCTCCAGCAGGTGGAGTGAACCCCTGAGGGCGAGGACGGAAACCGCCCGGCGGCGGGTTCACACCTCGACTGGGAGGGCGGGGAACGAACGTGCGCGGCTTGATGCCGATATGCTGCCTGATGGTTTCGGTCGAGGCGCTGGCCTTGCCCGGAGCCGGTCTGCGAGGTGCTACACTTGGCTGGCCCGCTTGCGGCGTTGAAGCAGGTGGAGCGGAGCGCGCCCTCAAGGGCTGAAGAGTTGCAGGTCGCGGTAAACTTCCCGGCTCACCTGAAGGAACCACACGTGGAAGCACCCGATCACCCACCCTCGGATGAGAGGGTGGCGCAGGCTGAGGGGCGACTGGCACCGCTGGCGCAGCCGGCTTCACCTCAGCAGGTTTGGAAGGTTCCTTCTGGATTTCCTTCGTCTTATCCTTCAGGGTGGTTTCTGGTTCGGCCGGCTTGGCAGCTACCTCCACCGCCGGAGCCGCGGGCGGAGCTCCCTCCACCTTGAGCGGCGTAGCGGGCGTCTCTTTGGTTTCAGAAGGTTTCTCAATCTTGGCCGGTTTGGCTTCAGCTGCGGCCTCGGGCTTGGCTTTCTTCTTGGTCTTTTTCCCTGAAAAGTGGTCCTTAATATCCTGGACCCGTTCGCCATCTACATAGCTGGCGGCCGAAATTTCTTCGATGCCCTCACTCTTCAGGTAGGCGATGATCTCCATCGCCTCTACTTTGATGTCTTCCGCTAACTTGAAAATCCTTTTCTTGTCTGCCACGCAATTCTCTGCACGCCACGGCTAATACAGGTCAACCGGGCGCTACTCCTCCTCTTTCTTGCCTTCCTCTTTGTTTATCTCATGTTCCAGCTCCGTGTCATGACTTGAACTCGTCTCCGACTTCACTTCGAGTGGGGCCGGCCCCGACCCTTCGGCAGGTCCTTCCTCTGTCGGAGAACCTTGGCTGCCTGGGGGCTCACTCACAACGGCTGTTTCCTCCCTTGTGAGTGACCCTTCCTCTACAGTTGCCTCCTGCATGTAATAGTCCTTCACCGAAGCAATAATCTTCTCAGCACTCTTCGGCCCGACGCCCTTGATGTCGGTGAGCTGCGCAATCGGCGTGTCGGCTAGCTGCTCGATGGTTTCGATAGCGGCAGCCGTCAGTTTTTGCAGTAGGGATGGGGTGAGTCCGGGCAGCTCCGACAGCGGCGTGCGCGCGGCCATTTGGGCCATCTGGTCTTCGATTTCGGCGCGCTTCTCTTCGTCGCTCTTTATATCGATCCTCCAACCTGTGAGCTTCGCCGCCAAGCGAACATTCTGGCCCTTCTTGCCAATGGCCAGAGAAAGCTGATCAGTTTCCACAATCACTTCCAGATGCCTTTCGACCGGATCGACAATGGAAGCCCGGCTAATCTTGGCCGGACTTAAGGCATTCATGGCGAACTGCGCAGGGTCGTCCGAGTAGGCAATGATGTCGATTTTCTCCCCGTGCAGCTCACGAATGATGGCCTGAACACGCGAGCCTTTCATGCCAACGCACGCGCCCACTGGGTCGACATCCTTGTCCTTTGAGTATACGGCGATCTTAGAGCGCTCTCCGGTATCACGAGCCGCCGACCTGATCACCACGGTGCCATCATAGACTTCCGGCACTTCCATTTCAAAAAGCTTAATGAGCAGAGCCGGGTCGATGCGCGAGATGATGACTTGAGGGCCCCGCGTCGTTTTCTCTACACGCACAATCGCCCCACGGGTCCGATCCCCTGGCGAGAAATTCTCCAGGCGCGACTGCTCGCGTCTCGGCAGGCGCCCCTCGGCTGTTCCCAAATCGAGGATGAGATCACCGCCTTCCAGACGTTTTACCATGCACGTCACGACTTCACCGATTCGCTGGGTGTACTCCGCAAAAATGCTGTCGCGCTCAGCTTCCCGCACTTTCTGGAGAATGACTTGTTTGGCCGTCTGGGCCGCGATTCTCCCCAACACATCGGTCGGCTTCTGAATCTTCACTTCGCCATCGAGCTGAATTTCAGGATTGGTCTTCTGGGCCTGCTCCAGGGAAATCTCACGCAGGGGGTTAGTGACCGTCTCAACGACTTTTTTTATGGCGAAGACTTCAACCTGCCCGGTCTCTTTGTTGAAGGTGGATCGCAAGTCCTCGTTAGACTTGTAGTATTTCCGGGTTGCGACCAACACGGCGTCTTCCACGGCGCCGATCACAATCTCCGGATCAATCCCCTTGTCCTTGCTCAACTGCTCGATTTGTTGGGAAAGCACACTCGACATTCAAAACTCCTGGCTGGTCACCGGTTAGAAATCGATGTCCAGATTCGCTTTGGAAACCCACGCAAAGGGAATTTCAACCGTTTGGTTCCCTTTCAGTGCAAGGGTTAAGCTTTGCCCATCAAACTCCGTCAAGATACCGCGAAAACTCCTCGCCCCCCCGATGGGTTCTCTAGTCTGCAATTTGATCAATCTTCCCCGGTACCTTTCGAAATCTTCCTTGTGGCTGAGTCTTCGCGTCAATCCGGGGGATGAAACTTCCAGCGTGTAGGCTCCTGGAATCAAATCCTCGATGTCTAACTCCGTCCCAACCTGATCGCTCACGCGCTGGCAGTCCTGGTGCGTGATACCTTGCGGCTTGTCAATATAGATCCGCAGGATTTGATGGTTCAGACTTCCTTTGAATTCCAGTTCCACCAGCTCCAACCCTTCGGAGGACACAATTCTCTGGATGAGGGCTTTCGTTCGTTCCAGGTCAACCAACGTGGAATTCCTTCTTGGGGAAGGTCGGCTGAGCGAAGTAGAGCAACAAAAAAGTGGGCTTGCGCCCACTTAGAGTGTTCATACTACAACGCTGCGAAAACAAAAATCAACTAAATTATCCTCTTTTGATCTTCAGCCGGTTGCGCCGTTGCCCTCACGGGGTCCCCTGTCATCCCTTCGCAGGGATCCGTCAAGACAGCAGTCCTAATTTGAAGTTTGAAGTTGTGAGCAAAATGGGGATTCTGGATCGAGATCAGAGGCGCATCGTGTCCGGCAATCATGTCAATCGGCTTCCGGTCTGGCTCAGCTCGTGTTGCTTGCCCGAATTCATGATCACCGAGAAACTCATCCAGCGGTGTTTCTCCTGTCCAGCAACGCTTAAGCTGGATTTCGTTTTGGGCATGCCTCGGATCTATTGTCTTGGCACAGTTCGAAGGCTTCCGGATCAAGTCGGTCACTGGTCGATCTGTCTCCTTGGAAAGTCCTTCAACTTCCACATAGATCTCTCGGATTACTCCTGATCGAATAGCCTCGAGCGATTGATGCGCTCGCCTTTGTAGATAACTTGAGAGATGCGTTCGGTGGCAGTAATGTCTTCCATCGGGTTGCCATCGATCAGCAGCAAGTCGGCGTCATGGCCTTTGCGGATCGAGCCGATGTGGGAATCGGCGCGAAGCAGGCGAGCTGCATTATAGGTGGCAGCCTGAAGCGCCACGGCAGCCGGGATACCTGCGCTCACCCAGAGCTGGAGTTCGCGGTGAATGGCCGGCCCGTGGAATACCAGAAAATTGCCGGCGTCGCTGCCCGCGACCAGCAGAACGCCGGCATGATGGGCTCTCCGCAGATTCTCCTTGCCCTTTTCCAACCCCCCAAAGGCCTGCAGCCGTTCGATGAGTTTTGCCGTTTTTCCCGACCCCAAAGCCTTGCGCGTGCTCTCAATCAACTTCGAGGGCACAACCTGTTGGACCAAAGAGCGGCTGAGTAACTCGTCGGCTCCACTGGCAAGCCTTGAGAACGCCTCGAGCACACTAAGTGTCGGATCATAAGCAATTCCTTCCTTGGCCATGCGAGCCAGGAGGTCCTCGCCAATTTGATCCCGGCAAGAGCCATGTTCGACACCGTTGGTCCCGATCTTAACCGCGTCCGCGACGTCCTTGCTGTCGCCCGTGTGCACAACGAGTGGCAGGTTCTGAACGCGGGCCTCTTTGGCTACGGCTTGCAGCAAACTCACATCCATTCGGTTGAACAGCTGCCCGGCCACGCCTGCCTCCAGGATACCCTTGATCCCATCGACTCCAGCGGCCTTCAATTCGCGCAGCTGCCGACGCGCTTCATCGGTTGATTTTGGAAGACGTACCCATTGTTGAAAGGCAAGGGACTTCAGATTTTCAGGCAGCCCTTCGAAAAACTCAGTCCCGTGGCCACCTTCAGTTGTGAACATGGGGCCACAAGTGAACAGCGAGGCGCCCAGGCGCTCTCCTCCAGCGATCCTCTCCCGGAGTTTGAGAGTCTCGTCCAGGCCGTCTCCCACGCTTTTGACCGTGGTGACGCCGCTGTACAGGCAGGCGGCGAGAGCGCGTGGCATGCTGGTCTTCGGATCGTAATCTTCGGCTGAATCGTAGAAACCCGCTGGAGCGCCTAAGTGAACGTGAACGTCAATAAGCCCTGGCAACAACGTCTTTCCGGACCCCTCAATCACACTTGCTTTTAGCTCCTCGGCATCGGGGGGCGTCTCTGTGAAGACCTCTTCAATCTTTCCTTTCCTGATAAGCACGGCTCCGGAGTCCATCACTTGGCCATCGCCGACGAAAATCCGAGCGCCTCGGATCAGGTAGGTTCCACTACGGTCCAGATCTCGCATCAGCACTTTGGCTTTGCGCAAATGTTCGCGGCTGTAAGCTTGGTAACCGCCCAGAACAATGAATGGGAACAAAACCGCCACGATCCAAAGCTTCGCCGCTGGCCGGATTTTTTCTTCCTTCTCCCAGCGAAAGAGCTGAGCGGAAACGAAGAGCCCAAGAAAAAGGGTTGCTACCAGAGCGAATCCCGAAGACCAATTGGCGATCAGGGGCTCGCTGCGGAAGAAGATCCCCTGAAATCCGGTCACCAGGTAAGACGCGGGAAGGAACTGGCTGATGAGCTGGGCCCACTGGGGCAGCATCGTGATGGGGAAAGTGGCGCCGCTCAGAAAGAGCATCGGCATGTAGAAGAGTTGGATCAACACCTGGCTGCCTTGCATGGAACTGGCGACTGACGCCAGAATCAGCCCGATGGCACGAAATGCCAGGACGCCAATGGAAATGAGAGCAAAAAAAGAGAAGAGACGCTCGGGAATGGGCATACCGTAGATGAAGTGTGCTAGAGCCAGTATCAGGACGACAATTGGAACATAGATGACCCAGCCGGAGACGAGCGAGGCCACTAAAATGGGAGTCGGCGACACCGGTGTGACTTTGAAGCGCCGCAGTATATTCATCTCGCGCTCTTGCACCGCCCGAATGCCTGCGCCAAACAGACCGTTGCCCAGAATGCCCATCACCAGCACCAGCGACACTACGTAGGAAATCGTTCCGCCGCGCTCGGCCTTCATCAGGCCCGCGAACACAAAGAAGAAGATCAAGGGGAAAAGGTAGTTGAAAAAGATGACGGCCTTGTCCCGGAAGGCCAGCTTCAAATCGATTTTGATGAGGGCGAGATAGCTTTTCATTCGCGCAAGCTCTTCCCAGTGAGCTCGATGAAGACATCTTCAAGCGAAGGGCGCTTCAAGTGGACATCCGCTAGATCAATCCCTTGCTGATCAACCCATTTGACCATATCAACCAGAGTTCTGGCCGGATGTTGCGATTGAACAATCATGATCTTCCGGTCTGACGTTACAGTTGTCTTCTGAGAATCGTTCCAGCGAGGAAACTCAACTTCTGGTAAGGGCTGCTCGCAGCAGATCTCGATGAGAGAATGACCAATGGTCCGGGCCTGAATTTCGCGTGGCGTGCCCATGGCGATGATGCGGCCTTCGTCAATGATTGCTACCCGGTCACAAAGTTTTTCGGCTTCCTCGATGTAATGAGTCGTCAGTAGAATCGTGCGCTGTTCCTGCCGCAAATCCTGGATCAGACTGTGGATTTCAAAGCGAGCCTGCGGGTCTAGCCCAGCCGAAGGCTCGTCGAGAAACAGGACCTGAGGGTCGTTCAGGAGAGCGAGAGCTAGTGCCAATCGCTGTTTCTGCCCTCCCGAAAGCAGCTCGTAGAATTGATTTCGCTTTTCCCAGAGCAGTAGACGCTTCAAAAGGTCTTCACCATTAACTGTCTGCGAATAGAAACTACCGAAGAGTTCGATGGCTTCAGCCACTCTGAGCTTGGCTGAGAAATTCGTGGATTGAAGACACACCCCAATTCGATTCTTGAGCTGTCTGCTGTGGATGCCTGGATCGAAACCTAAGACAGTAGCCTCGCCGCCACTGCGGAGCCGCAGGCCTTCCAGAATCTCGACCGTGGTTGTCTTACCAGCACCGTTAGGCCCGAGTAGGCCGAAGACCTCGCCGGCTCGAATGTGGAAGTCAATCCCTTTGAGCGCCGTGAAATCGCCGTAGTGCTTGGTCAAACCCCGAACCTGGATAGGAGCCAGGGAGATTGCTGATTGCGGATTGTCGACGGGCGATTGCAAGATAGGTTTAGCTCTTCTACCAGCACACTCGTTTCAGTCCAATTGTTCGGACGCGGAACCTGTTTTCGATAGAGGGCAAGCAACTATGTCGCGAGCTCCGACTGAGCTGCAGCCTCGTTGTGTATGAAGTTGCTCACGACGAGCGAGAGCGTTGCAACACATGCTCGTCCTCTTTGGGTCTCTCTTTCCAAACGCTCAACAGAGTCATAGCACTCTGTATGGGGTGCTCTTGATTGCCCCGGGCGTACAGCAGGCTCTTAGGTGTCCGCAAACACGATGCGACTCAGTTGTCGCGGGTCGTCAATGAAGAAGTCGGGTTCCGGATCCTTGAGCGTGTCGCTAGCCAGTCCGTACGTGACCCCGCAGGTAGCAACCGCGGCGTTGCGTCCGGTTTGGATATCGATGCGCGAATCGCCCACTACGAGTGCCCGTTGGCGCGCTGTTCTGGTATCAAGCAGAATTTGCTCGATGCCCATCGGATGCGGCTTCTTCTGCTCGAAACTGTTGCCGCCGTAGACGACAGCGAATTTGTTCTGGACCTGCAAGCCTTGCAAAATGGTCAGACTCGGTTTAAGGGGCTTGTTAGTCAAGACAGCGAGCCTCAGGCCTGCGAGCTGATCCAAGGTTTCAGCGACTCCGGGGTATAGCGTCGTGTTGTCCAAGAGATGGTCCCGGTAGTGACTGAGAAAAATTTCGAGTGCCTGCTGAACGTCGGATTCACCGAGTCCTTCCCCCATCGCTCGCCGGATGAGCATGGAAGCGCCATCCCCGATGTAGCTGAAGATGACGGGATGCTCCAAGAGGGGAAGGCCTAGTTGCTGTCGTGTAAAGTTGACGGAATTGGCCAAATCGAGCTTAGAATCGATCAAAGTGCCATCCAGGTCAAAAATAATCAGGTCGTATTTTTGGGGGTTCATCTGGTCCTCGTGATGAAAGGACAACGCTTGCCATTATACGGTAGGGCCGTTGCAAAGTACCGATGTAGGGATACGGACTGCGGGGTATGCTATATTTTCCTGGTTCTGCCGGCGTGCGTACGGGATATGCCACTGTAGTCCCAGGATGCCCATCTATTCTTTCTGCGTTCATTCTGTGGCCCTATCTCATTGAGGAGTGCGGTTCTCATGTTCAAGACTTTGGAATGGAGCAATGAAGGTGTGGTAATGATTGACCAGCGCAAGCTGCCAGCGGAGGAAGTCTATACGCTCTTCAGAACCTACGAGGAGGTAGCTCAGGCCATCAAGGATATGGTCGTTCGGGGAGCTCCGGCCATTGGCGTCGCCGCGGCGATGGGCGTCGCTTTGGGTACGAAGCAGATCGCGACCGCCGACCCGGAAGAATTCAAGAAGCAGTTTGCCAGGATCTGTGAAACTCTCGAAGCCACCCGTCCCACCGCCGTGAACCTTTTCTGGGCAATCGAAAGAATGAAGGAGGTTTTTCGGCAACATTTCGAGGAAGGTGATCTCAGTGCTCTGAGACGGGCCCTGATAACCAAAGCGATCCAGATGCATCAGGAAGACATTGAACTGAACCGGAGGATGGGCCGTCATGGTGCCAGCCTGATTGGTGAAAATCATCACGTCTTGACTCACTGTAACGCGGGAGCGCTGGCCACGGCGGGATACGGAACTGCCCTCGGCGTCATCCGTGCCGCAGTGGAGCAGGGAAAGAAGTTGCAAGTGTTTGCCGATGAGACTCGACCGTTCCTGCAGGGAGCTCGACTAACGGCGTGGGAACTGCAGAAAGACCAGATTCCCGTCACACTCATCACCGACAATATGGCGGGCCATTTCATGAAGCAGGGGAAGATTGATTGTGTTATTGTGGGTGCCGATCGCATCGCGGCTAATGGCGACGTTGCCAACAAAATCGGCACCTATTCTGTAGCTGTTCTCGCCAAAGAGAACAGCATCCCATTCTACGTGGCGGCCCCGCTGTCCACCTTGGACCTCAGTCTTCCCACGGGAGAAGAGATCCCAATCGAGCAGCGTTCCCACCGCGAGGTCACTCACATTCAAGGCTCACCGATTGCGCCCGAGGGCGTCGAGGTTGCCAATCCAGCCTTCGATGTCACGCCCAACCGCTATGTGACGGCGATCATCACCGAGCGGGGCATCGCCCGAGCCCCCTACACAGAGAGCCTCAGAGCTTTGACTGCGGAATGAGGACAACAGAATCGAACATCAGGACTGTACACCGACCGTCTCGCCATGGTTGAAGAGATGGTCTAGGACCTCAATTCAGCGGCATGTAGAACAGGCTCAGCCGCGGCACACCGAATCTTTCGAGCAGCTTTCTGTTCATCATTTTCTTCTCGAGCAGCGCTAGCTGTTCCGCCTTCAGACCGCGGCGATGACGGTTAAGCTCCTGGTTGACCTCGGTGCGCAGAGTCAGCAGTTTCTCCTCACTCAAAGCCACAACCAGGGCTCCCAGAATTTTCTCCTCAAGCAAGCAGAGTCGCAGTTCCAGCTGTTCGTAGTCCACACTATCCGATCCAAGCACTTCCTGCTTCATTGAAGCCAGTGAGCTTGCCGTCCGTTCGAACAAGTCGGGAGGCAAAGATAGCCCGTCGCTTTTCACTCGTTCCTGGGCGTGACTCAGCTGGACGGCGCTCCGGTCGATCATTTCAGCCAGGCTTTCCCGATCATTCTGTTCTCTCTTTGCTTGCACGTCACCGCCACGGCCTTTTCCAACGGAGTTCTCCTGGAGCCGTTCGAACTCTCTCAAAATCGCTTGTGTGCAATAGGAGAGTGAGTTCACTTTTTGTGTCTTGCTCTTGCGTTTGGCGTGTCTCTCAAACGCCAAATCGATCCCACGCAGAACGACTTCCAACGGGACTCCCGCTTCCTGAAACGACTCGATCAAAGCCCAATCTAGAGGCGAGAGTAGCTTTAGGCCTTCGCGACGCTTTTGGAAATGCTCTTCGATTTCGGTGAAGTAGTTAAAGTAGTTCTCCATGATCTGCGTGAGGATTGAAGCTGAATGCGTAAAGGTCAAGGACTGAAGAGGTGAATGCAGGACGGGAGAAAGGGAAGAAGGAGGAAGCTTAGGAAGCAAGGCCAAAAGAGCACTTTAGTGAAAAGCGCTTGCTGCCAGTAATCGGCCATTGACTGCACTCTATTTGCGGAAGAGACGGGTGAAGCAGCTCCGCGGACGGCGAAGACAGCAAAACAGCAGACGATAGTCAACAGCAAATGTTCCTCGCTACGCTCTGTTACGTCCTCATCCCGCCACCTCACCCTGTCGACACCGGACCCTTCACCGTGAGTTGTGGAAGAATCGCCTTTGTAGAGGCCGGCCCTTCCTGCGACGGCAGGGGGCCTCCAAGGCGCGAGTTGGACCAACAGGGACCCTCTAGCCGCCCGGCATCTTTGCGGCACCCCCTTCACAGTCCTTGATGCCACTTTTCCATCTTCATCCCTTCACCGCTTCGCCCTTGTTCCGCTCATGAATCAACCGCAGCCCGTCCAACGTTAGGTTGGGATCGATGTGCTTAATGCGGTGGGTACCCGTCCCAATCAGCGAAGCATAACCGCCTGTTGCAACCACTGTGGTTGTGGAACCCAGCTCCGGAATCATACGCTCAAGAATGCCATCGATTAGGCCAACATACCCGTAATAGAGGCCAGACTGGATACTGCTCACAGTAGAGCTGCCAATGACCTTTGCTGGAGCTTTGAGTTCTACGCGCGGCAAGCGGGCTGTGCGCGTGAACAAAGCCTCGGCCGAAATGCCAGGGCCGGGTGCAATGACCCCACCGAGATACTCCCCTTTGGCCGAGATGGCGTCAAAAGTTGTGGCAGTGCCGAAGTCCACGACGATAGTCGGTCCGCCATACTTTTCGTAGGCGGCTACGGCGTTGACAATCCGGTCAGCTCCGACGTCTGCAGGGGAATCGTAGAGCACTGGCATACCGGTTTTGACTCCCGGCTCGACGAAGAGCGGTTTGATATTAAAATACTTCAAAGCCATCTGTTCGAGGACCGAGTTAAGGGGTGGAACCACTGATGCGATGACAATGTAGTGAATCTTTTTGACATCCATGCCGGCCAGCTCAAACAAATTGCGTGCCAGGATTCCATACTCATCCGTGGTCTGTCGCTGCTTGGTCTCGAGTCGCCAATCGGCGAGCAGCCGGTCGACGTCAAAGACTCCTAAGGCGGTGTTCGTGTTTCCAACGTCGATCACTAGTAGCATTCTTACCTCCAGGCCACGACGTCACCACTCAGGACTTCTTCAACCCGGCCATCGTCCATTCTCACATGAAGCCCTCCTGTCTCGCTGAGGCCCGCCGTCACACCATGGATCTTCCTTCCGCCTAGATCGACAGATACACTTTTCCCCGAGGCATACGAAGACCTGCAAACCCAACGTTTCATGACCTCGGCGCGACTACCCGACTGCAGTTCCTGATAAATCTGTTCGAAACTCTCCAGTAAACGGCACAGAAGTTCAATCCTGGAATAGCGTTGCTTTCCTTCCAGAAGGAGAGAGGAAGCCTGCTGCCTGAGATGCTGAGGGAACTGGTGCTGGTTTACGTTGATGCCGATGCCGGCAATGATGTACCTGATCTCCTCAGGCTCGGTGCTCATTTCGGTCAAGATTCCGCAACACTTGCGGCCGTTGACCAGCAGATCATTGGGCCACTTGATATCGCTGGCTAAGCCGCAGACCTGTTCGACGGCCTCACTGGCTGCAACAGCAGCAGCTAGATTCAGAACGGCCGCGTAGCACGGTTTCATCTTCGGGCGCAAAATGAGAGAAGCGTAGATTCCAGAGTTCTTTTCTGAGAACCAGGAGCGTGCCAATCGGCCTCGCCCTTTTGTCTGTTCTTCTGCGAGCACCAGAGTTCCCTCTTCTGCGCCATTCTTGGCTAAGTCGTGGGCTAGATCGTTAGTGGAAGTCACCCGACTATGATGAAAGATGTTTTTTCCAAACCGGCGAGTGTTGAGTTGGGAGTGGATCAAGTACGGCAGGAGCAAATCCTGAGCGGACATAGGCTAATGCATTGCTTCAGGGTGCGAGACGCAAACCGAGCTAATCGTCGGTGTCAACTGGGCTGGCAAAGCGCTTAGTTCACACCCGGAGTTCCAAACTGATATCCGCTGCTTTGAAAGAATGGGTCAACGCACCAACTGAAATAAAGTCGACTCCTGCCAGTGCATAGTCGCGAACATTCTCAAGGTGAATGCCGCCTGAAACTTCGAGCGGAACTCTTCGACCGACACGAGCGACGGCCAGTTTCGCCTGGCTAGGGTCCATGTTGTCCAAGAGAATCACATCCGCTCCCGCTTCCAGCGCCAGCGACAGTTCCTCCAGGTTAGTAACCTCGATTTCGATCCTTTTGAGGTGGTCAATTCGGGAGCGGGCTCGTCGAACCGCTTCCTTCACGCTGCCAGACGCGGTGATATGGTTCTCCTTGATCAAGACACCGTCAAACAGACCGAACCTGTGGTTCCTTCCACCTCCCTGACAAACCGCATACTTCTCCAAAATCCTTAGTCCAGGGGTTGTCTTGCGTGTATCCAAGATGACCGCCTTGGTTCCAGCAACCGCCGATACAAACTTGCGAGTGAGTGTTGCGATTCCCGAGAGCCGCTGCAAGAAATTGAGTGCGATCCTCTCACCCTTGAGCAGACAAGTGGCCGGGCCCTCGACGCAACCGACAATGCTTCCCTTGAGAACCTCATCTCCGTCCTGAAAACGACTCTTCACTTTGATGTCAGAGGAGAGTTGGAGGAATGTGCGAACCACAACCGGCCAGCCAGCCAGCACGAGATCTTCCTTAGCTACAAAATCGCCGTAGGCCTTCAACTTGGGAGAAACTACAGCGTCTGTGGTCAGGTCACCCGTTCCCAGGTCCTCCTGAAGGGCAATGGAAACGATGGCGTCAACCGCCTTCACGTCAAGTTCAGGCATTGTGAATCAAGTGGAACTCAATTGCCCTAGTCCCCTGCCAGGGGAGCGAGCTCCCTGTCCGGTGGACGGGAGAAGGTCGAACCTTTAGAATCAATTTGGACTTGAACCCTGAACTCGTGACTCGTGAATTATGCTCGCAACTCAGACAGTCTTTTCAAATTCTCCTGAAGCTTGCCGAGCTTTTCTTGAAACTCAACCAGCCTGCTCTGGTTAAGTTTGACGACCTTTTCGGGTGCGTTTTTTAGAAACTCCTGGTTGCTGAGCTTCTCACGAATGGGACTCATGTCCTTCTGGATCTTGTCAATTTCGTGCTGCAGACGTGCCCGTTCCGAGTTTAGGTCAATCATTCCGGCGAGAGGCAACTCAATTTCTATGCCAGAGGCTACCGAGCGCGAGGAGTGATTGTCTTGCCCGATGGATGGAACAATCCTCACCTGCTCGCAACGCGCCAGGTTCTGAATGTAGGGGAGCGCTTCCGCCAGCAGGCTCCTTAGCGCCGGATCGGCACTGGCCAGGTTTGCTTGAATACGCCGAGAGGGCTCGACGTTCATTTTCTGGCGAAGATCACGGATCTTCACAATCACGTCAATCAGGGCTTCCACCTGCTTCTCTGTCGCGACGTCGGCCAATTCACGCCGATCCCTCGGAAATTCTTGAATTGCCAACGACCGCCCGTCATGCGGCAGGCGCTGCCAGAGTTCCTCGGTAATGAACGGCATGAAGGGATGCAGCAGACGCAGGGCTTGATCGAATACGAAGATCAGGAGGTCGCAGGAGAGATCCGGCTTCCCATCCTGACTCCTGTCGGTAACCTTCGATTTGACAAACTCGATATACCAGTCACAGAGCTCGTGCCAGAAGAAGTGGTAGAGCTCGTGTGACGCTTCGTGAAAGCGGAAGTCTTCCAGCGCCTGGTTGATGTGGTTTACGGTCGAGTTCAAACGGGAAAGTATCCACCGGTCGATTGACGAAAGCTCACTGCGTCGTTCAGCAAACGCCGCAGGGGCGGAGGCAATGCTGAACCCAGGACTCAGACGACTCTGCAGGCTTTCCAAATTCAGCAGGATAAACCGCGCAGCATTCCAGACTTTGTTGGCGAAGGCGCGGTAACTCAGCATCTTGTCGTGAGACAAGCTGATGTCAGTCCCCGGCGCGGCCATGATGGCAAGCGTAAACCGCACCGCATCCGTGCCGTACTGTTCCATGACCTCCAGTGGATCGATAACATTGCCCTTGGATTTGCTCATCTTCTGCCCTTCGGCATCGCGGACCAGGCTGTGAATGTAGACGGTGCGGAATGGCACATCGCCCATGAACCTTAGACCGGCCATGATCATACGCGCCACCCAGAAAAAAATGATGTCGAAGGCAGTGATCAAAAGGGATGTTGGGTAAAACTTCTTTAAGTCCTCTGTCTCGTCAGGCCAGCCCAAGGTAGAGAACGGCCATAATGCGGCGCTGAACCAGGTATCCAAAACATCTGTATCCTGACGAAGTTTGGTGTGGCCACAACTGTGGCAGCGGGCCGGTGTCTCGCGAGCTACATTGATCTCGCCGCAGTTCTCGCAGTACCACGCGGGAATCCGATGCCCCCACCAGAGCTGTCGGGAGATGCACCAATCTTTGATGTTTCGCATCCACTCAAAGTAGGTTTTCGACCAATTGTCCGGAACAAAGCGGATGCGCCCGTCTTCGACGGCTTGAATGGCCGGTTCGGCAAGTGGCTTGGTCTTGACGAACCACTGAGTGGAAAGGGCAGGCTCCACCACGGTCCTGCACCGGTCGCAGTGCCCGACGTTGTGAGCGAACCCGACAGTCTTTTCCAGCAAATTCTGCTCCGCGAGCGCCTTCAGCACTTCGCGGCGGCACTGAAAGCGATCCATCCCTTGGAATCGACCGGCAGCCTGGGTCATGCGCCCGCTTTCATCGATCACGGTGAGCATCTCAAGACCGTGGCGCAAACCAATTTCGAAATCGTTGGGATCGTGTGCAGGAGTGACCTTGACTAAACCCGTTCCAAACTCCGGGTCAACAAAATCGTCGGCAATCAGCGGGATTTCACGATTGAGCAGGGGCAGCACCAATGTCTTGCCCACGAGATGCTGATAACGTTCGTCTTTAGGATTGGCCGCCACAGCCGCATCACCCAGCATCGTCTCGGGTCGGGTCGTGGCAACTGCAATGAATTCACTTCCTGGCGCTACGCCAGGGAGCGAAGCGGAGTCAGACTTAATGGGGTATCGGATGTAGGAAAGCTCCCCTTGAACCAGTTGTGCCTTGACCTCCAGATCCGATAGCGCTGTTCCACAGCGCACACACCAATTGATGAGCCGCTTGCCGCGGTAGATCAGGCCTTCTTCATAAAGCCGGACAAACACCTCTCGCACGGCGCGCGAGAGACCCTCGTCCAGTGTGAAGCGCTCACGAGTCCAGTCGCACGATCCGCCGAGGCGACGTAGCTGCCGCAAGATAATGTTGCCGCTCTGCTCCTTCCATGCCCACACCCGCTTCTCGAAAGCTTCCCGACCCAGGTCGTGACGCGTCTTGCCTTCGGCTGCCAACTGCCGCTCAACGACGTTTTGAGTGGCAATCCCCGCGTGATCTGTCCCCGGCAACCACAGGGTGTTGAATCCCAGCATTCGCTTCCACCGAACGACGATGTCGTGAAGCGTATAGACCAACATGTGGCCCATGTGCAGCGACCCCGTGACGTTTGGGGGAGGAATGACAATGACAAAGGAAGGCTTCTCGGAGCGAACGTCGGCCACAAAGAACCTTTCCTTCTCCCAAAACATCCACCAATGGTCTTCAACCAATTTTGGGTCGTAGCTTTTGGGGACTTCGCCCAGGTTCTCAGACAATGGCTTCATGAGCTTATGATTCTACTTCCACTTCGAAGCTTCAGCCCGAAACGCGGCGGCTCTGCGGCGGGAACGCCTTGGCCATCCTCAGGTGCGGCCGGCAAGAAGTAGCGCTTATTGTAAGCCTGATGCGCGGAAAAGTGCAGGGAAATTGAGGCAACAGGTGGGGCTGAGATTATTGGGATCAGACCAGGAACATCAACTCAAGAGACGGGAACTCCAAGGGGTTATCGTGGCGGCTCCTTATGGGAGCTTCTCAAAGAGATCTCTCGAGCGCTCTTGAGACTCTTTGAAATGAGCTTCAACCTGCTCTTTGATCATGAGTTCCGCCAAGTCAGGAACCACTTCCCAGGCGACTCTCTCAATGGCGTCTCGACTCAGCTTTTCAATGACACGTTTGGCAATCCGTTCAATCAGCTCTTCGAGATCCACGACGGGCGCCAGCTCACCGGAAGAGACCACAGCAGGCAGAACAGGTTCAGGAAGGTCACGCATATCCGAAGATAGAACCTCTTCCGCATGTTCAACACCTTCTGCCACAGGAGACGCGGGCTCAGGAATCTCTCGAGCAGCTGCTGGTGGTTGGACGGCTTCGGTCTCGACCGCACCTGGGTCCTGCTCAATTACTTCGACCTTGGCGTTCATGACAGGAGAAGTCCTTGGCTCCCAGATATCGACGACGAGACTCCTAGCCTCCAAGGACACATCGGATTCTGCCTCGGATGTGAGACTCGAATCAGCGGCCAGCAAGCCCAACGGGTCCGATTCTTCTATGACACCTGGAACAACTGGCGCAGCTGCAAAGCCGATGTCTTGTGCTTCCAATGAACGACTTTCCATCGTGACGGTTTGAGCCTCGACCGGAGGGTCCAAGGCCGGTGGCGTTACAAACTCGGCTTCGTCCAGAGTGACTCCCAAGGCGAGAGACAGCACGGGTTCCTCCAAGCGAAGGGCAGAATCCGCCTGAACAGGCTCCGGCTCTGCCACGGATTCCTGCGGAGGAGCCATTTCGGTCGGTGACGCCAAAACTACGCTGGCTTCGGTTGCCGGCTGCAATGCTGCCGGTTCTGCCAAAACCGATTCTATGACAGCCCCGTCTGCCTTCTGCGAGACCGGCGCTTCAACTTCGTTGCTCTCTTTGCCTGAACTGATTCGCGAGTTGACAGCTGAAAGCAGCACCTTGATTTCAAAGGGCTTGGTGAGGTGGGCGTCAGCTCTGACGCGATTCGCCTCGGTTGAATCAAACGGCTCGAACGCGCCCACCAGTAAGATCACAGGAATAGACCGCAGCGTCGGCTCATTCTTGACGTGCTCGCAAACTTCATAGCCATTCTTACCCGGCATGAAGATGTCGGCTAGGATCACGGCGGGACGAATTTCATGAATTTTCTTCAGCGCGGCATCCCCGTTTCCAACGGTAACGACATCGATGCCCTCACCGGAGAAGGTCAGCGTGACAATTTTCTGAATAGTGATGCTGTCGTCCGCTAAAAGGATTGTTCTGGACATTCAATGCTCCCGCCGGCTCAACGGTTGATACTTCCCTAGATCAATCGTTTTCCGGATACCAAGACTTTAGCCAAAACGTGGCTGGCTACCAATTTTGCTGGGAAGTTAGATTTGCTACCTGACTTTGGTGCAAGCCCAAGGTATCCACAAGTTTCAAGAACGACGGGCTCTTTCGGTATCGTGATATCTCGATATCGAGTGATACAACATTCCGTGTGTCGCATGCGGATACGAATGCTTCCATGCAAAAGTTGGGTAGCAGAAGCAAGCGGTAGGAGAAAGTCAGTCTTACAACACTAGGGGCTGTCGTGCGAATTCACCTTCTGAGTCACCTCGATGGGCACGGCTGACACTTAATGAGCGCAAATGGAACTTGGGATCCACTGGAGGCCTGCTGTTGTGGGCTAAGAGCACAAGCCAACCCTTCCAGCAATGCGGTTTCAGGCTTCTTTCGCAGTCAGTTTTTTTTCTCGGGATTCTCAGGTTTTGTCTTGTTGGTATCCGGGCTGGCAGGGGGACGTTTGATGATCTCGACCCCTACTCCGGCGCTCACTTCTCCAGTAGCCGTTGCGGGAGCACTCTCTGGAGGAGACGAAGTAGCAGCCGTCGCGGCTTCGAGATTTATGCGTTCCGGGCCAAGATCAATGGGCGGCCGAGCCGACCGACGTGCCGAGGAAACATTCGGTTTCTTGCTGAACCGATTCAACATCCGCCCCATGAACGAGTTCTTGGGTATGTTCTCTTGTTCAGCTTCGGCACGAGCCAACGCTTGTGGGTTGACCTCTGGGATTGGCAGGTTGAGATCTTCCAGTTTCTTACGGACGTCTTCAATCAACGGGCTCAAGGGATGCTCACTGATTATCTTGCCGTAGTAGTAGCCTGCTGCAACAAT
>Ga0075421_100001534_pt1 | contig 27181 bp, 24 predicted proteins | sample SoiMetdeltSBSDD5_FD_75292 | JGI IMG/M metagenome (GOLD analysis project Ga0075421, IMG submission 75292) | Bulk soil microbial communities from a Populus tree surrounding site in Tennessee, USA - Soil MetaG P. deltoides SBSDD5 | ecosystem: Environmental > Terrestrial > Soil > Tree plantation... | reverse complement strand
CACGCGGGATCCTCCGGGATCCTCGTCCTCACGGAGGATGCGGCGCACCTGCTGGTCGATTTCCGGTATCGCGAAGCCGTGCAGAGACTGCAGCAATCGCCATCGGCCTGCCCGGGTCTCGTGGTGCGCGACGTCCCCGCAAGCTATGACGAAGCGCTGCTGGACTGTCTTGGCGAGATCGGCGTTTCGACGGTCGGCTTCGAAGCCGCGCACCTGTCCGTGGCGAAGCATGACTGGCTGGTGCGCATGTCCGAGGCACGTTCGTTGACCGTCGCGTGGCGGGCGACCGACAGAGTGGTCGAAGAAGCCCGGCTTGTGAAGGACACGGCGGAGGTGGAAACGATCCGCGACGCGGCGTCTCGGCTCGGACCAGTGGCTGAGGCAGTGTTTCGGGCGACGCGCGCCGGTCGAAGCGAGCGGGCCGTTGCGGCGGCGCTCGAGTCGGCGATGCGCGAGGCCGGCTATGACCGGCTCGCATTCGACACGATCGTGGCGTCGGGGCCTCACGCGGCGCTCCCGCACTATCGCGCCGGCGATCGGGTCCTGGCCACCGGCGACCTCGTGGTGCTGGACTTTGGCGGCGTCTTGGACGGATACTGCTGCGACTTGACCCGTACCGTGTCGATCGGGCCACCGTCATCCGAGGCCCGCCGGCTCTACACAGCCGTCTACGACGCGCACCAGGCCGCCATCGCCGCCATTCGTCCGGGCGTCGAGTCCTCGGCCATTGACGCCGCGGCGCGAACCCTCCTGACCTCGAGGGGACTCGGCGAGGCGTTTGGCCATGGAACGGGGCACGGCCTCGGCCTCGATGTTCACGAGGAACCTCGCATCACCCGCCCGCGTCCGGACGTCCCGTCCGTACCTCTCGTGCCCGGCATGGTCTTTACTGTCGAACCCGGTGCCTACGTCGCCGGCTTCGGCGGCGTCCGGATTGAAGACGACGTCCTCGTGACGGACACCGGCTGCGAGGTGCTTACCAGCGTGCCGCGCGAGCTCCTGGCCCTGTGAGCATGGACTTCGACGAGATCACGAAGATCCTGGACATGATGCGCGAACACGAGCTCAGCGAGTTCGAGTTGGAGCGCGAGAACTTCAAGATCCGGCTGCGGAAGCACGGCGGAGGGCACTGGGTCTCGGCCGCACCACAACCGCAGATGGCTGCGGCGCCGCCGAACCCGGGTGTCCCGGCGGCGGCAGGTGCGGCGGCCGGCGTGCCGGTACTGTCGGCCGCAGAGGAAGAAATGGAGTTCGCGGTCGTGAAGTCGCCGATCGTCGGGACGTTCTACCGGGCACCCGAGCCGGATGCCAAGCCGTATGCCGAGGTCGGCGATACGGTCAAGAAAGGGCAGGTGCTCTGCATCATCGAGGCGATGAAGCTGATGAACGAGATCAACGCCGAGATTGATGGCGAAATCGTCAAGGTCTACGTCGAGAACGGCCACGCCGTACAGTACGGCGAACGGTTATTCGCGATTAAGCCAGCCTGATGTTCAAGAAGATTCTGATCGCCAATCGTGGGGAGATCGCGCTGCGGGTGATCGTCGCGTGCCGCGAGCTCGGCATCAAGACGGTTGCCGTCTATTCGGAGGCGGACGAGAACTCGCTGCACGTTCGCTTCGCCGATCAGGACGTGTGCATCGGTCCGCCGCGCAGCGCCGACAGCTACCTGAACGTGCCGGCGATTATCAGCGCAGCCGAGATTACCGGCGCCGACGCGATTCACCCCGGCTACGGGTTCCTGTCGGAGAGCGCGTATCTCGCCGAGGTGTGTGAGGCGTGTCATATCCGCTTCATCGGCCCCGACCCGAATGTCATCAAGCTGATGGGCGACAAGGCCAGAGCCCGCCGCGCGATGAAGAAAGCCGGCCTCCCGATGCTGCCCGGCAGCGACGGCCCGGTCGAGAACGAGGAGAAGGCGGCGAAGATCGCCAAAGAAATCGGCTATCCGGTCATCATCAAGGCGGTCGCGGGCGGCGGCGGCCGCGGCATGCGCGTCGTGCGCACCCCGGCGGAGATCGCGAACGCCCTGAGGACGGCCCAGCGCGAGGCCGAAGCGGCCTTTGGCGTTGGCGACGTCTACGTCGAGAAGTATCTCGACAACCCGCGCCACATCGAGTTCCAGATCCTGGGCGACCACCACGGCAACCTGGTGCACCTCGGCGAGCGCGAGTGTTCGATCCAGCGCCGGCACCAGAAGCTGCTCGAGGAATCGCCGTCGCTCGGGTTGACCGACAAGGTCCGCCGCAAGATGGGCGGACTCGTCGTCGACGCCGCCAGGGCCGTGCAGTACACCAATGCCGGCACTTTCGAGTTCCTGATGGACGCGGAAGGGAAGTTCTATTACATGGAGACGAACACGCGTCTCCAGGTCGAGCACCCGGTCACCGAAATGGTGACGGGCGTGGACATCGTCAAGGAACAGATTCGGATTGCCGCCGGCGAGCGGCTGTCGTTCAAGCAGAGCGAAGTGACCTTCACGGGTCATTCAATCGAGTGCCGCATCAACGCGGAAGATCCCGAGACGTTCTCGCCCTCGCCGGGCGTCATCCATGCATTCAGCGTCCCGGGGGGGCCTGGTGTCCGCGTCGACACGTTCGCGCACTCCGAGTGCACGGTCTCGCCGTATTACGATTCGATGATCGCCAAAATCATCACCCACGGCCGCGATCGCGCGGAGGCGATCGCGCGCATGCGTCGCACCCTCGAGATGACCGTGGTCGACGGCATCAAGACGACGGTGCCGCTGCACCTGAAGATCCTGGCCGAGCCCGACTTCATTGCCGGGCGTCTCGGCACCGGCTTCATGGATCGCTTCGTTCCCAAGCCGAAGCCGGGTACGCTGGCCGAAGCCGTCTGATTCCCGCGCTTCACGCCATCCTCGACGTTGACGTCGCCGCCGCCCACGGCTGGACTCCTTCCGATCTCGCCCGGGCTTTTCTCGACGGCGGCGCGCCGCTGATTCAACTTCGCGCAAAGCAGCTTCCATCAGGCGCGTTCCTGGCGCTGTGCGACGAGGTCGTCGCGGCGGCCGGGCCGTACGAGTGCGCCGTGATCGTCAACGACCGCGTTGACCTTGCGGCAATGTCGGGCGCAGCCGGCGCGCACGTCGGCCAGGAGGACATCCCTCCGGCGGCGGCTCGCCGGATCCTGGGGGCCCGGGCGGTGATCGGCTATTCCACGCATACGACGGCGCAGATTGAGGCGGCAGCCCGCGAGCCCATCTCCTACCTCGCGATTGGGCCGGTATTCGGAACTCGCACCAAGAACACCGGTTATGAGTCAGTCGGGCTCGAGATGGTCGGCCAGGCAGCGCGCCTCGCGGGTGGGCTGCCAGTCGTGGCCATCGGCGGCATCACACTCGAGAGCGCACGTTCAGTCATCGCGGCGGGGGCGGCCGGCGTCGCCGTCATCGGCGACTTGCTCGCGGGCGGAGCACCCCAAGCTCGAGTAGCGGCGTATCAGCGAGCGCTGCGCGATTCAGAGCGGTGACACGTATAATCCGCATCGACTTCCGACCATCGATCCCTTTAGTGCGGGTAAGGAGGACAGTATGAAATTCGCGATCAGATGGCTGCTGGCGGGCGCCGTTGTCAGTGCATGCATGCTCGCATGGGGTTGGCATGCCGGTCGGGAGAGTGTGGAGGCCCAGGGCACTACCAAACCGACCGTCATGAAACGGATCTATACCGGCACCGACGGCCTGTCGCATGTCGAAGACATTGTGCTCGACGCGAAGACGGTGATGGAGAAGGTGACGAGCGTGGAGGTTCGGGTGTCACCACCCGGTCGCTTCAGCGACTGGCATCCCGGCCCCCAGCGCCAGTACATCATCAATCTCGCCGGAAGCGGACAGCTTGAGGTCGCCGAGGGCAAGGTTGACCTGCCGCCCGGGTCGATGGAGTTCATTGACGATCTCACGGGCAAGGGTCACACGACCAGGATCACGAGCAAGGAAGAACGGGTGTCGATCTGGCTGAAGTTCGAGGACCAGAAGCAGCATATCGGTCCCCTGAACCCGAAGACCACGACATCCGCAAAGCCGTAACTCCGATACCGCGTGAGGCCGAATGGACTCAAATCTCCTCAAGACCAAGTCGATCGAACGGTGTGTGAGTGATGCGGAGGATCGCGGCAAGGCGCTGCGCCGGAGCTTGACGGCGTTGGACCTTACGCTCCTCGGCATTGGGGCCATCATCGGAACGGGCATCTTTGTCCTGACCGGCATCGCCGCGGCGAATCAGGCGGGACCCGCGATCGTGGTGTCTTACATGGTGGCGGGGCTGGCGTGCGCGTTTGCCGCCCTCTGCTATGCGGAGTTCGCCTCGATGCTTCCGGTTGCGGGGAGCGCCTACACCTACGCCTACGCGACGCTCGGGGAAGTCTTCGCCTGGATGATCGGCTGGGATTTGATCCTCGAGTACGCGGTCGGGTCGATGACGGTGGCGATCGGCTGGAGCGGCTACTTTCAGCGCATCCTCGCCGGATTCGGGATCGCCCTGCCGGCATGGATGACGGCGGCACCGGCAGCGGCGCCGGGTTCGCTGATCAACCTGCCGGCGATGATCATCGTGCTGCTGATCATGGTGCTGCTCGTGATCGGCATCCGTGAAAGCGCGCGCTTCAACGCCGTGATGGTGACGATCAAGATTGCCGCGGTGCTGTTCTTCCTGGTCGCGGGCGTGTGGTATGTCCAGCCGGCCAACTGGACGCCCTTCATGCCCTACGCCTGGTCGGGCGTGATGACCGGCGCGGCCGTGGTCTTCTTCGCCTACATCGGCTTCGACGCTGTGTCGACGACAGCGGAGGAGGCGAAGAATCCGACCCGGGACCTGCCGATCGGCATCATCGCGTCGCTCGTCATTTGCACGCTGTTGTATGTCGCCGTGTCCGCAGTGCTGACCGGCATCGTGCCGGTGGTCGACTATCGGCAGGACGCGCAGTTCCTGAACGCGCCCGTCGCCTACGCGCTGTCGGTCATCAACCTGGACTGGGCGGCAGGCCTGGTGTCGGCGGGCGCCGTCGCCGGTATCACCAGCGTGCTCCTCGTCATGCTCATGAGTCAGCCGCGCATCTTCTTCGCCATGAGCCGCGACGGCCTGCTGCCGCAGGGCGTCAGCAAAGTCCACCCGAAGTTCCAGACGCCGTACATCACCACCATCATCACCTGCGTGATCGTCGCGATCGTCGCCGCCCTGGTGCCGATACAGGTCGTCGGCGAGATGACGAGCATCGGGACGCTGTTCGCCTTCGTCGTGGTCTGCCTGGCAGTGATGGTGCTCCGGGTCACCCGTCCTGACACGCATCGTCCGTTCCGGGTACCGGGAGGTCATGTGATCCCGGCGCTCGGCGTGCTGTCGTGTCTCTACCTGATGGTGAGCCTGTCCGTGATGACGTGGGTGCGGCTGCTGGTGTGGCTCGACATCGGGATGCTGATCTACTGGTTCTATGGCCGGACGCACAGCCCGCTGGCCGATCCACGCGAAGCGGCGGCGCGCAGCCACGGGGAAGGGCTCGCGAACACGCTGAAGGTGGCCGGCTACCTGTTGATGTTCAACGGCGTAGCGATCACGTTGCTGGCCTTGTTGACCGAGTGGAACGTCACGACCGAGGCGCTTGCGCGTTGGAGCGAGCTCGACGCGTTGACGAGCCGCGTCGGCATCCGCGTGACGCCGGAGATCGCGGATTCGTTCGGACTGACGATTCTTGGCGCCGGCGTCGCCGTCGCCGCTGTCGGGTGGGTCATCGGGCGGGCGGTCGGCAGCGCCCCGGCGGCGCGGGTGTAGCCGTCAGGCCGGCGATCGGCGAGTTGACGAATGCGCACGCCTGTACTCGGCGAGTCGCCTGGTCGTCAACGTCCGCGTCTTTCCACTCCCTTACTGGCTCAACGCCCGTCGTGGGCGCACGGCCTGCGGCTGGCGCTCGTACTCCTGCTGGCGACGCTGGTGGGCGGCACCGTGGGCTACATGGTCGTCGAAGGCTGGAGCCTATGGGATGCGTTCTATATGACGGTCATCACCGTCGCGACCGTCGGCTACCGCGAGGTGCACACGCTGTCGTTTGCCGGCGAAGTGTTCACGGTGGTGCTGATTTTCGGCGGAGTCGGCACCGCGTTCTATACGGCCACGCAACTGGCGGCCGTGATCGTGGAGGGCGGCCTGCATCGGCGGTTCGAGCAGCGCCGCGTCACACGTATGCTGGAAGAGCTCAAAGATCATTTCATCCTGTGCGGCTACGGACGCATCGGCAGCATCATTGCCCGGGAATTGCGGGCGCAAGCAGTGCCATTCATCGTGATCGAGCGCAATCCCGAGCGCGTGCACAATGCCATCGAGCACGGGTGGGTCGCGGTCGAAGCGGACGCCAGCGAAGAAGAGGTGCTCCGCCGCACAGGGATACACCGGGCGCGCGGCTTGATCGCCGCGGTTGGTACCGACGCCGACAATGTCTACACGGTGCTCACCGCTCGGGTGGTGCGGCCCGACCTGTTCATCATTGCGCGCGTGGAATCGGACGAGGCCGAGCAGCGGCTTCGCCGCGCCGGCGCGGATCGCGTCATTTCCCCCTATCGAATCGGCGCCGCCCACATGGCGCAGACGGCGTTGCGCCCCGCGGTGGTCGATTTCGTCCAGCTGGCGACCAGCTCGGGTCATCTGGATCTGTCGATGGAACAGGTCCACGTCCGCGAGGGGTCGGGGCTTGTCGGCAAGTCAATCGTCGATGCCGGCATCCGCCAGCGGTTCGGCGTCATTGTGGTCGCCATCCGGCGCGGCGGCGATGCGATGGAGTTCAACCCGGCGCCGGAGTTCGTCATTCGCGCCGGCGACGAGCTGGTCGTGCTCGGACGGCCCGAAAGCGTCAAGGCTCTCGAGGAGACGGTCGAGGTCTGACGCTGACGCCGCTCACGCCACTGACGGCCGGCGCCGCATCGCGACGAACACCGGGATCCCCAGCAGCACGATGACAAAGCCGGGCCACGTCGTCGCCGGACGGTAGATGAGCAGCACCACGAGAATCGCCAGCGCGCCGACAATGTAGAGTGCCGGTACTACCGGATAGCCGAATGCCCTGTACGGACGCTCGGCGTCAGGCCGCGTGGCGCGAAGCCGGAACACTCCCGCAATGGTGAGCACGTAGAACAGCAGCGCTGCCGAGACCACGTAGTCGAGCAGGTTTCCGTAGAGGTTGCCGTACTGGCTCGTTGCGACGTTGTAGGTGCGCGGCAGCACGAGCGCGGCGGCCCAGATTCCCTGCAGCAACAGGCCCCGGGCAGGTACCTTCGCCGTATTCAGCTCGCCGGCGCGGCGGAAGAACAACCCATCGCGCGCCATCGCGTAGTACGCGCGCGCGCCTGCGAGGATCAACCCGTTGTTGCACCCGAACGTTGACACCATGATCGCGGCCGCCATGATTCCGGCGCCCAGTCCAGGTAATATCGCGTCCAGCGTCGAAGTGGCGACGCGATCGGACGGGGCCTGTTGAATGGCTTCAAGCGGCAGCGTCACCAGGTACGCCAGGTTGGCGAGCAGGTAGAGCGAGATCACGATGATGGTGCCGAGTGCGAGCGAAAGCGGAATGTTCCGACGCGGGTCCTTGACCTCGCCGGCCGTGAACGTGATGTTGTTCCAGGCGTCCGCGGAGAAAAGCGAGCCCGTCTGCGCCACGCACAGAGCGATGAAAATCCCGAACGCCGACGTGACCGCGACGCCCTCGGCGATTGCTTCGAATCCGCGCGGCGTCCAGAACTGACCGAAGTTGGCCGCCACGGCGTTGGCGTTCCATCCGATGACGAGGCCGAGAAGAATCAACGCGGCCAGCGCGCCGGTCTTGGCGGTGGTGAACGTGTTCTGGATGACTTTGCCGTACTCCAGCCCGCGCGTGTTCGTCCACGTCAACAGCGCAATCAGCGCGACGGCCAGCAGCTGGGCGGTGGAGAGCGAGAGCGCGTACCCCGAGGACACGTGGATGGGCTCGATCACGTAGCGGTTCTCGGCGATCGCCGGAAAGAGCACGCCGGTGAAGCGGGCAAAGGCCACTGACACGGCGGCGATAGTGCCGGTCTGGATGACCGTGAACAGCGTCCAGCCGTAGAGGAAGCCCCAGAGCGGCGAGTAGGCTTCGCGCAGATAAACGTACTGACCTCCGGCGCGCGGCATCATCCCGGCAAGCTCGCCGTACGAGAGCGCTGCGGCGATCGTCAACACGCCGGTCACGACCCACGCGACCAGCAGCCACCCCGGGCTTCCGAGCTGGCGCGCCATCGCCGCCGAGACGATGAAGATCCCCGAACCAATCATCGAGCCGGCCACGACCATCGTCGAGTCGTAGAGGCCGAGGCCGCGCTTGAACTCGGTGTCGAGAACCGTGGTCGTGTCGTCGTCGCCGGCTGGGATCATGGGCGCCATTCTAGCTGGTAGCTGGTAGCTATTTAGCTGGTAGCTGGTAGCCGGTAGCCGGTAGCCGGTAGGTGGTAGGTGGTAGCGGGTACGCAAAAACTGCGTACTCCGCACTTTTGCCATTCGGCGAGAACGCCAATAGTCCGAGGCCGATTGCTCAAATTGCTAGCAATTTCGCTGTGCACGTCTCATGCATCGAGGAACCAAAAGGCTTTCCTCCATCATCTCGATAGTGCGCTCGGATCCCAGGGCGAAGTTGACGTTCAACTCGAGCTCGCTCTTCGTCTTGGATTCCTGCCCCGCGGTCAATACGACAAAGTGGCGCAACGAGTCGACGAAGTGGGCCGGATGTTGAACGGGTTGATTGAATCAATGCAGCTACAGGACAAACCAGAACTGTGACCGCTCGACCTAAACGGCTTACGGCTACCGGCTACCAGCTATCGGCTAGCGCGCTCCCAGCTCCCAGTTGTGCCGCGCGCAACGTGTTCGCCATCAGCATCGCAATCGTGAGCGGGCCGACCCCACCGGGCACCGGCGTCAACGCTCCAGCGACCTCGGCGACATTCGGGTGGACATCGCCGACGAGCAACGTTCCGTTCTTTTGGAATGTCGCCAGGCGTGGATGCCCTTCGGGATACCACTGCGACACGAGGGATGCGTCGGCCAGAGTATTCATCCCCACGTCGATCACGACGGCCCCCGGTTTGACGAACTCCTTCGTCACCAGGCCCGCGCGCCCGATCGCGGCGACAAGAATGTCGGCCTCCCCGGTTATCGCAGCAAGATCGGCCGTCTTCGAGTGGCAGACCGTCACCGTCGCGTCGCGCTGCAGCAGCAGCAGCGCCATCGGCTTGCCGACGATTTCGCTCCGCCCGATGACGCAGGCCCTGCGTCCAGCGATTACGATCCCTTCATGTTCCAGTAGCTCGATGATGCCAAGAGGAGTACACGGCACCATCAGCGGACGTCCCTGCACCAGCCGGCCGACGCTGCTCGGCGTGACACCGTCTACATCTTTCTCCGGAGCGATGGTGTCAAAGACTCGCGACATCGCGCCGGCGCCGACGGCCGCGGGCAGTGGAGCCTGAACCAGAATGCCGTCGTAAGCCGCAGTGCGATTCAACCGCTCGACCAGCGCGAGCACATCCGCGAGGGACGCGGTCTCTGGCAGGCGTTCGAGATCGGCACGGAACCCCGCTTCGCTTCCTGCCTGCACTTTGAGCCTGACGTAGATCTCGGACGCTGGATTTTGTCCGACGAGGACGATCGCCAGCCCCGGCGGGCGACCGTGTTGCCGCGCGAATTCCATGGCCTGCGGCGCGATTTTCTCGCGCATCCGGGCGGCAAGGCTTCGCCCATCGAGCATCCGCGCACTCATGTGGACTTCATTCTAGTTGCTTGCCGGCTACCAGCTACCAGCTACCAGCTACCAGCTACCAGCTACCAGCTACCTGCTACCAGCTACCGGCTGCCTAGCTGCCCGGCCAACCGATCGACTTGCCGATTGGTGTCCTCGATCGAACCGTCAGTGTGAATGACGAAATCCGCCCGCCGGATTTTGTCCTCGATCGGGAGTTGCGCGCGGATCCGGCGCTGAGCCTCGGCTTCCGACAGGGCGTCGCGAGCCATCACCCGCTGGAGTTGCGTCTGCGGATCACAGGCGACGACGATGACCGCGTCGAAGTCGCGATCTCTGTTCACCTCGTATAACAAAGGGATATCGGCAATGGCAAACGGATGCCGCCGAGAGTCGAGACCCGCAAACCAGGCATTCGTCTCACGCTGGACCTCGGGATGGATGATGGCTTCGAGTGTTTTCCGTGCCAGGGGATTGGAGAAGACGATGTCGGCCATCCGCTTGCGATCAAGCTGCCCTTGAGAATCGAGCACGTCCGGACCAAACCTCGCGACTACCGCGGTAAGCCCGGCGCTGCCCGGCGCCACTGCCTGATGTGCGAGGACGTCCGAATCGATCGTCGGCACCCCGAGCTCTTCGAATCGAGCGCGTACATGGCTCTTGCCCGTCGCAATTCCACCCGTAAGCGCAATTCGCCGCACAGCCTCGTCAGGCTACCAGCTACCGGCCACCGGCTACCAGCTACCAGCTAGGTTATGGCGTGAGCCGGATCTGGCCGGCTCGTACCTCATCGCCGAGCGTGGCAACGACGTCGAACACGGTGTCCAGGGTTACGGGACGCGTTGTGATCGTGAAGGTGGCGGTAGAGGTGCCACCCTGGACCGGAACGCACGATGGCACGAGGGTGGTGCTGACGACGCAGGACGGCAGGGTTACGAGCATGCTGCTGCTTCTGAGAGTGACGTATATGGTAGTAATAGCCGGCCCCGTCAGCCGGATCGTCCCGACAGTGAATTGACCCCCTTTCACGGTTGCCGGTTCGATCTCCAGCGCCTGAAGCGTCGGCGGTCGTGGAATCGGGGCCATGACCCGCAGGAGCGCGTCACGTTTATCGGCGCTCAATAGAGCGCTGATCGTGGCGGTGGTATCCGCAGCCACGAGGCGCGTCGTGATGGTGAAGCTGGCGCTGGCGGCGCCCGCGGGCACCATCACCGACGTCGGAACGACAGCAACGCCGTCGCTGCTCGAGATCCGGACCGCCGCTCCAGTCGCCGGCGCCGGGCCGGTCAGTATCACAAGGCCCTCGCTCGGCGTCCCCGCGTTCACCGTCGCGGGCGTCAGTGACAATTGCGAAAGCGCTGCCGTCTGCGGAGTGGGGGCCGTGGGCGTATCGTCGCCGCATGCAACTGCGCAGATCGAGATGACCACAAGCAGCACGACCGGGCACAACCGAAGAGGCGCGCCCATCAGCGGTTGAGGACGATGTTGTCGATGCCCATCGGATTGGTGCCGCTGAACGTCGTCGGGGCTGGATTCGAGAGTCTGATCAAGACAGCGTCTACAGGCAGGTCGGGCGTCCTGCTGGAAACACGAACAAAGTTCCCAAACGTGTTCCCGAGCACCTCGAGCTGTGTGAACGCCGGCTCAGCGCTGAGCGATCCTTCAACCACATAGGGAATGCGGGTCACGCTGGAATAGACATCGAACGATCGGAACCAGAACGGCGCGCCGCCGCTGGAAATGCGGACTTCGCCGGTTACTGTCCCTCCCGACGCAGAGAACTGAAGGAATGGCCCCGGGTTCCCGAAGGTGGTTATGCCTACCCACTCGGGCGATACCGCCGAGACGGTGAAGCCCGACTCTGAATACGTCGATACCGCCGCACGGTTGTCGCGGAGACCCGAAAAGCCAATGGTGTAGTTTGTCGATGGCCTCAGGCCCGCCGGATCGATGCGCAGGCGCAGCGAGGCCGTCTGGGTCACACCGCCGGCCTGCGCTGTAATAGCGATGTCGGTGGTGACGGCGACGCGTGTGGTGGCAACGTCGAACGTCGCGGACGTGGCCCCGGCAGGAATCGTGAGCGTTGAGGGCACTGTGGCTGCTGTGCCACTCGCGGTGAGCGAAATCGCCACACCGGCCGGCGGCGCCGGGGCGGTCAGCGTGACGGTCGCGCGCGCCGCCTGGCCGCCGAGGACCGAAACATCAACCTCGAGTTTCGATAGAACAGCACCGGCTGGCGCGGTTGGAGGAGAAGGCGACGAGGGTGAGGACGGTTCCCCGCATGCCACGACCGTACAAAGCAGGCAAACGGACGCAACACGCCGCATATGGACCGGGACGTTGCGTGCATGTTGAGTGCCGGGCGAACCCGGTTACGGTTCGAGCGATTCGAGCTGGGCCGTGGGCGCGTCCTTGACGCGGGTAATCCGTTCCTCGATGAAGGTGTTCCACTCATGGCACTGCGGGCATTGCCACAGCAGTTCCGCGCTCCGGTAGCGGCAGCGGCGGCAGACGTGGGGGTCGAGGTAGAAAACCGCCTCGCGTGTGAGCTCGACGTACCGCCGGATCAAACCGGGCTCGAATCCGAGCGCCGACAGCGCTTCCCAGATCTCCTGGTGGATCGCCAGCCCGTGCGGATGGTGTGGAAGCGCCTCGAGCAGCTGGTCAAAGGCCGCCCTGTTTTGTCCCGCCGCCGAGAGGTGCCGCGAGAGCGCCAGCCGCGGCCGCCACGCCTGAGGATCGCGCGCGATCAGGCGCTCGCATAACGCCACGAAACGCTGCGGCGCCCCGAGCGTCCGGTACGCGCGCTCGAGCCGGTCGAACGCGAAATACGCATGCTCGGGCACCGCCTCAATCAGGCGCTCCCAGGTCTCGACCGCGGCGGTCAGGTTGCCCTGGCGCTCGCGGACGTCGCCGAGATTCAGGTACGCGGGCACCGTGCGGGCGTCGACATCGATCGCGTCGTCAAATGTCCGCACCGCGGCCGCCGTGTCGCCGCCTCGCTGTTGCGCACTGCCGATTTCGTTCCGCAGGAAGCCGAGGATCTGCTGGTCGTCCGGGTGGCGGCCGGCGTCGATCCTGGCCACCTGCTCGCGCACACGCAGCGCCTCGGTCCACTGGTGCTGGTCCTCGTACAGCTTCTGGAGGTTCACCAGCGCGTAGCGATTACGCGGGTCGAGCACCAGCACTTCCTGGAACGCCTCGAGCGCGCGATCGACGAACCCGCCATGCCTGAAATCGAGGCCGAGGCAGAGCAGTACGTAGGCGTGCTCGAGGGTCGTCAGGTCGGGCCGCTGCAGGAGTGCCTGGTGCACGTTGACGGCGCGGCCAACCTGTCCCTTCTCGCGGTAGAGGTTGCCGAGAATCATCTGGATTTCGAGCGCGTCGGTGTCGGTGCTGGCAGCCTGGGTCAACTCGTCGATCGCCTGGTCAACCTGGCTGTCGACGAGGAAATTGAGGCCGAGCATGTAGTGCGGAGTCTCGCGCAGCCGCCGGCGGTCGATCCACCGGCCGCCCCGAAGCTTGTACCGCTCCCACGCTTTGCCCACCATCAGGCCGATGAGCAGAGCGAACAGGACGGCCAGCAGGTACAACTGCGTGGCCACTAGAACATCTCAGTGCGCCAGAGATCGTGAATTTGGACGACGCCTTCGACCTGTTGGTGCTCGTCGACGACGATCACGGACGTGATCTTGCGCTCCTCGAGGATGTTAAGCACTTCAGCGGCGAGCGTCATTCTGTCGACGGTTACCGGGCTGGGTGTCATCACCTCCGCGGCAGTGCGGTCGAGGAAGTTTCCGGAGCCGGACAGGTGCCGGCGCAGGTCCCCGTCCGTGATGACTCCGACCAGGCGGCCGTTGTCCACGACGCACGTCATGCCGAGGCTCTTGTCGGAAATGATTTTAAGGACGTCGCGCATCGGCATGGTTACGGGAACGATCGGCGCTTTGTCGCCGGAGTGCATCAACTGACCCGCGCGCAGCAGCTTGCGGAGCGTCCCACCAGGATGCAGAGTGGCGAAGTCTCCCGCTCCAAATCCCTTGGCGACCATTAGCGTCATGGCCAGCGCATCCCCGAGGGCGAGCGCAGCTGTCGTGCTGGCAGTCGGGACGAGATTCATCGGGCACGCTTCTTCCGAGACATGACAGTCGAGCGCCACGTCCGACGCCTGTGCCAGCGTAGAGTCGCAGTCGCCGCAGATTGTAATCAGCCGAGAGCCGAGCCGCTTGATCGTCTCGAGCAACCGCAACAGTTCCTCGTTTTCGCCGCTTCTCGACAATGCGATCACGACATCGCCGGACTGGATGATGCCGAGGTCCCCGTGGATCGCTTCCGCCGGGTGAAGAAAATGGGCGGGCGTTCCCGTACTGGCGAGCGTGGCGGCAATCTTCCGGCAGATGATGCCCGACTTGCCCATCCCGGTGACGATCACCCTGCCCCGGCAGTCGAGCAGCATCCTGATCGCGAGATCGAAGCGATCGTCGAGCCTGTCCTTGATTGCCAGAATCGCGTCCGCTTCGGTCTGCAGGACCTTGCGCGCGAAACTGATGTCCGCCGCCGTCAGCCGCGTCATCCGTTCACTCCGGCGATCGCCGTTTCGCGCGCGGCGGCGTCGATGCGCTTCAGCTTGAGCATCAGGGCCTCGAGGCGGTCAAGGCGAAGCGCGTTCGACGCGTCGCTCTTCGCGCGCGAGGGCTCCTCGTGGACTTCCAGGAACACCGCGTCTGCGCCCGCAGCCACCCCCGCCGATGCCAGCGGCTCGATGTACTGCGCAAGGCCGGCCGTGACCCCGTCCCCCGCGCCCGGCAACTGCAGGCTGTGCGTCACGTCGAAGACGACGGGATAGCCGAGCTCGCGCAGCATCGGCAGCGCCCGCATGTCGACGATCAGGTTGTTGTAGCCGAAGCTGACGCCGCGTTCGGTGACGAGCACCGACTCGTTGCCCTCGGCCGTGACCTTGTCGATCACATGACGCATGTCGGGCGGCGCCAGGAACTGCCCCTTCTTGAGGTTGACGGCCCGACCCGTGCGTGCCGCGGCGACGAGCAGATCGGTCTGCCGCGAGAGGAACGCCGGAATCTGCAGGACGTCCACCACGGCCGCCGCCGGCGCCGCATGTGCGGGTTCGTGAATGTCGGTCAGGACGGGAAGCCCGGTGCGCGCCTTGACGTCGGCCAGGATCGTCAGGCCGGCGTCGAGACCGGGACCGCGAAAGGATTTCCGCGACGTCCGATTGGCCTTGTCGTAGGAGGCTTTGAAGATGACCGGCGCGCTGCAGCGGCGGGCGATGTCGCGGATGGCCGACGCCGTGTCGAGCGCGTGCTGCGCGCTCTCGATGACGCACGGACCGGCGATGAAGGCCAGCGGCTGACCGCCCCCGATCGAGAGCGACCCGATGTGGACCGGCTTCACGCTCCTATTCTATGCGTTAGGAACGGCTTGCCGCGGCCACGCCGACGGCCGCCAGTTTGCCGGTCTTGTGCCGGTACGCCGCCTCGACGAAGCTCGCGAACAGCGGATGCGGCTTGAGCGGCTTCGATTGAAACTCCGGATGGAACTGCACCGCGAGGAACCACGGGTGCGACGGCAGCTCCGCGATCTCGACGAACTTGCCGTCGGGCGATCGGCCGGACACGCGCATCCCTTTCTCCATCAGCGGCGACTCGTACAGGCAGTTGAACTCGAAGCGGTGGCGGTGGCGTTCGTGAACGAGCGACGTGCCGTAGATCCGCTCCGCCATCGACCCGGGCGCCAGCTCGCACGCGTAGCGGCCGAGCCGCATCGTCCCGCCGAGGTCGTCGACGCCGAGCAGATCGCGGAGCTTGTAGATGACCTTGTGCGGAGCGTTCTCGTCGACTTCCGTCGAATCGGCGCCCTCGAGCCCGCAGACGTTGCGCGCAAACTCCACGGTCGCCCACTGGAAGCCGTAGCAGATGCCGAAGAACGGCACGCTGTGGGCGCGTGCATACTCGGCGGCTTTCATCATGCCGCGGGTGCCGCGCGAGCCGAATCCGCCGGGAACGAGGATGCCGTGCGCATCCTGGAGCAGCGCCGCGCCGCTTTCCTTTTCGAGCGCCTCCGCTTCCACCCAGTTCAGGCGCACCTTGACCTGATGGGAAAACCCGCCATGGAAACACGCCTCGTTGAGACTCTTGTACGAGTCCTCGTAGCCGGTGTACTTGCCGACGACGTGGATCGTGAGCTCGTCGATCGGATTCTTGATGCGGTGCACCAGCTCCTGCCATGCCTCGGTACGCGCTTCGGTCAGCGGCAGGTGGAGCAGTTTCAGGACGATGCGATCGAGCCCCTCGGCGGAGAGCACCAGCGGCACCTCGTAAATCGTCGAGACGTCTTTCGCCGTGATCACGGCTTCCTCGTCGACGTCGCAGAACAGCGCGATCTTGCGCTTGATGTCGGTATCGAGGAACCGGTCGGTGCGGCAGAGGAGGATATCGGGCTGAATACCGATCGACCGCAAATCGCGCACGCTGTGCTGCGTCGGCTTCGTCTTGAGCTCGCCGGCCGTGCCGATGAAAGGCACCAGCGTCAGGTGGATGTAGATCGCGTTGTCGCGCCCGACGTCGAGGCGGAACTGCCGGATCGCTTCGAGGAACGGCATGCTCTCGATGTCGCCCACCGTGCCGCCAATCTCGACCAGCACGATGTCGACGTCCTTGCTGGCACCCCGGATCGCGTCTTTGATCTCGTTGGTGATATGCGGAATGACCTGGACGGTGCGCCCGAGGTAATCGCCGCGGCGCTCTTTCTGGATGACCGACAGATAAATCTTGCCGGTGGTCCAGTTGCTGTTGCGCGTCGCCACCATGGAGGTGAACCGCTCGTAGTGCCCGAGGTCGAGGTCGGTCTCGGCGCCGTCATCGGTGACGTAGACCTCGCCGTGCTGGTACGGGCTCATCGTGCCGGGATCGACGTTCAGGTACGGGTCGAACTTCTGCAGCGCCACGGTATAGCCGTGGTCTTCGAGCAGCCGGCCGATCGAGGCTGCCGCGAGTCCCTTGCCGAGCGACGACACCACGCCGCCGGTGACGAAGATGTATTTCACCGCCCGTTTGTTAGGTCCCTGCTGCATTTGATTCGCCTCATGCGTGCGTACCGACGGTCAGCTGCCGGCGGACGCGCTCAAGGTCCTCCGGGGTATCCACCCCGATGGAGTCGTAGTGAGTTTCAACGGCGCAGATCTGGAACCCGTGTTCGAGCGCGCGCAGCTGCTCGAGTGATTCCGCGAGCTCGAGCGGCGTCTGGGGCAGCGCGGCGAGCTCGCGGACGAATGCGCGGCGGTAGGCGTAGAGCCCGATGTGTTTGCACACGAGCCGGCTAAAGCCGGCCCCCACGACCCCTGTTTCGTGGCGGCCGCCTTCAGGCGGCTCTGACGTAAACGGAATCGTCGCCCGCGAAAAATACAATGCCCGATCCCGTCGATCGACGACGACTTTGACGACATGAGGATTGTCGATGTCGCCAGGATCTGTGATCCGCCGTCGCAGCGTGGCCATTTGTAGACCGGCGTCGTTCGCCAACGGCGCGATCACCTCCGCGATCGCCCGCGGATCGATCAGGGGCTCGTCACCCTGGACGTTCACCACGATCTCGCACGACAGATCCGCGGCGACCTCGGCGATCCGATCGAGGCCGGTACGGTGCTGGACGCCGGTCATGCGGACGGTGCCGCCGAAGCTCCGCACCGCCTGCTCGATTCGCGCATCGTCGGTGGCAACCACCACGGCATCGACGCCCGGAGCGGCCGCAGCGCGCGTATAGACGTGCTCGATCATCGGACGGCCAGCAAGATCCGCGAGCGGTTTTCCCGGAAAGCGCGTCGAGTGGTAGCGGGCGGGGATGACGGCGACGATGTGCGGCGGCTGTGACGTACGTTCGAAAGGATTTCGGAACGTGGCCGGCGGCACGACGAATCATAACATGGTGAACTCAGGCTGAGACTGTAGACATTGGGCGGAATAACCGAAATGTTAGAATGACAGCGGATTTCAAATGAGCTGGAAATCGTACGCCGCCGTGTCGGGCGCCACTGTGCTGGCGGGTTGGCTTGCGTCAGTGCCGCCGTCCAACGTTCCCGACCGCGCGGCGCCCGCGGTACGGCTGCCAGCCACGCGCGACGTCCGCTCGCCGGACATCGCACGGGAGGCGGAGCGGCTCCAGGCGCGCGTGCAGCGCGAAGTCGAGTACACGCAGCCGCAGCGCAACCCGTTCCGGTTCGGCGTGGCGCGCCCGGAGGTAAATCGCGGCGACGATCTTCCCGGTCCTACTCCCGCGCCTGCGCCGCCTCCGGTGGCGGTCCCGAGTGATGAGCCGCCGCCCGTGACACTGTCCGGGATCGCGGAGGATCAGAAGGGGCAGCAGATGGAGCGAACCGCGATCCTCAGTTCGCCCTCGGGCGTTCTGCTCGTCCGCGAGGGCGATCCTGTACTGGAAGAGTACCGGGTGGCACGGATCGAAAGCGAAGCCGTCGAACTGGTGAAGAGCGACGGCACCACGCTGCGATTGACGCTCAGACCCTGACGATTCGCGCTTCGCGAATCGCCTTCGCCTTCCGCAAATCTTCGAGCACGACGTCGGGAATGGGCGATGGTTCGTCGACGGTGACGACACCGATCGCGTTCGCTCCGACGCGTCCAAGCGCAAAGTTGGCGATGTTCACGCCGTGCCGGCCCAGGATGGTCCCGATCTCGCCGATGACGCCCGGCTTATCGTCGTTGCGGATCACGATCATCGTCCCCTCGAGCGGCGCTTCGACGTTGATCCCGTCCACCAGCACCAGCCGCGGGCTGGTTCGCTCGAACACCGCCCCCTCGACCCAGCGGTTGCCATTGCTCGTTTGGAGCTGCAGGGACAGGAGCGCGGTGTAGTTCCGCGCTCGCGAGCTGCGTGACTCGATCACTTCGATGCCGCGGTCGGCGGCGACGCTCCGGGCGTTCACCATCGTGACGCCAGACGACAGGATTGGCTTGAAAAGGCCAACCAGCACGGCGTTGACGATCATGTCGTTGCGTCCTTCGGCCAGCTCGCCGTAGTAGCGGACGCCGATCGCCTGGGCGCGGCTGTCGTTCATCTGCGAGACGAAGGCGCCCAGTCGCTCGCCGAGCTCGACGAACGGCCGCAGCCGGCTGAATTCCTCGGCCGAGACCGACGGGAAATTCACGGCATTGCGGATGATGCCGTCGCGCAGGAAATCGCGGAGCGCGCCAATCGTCTCCATCCCGACCAGCTCCTGCCCTTCGCGCGTCGACGCGGCGATGTGCGGCGTGGCCACGACTTGCGGCAGGTTCTGCAGCCGGAAGTCGACCGTCGGCTCCTTCTGGAACACGTCCAGTGCGGCGCCGGCCACATGACCAGCTTCAATGGCGTCGGCCAGCGCACCTTCGTCGATCAGGTCGCCTCGTGCGGTGTTGACCAGCCGGATGCCCTTTTTCGCCCGGGCCAGACGCTCGGCATTGACGATGTGGCGGGTCTTCTCGTTGCTCGGCATGTGGAGCGACACGTAGTCGGCGCGCGCGAAGAGCTCGTCCAGCGACACCAGCTCGACGCCCAGATCGCTGGCCACCTGCGCCGAGATGAACGGGTCGTGCGCGATCAGGCGCATGCCGAACGACGCCGCGCGCCGCGCCACCTCCTGGCCGATCCGTCCCAGGCCGGCGAGGCCGAGCGTCTTGTCCCGCAGCTCTTCTCCGAGAAACTTCTTCTTCTCCCACTTGCCCTGCTTCATCGCCGCATCGGCGGCGGGCAGATGGCGCGCGAGCGCCAGCATCTGGCCGAGCGCGAGCTCGGCGACGCTGATGCTGTTCGCCCCCGGTGCGTTCATGACGACAATGCCGCGGGCGCTGGCGGCGGGGACGTCGACGTTGTCCACGCCGGTGCCGGCGCGGGCAATCACCCGCAGACGAGGCGCCGCAGCGATGATCGGCGCGGTTACCTTGGTTGCGCTGCGAACGACGATGGCGTCGGCGTCGGCGACGTCGCCGGCCAGTTGTTCCGGCGCGCGGCCCGTACGGGCGTCGACTTCCCATCCTTCCGCCCGCAGCACATCGAGAGCGGAGGCGGGAAGATCATCGGCGACAACAATTTTCATGGATTCCGAAAGTATAATCTGCGGCGCTGCAGCGGCATGTGTGTCGCAGCGGTAAACGGCGCACTACGATGGTGCAAACCGCTAAAAGGTTCGGATTCGGACGCGATTCACGGCAGCCGTCGGATCTTTTCAACAGGGTTTTCAACAGAAACTGTGAGTAACCTGCGGATCAACTGCGGGACTTCGCCCTAAGCGAGGCGGACCGGAAGGTCCGCCTCTACGTACGTCGCGCCGCACCTTCAGGTGCGGCGAAGAGATGAGGATCGGCATGAGACGAAAAGTGACAGTGGTAGGCGGCGCCGGCAACGTCGGCGCGACCGTGGCGCGGTCGATTGCGGAAAAAGCGCTGGCCGACGTCGTCGTGATCGACATTGCAGACCAGAAGGCGGCGGGCGTGGCACTCGACATCTACGAAACGTGCCCGATCCTCGGATCTGATTGCCGCGTCATCGGCGGCAACGACTGGAGCGCCGCCACAGGCTCCGACGTTGTCGTCATCACCTCGGGCAAGCCGCGGAAGCCGGGCATGAGCCGCGACGACCTGGTGAAAGACAACTTCGCGATCATGCAGAGCATCGCGCCGAAGGTGGTCGAGCACTGCCCGGACAGCATCATCATCCCGGTGGCGAATCCGCTCGACGCCATGGCGCAGGCCCTCTATCGTCTGACCAAGTTTCCACGCGAGCGCGTCATCGGCATGGCGGGGGTACTCGACTCGGCGCGGATGAGCACGTTCATCGCCATGGAGCTGAACGTCTCCGTCGAGAACGTCCATTCGTTCGTGCTGGGGGGCCATGGCGACACCATGGTGCCGCTGCCGCGCTACTCGACGGTGGCCGGAATCCCGATTACAGAATTGCTGTCGAAAGAAAAGATCGACGCGATCGCGACGCGCACCGCGAACGGCGGGGCGGAGATCACCAAGCTGGTGGGCACGAGCGCCTGGTACGCGCCAGGCGCAGCGGCGGCGCAGATGGTCGCAGCGATCCTGCTCGACAAGAAGCAGATCCTGCCGTGCTCGGTCTTCCTGCAGGGCGAATACGGCATCCGCGATCTGTTCGTTGGCGTGCCGGTCAAGCTCGGCGCGCGCGGCCTGGAGCAGGTCATCGAGATCAAGCTGACGCCGGAAGAAGACGCGGCGCTGAAGAAATCGGCAGGGGCTGTGAAGGAACTGGTGGACGTAATCGGAATGTAGACGAACTCGTAGGCCTCAGGGCTCAGGCTGAGGCTGAGGCCTACGAGTCCTTGGGATCCATTTCCATCGACAGGCGCTTCAACGCGCGGCTCACGGCCATCCGCGCCGCATCGGCGGTGCGCATCCCGAAGCGCTGCGCGATTTCCGCGAGGCTCCACTGCAGTTCCACCCGGGCGACCACCAGTTCGCGGTGGCGCGAGTTCATCGTGGACAACGCCTTTTGGTAGCGCTCGTAGGATTCCGCCTCGATGGCCGCCTCGAGCGGCGAGGTTGCGTCGGCCGCGTGGTCGGGCGGCAGTTCGACGGGCGCCGGATGGCGGGTGACCCGACGGACTTCGTCACGGATCCGGTTGATCACCGACTGGCGCAGGTAGGCCTGCATCGCGCCCACATGCCGCGGTTCGAACACATCGAGGCGCCGCAGCGCATGGAGCGCCGCTTCCTGCACCAGATCCCCCGTGTCGAGCGCGCCGCGCGCGGACGGGGGCAGCTTCCCGTGGGCCCACCGGGTCAAGGAGGGGAGGCAGCGCTGCAGAAGCGCCTCCACGGCCATCCGGTCGCCCTCGCGCGCCCGGACGACCAGTTCCATGGTCGTCTCGTCGCTCAACAGGGCGTCCGTGTAGGTCTGGTCTCGAGGCGATGGCGTCGGTTCCGGGCCGGTCATGACGTGTTGAGTCTGCATCATATTGGTAATAACGACCTCTTGAGTCAAACCGAACAGCAGGTTGCACGGCCTTTGGTATCCTGCCGGCGATGGTCGGCACCACGATTTCGCACTACCGGGTCACAGGAAAGCTCGGAACCGGCGGAATGGGGGTCGTCTATGAAGGGGAGGACCTGCGGCTCTCGCGGCCGGTGGCCCTGAAATTCCTGTCCCAGGACCTGGCCGGCGATCCCGACGCAACCCGGCGCCTCCAGCGGGAGGCCCAGACGCTGGCCGGCCTCAATCACCCCAATATCTGCACCGTCTACGAGGTCGACAATCACGAGGGGACCGCTTTCATCGCCATGGAACGGGTGGACGGTCTCAACCTCAAGCTCCACATGGCCCGGCGGACGCTGCCGACGGCCGAAGTCGTCGACATTGCCGTGCAGGTTGCGGCGGCGCTCGACGCCGCGCACGCGGCGGGCATCGTCCATCGCGATATCAAGCCCGGCAATATTCTGGTCGGCAGCAATGGCCAGGTGAAAGTGCTCGACTTCGGGCTGGCCCGGCGCTTCATGATGCCCGACACCGGCGAAGTGATCCTGGCAGGTTCGACGATTCCCGGGCGGCCGATGGGAACGGCGAATTACATGGCGCCCGAACGGATCCTGCAGCTGCCACTGGATCCGCGCAGCGATCTGTTTTCGCTGGGCGTGGTGATCTATGAGATGGCGACGGGGAGGCTGCCATTTGGCGGATCGTCCCCGTCCGAGACCATTAACAACGTACTCGATAAAGACCCGAATCCGCTCACGGAGTACGCACCCGATCGCCCACGCCAGCTGGAAGCCGTGGTCAACCGGTTGCTGGCCAAAGTACCCGAGCGGCGCTATCAGTCTGCCGGGGAGCTGCGGGTTGCCCTGACGTCGCTGCCCAGGCGTTGGACCTTGTCCCGGCTTTTCCGCCGGTAGCGCCGCCGCTGCCGTTAAACCTCGCCCCAGTCGATTCGCACCTGCGCGCGCGGATTTGGCGGCGGATCGTCGGCTGCCGCGCCTGCGTCCTCCGCCGGAAGTTCGACGATTGTTCGCCCCAGTCCAGTGCCCTGGTCGGTCACGATCGCGTTCAATGCCGCTTCCAGAGCCGCGCGCAGTACTCCCTGGTTCCGCGCGCGAAGCGTGACGCGCAGCGTCGGGTGGTTCGCTCGAGGGATCCGGTCTACGCCGTACAGATACGCGCCCCGTGAATCGAGGGTCGCGCCGGAACTCGCGCGCGCGTTTCCCGTCCACTGCGCTTTCTTCGCCTGAGGGCGTTGTTGAGCGTCCAGTTCATCGACATCGATCGACCAATGTACGCTGCCGTTGGGGATTACCTCTCCTCCAGCCATACGTTTCTCCTCGAAAGTCGTGCGTTGCGGGGTTTGCGGGACTGCCGGACTTACCAACGAACTCGCCGGCTCAAGCGAACATCGTGGTCACCGGACGATCACCTGAATATCCGGCCGTGCGGCGAAACGCGCCCGGTCCCGTTCGGAGAGCGCCGCGCGCAGCGCCTCGATAATAGTGCGCGCGGCCTGGGCCTCTGTGTTCGCGCCTTCGCGATCGCCTCGCCCGCGGAGCGCCGCGCTGCGCCAGTAGTGCACCTGTGCGCGCAGCTCACGGCCGATCGCGCGGGTGCCGTCGGGCGGAATCTCGTCGAGGAGGCGGAGCGCCTCGTCGAACCTCCTGGCCGCGACCGCGATGCGCGCCAGATACACGCGGCAGCGATGCTCGAGCGAAAACCGTCCCGTGCGGTGGGCCTGATCGAGGCTGATGCGAATTGCGGTCATGCCCGGTGCGGTTCTTCCCTGAAGGCCGTCAACCAGACCCAGGGCGGCCCGAGCCTCGACGCTCGCGGGATCAGGGAAGTTGCTTTTCCATAGCGCGGCCCCCGCCGCAAATGCCGTCCTGGCATCAGCCAGTCTGCCCGACTCGTAGGCAACCTCGCCCGTGGCAAGGTGCATCACGCCATCGAGCGTGGGATCGACGTCTTTCTCCAGGTCCGCAGCGGCCTGCTTCAGATGCATGGCGGCGGCGTCGAGATCGCCCCGCCGGGCCAATGTCCGGCCAAGCTGGATCCGTGCTTGCGTCAAGACCGCTCCGGACCCGTTCCTGACTAGGTCCGTCAGAAGCTTCGCCGCCGCCTCATAGCCGCCATCTTCGAAATGCGAACGCGCCAGGGCAATCGATACCGACCCGATCCGGTTGGTCAATTCGCGCTCTCGGGCAATGGCAAGTGAGCGATTCAGCTCACGAGTGGCGTCCGCGTACCGGCCGGCGTTGCGGTGGTATTCGCCGATCACCTGCAGGCTGAATACTTCGAAATTCTTGTCGCCACGCTTTTGGAAGACCGCCAGGGCGTTCTGAATGTCGCGGGAGGCGGTCTCGAGATCGCCGCCGAAGTCGACGATCAAGGACGCGGCGTTGGCCTGGGTCTGCGCAGCTCGCTGGTCGTCTCGCAGCGACTCGAACAAGGCGTGGGCCTGCTGAAATCGCTCAACGGCCTTCATGGGATCGCTGAGATTCAAGTACGTCGCGCCGAGATTTGCCAGAATCTGCGGCTCCAGGCCGGCATTCCCGGCCTGTCTCGCGGCCACCAGCGCCTGCTCCCAGAACGATGCCGCCTCGGTGAGTCGCCCCTGACGTGTCGCGGCGAGAGCGGCGTAGTTGAAGGCGCGGGACAGGTTGTACTCGTACCCCAGGTCTGTGAAGATGCGCAGTGCGGCATCGGCATGGCGAACCGCCTCGGCGCGTTCGGTGTCGCCGCCCAGACCGAGCACGTCCATCAGGCACCAGAGGGCCTGGGCTTCGCCAGCCCGATGGCCCAGCTCCTGGTAACCTTTGAGCGCCGCCTGTCCGTGCTCCGTCGCGTTGGGCGTATCGTTCAGGCGGAGCGGACCGTACAAACGGCATAGTTCCAGTCGGGGCCGGGCCAGGCGGGCGTCGGCGTTGAGCACCTCGTGATACAAGTCCACCGCTTCGGCCGGACGTGACTGCCGATCCATGAACGCCGCCAGCTCCGAACGCCACAGCACGTCATCCGGATCCTGCGCGACAAGCTGCCGGTAGAGCGTCTCCGCGGCAGCAGCGTCGCCTCGCGACTCGGCGGCTACCGCCTGGACAAAGAGACGGATCCGGGCCGGTGTCTGATCGGAGACCAGCCGTGCCGCCTCTGCCGCCGCCTCCGCCGCGTCCCCGTCCAGGCGCATGATCCGCGCGACACGGCTCCGCCAGACGAATGGCAATGGATTGCGCGGTTCGAGCTGCGCGGCGGTCGTAAAGGCGCGGAGCGCCGCCGTGTGCTCCTGCTGCTCGTAGGCATCGAGACCTTGTTCGAACGCGGCGGCGGCGTCGAGTGTTGGTATCGGAGTTGTCAGCGGCGCGTTCCCGGCGCCGAACAGGTTCCGCGCCAGGTCGGCGACATACCCCCTGCGCCAGCGGGTCCTCGTGAAATGTCCCTCAATCTGTGCCGTCAGCGGCTCCACCAGGCGGAGAGCGGAATCTTTCATCAGCGACGAGACAATCCCGTCTGTCTCGTAGGTCGCCAGATTGGTCGCCGTTGCCGGATTGCGGAGCTCCACCCGGGCTCGCCACGCATTGTTCTCATTCAGCAGCGTCGGCACGACGATGATCTGTGCGCCGCTCTGCTTCGCGACCGCCTGCAGCGTTTCACGGCTCGAGACGTCGTTACCTGCCCGTCGGAAAGGGCGCACGATCTGGAGCAGACGATCGTACGAAACCGGCCGGACGGTTGGCGATTCCGCGAGAGCTGCCGTCAGCTCCTCGGTCAGCGCCATGCGATACGCGTCGAGCTCGCTGTACCCGGTCTGGTTCACCACGGGAGCGACGGCGACAGGGATCCGCTCGACCGGCGAGAAGACCCATGCTGGCGCACCCACCACCACGGCGAGGAGCGCCACCGCAGCGACGGCCATCTTCCGCGAGGTCCACCGTCGGCGTGTCACGCCGGCGCCGGGTCGGATCATCTCGCCTGCCGGCAACGGCTCGGTTCGCAGATCGAGCGGAATGGAGCGCCCCTGGAGCAGCCGCAGTGCGCGTGCCAGGTCGCGTGCGGATTGCAGGCGCACCGCCGGGTCCTTGTGAAGCGCGCGGAACACGAGTTGTTCGAGCGCTTCAGGTACGTCGGGCACTCGAGTTCGAATCGGCGCCGGCGGGTCGTTCTTGATCGCGTGCGCGATTGCTTCCGGGTATCCGCCCCTGAACGGGACCTCGCCCGTGAGCATCTCGTACAACACCACGCCGACTGCCCAGACGTCGCTGCGCGCATCCGCCTCTTCGCCGCGCGCCTGCTCGGGCGACATGTAGGCGATCGTGCCGATCGTCGAGCCTTCGAGCGTCAACTTGAGCCGCGCGTCGGCAAACTTCGCCAGGCCAAAGTCGAGAATCCTGACCCCGTGCTCGGTGAGCATCAGGTTGCCCGGCTTGATGTCGCGGTGGACGACGCCCTGGCTGTGCGCCTTGGCGAGGCCCTCGGCGACTTGCGCCGCGACGTCCATCGCCTCGTCGACCGGCAGGCGTCCGCGCTCGAGCCGCGACTTCAGCGTCTCGCCGTCGTAGTGCGCCATGACGATGAACAGCTGGCCGTCGCCGGTGCTGGCGATGTCGTGGATGGTGCAGATGTTCGGGTGGTCGGTGGCGGAGGCGGCCTGCGCCTCGCGCATGAAGCGCTGCTTGGCGCTCTCGTCGTGGCTCCACTGCGGGGGGAGGAACTTCAGCGCAACGCGTCGTCCCAGCTTCGTATCGCGCGCGGCATAGACGACGCCCATGCCGCCGCCGCCAAGCCTGGCCACGACGTCGTAGTGCGCCACCGTCGTGCCGACAAGCGGATCCACAGAAAACGTCCTTGTGACTTGAGCCCTGAGACTTTGGCCTTGTGCCTTGAAGTCGAAACCGCCCGTATTCTACGTGTTTCCCGGCCCGTTCCAAGACCCACCCGTTCGATCGCCCCCGACCCCTCGTTATTGGGATCAGAAGGAGGCAAGACCGATGTTCAAGCATGTTGCGCTGCTCGCCGTCGTCGTCGCGATTGCAGGGGTCCTGGCTGCTTCGTCCTCTCAGGCTGCCAGCAACCTGATGCCGCTGACGATGACCAACAACCTGACGTTTTCGAAGCCCGTGTCGCTTCCCGGCGTCACGCTCGCCGCTGGAACCTACATGTTCGAAGCGGGCCCCGGCGGCACAAACCCGAACATCGTCCGAGTCCTGAGCCCGAACCGTCAGAGGCTGTTCTATCTCGGGTTCACGGTTCCGGTCGTCCGTCCGCGGGGTACCAAAACGGACATCCTGGCCTTCGGCGAAGCCGCGAACGGTGCGCCGGCACCCATCCTCGCGTGGTATCCCCTCGGGTCGAACTCAGGTCATGAGTTCATGTATCGCTAGCTCACCACCGGTGCGAAGGCATGACCCCTTCGCACCGCAGCACC
>Ga0075421_100001527_pt1 | contig 27216 bp, 20 predicted proteins | sample SoiMetdeltSBSDD5_FD_75292 | JGI IMG/M metagenome (GOLD analysis project Ga0075421, IMG submission 75292) | Bulk soil microbial communities from a Populus tree surrounding site in Tennessee, USA - Soil MetaG P. deltoides SBSDD5 | ecosystem: Environmental > Terrestrial > Soil > Tree plantation... | reverse complement strand
TGCGTCAGGCGCGTACGCAGGGTGAACTCGGGTCCCGCAAAGTAGAACGGAATGAGGAAGATCATCTGGTCGTCGTGGCGGTCGTAGCGGTACTCCAGGATGGCGCCGGGCTCGACCGCGGGGAAGTGGAACACCCATTCGGTCTCTTTGTAGGCGCCGGCCTCGAAGACGACCTTTTCGAAGATCTGATCGGCCTCCACGGGCAGGACCGTTCCGTCGGGCCGGACGGTACGGGCCCGAATGTTGCTGACTCGCGAGTATTTTCCCGCCTTCAACTGGACATCGCCGTATCGCCTGCCGCGTTCGGTCAGGATCTTGAACCGCTCGTGAAAGTCGATGACGTTGACGACGTCATCGGCCCTTCTGAGGATGCGGCCATTCCGCTCCTTGAGCAGGACGACGGCGTCCGCGTCCGGATCCTGGTCGACGCGCTTCAGGCTGCGCTCTTCCTGCGTGATGTCCGGCCAGACCTCGGGCTTTCCGCCGGCCGGCTGCCTGCGCGCGGACACCGCATCCGCCGCCGGGATGAGCGCCAGGACGCACGCGAGACAAAGGAGAAGGGCGGGCGCGGGGAGAGACTCAGGACGGGCCGTGCGTCTCACAGGGCAACCTCAGGTCTCAAGGGCTTTTCAGGTCCGAGATTTGTTGCTATTCTAGCCCCATTCATCACCCTGTCAATCCGCGCGGTGACGGACATGGAGGAGGGATTCACCCGATGAGCTGGGCTCGCCCCCCGCTGGCCGGCACCGTGCTCGCATGCGCCGTCCTGATGGCCGGGGGCGGCGATGGCCGCCTGCGCGCGGCGGACATCGAGACGGGAGAGGACGCCGTTCTCCTGGAGGAGACCCTCGACATCGAGATCGTGTCCGAGTCTCTTGCCCGCGTCCGGTACGTCAACCGGACAAAGGTTCTCACGGTGCGCGGCGTCGAGGAGCACCTGGGGGCATCGGCCTATTACAACCCCTCCATCACGTTGCGCGAGATGCGCGGCGCCGTGATCTCTCCCGCGGGGAAACGGACCGAAGTCAGGAAGCAGCAGATTGTCGACCATGCCGCATTCGCGTCGTTCGAGCTGTTTTCGGACTCGAAGAACCGGTCCATCGTATTCCCGGGCGTCATCCCGGGGTCGACGCTCGAGCATGAATACGAAGTGGAGATGCGCAACCTGTTTTTTCTGCAGGAATTCATGCTCTTCGACCTTCAGGAATGGATTCCGGTCCGGCAGAAGACTCTCACCGTCCGCGCCCCCGCGTCGTTCGCGCTGCGGTTCGCGACCCAGGGGACGCCCGAATACGTTCGCGAGGACCACGACGGGACCGTGGTGCACCGGTGGCGGGTCCGCGACGTCCCCGCCCTGAAGAGCGAATACGGGATGCCCCCCACCGAGGATGTGGTTCCCCACGTGCAGATTTTTCTCAAGTCATTCGTGTACGGCGAGCAGCGCGTCGACGCTTCGGCTTGGAACGGCATCGCGAAGTGGACGCGCGATCTCTCCCGCGAACGGGAGGTCCCGACCGCCGAGGTCGCCGCCAAGGCCCGTGAGCTCACGTCGGGGGTCACCGACCCGAAGACCAAGGCGCAGCGAGTCTACGAGTTCATCCAGAAGAGCATCAACTACGTGGCCATCGAGCTGGGGATCGGCGGCCTGCAACCCCACGACAATGGATCGGTCCTGAAGAACCGATATGGCGATTGCAAGGACAAGGCGAACCTGCTCATCGCCATGCTCCAGGCGGTGGACGTGCGGGCCTATCCGGTCCTCATCCTGACGCGCGACGACGGCCTGACCAACCGCGATTTCCCGTCCTCCCGCTTCAACCACGAGATCGCCGCCCTGCCGACCGAAGACGGCTACCTTTTCATGGATCCGACCAGCGAGGACACCCCCTTCGGCGATCTCCCCTGGAGGGACCAGGGGGCGAACGTGCTCGTGATCAAGGAGGACGGCTCGGGAGACATGGTCCAGACCCCGCTCCTGCCCCCCGATCGGAGCCGCATTCACTGGACGGTCACGGCCACGCTGCAGCCCGATGGCGATCTCGAGGGGAACTACGCCATCGAGGCCTGGGGCCAGGATCGGGCGGAGTTCGCGGCCTTCGTGGCCGGCACGAAGCCGGCGGACCGGGAGGACGCGCTGGCCGGCTTCATGGCACGCATCTGTCCGGGGGCTTTGCTCCGGGGCCAGGACGTCATCCCGCCCGCGAACGCGGACGATTCATTGAAGATCACGATCCGGTTCGAGGTCCCCCGGTTTCTGATGCGGGCGGGGAGCATGGATGTCTTCTCTCTGCATGTCGTGCGCTTCCCCTACCTGGCGCGCATGGCCACGTCGGCCAACCGACGGCACTCCCTGTTCCTGTCCCGACTCTCCACGGAGACGGCGGACGTGCGTCTCTACCTTCCGCCCGGCCGGCACCTGAAGAAGGTTCCCCCCGGACGCACGCTCCAGGGACCGGGGGTGAGCGGCATGACCAGCTACGAGGTCACGAACGACGGCCAGCGGGACGTCCTCGTGGTGAAGCGGTCCATCGTCTTCAACCGGCGTGAAATCCCGGCGTCCGAGTACAACGGCCTGCGCGACTCGCTGGCGGCGATGATCGAGGAGGAATCGCGGGCCGTCACCCTGCTTGCCGAAAGCTCGTAGGCCGCTCGATCCGGCCCTCCGAGCTCAACGGCCCAGCGCCTCCGTCCCCTTCCTCACGGTAGCGGTCCGCGCGCGCACGGCGGAGGCGAGCGCACGCGTCTGGGCGGCGGCGCGCGGCGCGTCCCCGTCCCCGATCGCTTCGCGCAGGCCCGGGAGGGTCTCCGCCTGGTAGCTCGGGAGCGGCGCGTAGACCAGGTGGCGGAACCAGGGGCGGTTCGGGATCCCGGACGCGGCGAGCAGGTCCCGCTCGGCGCGCATCAAGGCGGCATTCACTTTGGCGAGCGACTTCGGCGAGGGGCCGCTACCGCCCTGCGGCAAGCGGCCACCCGCGCCCTGCGTCCCCGCGGTGCCGGCGTCGAGGACCGCGGCCACCTTCGCGTCGAAGTCGGCGGCGGCCTTCTCCCATTCCGCGAGGGCGGCGCGCAGGTCGGCCAGGTCGGGCAGCCGCGCCGCGGCCGCACCCTTCTCCAGGTCGTCCAGGTACGTCTTCACGTCGGCCGGGTAGGGGGACTCCTCGAACGGCAGGAGGTCGGCGTTGGCGGTGCGGTAGGCCAGGAGGCCCCAGACGCGCACCATCGCCGTGTGGTAGAGGAACCCGGGATCGCCGATGCGGCTCATCCAGAAATAATTGTCCAGGACCGAGTGATACACCCCGTACGGGCCGTCGAACGCGGCGTCGAGCGACGGCATGCCGATGCGGTTGAAGAAGACGGTGTAGTCCGAGCCGCTGCCCAGGATGTCGTAGTTGATCCGGTGGGCCCGGTGCTCGACGGCGGGGGCGTTGTAGATCGGCGTGAACGCCTCCTCCTCGTCGCCGCGCAGGGTGACCGTGAACAGGTCCTCGCCGCTCTTCGGATCGGGGACGTCGCGGAGCGCCTCGGAGATCAGCCGCCGCAGGGTCGGCACGGCGGAGGCCTGGAAGGTCGTGCCGGCGGCCGCCGAATCGATGTTCAGGCAGGCGACGCCGTGGCGCGCCAGGTCCGCCTCGCGCTCCTCGCCCCACTCGGTCGAGCCGGTGAGGGTCCACTCCTCCGCGTCCCAGTTGCCGAACACCAGCGTCCGGCGCGGCGGATAGCCGCGGCGCTTGAGCTCGCCGGCGACGCGCGCCAGCTCGAGCATCGCGGCGGTGCCGCTCACCGGATCGACCGCGCCGTACACCCAGGCGTCATGATGGTTGCCGAGCAGCACGATCTTCTCCGGCTCGGCCGAGCCGCGCAGGACACCGATGACGTTCGTGATGGCGCGGGTCTCGAACGAGGCCTCGATCTTGAGGTGCAGGCGCGACGGCCCCGGCCCGACGTGATACGTCAGGGGCAGGCCCCCCTGCCATCCGCGCGGGACCGCGGGGCCCGCGAGGTTCCTGAAGACGACCAGCGCGTCGCGCCACGAGATCGGAATCGACGGGATGCGCGGCAGGTTCTCCGCCTCGCGCGGGTCGATGCGGCGCGCCCCCGGCAGGGACGCCCAGCCGGGGGTCAGCGGGTCGCCCGGGACGAGGTAGTCGTACGCCGTCGCGCCGCGCTGGAAATGGCTCTCGGGCCCCCAGGGCCCGTCCGGGTAGACGTCCCCCCGGTAGTAGCCGTCCTCCATCGGGTCGCTGTAGAAGATGATCCCCGCCGCCCCCCGCTTCTGCGCCTCGTGCGCCTTGCCGCCGCGGTAGCCGCGGTAGTAGCGCGCCAGGACCAGGCGGTCCTTCACCGACACCCCCAGCCTGTCGAGCGCGGCGAAGTCCTCCGGCCGCGCATGGTTCACGAACACGACCTCGCGGGTCAGGTCGCACGACGGCGAGTAGGCGTTCCAATTGAGCGACGCCCGGGGGTCGGCCGCGTCCTTGTCCTCCGGCACCCCTTCCTCGGGACGGGTCAGGAGCCTCGGCTCGGGGGCGATCTGCTCCAGGAGCGCCTTGTTCACGTACCCCATGTAGACGTCGTAGCTCTTCATCTCGACTTCGAGGCCGGCCTCCCTGAAGCGGTCCGCGATGTACCGCTGCACCTGGGCGTTCCCCGGCGTGCCGGCGACGTGCGGCTCCTCGGTGAGGACGCGCGCGTGCGCCTCGACTCTCGACGCGTCGGGCAGGCTCAGGAGGAGCGCCTCGATCTCCCGCTGGCGCGGCAGCGAGGGGCGCAGGAACCCGAAGATGCCCGTGTCCCCGGAAGCGGCCGGGCCCGAAGGCGCCGGCGAGGCAGCCGGGCCCGGAGAGGCCGGGGAACGGGGGGCCGCAAGCAGGAGGGCGGCGAGCGCCGGTGCGGCCGCGACCGTCAGCAGCACCCGCGCGTTCATGCGGTCCTCTTGCGCCGCCAGTAGGCATAGGCGGGCAGGCCGCAGCCCAGGATGGCGAGGCCCCAGCCCGACTCGACCGGCTGGTTGATGAGGGTGTTCCCGAGGACGACGACGCAGACGCCGACGTACAGGATCGGCGTGACCGGGTAGCCCCAGGTGCGATAGGGGCGCGGCCATTCCGGGTGGCGGCGGCGCAGGACGATGACCGACGCGCCGGCCAGGGCGTAGAACAGGACCGCGGCGAAGATCACGAAGGTGTAGAGCTGGTCGTAGGTGCCCGACAGGCAGAGGGCGCTCGACCAGACGCACTGCCAGAGGATGGCCTGCGCCGGCGTCCGGTGGCGCGGGTTCACCGCGGCGATCCGCCGGAAGAACAGGCCGTCCTTCGCCATGGCGTAGAAGACGCGCGGGCCGGAGATCACCGTCGCCGAGATGCAGCCGAACACCGAGACCAGCACGCACAACGACATCAGGGTCGAGCCCAGGGGGCCGAACAGCCGGCCGGCCGCCGCCTCGCCGATCGTGTCGGTCGCCACCATGTCGCCGATCGGCATGGCGTACAGGTAGACGAGGTTCATCCCGACGTAGATCAGCGTGATGGCGCTCATCCCCAGGATGAGCGAGCGCGGCAGGTTCCGCTGCGGGTCCTTGATCTCACCGGCCGTGAAGGTGATGTTGTTCCATCCCTCGTAGGCCCACAGCATCGCGATCATCGACAGGATGAAGGGGCCGATCCCGAACACGCCCGCGCCGCCGGTCATGGCCGGAGCGGTCGCGGCTGCCTCCGAGCCGGCCGCACCGAAGAGCGGCACGAGATGGGACCACGAGCCCCTGCCGATCGCGATCCCGAGGACGATGAACCCGGCGAAGGAGGCGATCTTCACCAGGGTGACGATCCCCTGGAACAGGCTCCCCTCCTTGACCCCGAAGTAGTTGACGATCGACAGGAAGACGATGACCGCGACCGCGTTGAGCTGCCCGGCCGAAATCGACAGCGTGTGGCCGCAGAGCGGGAGGGCGGCCACGATCCGATCGGTGCCGAGGGCGGGGACGAAGACGCCGAAGTAGCGCGCGTACCCCACGGCGAGCGCCGCGAGGCTGCCCGTGTGGATGACGGTGAACAGGGTCCAGCCGTAGAGGAAGCCGGTCAGGTCGCCGTACGCCTCGCGCAGGAAGACGTACTGCCCGCCGGCGCGCGGCATGGCGGCCCCCAGCTCGGCGTAGACGAGCGCCCCGGCGAACGACACGAGCCCGCCCGCGATCCAGCCGAGGATGAGGAGACCCGGCGTCGGCAGGAGGCGCGCCACGCCGCCCGCCCCGCCGGTCACCAGGAACACCGCCGACCCGATCACCAGGCCGATGACCAGGAGGGTCGAGTCCCACAGGCCCAGCGCGCGGACGAGCCCGTCATCCGTCTCGCGCGTGCCCGTCATCTCGCGGCTGCTCCCCGTCCCATCCGATCGGTCCCGAGGCGGGCCGGATCGCCACGTCCGGCTCGACGATGAGGGACATGGGCACGCGCCTCGGGGCGCATGGTATCAGAGGCAGGGACTGGTGTTGGGGCGGATGCGTCCGGTGCTGTCGGTGCCGAGAATCCCCTCGACGCCGGCGTGCACGCCGGTGACCAGGTAGAAGTACACCTGCCCGGCGGGCGGGTTCGCGGTGTCGCTGAACGCGGGAGAGGGCCGCCCCGTCATGAAGCAGGCTCCGTAGGCGCTCGGCCCAATGCCGGGGATTGTGCCGCGATACACGTTGTACGTGTCCATGAACGGGCTGTCGGTGCCGGTGAAGCCGGTCGCGGTGTCGGTGAAATCGGTGACGAGCGACGCGGCGACGTATCCGGCCTCCAGGGCGCGCAGCTTGCCGCTGCCGTAAAAGGTGTTGGGCAGCGGGCCCGGAGCAATGGTGAACGCATCGGATCGCGCCGAGGCGGTCATCGCCGCCCTCACCTCGGGCCCCTCGAGGTTCGGATTGATCGCCAGGAGGAGCGCGGCGGTACCCGCGACGTGCGGCGTCGCCATGCTCGTGCCTCGGATGTCTCCGTGCTCGCCGTCCCGCTCGGTGAAGGCGTTGCCGCGCGACGCCCCGATCGCTCCGGTCAGGGTCGACCCGATGTACTCGCCGGGGGCCGCGATGTCCGGCTTGATCCGCCCGTCGCGCGTCGGGCCGAGGCCCGAGAAGCCGGACAGGCTCCCGACCCCGCCGAAGGTGGTCAACTGGGCGATCGTCTGCTGGTTCGTCGTGTTGATCCAGCGGTCCTTGCTGACGTACGAGCCGGCGGTGATGGCGTACCGCGACGTGCCCGGGACGGAGAGGCTCTTGGTGGTGCTGGACACGGCCAGGCTGACGAACGCCACCGCCCCGGCGTCGGCCTCGTTCCACATGTCGAAGATCGGCGAGGCGGAGCCGATCGCGTCGGTCGTGACGCGGATCGTCCAGCCGCCGGTCTTCGGCGGGAAGGGTGTGGCGCACGTGCTGCTGTCCCAGAGCTGGATGAAGACCTCGTTGTCGCCGTTGAGCGGGTCCGGCCCGTTCGAGGCGTCGACCTGCACCGCGCCGTCGGCGGTGCAGACGATCCCGGAGTCGACGCCGCGCGCCGCGCTCACGGTGATCCCGGTCGGAGAGACGAGGCTCACGGTGGCCCGATCCGCCCCCTTGTACCAGAGGTCCATCCAGATGAAGTCGTTGTCGGCGCCGCCGTTCGGGGCGTACGACAGGGTGAAGGTGTTGATGGCCGACGTGCCGACCGCCGCCAGCGCCTGCTCCCAGTGGTGGGCGTGCGGGCTCCGGTCCCGGCCGCCCGAGTTCCCGGCGGCGATCGCCATCTGGGCGCCGCGCCGCCCCGGACCGACCAGCGCGTCGATCGAGCGCTCGTCCGGGTCGGTCCCGTCGTGCGCCCCGATGTCGGTGCCGAGGCTCATGTTGCCGGCCCACGGCTTGCCGGCGGCGGCCGCCGTCTGGCTGATGAACTGCACGGCCGCCGTCAGGTCGCAGGCGCCGCAGAAGATCCCGTTGTCGTCGAACACCCGGACGATCAGGATGTCCGCCTCGGGGGCCACGCCCGCGAACGTCCCGGGCGGCACGCCCTTTCCCGTCCGCAGGCCGTTGCCGGCGGCGGTTCCGGCGACGTGCGTTCCGTGGCCGTGCCCGTCCCCGGTCAGGAGCAGGGTGCTGGTGTTGATGGCCGTCTGGATGACGCTCTGCGGATACCAGGCGCCGAACGAGAACCCCGAGGGGGGCGGGTGGGCCGCGTCGGTCAGGGTCTGGTCCCAGATGCCGAGGATGCGCGTCGTCCCGTCCGACTTCCTGAAGTCCGCATCGGCCCAGGAGATGCCGGTGTCGACGATGGCGACGATCGCTCCCGCGCCCTTCGTGAAGGCCGCGTTCGCCTCGTCCGACCCGAGGTGGGCCGCGGTCGTGCTCACGTCGTTGAGAAGGTTGTAGCCGTGCGCCGCCTTGAGCCAGGCGATCTCGGGCCGCCGGGCCAGCGCCTCGAGAGCGGCGGACGGGACCCGGAGCGAGGCCACCGTGTCGACGCGCCCCTTCACCAGGATGCCGAGGCCCGGCAGGTCGCGCTCGAGAGTCTTCCAGGCGCGGGCCCCGGAGGGCCCCTCGGCCGCGAGGCCGGCCTTCACGTGGACCAGCGGCTCGGCGGTCTTCTGGACCTGCACGAACGGGGGGAGGGACCGGGCGACCCTCTCCGATCGGCCGGAAACCGCCTCCCGGAACCGCCCTTCGGTCTTCACCGTCCCCAGGGCCAGCCGCCGCAGGAACGGGTCGAGCTTGCGCTCCCAGGCCGATTCCGCGGCCGCGTCCCCCGGCCCCCTGGCGGGGCCGGCAGCCGGAGCGGTCAGGGCCAGAAGGATGAGGACCGGGGCGGCGTAGACCGCCCGGGTGGACGACGCGACTCTCATGCGGCGCTAAGTGTACGGCGGGATCCGGGTCGGAGCAACGCTAGAAGTCGAAGCGGCCGCCCACGGTGATGAGCTGCACCGGGTTCGAGATGTCGCCGGTCATATAGTGGTAGGAGAGCTCGCCGTGGATGGCGAACCACCGCAAAAGCTGGACGTTCAGGCCGATCCCCCAGTTGATTCCGATGGCCACGTCGTTCTGGGTGTCCCGGTCGTCGGTGAACCGGACGTCGTAGAAGCCGATCCCGCCGGCCACGTACGGGTTCACCATGCGGAATCGGGGGGTGAACAGGACGTCGCCCGTGAGAAAGAACGCGTTGGCGTCCCGGGTGCCGATGCTGGGGCTGATGGTCTCCCGCCCGCTCAGGGAGAAGAACCCGGTCGAGGCGCGGTAGGCGGCGTAGCCGCTCTTCTGGTACTGCAGCGAGAAGGTGAGCGACTGGTCGCTGCTGTAGGAATTGTCGCTCTTGGTGCCGGATTCGCCGATCCCCGCGAAGAACGAGTAGTCCCCTGGCTGGCTTGCAGCAAGGGTTTCACGGGAATACGAACATATCGCCAGGAGAATCGCGAACGGGGCGACAGCCGAGGCCCGCCTCATGCGCGGGATGCTATCACAGGTTGAATCGGCGAATCGCTATTTTCCACATTATCTAGTGTCTATGATGAAACGGGTTCCTACATATTGAGCCCGAACCGTCCACAGATCGAAACGTCGTCTATCTACTTGGAGATGTTTAAGTTTGTTCTTGACAACACTCCGGTGACTATCTATATTCGCCCGGTGGAGTAAAGTGGCCTTAAGTGGCCATTCGACCCTAGAAAATTGCTGAACGGGCCAGACACCTCAGGGGGGGCTGAGTCACCGTCCATCCCCGCCGGTGCGTGAGGCCGGAAAGACCGACGAGGGGATCGGATGCTGAGGGGAAACACCCCGGCGAAGGTGGACGACAAGGGGCGCCTCAAGATCCCGACCCAGTTCAGAAAACATCTGGAAGAGACGTACGGCCGCGAGTGCTTCGTGACCTCCCTGACCGGCAGCTTCGTGCGCGTCTACCCCATGCCGGTCTGGCTCGAGATCGAAAAGAAGATCGCCGCGCATTCGGCCATGAGCCCGCCGGTGGCCCGCTTCCGGGACTTCGTGAACTATTACGGGCAGGCCGCCGCCATGGACGACCAGGGGCGCATTCTCATTCATCCGCTCCTGCGCACGAAAAGCGGCATCGACGGCGAGGTCGCCGTCCTCGGGAACCTGTCCTACCTGGATATCTGGAACCGGGAGAAGTTCCAGGCGAAGCTCGACGCGGAGCCCCTGTCGGACGACGACTACAAAGCCCTCTCCAACCTCGGCCTCTGAGGAGAGCGTGCAACGCGGAACGTCAACGACGGCACGACGCACCTGCCGGTCCTCCTGCGGGAGACGCTGGAGGCGCTGCGCTGCCGGCCGGGCGGCTTCTGGGTCGACGGCACGGTCGGGGCCGGCGGCCACGCCGAGGCGATCCTCCTGGCGACCGCCCCTCACGGGCGCCTTCTCGGCTGCGATCGCGACCAGGCCGCCCTCGGGGTCGCCGCGGGCCGGCTGGCCCCCTTCGAGGACCGCGTCCTTCTCCGGCACGCCGACTACCGCGGGCTCCCCGGCCTTTTGGATGATCTCGGCCTCGAGGCCGTCTCGGGGATTCTCCTCGACCTCGGAGTCTCGTCCCTGCAGCTCGACGACCCGGAGCGCGGGTTCTCCTTCCGGGAGGACGGGCCTCTCGATATGAGGATGGATCGGACGCAAGCGGCCACCGCGGCCGCTCTGGTGAACTCTCTCCCGCCGGATCGGCTGGCCTCGATCTTCAGGAGCTTCGGCGAGGAGCCGAGCGCGCGGCGCATCGCCTCGGCCATCGCGCGGGCCCGCGCCGCCGCCCCGATCGCCACGACCCGGGCGCTGGCGGACCTGGTCTCGGCGGCCATCCCGGAGCGCCGCGGCGCGCGGATCCACCCGGCGACCCGCGTCTTCCAGGCGCTGCGCATCGCCGTGAACGCCGAGCTGGACGGGCTCGATCGCCTGCTCGAGGAGGCCGCGCGGCGCCTCCTGCCGGGCGGCCGCATCGCCGTCATCGCCTTCCATTCTCTCGAGGACCGGATCGTGAAGACCACTCTGCGGGGCATGACGCGCCGCTGCATCTGCCCGCGCGACCTGCCGGTGTGCGGCTGCGGCCGCCCGGGGATCCTGCGCGCCGTGACGCGGAAGGCCGTGCGGCCCCAGGCGTCCGAGATCGACGCCAACCCGCGCAGCCGCAGCGCCCGGCTGCGCGCCTGCGAACGGCTGGAGAGCGCCGCATGAGCCATCGCGCCGAGGCGCCGCGCCTCCTGATCAACGCCCGCATGGTCAAGGAGAAGGACCGCGCCCGCGCGCGCGAGCTGCGCCGCCTGCTGATCTACGGCGCCGCGATCCTGGTGCCGCTCCTGGCCTACGTCTGGCAGCGCGTCGACTTTCTCAAGATCTCGTACCAGGTCGAGGCGCTCAAGAAGGAGCGCCAGGGGCTTCAAGAGGAGAACAAGCACCTGGCCGTCGAGCGCTCCTTCCTGATGTCGCCGGATCGCATCGAGCGCATGGCGCGCAAGGAGCTGGGCCTCGTCGATCCGTCGCCGGCCGATGTGCGCCGCGTGTCGGTGATCGACGGGCACATCAACCAGGTGCAGGCCCGGTCCGGCTCCCGGCGCGGAGGAAGCCGGGGGGACGCCGCTGCGGCGGCCGAGGACGGCCCGGGCGCGGGCGACACCGCCCTCGTCGAGGCGGGCCTGGGAATCATTCCGTCGGTGGGGACGGTCAGGAAGGCGAAGCCCGGGGACACGACCAGGCCCTGAAGGTCGGGCGGGGGGACGACGGTGAGGCGAGGACTTCAAGGAATCATCGGCGACGGCTGGCGCCGGCAGGGACGGGCCCGCGCGGGGCGTCCGCGCTCCTTCGCGGGGCGGCAGGGGCGCGCCCTGCGTGACGAGAGCGCCTCGAAGGGGCAGCGGGCCCGGCTGATCCTGCTGGTGGTCGGCGTGGGCTTTGGTCTGCTCGCCATCTTCGGGCGCTGCGCGCATCTTCAAGTGATCCGCGCCCCCGAGCTCCTGGATCAGGCGCGCTCGCAGCAGGAGCGGACCATCACCCTCGATCCGCTGCGCGGCCCGATCCTGGACCGGAACGGGAAGGAGCTGGCGGTGAGTGTGGACGTCGACTCGGTGTTTGCCGAGCCGGGCGCCGTGGTCGACCCCGCCTCGTCGGCCCGCCGCCTGGCCCCCGTCGTCGACCTGCCGGCGTCCGAGCTGCGCGAGCGTCTCGCCAGCGACCGCCACTTCGTGTGGGTCAAGAGAAAGATCACGCCCGAGCTGCGCCGGCGCATCGAGGCCCTGAAGATCGCCGGGGTCGGCTTCGTGCGTGAGAGCCGGCGCTACTACCCGAAGCGCGCCCTGGCGGCGCACGTGATCGGCGCGTGCGGCATGGACAACCAGGGGCTCGCCGGGCTGGAGTTCATGTACGACGGCGCCATCCGCGGCACGCCGGGGCAGATGGTCGCGCTGCGCGACGGCCGCGGCGGGCGCGTCCTCGATCGCGAGAAGAAGGAGCCGGCCCCCGGTTTCGGCCTGCGCCTCACCGTGGACGAGGTGATCCAGTACGACGTCGAGCGCGCCCTCGACGAGTCGATGCGGGAGACCCGGGCCGAGGGGGCCACGGTCGTGGTGATGCGGCCGCAGACCGGGGAGGTCCTCGCCCTGGCCAGCCGGCCGGTCTTCGACCCCAACGCTTACTCCGATGCGCGCGAGACGTCCCGCCGCAACCGCGCCACGAGCGACTATTACGAGCCCGGCTCGACCTTCAAGGTGGTGACCGCCGCCGCGGCGCTCGACGCCGGGCGCGTGCACCCCAAGGAGGTCATCTGGTGCGAGAACGGCTCGATCGTGGTGGCGAAGCACCGCTTCAAGGAGGACCGGCTGCCGTTCGGCAACCTGACCTTCTCCGAGGTGCTGGCCAAGTCCAGCAACGTCGGCGCGATCAAGGTGGCCCAGCGCCTGCGCGCCCCGGAGTTCATCGAGTACATCCGGGGCTTCGGGTTCGGCCGCAAGACCGGCATCGACCTGCCGGGCGAGAGCCCCGGCATCCTGCGCGACGTGTCCGACTGGTCCGGGCTGTCGCAGGCGTCCATCGCCATGGGGCAGGAGATCGGCGTGACCACGCTGCAGCTCACGGCGATGATGGGGGCGATCGCCAACGACGGCGTCTGGAGGCGGCCGCGCATCGTGCAGGAGCTGCTGCCGGCGCCGGGCGGCCGCTCCCCGGGCCTCCCCGCCGACAGCCTCCCCTCGCGGGCCGCCGCGGGAGACACCGGCCTGCCGGATGCGGTCCCCGCCCCCGGCGCGCCGTCGGTCCCCGACGAGCGCCGCGTGATCGAGGCGCGCACCGCCCGCACCCTGCGCGCCATCCTGCAGGCGGTCACGACCGACGGCACCGGCAAGGCCGCGTCGGTCCCGGGCTACAGCGTCTCCGGCAAGACGGGCACGGCGCAGAAGATCGATGCGTCCGGCCGTTACGCGCGCGACAAGCACGTCTCGTGGTTCGCCGGGTTCGTGCCGTCCGGGACCCCGGCCCTGGCGATCGTGGTGATGGTGGACGAGCCGAAGGGGCCGAAGTTCCACGGCGGCGACGTGGCCGCGCCGGTCTTCTCGCGCATCGCCGCCTCGGCGCTCATGTACCTCAAGGTGCCGCCGGATCACGAGGAGCCGCTGGTCTTCGACCGGTCGCTGCTCGCGCAGGCGGAGCCCGACGACGACGGCGGCCGGCCGGAGCGCGCCCGGAGGGACGCGGGCCTCTCGCGGGACGCCGTGAGCCGCGCCCGCCGCGACCCGGCGGCCACAGGCGCCGTCCAGGCGCTCCGGCGGAGCGGCGGCGCGCTGCGCGCCTCGCTCGGAGGCCCGCTCCCGGTAACCCTGAGGACTTCGACCCCCCCGACGGACGTGACGATGCCCGACGTCGTCGGGCTCAGCCTGCGCCAGGCCACCGAGGCCCTGGCATCGGCCGGGCTGTCGTGCCGGCACGACCGGAACGGGTCGAGTGTGGTCCGGCAGGATCCCGAGGCGGGCTCGCCGGTGACCCCACAGACACCATGCACCGTGAGCTTCTAGCGATCGCTCCACCGGGAGGCAGGGACACAGCGTGCAGCTCTGGCAGCTTCTGGAAGGCCTGACGGACGCGAGGCTCGACGGCAGCCCGTCCACCTCGATCCGCGGCCTGGCGTACGACTCGCGGTCGGTCGAGCCGGGATACCTGTTCGCCGCCCTGCGCGGCCAGAAGAGCGACGGGAACGATTTCGTCGAGGCCGCGATCGCGAAGGGGGCGGTGGCCGTCCTGTCCCATCGCGGGCGGGGCCGTCGCCAGGGAGAGGTGGCCTGGGTACAGGTCGACAACGAGCGCTGCGGGCTGGCGGGGATGGCGCGCAACTACTACGGCCGCCCCGACGAGCAGATGACGATGATCGGCGTCACCGGCACCAACGGCAAGACCACGGTCGCGTTCCTGCTCGAGTCGATCCTGGCCGCCGCCGGGCGCAAGCCTTGCGTCCTGGGGACCGTCCTGTACCGCTACAACCGCGACGAGACGAAGGCCGGGCGCACCACGCCCGAGTCCCTCGATCTCTACCGGCTGCTCGATCGCTACGCCACGGCCGGGGCCCGCTCCTGCGCCATGGAGGTGTCGTCCCACTCCCTGGTCCTCGATCGCATCGCGGGGTTGCGCTTCGCCGCCGCCATCTTCACCAACCTGACGCAGGACCACCTGGACTTCCACGGCACCATGGAGCGCTACTTCGAGGCCAAGGCGACGCTGTTCCGCGGGCTCGACGACCAGGCGGTGGCGGTCCTCAACGCCGACGACGGCCACGCCGCCCGCCTGCGCGGGCTGACGCGGGCGCGCGTGGTGACCTTCGGCGAGTCGCAGGGGTCGGACGTCCGCCTCGAGGAGGTCCGCGCCTCCATCTCAGGGACCGAGATCGCCCTGGCGCTCGCGCCGGCCCTCTCCGGAAACGCCCGGCTGCGGGTGCGCTCGCCGCTTCTCGGCAGGCCGAACGCCTTCAACATGGCGGCCGCCGCCGCGACCGCCCTGGCCCTGGGGGTCTCGCCCGACGAGGTGGAGCGGGGACTCGTGTCCATCCGCGGGGTGCCGGGCCGCTTCGAGCGCATCGACGAAGGGCAGCCGTTCACCGTGCTGGTGGACTATGCCCACACCGACGACGCCCTGCGCAATCTCCTGATGGCGGTGCGCGACCTGAGCCCCCGGCAGGTGATCGCCGTCTTCGGCTGCGGCGGCGACCGCGACCGCGGCAAGCGCCCCCTCATGGGATACGCCGCGGCGGCCGGGAGCGACTTCGTGGTGGTCACCTCCGACAACCCCCGCAGCGAGGACCCGATGGCGATCATCCAGGACATCCTGCCCGGCACGCGGCGCGCGTTCGAAGCCGACCCGCGCGGCCGGAGCGTCGAGGAGCGCTGCCTGGTGATCCCGGATCGCAAGGAGGCGATCCGCCGCGCCCTGTCGCTGGCCGGCGACGGCGACTGCGTGGTGATCGCGGGCAAGGGACATGAGACGTACCAGATCCTGGGGGATCGGACCATCCCGTTCGACGACCGCGAGGTGGCGCGCGAGTCCCTGCGCGCGTCGGCCGGCGGGTCGGCGCGCGGCCAAGCGGCCTGCTGAGGGCGGCGTGCGCGGGAGGGCCGAAGGGACATGCCCAGGCTGAGCCTTCGGGCCATCGCCCGGGCGCTGGGCGGCGAGGTGGCGCTGGGGGCCCGGCCCCCCGCGGGGGGCGCGGAGCACGAAGTCGAGGGGTACAGCATCGACTCGCGCACCGTGAAGCCGGGGGAGCTGTTCTTCGCGATCGTCGGCCCGCGGGTCGACGGTCACGAGTACGTGGGCCGGGCGGTGGCCGCCGGTGCGGTGGCCGCCGTGGTGCAGCGGGGCGGGCCGGCGACGTTTCCGGACGCCCCGGCGATCGTCAGGGTGAAGGACACGACGCGCGCGCTCCAGGATCTCGGGGCGCACGCGAGGCGGGCGCGGCCGCTGCGCGTCGCGGGCATCACCGGCAGCGCCGGCAAGACGACGGCCAAGGAGATGACGGCGGCCGTCCTGGCGCAGCGCTTCACGCTCTTGAAGTCGGAAGGGAACCTGAACAACACGTACGGGCTGCCGCTGATGCTTCTGCGGCTGCGCGACGAGCAGGAGGCGGCGGTTCTCGAAATGGGCATGAGCTACAAGGGTGAGATCGCCAGGCTGGTCGAGATCGCCGACCCGGACGTCGGGGCGATCCTGAACGTGCTGAAGGTCCACATCGAGCACTTCGGGACGATCGACAGGATCGCCGAGGCCAAGGGGGAGCTGTTCGCCGGCATGCGGCCCGACGCCGTCGCCGTGTACAACGCGGACGACCGCCTGGTGTCCCGGCTCGGCCGCGCCTTCCCCGGACCGTCCATCTCTTACGGGCTGACGACGAAGAAGGCGGCGATCGGCGCCGAGGGGATCGAGGTCGACGGGCTGCGCGGCTCGCGCTTCGTCCTGCGCCATGACGGCGGCCGCGTGCCGGTGAGCCTGTCCCTGCCGGGGCGGCACAACGTCTACAACGCCCTCGCCGCCGCGGCGATCGGGCGCGCCTTCGGCCTGGACGGCGAGGAGATCCGCCGCGGCCTGGAGGCCGTCCGGCCGGCCAGCATGCGCGGCGTCCTGCACCGCCTGCCGAACGACGTCGAGGTCCTGGACGATTCCTACAACAGCAACCCGGCGGCCATGGAGAAGGCCCTCGAAGCGCTGGTCGCCGCGACGCCCAGGGGACGGCGCGTCCTGGTCTCGGGGGACATGCTGGAGCTGGGGGACTACGCGGGGCCGGCGCACGCGCGGCTGGGCCGGCGGGTGGCCAGGGCGCGCATCGACCTGTTCGTCGCCGTCGGGCCGCTGCACAAGAAGGCGGCCGGCGCCGCCGCCTCGTCGGGGGCGGCCGAGGTGCGGCACTTCGACGACTCGGAGGCGGCCGCGGCCTTCGTCGCCGCCGCCGCGCGCCCCGGGGACCTCGTCCTGGTCAAGGGGTCGCGCGGCATGAAGATGGAGCGCGTGGTGCAGGCGCTCCTAGCCGCCGGCGGCGGGCCCGCGGGCGGCGCGGGGGGCGGGCACTGATGCTCTACCACCTGCTGTTCGCGCTCTACCCGTCGATCAAGATCATGAACGTCGTCCGGTACATCACGTTCCGGGCGGCGCTGGCGACTTTGACCGCGCTTCTCATCAGCCTGCTGCTCGGACCCAGGCTGATCCGTCGGTTAAGAGAGTTTCAAATAGGGCAACAAATCAGACCCGAGGGGCCTCTTTCCCACCAAACCAAAAAAGGCACCCCCACCATGGGGGGGCTCCTCATCATCACCGCCGTGGTCCTTCCGTCGCTCCTCTGGGCGGATCTCACCAACCCTTTCGTGTGGATGGTTCTCGTATCCATGCTCCTCTACGGGGTCATCGGATTTGCGGATGACTACCTCAAAATCACACGGAAGAGGTCCCTCGGGCTGACCGTAAGGCAGAAGATGGTTGCGCAGTGGGCTGTGGCTCTCCTGCTCGGGCTGTGGGTCCTGTGGCTCGCGGATCAGGGGCGCTACACGACGCAGTTCAGCATGCCGTTCTTCAAGAACTGGACGCCGGATCTCGGATGGTGGTACGTCCCCTGGGCGATGATCGTGATCGTCGGCGCGGCCAACGCCGTCAACCTGACCGACGGCCTGGACGGCCTGGCGATCGGCTCGTCGCTCATCGCCTCCGCCACGTACGCCATCCTCGCCTACATCGCCGGCCACGCGAAGGTGGCCGGCTACCTGGACGTCCCGAACGTCAAGGGCTCGGGGGAGCTGGCGATCATCTTCGGCGCCCTGGTCGGCGCCTCGCTGGGCTTCCTCTGGTTCAACTGCAACCCGGCCCAGATCTTCATGGGGGACGTCGGCTCGATGGCGATCGGCGCGTCGCTCGGCACGGTGGCGGTCGCGATCAAGCAGGAGATCCTCCTGGTGTTCGTGGGCGGGCTGTTCGTCATCGAGGCGCTGTCGGTCATCCTGCAGGTGGGGTCGTTCAAGATGCGCGGCAAGCGGATCTTCCGGATGGCGCCGATCCACCATCACTTCGAGCTGAGCGGCTGGCCCGAGCAGAAGGTCGTCATCCGTTTCTGGATCGTCGCCATCATCTTTTCGCTTTTGAGCCTGTCCACCCTTAAGCTGCGGTAGGAGCCATGCACGCGATCCAGGAACGCCCCGCACCGCCCAAGCTCGCCGGCAGCACGATCGTGGTCGTCGGCGCCCAGGCCAGCGGCCTGGCCATGGCCCGCTTCCTCCTGTCCCGGCAGGCCCGGGTCGTCCTCACGGACGTCCGCGGGTGGGAGGAGCTCGGGCCGGCGGTCTCCGAGCTGGCCCACGAGGGGGCGAGGCTCGAGCTCGGGATGCATTCCAGCGACACCTTCGCGGCGGCCGACCTCGTGGCCGTCAGCCCGGGCGTGCCGCTGTCCATCGCCCCGATCGCCGAGGCGCGCCGCCGGGGCGTGCGCGTGGTCGGGGAGATCGAGCTCGCCTCGTGGTTCCTGCAGGGGATCCTGATCGGCATCACCGGCACGAACGGCAAGAGCACCACGACCGCCCTGGCCGCCCACATCCTGTCCGGCGCCGGGCTGAAGGCCACCGCGTGCGGCAACATCGGCCTGCCGCTGACCGAGATGATCCCGCGCGACGCGCCGGACCAGTACTACGTCGTCGAGCTGTCGTCGTTCCAGCTCGAGGCGATCGACTCGTTCCGTCCCTGGATCGCGGCCCTCCTGAACCTGGCCCCGGATCACCAGGATCGCTACGACAGCCCCCAGTCGTATTACCAGGCCAAGATGCGCCTCTTCAGGAACCAGGGGGCGGCCGACAAGGCGATCCTGAACCGCGACGATCCCGAAGTGTGGGGGCTGGCCAAGACGCTCAAGGCGCGCGTGCATCCGTTCAGCCGCCTGCGGGAGGTCGAGGACGGGGCCTTCCTCAAGGACGATCGCATCGTGGTGCGCAGCGGCGGGCGCGACATCCGGGCGATCCCGCTCGCGAAGGTGCCGCTGTTCGGAGCGCACAACATCGAGAACGTCATGACCGCCCTCCTGATCGCCGACCTGTGCGGCGTCCCCCTGCCCCGCGCCGAGCGCGCGCTGGGCTCCTTCCGGGGGCTGCCGCACCGCCTGGAGAAGGTCCGCGATCTCGACGGCGTGGGCTACTACAACGATTCCAAGGCGACCAACGTCGCCGCCACGATCAAGTCGCTGGAGAGCTTTCCCGGGAAGGTCGTGCTGATCCTGGGGGGCAAGGACAAGGGGGGGGACTTCACGCAGCTCCTGCCCCTCATCCGCGAGCGGGTGACGCACCTGGTCCTGATGGGCCAGGCGCGCGACGCGATCGCCGCCCAGATCGGGGCGTCCGCGCCGGTCACCAAGGTGGTCACGATGGCCGAGGCGGTCGAGGCGGCCCGCGCCGCGGTGCCCGCGGGGGGCGTGGTCCTGCTGGCCCCGGCGTGCGCCTCGTACGACCAGTACTCGGGATTCGAGGAACGCGGCCAGGACTTCCACCGCCTCGTCCTGGCCCTGGAGATGAGGGCCTGATGGCGCGCAAGCTGGCGTTCGACAAGACGCTCTTCGGGGTGGGGATCGGCCTCACCCTCTTCGGCCTCCTGATGATCTACAGCGCCTCGGCGGTCATCGCCATGGAGCGCTTCGGGGGGGCGCATCATTTCCTGCTGAAGCAGGCAGCGGCCGCGGTCGTCGGGCTGGGCGGCATGGTGGTGGCGATGCACGTGGACTACCGGCGCCTCCTGAAGCGCCCGGTGGTCTACTTCGCCCTCCTGGTCTCGACGCTCCTCCTGATCGGCGCCCTGATCGCCGACCGGACGCACCAGGTGCACCGCTGGATCGTCCTGGGCCCCGTGCAGATCCAGCCGTCCGAGATCGCCAAGCTGGCGCTGGTCCTGTTCCTCGCATACCTGATGGCGCGCAAGGAGGCCCAGGTGAACGACCTGGTGGGGACCATCATCCCCTGCGCCGTCGTCGTCGGCCAGATCGCCCTCCTGGTCTATCTGCAGCCCGATCTCGGGACCGCGGCGATCTACGTGCTGGTGTCGATCGTCATCCTGTTTCTCGCCGGGCTGCGCTGGCGGTACCTGGTCGTCTCGGGAGGCGCGTGCCTCCTGGCCCTCGGGCTGATGATCCTGCAGGCGCCGTACCGCGTGCGCCGCATCCTGACGTTCATGAACCCGGACGACGACCCGCTGGGGGCAGGCTTCCAGGTGCGGCAGTCGATCCTGGCGGTGGCCAGCGGCGGCCTGCACGGGCAGGGCGTCGGCGAGAGCCGCCAGAAGCTGTTCTTCCTGCCGGAGCCGCACACCGATTTCATCTTCTCGGTGATCTCGGAGGAGATGGGGCTGATTGGCGCGGCGGCGGTGATCGCCGCCTTCGGCGTGCTGTTCTGGCGCGGCGTCATGGCGGCGATCGGGGCGCCCGACCGCGGCGGCTACTACCTGGGGATGGGGATCACCACCTGGCTGGTCGCCCAGGCGATGATGAACATGGCGGTGACTCTCGGTCTGATGCCGACCAAGGGGATCCCGCTGCCGTTCCTGTCGTACGGCGGCTCGAGCCTGGTGGTCAGCCTGTGCGCCCTCGGGGTGCTGCTGAACATCTCGCAGCATTCGTCGTAGGAGCCTGCCCGAGTATCGGGCCTGGGAGAGATGGCGTCGGAAACGTTCGTCATCGCCGGCGGCGGGACGGGAGGCCACCTGTATCCCGGCATCGCCATCGCCGAGGAGCTGGCGGCAAGACGCCGGGGAGTCGAGGTCGTGTTCGCGGGGGCGGGAACCGAGCTGGAGCGCCGCATCCTGTCGGCGCACGGGTACCGGCTGATCGCGATCGCGAGCGGCGGCGTGGTCGGGAAGTCCCTGGCCGGCAGGGCGCGCGGGCTGGCGCGGGCGGTGGGCGGGTATGTGCAGTCGATCCGGGAGCTTGTGAAGATGAAGCCGAAGGCGGTGATCGGGGTCGGGGGGTACGCCTCCGGCCCGATGGTGATGGCGGCGGTCACGCTGCGCCTTCCGAGCCTGATCCACGAGCAGAACTATCGCCCGGGCCTGACCAACCGGATCCTGGCCCCCTGGGTGCGCAAGGTGGCGGTGTCGTTCGACGAGACGAAACATTCGTTCGGCGGCCGCGGCGAGCTGTCGGGCAATCCGATCCGCGCCGGGTTCCGCGGGGCGAGGCGCAGGACCCGGGGGAACACGTTCAACGTGCTGATCTTCGGCGGCAGCCAGGGGGCGAGGGCGCTGAACGGGGCGGTCATCGACGCCCTTCCGCGGCTCGTCGAGAGCCGCCTGGGGCTGCGCTTCACGCACGGCACCGGCCAGGCCGACTTCGAGCGGGTCTCGGCCGCCTACCAGGCCCAGGGGTTCGAGGCCGCGGTCGCCCCGTACATCACGGCGATCCGCGAGGCGTACGAGTGGGCCGACCTGGTGATCTCGAGGGCCGGGGCCAGCAGCGTGTCGGAGATCGCGGCCTGCGGCAAGGCGTCGATCCTGGTCCCCTTGCCCACGGCGGCGCACGACCACCAGCGCTTCAACGCCCGGAAGCTTTCCGATTCGGGCGCCGCCATCCTGATGGACGAGCCCGCCCTGACCGGCGAGGCGCTCGCCCGCGAGATCCTGGCCCTGCGCGGCGATCCGACGCGCGTCATGGCCATGGAGCGCTCCGCCGCGACGCTGGCGCGCCCCGACGCCGCGGCGCGCATCGTGGACATGATCGAGGAGATGCTCGCATGAGCGGACGCGCGCCAGGGAGGCGGCCATGGTGATGCTGCGCAAGACGCGCCGCATCCATTTCGTCGGGATCGGCGGCAGCGGCATGAGCGGCATCGCCGAGGTCCTGATCAACCTGGGCTACCAGGTGACCGGGTCCGACCTGGAGGAGGGGGCCACCGTGCAGCGCCTGCGCGGCCTGGGCGGGACGATCGCCCGCGGCCACAAGGCCGATCACGTCGGCGACGCCGACGTGGTGGTCGTGTCGTCGGCCGTGCGCCCCGACAACCCCGAGGTGCTGGAGGCCCGCAGGCGCCAGGTGCCGGTGATCCCGCGCGCCGAGATGCTGGCCGAGCTGATGCGCATCAAGTACGGCATCGCCATCGCCGGCTCGCACGGCAAGACGACGACCACCTCGATGGTCGCCCAGGTCCTGTCGGGCGCGGGGCTCGATCCGACGATCATCATCGGCGGCCGGCTGGGGGTGATCGGCAGCAACGCCAAGCTGGGGAAGGGGGATCTGCTGGTGGCCGAGGCCGACGAGAGCGACGGTTCGTTCCTGCGGCTGACGCCGACCATCGCGGTCGTGACCAACATCGACGCCGAGCACCTCGATCATTACGGGGCGCTGGCCACCCTCCAGGATTCATTTGCCGATTTCCTGAACAAGGTCCCGTTCTACGGCGTCGGCATCGTCTGCCTCGACGACCCCGGCGTGCAGGAGATCCTGCCGCGACTTTCGCGCCACGTCGTGACCTACGGCTTCTCGGCCCAGGCCGACCTGTCGGCCACCGACGTCGAGCTGGAGGGGTTCAAGTCCGCCTACACGATCAGGCTGCAGGGGAAGAAGCTCGGGCGCGTGAGCCTGCGCGTCCCGGGGCGCCACAGCATCCAGAACTCGCTGGCGGCGATCGCCGTGGGGCTCGATCTCGAGATGCCGTTCGAGACGATCGTCGCGGAGATGGCCCGCTTCTCGGGCGCCGACCGTCGCTTCCAGCTCAAGGGGGAGGCGGACGGCATCATGGTCATCGACGATTACGGCCATCACCCCTCGGAGATCGTGGCCACGCTCGCCGCCGCCAAGAAGGGCTTCGGCCGGCGGACCGTGGTGGTGTTCCAGCCGCACCGCTACTCGCGCGTGCAGGCCCTTCTGGGGGAGTTCGGGCGCTCCTTCTACGACGCCGACGTCCTCGCGGTGTGCGACATCTACCCGGCCGGCGAGGCGCCGATCCCGGGGATCACCGCCGAAGGGGTGACGCGGGCGATCGAGGAGCACGGCCACAAGGACGTGACCCTGGTGCGGGACCTCAAGGACATTCCGGCCTGGCTCAAGGAGCGGACCCGTGAGGGGGACATGGTGATCACGATGGGGGCCGGCAGCGTCTACAAGGCCGGCGACGAGTTCCTGAACCGCCTGAGGTCGAAATGACGGGACGGTGCTGACGGTGGCGGCGAAAGACTGGGTGGCGGAGGCCGAATCGATCCTGCGCGAGTCGAAGGTGCACGTCCTGCGTGACGTGGTGCTCCGAACGCGCACGTCTCTCGGCGTCGGCGGGCCGGCGCGCCTGTTCCTGGTCCCGGCCCGGGCCGAGGACCTGGCCGACGTCCTCGAGCACTTCGCCTCCGCGGACGTCCCGTTCGACTACCTGGGGGCCGGCTCGAACCTGCTGGTGGCCGATGCCGGGCCGTCCTTCGTCGTCATCTCCTCCGAAGGCCTGGACACCGCGCCCGAGATCGCCCGGGAGACGGTGCGCGTCGGCGCCGGGTACTCGGTGCCGAAACTGGCGAAGCGCGTGGCCACCGCCGGCCTCTCGGGGATCGAGTTCGCCGAGGGGATCCCGGGAAGCGTCGGCGGCTGCGTCCGCATGAACGCCGGCTGGCACGAGGGGATGTTCGGCGACTCGGTCTCGTCGTTCCTGGCGGTGACGCGCCGCGGGGAGATCGAGGACCTGTTCACCGGCCCCGAGACCTTCGCGTACCGCCAGAGCCCGGGCATCGGCGACCGGTTCATCGCGGCGGCGACCCTGACCCTGACGCCGGACGACCCGGTGCGCATCAAGGAGCGGATGAAGGAGTTCCACGACAAGCGCGTGGCGACGCAGCCGACCGCCGCGAAGAACGCCGGCTGCATCTTCAGGAATCCTCCGGACAATCACGCCGGGAAGCTGATCGACTCCTGCGGCCTGAAGGGGGCGGCGATCGGCGCGGCGGTGGTGTCGGAGGTCCACGCCAACTTCATCGTCAACCGGGGGGGCGCGACCCACAAGGACGTCGCGACGCTCATCGACAAGGTCCGGGACGAAGTGAACAGGAAGACCGGCATCACGCTGGAGACCGAGGTGGTCGTATGGAGCTGAAGCCCAGGCGCCTGGCGACCGGATCCCGCGAGGCGGCGCGTTCCGCGAGCGCCGAGCCGCTCCGCATCCTCAGGCGAGGGCGTGGCGGGCACGTCCTCAGGCGCCGGCGCCTCAGGAGCGGGCTCCTGCTCGCCGTGCCGCTGTGCGCCCTGGTCGTCCTCGGCGGGGCCGCCTGGGGCGCCCGCCGGTACGTGAGGCATTCGCCGCGGTTCCTCCTGCGCCGGATCGAGTTCTCCGACACGCAGTACGCCCCTGCGGCCGATCTGCGGCGCGTGCTGCAGCGCCACCTCGGACGGAACATCTTCCGGCTCGATCCGGTCCGCCTGGGCCACGACCTGGAGGAGCGCCGCTGGGTGAAGCGCGCCGTCGTCAAGCGCCTCCTCCCCGACGGCCTGTTCTGCGCCATCGAAGAGCGCGTGCCGCGCGGCCTCGCCGCCCTGCGCGACAGGGTCTGGCTGGTGGACGCCGACGGGGTGCCGATCGATCCCTACGGCGGCCAGACGCAGGACTATTCCCTGCCGATCTTCACCGGGGTCGACGAGCGGAACGCCGGCCGCATGCGCCTGCAGATCGCGCGGGGCGTGGCGCTGGTCGAATATCTTCAGGAATCGTACCCGGCGCTGGCGAAGGAGGTCTCGGAGATCGACCTGGCGCGCGACGACCGCCTGGATCTGCACATGAACAAGGGGGGGGCGGCCATCCGGCTGGACCCGGTGGACTTCGGGGAGAACCTCGATCGGTATCTGACGCTGCGCGACTATCTCGCCACCGACTTCGGCGACGGCGCCTACGTCGACCTGAGGTTCAAGGACCGCATCGCGTTCCGTCCTCTCGTGGCATCGAACGGCAACAGGGGAGACTGACATGGCACGACCCGGCACCCACCTCGTGGGACTGGACATCGGCACCACCAAGGTAAGCGTCCTGATCGCCGAGCCCCGGGAGGGTGGGGCGATCGACATCATCGGGCACGGGTCCGCCCCGTCCCGCGGCATGCGCAAGGGGGTCGTGGTGAACCTCGACTCCTGCGTGGCCTCGATCAAGCAGGCGGTCGAGGAGGCCGAGCTGGTGGCCGGCTGCACGGCCGATCGCGCCTTCGTCGGCGTCGCCGGCGCCCACGTGCGCGGCCTGAACAGCCGCGGCGTCATCTCCATCCCGGGGCGCGACCGCGAGGTGACGCGCGACGACGTCGACCGCGTCCTGGCCTCGGCCCGGGCCGTGAACATCCCGCCGGAACGGGAGATCTTCCACGTCCTGCCCCAGGAGTTCATGGTGGACGACCAGGACGGCATCCACGATCCCGTCGGCATGACCGGGTCGAAGCTGCAGGCCAACGTGCACATCGTCACCGCCTCGGTCGCGGCGGCGCAGAACCTGGTCAACAGCGTCAACCGCGCCGGTGTCGAGGTCGAGGAGATCGTCCTCGAGCAGCTGGCCGCCGCCGACGCCGTCCTGGCCCCCGACGAGAAGGAGATGGGCGTGGCGCTCATCGACATCGGCGCGGGCACGACCGACCTGGTGATCTTCGAGCGCGGCGCCATCCGCCACATCGCCGCCCTGCCGACCGGCGGGGAGCACGTCACCAACGACATCGCCGTGGGCCTGCGCACGCCGATCCCGGAGGCCGAGCGCATCAAGAAGAAGCACGGCTGCGCCCTGGCGTCCCTGGTCGGCGAGGAGGACACGGTGGAGGTGCCGACCGTGGGCGGGCGCAAGCCCCGCGTGCTGTCGCGCTCGCTGCTGTGCGAGATCATCCAGCCGCGCGTCGAGGAGATCTTCGCGCTCATCGCCGAGGAGTTCGTGCGCAGCGCCTTCGATCGGTCGATGCACGCGGGGATCGTCCTGACCGGCGGCGGCTCGATGCTCGAGGGAGTCCAGGAGGTCGCCGAGCGCACGCTGAACATGCCGGTGCGCCGCGGCGCCCCCGTCGGCGTGGGGGGGCTGGCCGAGGCGGTCGCGACGCCGCAGCACAGCACGGTGGTCGGGCTCGCGATGTACGGGGCGCGCCGGCGCCTGGAGGCGCCGGTGAAGATGCCGCACCCGTTCGTGCTGTCGCGGATGGGAGACATGGTGAAGGGCTGGTTGAGCGAACTCTTTTAAGGGAGGGTCACATGATCCTGATGGACGACAAGGAACAGAGAGGCGCATTGCGGCTCTCCTTCGACGAGAACAAGGCGGTCGGAGCCAACATCAAGGTGATCGGCGTCGGCGGCGGCGGCAGCAACGCCGTCAACCGCATGATCTCCACCAACCTGCAGGGGGTGGAGTTCATGGTCGCCAACACCGACTGCCAGGCGCTGAAGGGATCGCGCGCGCCGCTGAAGATCCAGATCGGCGCCAAGCTGACCAAGGGGCTGGGGGCCGGCAGCAACCCCGACGTGGGCCGCCAGGCGGCGCTCGAGGACTCCGAGAAGATCATCGAGGCGCTGCAGGGGGCCGATATGGTGTTCATCACCTCGGGCCTCGGCGGCGGCACGGGAACCGGCGCGGTGCCGATCATCGCCAGCCTGGCGTCCGAGCTCGGCGCCCTGGTCGTCGCGGTCGTGACCAAGCCGTTCGGCTTCGAGGGGAAGAAGCGCCGCGAGCAGGCCGACAACGGGCTGAACGAGCTGCAGGAGGCGGTCGACACCGTCATCTGCATCCCGAACGAGAAGCTCCTGAACTCGGTCGACAAGGCGATGCCCCTGGGCGCCGCCTTCCTGTTCGCCGACGACGTCCTGCGCCAGGCGGTGCAGGGGATCTCCGACCTGATCACCATCCCCGGCGAGATCAACCTCGACTTCGCCGACGTCAAGACGATCATGAGCGGCATGGGGATGGCCCTGATGGGAACCGGCGTCGCGTCCGGCCCGAACCGCGCCGTCGAGGCGGCGCAGCGCGCCATCTCCTCTCCCCTGCTCGAGGACGCCACCATCGACGGCGCCCGCGGCATCCTGATCAACATCACCGGCGGCACCGACATGACGCTGCACGAGGTGGCCGAGGCCTCCAGCCTGGTCCAGCGCACCGCCGACCCCGAGGCGAACATCATCTTCGGCACGGTGATCGACAAGGCGATGACCGACGAGGTCAAGATCACCGTCATCGCCACCGGCTTCAACCACGAGGAGAAGATGGCCGCCATGGCGGCGGCCGCCGCCACGCCGCTGCAGCGCGGCTACGGCCGCCCTGCCGCCACGGTGGACG
>Ga0075421_100001524_pt1 | contig 27232 bp, 24 predicted proteins | sample SoiMetdeltSBSDD5_FD_75292 | JGI IMG/M metagenome (GOLD analysis project Ga0075421, IMG submission 75292) | Bulk soil microbial communities from a Populus tree surrounding site in Tennessee, USA - Soil MetaG P. deltoides SBSDD5 | ecosystem: Environmental > Terrestrial > Soil > Tree plantation... | reverse complement strand
ATCATGCCGTGCAGATCGCCGGCGGCAACGGCTTCATCAAGGAGTATCCGTACGAGCGCTACCTGCGCGACTGCCGCATCAACATGATCTTCGAGGGGACGAACGAGATCCTGCGCGTCTTCGTCGCCCTCGCCGGCGTGCAGAACCTCGGCGAGGAGCTGAAGAAGGTCGGGCGCGCCCTGCGCGACCCGATCTCCCAGATCGGTGTCCTGTCCGACTTCGCCCTGAAGAAGATCCGCCAGGCGGTCACCGACGAGCAGTTCCCCGACATCGACCCTCTGCTGAAGAAGACGGCCGTGCGCGCCGCGCACTACGCCGAGGCCCTGTCCACCACCGCCGAGGCGGCCCTGCGCGAGCACGGCAAGCAGATCGTCGAGCGCGAGTTCGTCCAGGAGCGCCTCTCCGAGGCGGCCGGAGACCTGTACGCCCTGATCGCCTGCCTGTCCCGCGCCAACACTCGCATCAAGGAGGAGGGTGCCGCGAAGGCGAAGCGCGACATCCTGCTCACGCGCACCTTCGGCAACGCCGCCTGGCGCCGTATCCGCCGGCGCCTGCACCAGGTCACGCACAACCAGGACGCGAACATGGTGCGCGTCAGCGACCTCGCCTGCGAGCAGGGGGGGTACGGCGAGGACCTGATCGCCTGACGGGCCGGCTCCCGCGGTCGCCGCCGGCCGGGCCGGCCCGCGTCGCCGCCGGCTCCTGGATACCGCCCGGTCCCCGTCATTGACGCGGCTTTGCCGAAAACGCTAGCATGCGCGCCATTCGCGGGGAGGCGACGGTGCGCATCGTGGTACTGGGCGGGGCCGGAATCATCGGGCGGGTCATCGCCCGCGACCTGGCCGGCGACCGTGAGGTCCAGGAGATCGTGATCGCCGATCTCGACCTCGACGGGGCCCGGAAGGTGGCCGACTCTCTCGGCCGGCCCGGCGTCACCGCGGTGAAGGCCGACGTGAGCGATCACGCCGCCCTGGTCAACCTGGTCCGGGGGGTGGGCGCCGTCATCAACTCGGTGCAGTACTACTTCAACATTCCGGTCATGAAGGCCTGCCTCGAGGCGAAGACCCACTACCTCGACCTCGGGGGCCTGTTCCACACCACCCGCAAGCAGCTCGAGCTGCACGATGAGTTCAGGAAGGCCGGGGTCCTCGCCGTCCTCGGGCTGGGCTCGTGTCCCGGCATCGCCAACGTTCAGGCGCGGGCCGTCGCCGACTCGCTTGACACCGTCGAGTCGATCCGGATCTTCAACGGCGCGACGCCCGACATGGGGGACTCGCTCGCCTGGGCCTACTCCATCCAGACCATCTTCGACGAGATCACGGAGCCCCCGATGGTCTTCCGCGAGGGTCGGTTCCAGGAGACTGCGCCTTTGGGGGAGGAGGAGCTGTTCCGCTTCCAGGACCCGATCGGCGTCTCCAAGGTGCACCTGTCCCTGCACTCCGAGGTGGCCACGCTGCCTTTGACGTACGGCGCGAAAGGGATCAAGGACTGTTTCTTCAAGATCTCCTTCTTCGGCTACTCGGAGAAGGCGCTGCGCCAGCTGCAGTTCCTGGCCCAGATCGGCCTGGCGTCCGCCGAGCCGGTCGATGTGCGCGGCGCTCGCGTGAGGCCGCGCGACGTCCTGGTCGAGGTCCTGAAGCGCGCCCCCCAGACCGAGCGGAAGGGGAGTCTCGGCTTCAAGGACATCGTCACCGAGGTGCGCGGCACGCGCGCCGGCAAGCCGGTCGTCGGGAAAGTGGAGACCACGTGCTGGCCGCACAAGGAGTGGGGCGTCTCGGGCGGGACCGTGCTGGTGGCTTCCCCCCCCGCCATCGTCGCCCGCTGGCTGGCGGGCGGCCGCATCCGGCAGGCCGGGGTCCTTCCCCCCGAGCAGGTCGTCGACGCCGCCCCGTTCTTCAAGGACCTCGAGGCGCGCGGCGCCCGCACGACCGTCGCCGTCGCCGAACCGTTTCCCGCCTAGGCCGGCCCCGATCGGGGGCCGGCCGGCAGCGGGTTATTCCAACGATTCCAGAAAACGCCGCACGGCGTCCCAGACCTCGTCCTCGTGGAGAGCCCAGAGATCGTTGTGCCCGCCTCCGCGGATCGCCGCGAGCTCCTTCCGGCCGGGGGCCTTCTCGTACAGCCGGCGGCCCAGCTCGAACGGCGCGATCTCGTCGTCCGTCCCGTGCACGATCAGGACCGGAGCCTCCACCCGCCCCATTCGCGCCGCCGAGTCGAAGCGGTAGGTCCCGAACCGCGACAGGGCGAGCAGGGCGACGTGCCCCCCCTGCCGCAGCAGGTCCGGCACGGACGTGAACGGCGACTCGAGGATGAGGCCGGCCACGCGGTGCGCGCCGCCGGGATCCCCGGCGCTCCCGTCGCTCGCCGAGCCGGCCGGTTCGGTGCCGCGCGCCGCCAGGTAGACCGCCACCGCGGCGCCGATCGATCTCCCCCAGACCACGATCCGATCGGGATCGACTCCGGCCCGTGAACCCAGATGGTCCAGGGCCGCCTCGCCGTCCCGGTAGATCCCCTGCTCCGTCGGCCGGCCCTGGCTCTCTCCGTATCCGCGGTAGTCCAGGAGGAGCAGGTTGAACCCGGCCGCCCGCGCCCGCGCCGCCAGATCCAGGCAGCCGCCGATGTTCTCGGCGTTGCCGTGGAAGAACAGCAGAGTGACGGGCCGCCGGGATTCCGGGGCAGGCCGGCCCGGGACGAACCAGCCGTGGATGCCCACACCGTCGCGTGTGCGCAGAGTGACGTCCTCGACCGGCAGCCCGGCGGCGGCCGGCGTCTGGTAGTAGTCGCGGACGGGATAAAAGGTCAGCCGCGGCTCGAGGACGAGGGCGGCGATCTTCGCGGCCAGGACCACCGCGACGATGACTCCGCCTGCGGCCAGCGCCGTCCGGATGACGGTGGAGGCCAGCGCACCCCAGGCCACCGGGTGTCAGCCCGCCTTGACGATGTCGGCGAGCAGGGAGTGGTCGTCGTCGAGCGTGAATAGAACCTTGATGTCCTGCTCGGCCTGGGTCACCGGCTGAATATGGATCGGCATCAACACGACCGATTCTATCACCCGGCGCACACCGTCGTGGTCGGACGCCACACGGCCATCGGGATGCCATGTGCCTTGACCCGAGGTTTGGCGGGGCGATATAGTCTGGTCACAGTGAACAGCCATTTCTCCGCTCACGAACCATCAGAGGAGCCGGCCATTTTCCGTGTCCCGAATCCGCTTCGGCGTGGGTCCGAGTATTCCGTCCGCATTCCCTTCATGCTTCTGGCGTGGGCAGGTGTGTGCATGGTCGTTCCGGCAGTTCTGCGAGCCGACGAGCTGCCGGCGGACACGGCCCAGCTGGAACGCGCCTTCAATGCGTTTTACGCAGTCGATCTGGATCTCGAGCATCCTCTGAAGGTCCAGGATTTTTCCCTGGTCAAGGATTCGGCGGTGCTGACCTTCAAGCAGGGGACCGTGTACCTGGCCCGCCCCGTCCTGGGGCAGGTCACCGGGGCCTACTTCACAGGCGACGGCACGATGAAGCTGACGCCTCCGACTCGAACGGAGAGAAAATCGCTCCAGCGGCGGTACGGCAAGGAGACCTTCGAAGAGCCGTTCACGGAGGCGGTGTTTCGGTTCGACGACGGGACGGAGAAGGAGCTCCTCGCCTCCGGAAAGCCTGCGGACCCGGCCGGTGCCGCCATCGCCACGTGGGCCAGCCGCGCCAAGGTAGGCTACAGGTCGGACGACCTGCAGATGGATCTGCTGGAGGGCCGGCTCAATGGCGGATCCAGGGGACATTTTTTCACGGCCGACGTGAACACGCCCTCCAGGAAATGGGTCAACTACAGCTACCGGGATCGCCAGCGTATCGAGGCCTTCCTCATCGATGAGCGCGCCGGGGGGATGTGGTACGACCCCTGGTGCCTGTTCCACAAGAAGAGTGACTACGATCAGAAGGGGAATTACAACGTCCTCCCCGCGGCGGACCTCAAGGATCCTGCGGCCCTTCGCCACGTGACCATGTCCGTCGAGATTCCCAACACGAAGACCGTCCTGATGGACGCGAAGCTTCGCGTGGAAGCGCTCGTTGGAGACGTTCGAGCGATCCGATTCAGGCTGGTCAACAACATCGACGCCGCGAGCTGGGATGAGACCGGAAGACCGGTGTCCGTGACGCTGGTCCAGGACGCCTCGGGAGCCCCGCTTCCCTACATTCACAAGTGGAACCAGCTGCTCGTGCTGCTTCCGAAGAGCCTGGCCAAGGGGGAGACGGTCGAGCTGCAGGTCAAGGCGACCGAGGACACGATCATCCAGCTGACGCCGCTCTCCTTCTGGATCTATACGACGTACCCATGGTTTCCGCAGATCGGCCACATGGGAGGGCGTTATACCTTCGACTGGACGGTCAAGGTCGCGAAGCCGATGAGGGTGGCCGGCTCCGGGGAGCTGGTGAAGGAGTGGGACGAGGGGAAATTCCATTGCGCCGAGTGGCACAGCGCGACCCCCACTCAATTTCCGTCCTTCATCTTCGGGGAATTCAGGTCGAAGGACGCCGTCTACAAGCGCGAGTCTCCGGCTGCGGGAGAGGTCGCCCTGCGCCTCTATGCCGTCCGGGACAGCAAGGTGAACGAAGAGAACGTCCTGTTCAACGTCCAGCAGGGCCTGAAGGCCTACGAATCGATCTTCGGCCCGTTCCCGTACAAGGATCTGGACATGGCCGAGATGGCCCAGTTCCTGGGTTTCGCCCAGAGCCCTCCCGGAATCCTGCTGTTGAACTGGGTCGCCGGCAGCGCGGGAGGGGGTGGCCAGGCGGACCAGGTGATCTTCCACGAGCTGGCGCATCAGTGGTGGGGCAATCAGGTCGGCTGGGCCGGCCCGGAAGACGACTGGATCAGCGAGTCCTGGGCGGAGTACGGCGCCGGCCTGATGACCCAGGGGATCGACCCCAAGAAGTTCCGGGAGAAGCTCAAGGCGTGGAAGAAGGACGCGATGGAATGGGACCGCGAGGGGACGATCGCCTCATCCTGGCACGCGCGCGAGGGTCGGATCCGGACGGCGCTCCTGTACGCCAAGGGGCCCTATGTCGTCCACATGTTGCGCTCCTGGATGGGCTGGGAGAATTTCACCAAGCTGACCACCACGGTTCAGTCGAAATATCGCAACAGCAACATCAATACCGACACCTTGGCCCGCGAGGCGTCCACCATCATGGGCTACGACATGTTCCCGTTCTTTGATCAGTGGGTTCGCGACCAGGGCATCCCCAAGGTCCACTACACGTGGTCCGCGGCGGCGACTGAGGACGGGAAGTTCCTGGTGACTCTCCGGGCGAGGCAGGAAGATGCGGAGAACTTCAAGTTCATGATGATTCCGATCTCCCTCAGTTTCGGCAAGAGCGATCCGGTGGTCGTGACCAAGCCCTTTCTGAAGGCGGAGGTCGAGATCCAATTGAAGGTCCCGATGCGTCCCACCGACATCCGGCTGGACGACGAGGCGAGTCAGCTGGCCGAGTTCATCCGAGACGGGGCCAAGTAGCGGGCCTATCCTATCAGCCGGGTGATCATCTTCAGGGGATCGCCCGCCTTGTCGACGGCGGCGGCGATCCCTTCGAGGAGCGGCAGGCGGAGCTTGTGGCGCGCGGCCAGATCGCGCGCGAGCCGGACGGAGCCAATCCCCTCGACCACGCCGGGGATCGAGGCCAGCGCCTCCTCGGCCCCCTGCTTGCGGGCCAGCTCCTCGCCCATGCGCCGGTTGCGGCTGAATTCGCTGAGCCCCGTGCCGACCAGGTCGCCGAGCCCCGCGAGCCCATAGAAGGTGGCCCGCTTGCCGCCCAGCGCGACGCCGAGACGGGCCAGCTCCGGCAGGGCGCGCGCCAGGAGGGCCGCCTTGGTGTTGAGGCCCAGCCCGAGCCCGTCGCTCAGGCCGAAGGCCAGGGCATAGGCGTTCTTCAGGACCCCCCCGAGCTCGACGCCCGCCACGTCGCGGCTGATCTGCAGGCGCAGCGTGGGCGTCTGGATGTCGCGGCGCACCGAGCGCGCCAGACCCGCGTCGCGGCAGGCGAGCATGACAGCCGTCGGGGTGCCGCGGCTGAGCTCGTGCGCGATCGACGGCCCCGACATCGCCAGCACCCGCCCGGCGAACGCGGCGGGCATCTCGGAGACGAGGACCTCGGTCATCCGCCGGTACGTCCCGGGCTCGAGCCCCTTCGAGGCGCTGACGATCGAGGCCGGACCGGGCGCCCCCGCTCCGGCCGGCCCGGGCGCCGCGCCGCCGGAGGGGCCTGCGCCGAGCGCCGCCCCGACCTGGCGGGCCACGTCGCGCACGACCTTGGACGGGACCGTGACCAGGATGACCGTCGCGCCGGCGAGCGCCTCCGCCAGATCCGTCGTGATGCCGATCGCCTTGGCGAGCGGAACGCCCGGAAGGTATTTCGTGTTCAGCCGTTTTTCACGGATCTCCTTCGCAACGTCGGGCTCGATCGTCCATAGGACGACCCTGCGGCTTCGGCCCGCGCGGATTCCCGGGGCGCCCCCCGCCAGCACGATGGCGAGGGTCGTTCCGAGATTGCCGGCGCCGAGAATCGCGACCTTGAGTTCCGGCACGAAGTCACCTCGAGCGGTTGCGCCCGACCATGCGGACCGCCGATGGGAGCGGCGCGCGCGCGGCACGCGTCGGCCTGCGCGACGCTCCGCGCAGCGGCGCGGCCGGCGCGTACTCTAGCATAGGCGCGATGCTATAATCCGCGCGCGGCGCGGGTGACGGCGTCACGAAACGAAGGAGTGGATCCTCGAGGGAGCGGAATGACGTACGAACCGGTCATCGGCCTCGAGGTGCACTGCCAGCTCCTCACCGAGTCGAAGATCTTCTGCGGCTGCTCGACCCGCTTCGGCAACCCCCCGAACACCAACGTCTGCCCGGTGTGCCTCGGCATGCCGGGGACGCTGCCGGTCCTGAACCGGCGCGCCGTCGAGTTCGCGATCCGCGCGGCGCTCGCCCTGCAGTGCGAGATCGACCCGGTGTCGATCTTCGCGCGCAAGAACTATTTCTATCCCGACCTGCCGAAGGGCTACCAGATCTCCATGTACGACAAGCCGCTCGCGGTGCGCGGCCACCTCGACATCGAGGCGGGCGGGCAGGCCCGGCGCATCGGCATCACCCGGATTCACATGGAGGAGGACGCCGGCAAGCTCCTGCACGAGGGCTTCCCCGACTCCGGAGCCAAGTCGCACGTCGACTACAACCGCTCGGGCGTCCCCCTGATCGAGATCGTCAGCGAGCCGGACCTCAGAACACCCGAGGAGGCGCACGCCTACTACTCGACCCTGCGCACCATCCTCGTGTACATCGGCGTGAGCGACGGCAACATGGAGGAGGGCTCGCTGCGCTGCGACGCCAACGTGTCGCTGCGTCCGGCCGGGCAGAAGGAGTTCGGCGTCAAGGCCGAGCTCAAGAACCTCAACTCGTTCAAATTCGTGCAGCACGCCCTCGAGCACGAGATCCTCCGCCAGACGGACCTCCTGACCCGCGGCGAGAGGGTGGTCCAGGAGACCCGCCTGTACGACCCGGCCGAGAACAAGACCTACCCGATGCGCTCGAAAGAGGAGGCGCACGACTACCGCTATTTCCCCGAGCCCGATCTCCTGCCGCTCCGGGTCGATCGGGCCTGGATCGACGAGGTCCGCCGCCAGCTCCCCGAGCTGCCGGCGGCGCGCCGCCAGCGGTTTGTCACGCGCTTCGGGCTCAAGGAGCAGAGCGCGGAGGTCCTGGCCGCGAGCCGGCCGATCGCCGACTACTTCGAGGCGACCGCGACGGCGGCGGGGGACGGGCAGGCCGCCGCCAACTGGATCGAGACCGAGGTCCTGAGGAAGATCAAGGAGGACAGGATCGAGGTCGGCAGGGCCGAGGACATCCCGCTCGCGCCGGATCGCCTCGGCAAGCTCGTGGCGATGGTCCGGGACGGGTCCGTCTCCGGCAAGATCGCCAAGGACGTTTTCGAGATCATCTGGCGCGGCGGGGCCGACCCGGCCGACGTCGTGCGCGAGCGGGGATGGGCGCAGGTGAGCGACGAGGGGCCGATCCGCGCCGCCATCGAGAAGGTCGTCGCGGAGAACCCGAACCAGCACGGCCAGTACCGCGCCGGGAAGGCCGCGCTCCTCGGCTTCTTCGTGGGGAAGGTCATCCAGGCGACCGGCGGCAAGGCGAACCCGGCGCTGGTGAGCCGCCTGCTCAAAGAGCGCCTGGACAAGCCGTGATCCAGTTCTTCCACGTCTCACGGAAGTTCCCGCAGGGAACGCTGGCGCTCACCGACGTCAGCGTGCACATCGAGAAGGGGGAGTTCGTCTTCCTGACGGGGGCCAGCGGCGCCGGCAAGACCACGTTCCTGAAGATGATCTTCCGCGAGGACGTGCCCACCTCCGGGCAGGTCGTCGTCAACAACGAGGACGTCGCCACCATGCCGTCGCGGCGCATCCCGTACCTGCGCCGCCAGGTCGGCGTCGTGTTCCAGGACTTCAAGCTGCTGCCGCGCAAGACCGTGTTCGAGAACGTCGCCTTCGCGACCCAGGTGATCGGCCTGCCGCGCAAGGAACAGCGCAGCCGGACGTACCAGGTGCTCGAGATGCTGGGCCTGAACCACCGCCTGCACAACTATCCCGAGCAGGTGTCCGGCGGAGAGCAGCAGCGGATGGCCATCGCCCGCGCCCTGGTGAACAAGCCCCTCATCCTGCTGGCCGACGAGCCGACCGGGAACCTCGATCCCGACCTGGCGAAGGAGATCATGGGCCTGTTCAAGGACATCAACTCGCACGGCACCACCGTCATCATCGCCACCCACGACCGCGAATTGATCCGGCGCATGAGCCGGCGCGTGATCGCGCTCGATCACGGCCGTCTCGTCACCGCGGCGGTGGCGTGATGCGCCGCCGGCCGGGAGGCGGCTGAGCGATGGGCCGCCCCCTGCTCGCGATCCGCCATTCCATCCGGGAAGCGTGGGAAGGACTCTGGCGCAACCCGGCGCTCAGCATCCTGTCCGCCGCCTCGATCGGCATCTCGCTTTACGTGCTCGGGCTGTTCCTGCTCCTGGCGTTCAACCTGAACCGCTTCGTCGAGGCGCTGGGCCGCGAGACCCAGGTCCAGGTGTACCTGCTCGAGAACGTCACCCGGGACACCCTCAGCGACCTGCGCGCCGAGTTCGCGACCGACCCGGCGATCTCCTCGGTGCGCTTCGTGTCGAAGGAGGACGCCCGCCTGCGCTTCCAGCGCGATTTCCCGTCCCTGCGCGACCTGCCGGACCGGGTCGGATCCAACCCGTTTCCTTCCTCCTTCGAGCTGGAGATCCGGGACGCCTACCGCGATCCCGACTCGCTCGACCGGATCGCCAAGTCGTACGAGAAGGCCCCCGGCGTCGAGGAGGTGCGCTACGACCGCGGCTGGACCGAGCGGCTGGTCGGCATCGTCGCGCTGGTCCAGAGAGGAGGCTACGGCCTCGGCGTGCTCCTGGCGCTCGCCGCCCTGGTGACCGTCGGCGCTGTGGTCCAGCTGACCGTGCTGGCGCGCCGCGAGGAGATCGAGATCATGAAGCTCGTCGGCGCCACGGCGGCCTTCATCCGCGGGCCGTTCCTTCTCGCCGCCGCCGTGCAGGGGCTCGTCGGCGGCGCGATCGCCGTGGCCGGACTCTTCGTCACGCACCGCCTCGTCGAGCGGGCGGACGTCTTCCGGTCGAACCCGTTCATGTCCCTGGTCGCCGGGCGGTTCCTGCCGGCCGATGCGGCCACCATGCTGGCGGCCGGCGGCGCCGCGCTCGGGGTCCTGGCCGCCATCCTGTCGCTCCGCCGGGCGGGGACGTTCTGAGATGAGGGACCGCTTCCGACCGTCATTCATGAAGGAGACGCCGATGCCCCAGTGCAACTGCCGGCCCCGACCGAGATTCCGCGGCGAAGACTCCGCCGGCGCGACCAGGGCCGGGCGAAGACTGCCGCTTGCCGGCCTGGCGATCGTCCTCACGGCCATCGTCGCGGCCGCGATCGCGCGGCCGCCCGCTGCGGTGGCGGGGGAAGGGGACGCGACGAAGAGGCTGGTGCTGCAGAATGACCGGATACGCGCCGAGTCGAACTACTACCCGGCAGGGGCCGCCGTCGCCGAGCACGAGCACACCTCGCCGAGAGCCGTCGTGGTCGTCGAGGGGGGGACCATCGAGATTCGCGACGCGAGCGGCAAGGTGTCGACCCTGTCGCTGAGAAACGGCGACGTGGTCTGGCGCCCGCCCGAGAAGCATTCGATCGTGAACGTCGGATCGACCCCCGTGCGTCTCGTCGAGGTCGACGTTCTCGATTGCCCCAAGCGCTAGGAGCCTGTCAGAACTCCCGGGCGATGTAGAACTGGCCGATCGTGTCCCCGTCGTGGAACGGGTCGTCGATGCGGGTGATGGTGCAGGGGGAGAGCGGTGCGGGCGAATCGCAGGCCTCGACGGTGTTCGGGAGCTGCCGCGCGAACGACCAGGTGAGCTCGAACGGACCGAGGTAGAAGCCCCAGCCGAAGCCGTATGAGGCGCGGCCGTCCCCGAGCTTGCTGTTCTGCGAATCCCAGAACTTGAAGCGCCGGCGCAGAATGTTGCCGCCGCTGTCCGAGACGAGCGTGCCGGGGTCGAGCTGGCCGTTCACGGACCCCGTCAGCTCGAACCCGAGCCGCGGGTGGAAGAAGTCGCCCCCTCCGAACCAGGCCGTCCCGACGTCCAGGAACAGGAAGCCGCGGATGTCGCGGATGATGCCGATGGGAAACACGAGCGCATCGGCGAGAGGGAACCGGAACTCGAGGTTCATGAACGAGGTGCGGCTTCCGAAGAACTCGCGGTACTCGTAGCCGCGCAGCTGGTTCAACCCTCCCATCGAGCTGATGTTGAAGCCGTTCCCGTTGCTCACCAGCCCCACCATCCGCAAAGCGAGGAGCGAGCGGGAGGTGACCTTCCGGTACATCCTGTAATCCAGGATGCTGTTGACGAACGTTCCGCTCCGGAAGAGGTCCGTGTCCCCGGAGGCGCTGAGGGTCGGGGCCCATTCCTGGCGCAGCTCGAAGCGCTGCCCGTGGTACGGGCCGAACTCCTTGAACCGGGTCGTATCGCCGCTGAGGCTCCAGGTGAGCAGCGGGAAGGTCTCGCCCAGCTCGGCGAACTCCGTCTGGCCGGTCGAGACGTTGAAGCCGAGCGGACGGTTGATGTCGCGCTGGAACCAGCCGGCCGAGGTGCCGACCCGGTAGAACTTGTTGAACGGGTAGCTCAGCTGCGCGCCGGCCCCGGTGAAGCTGCTGAACTGGCGGGACCTGAAGCTGGAGTTGCTGAACGCGGAACGGACCACGTAGAAGTCGCGGTAGTCCGTCGCGAAGACGCTCCAGTTCCAGCGGTGCTTGAGGTTCAGGTAGACGAAATTGAAATTGGAGAACGTGGAGACCGACTGGAAATCGAAAAACATCCGGTGGTCGCCCAGAAGGTCGGACAGGATGATCTGCGCGTTGCTCAGGACCGTGCCGTCGTCCGCGACGCCGACCAGGACCGATGGGGCGCTCTCGACGTGGAAGCGCAGCTTATCGTGCTTCTTTTTCTTGTCGTCGTCGAGCGTCAGCTGCAGGGGGGCCTGGAACGGCTGGAGCTCGGCCGGCTCGCGCGCCTGATCGGCGGGACGCTCGATCGCCTCCGGCTCGCCGGGGGAGGTGCGGAACAGGCGGAACCGCCCGCCGCCGTAATAGGTGTAGGCCAGGGAGGTCTTGCCGTTCTCATCGGGGAGCTCGAGCGGCGTGAAGACGCCCCCCAGGATGTCCGTCTGCCGCCGGATCTCGCCGGTGTCGAGGGCGAGCACGTGCAGGTTGAAGATGCCGCCGTAGGCGTCCGAGGAGTACCAGACCCGCTTGCCGTCCTTCGAGAACGACGGCTGGATGTCGCTGCTGTCGCCGAAGGTCAGCTGGACCTTGCGGGACGGATCGGCGACGTCGACGAGGAAGATCTTCTCGGAGGAGTTGATGCGCCGGTTGTACAGGATCTGGGTCCCGTCCGGGCTCCAGGCCGGGTTGCCGTCGTAGAACTCGTCCTGCGTCAGGTTCCGGGTCTCGCCGCTGTCCAGATCGAACGTGAACAGGTCGACCTGCCCCGCCTGGTTCCCCTCGAAGGCGATCTTCCTGCCGTCCGGGCTCCAGGCGGGGGACAGCTCGTCGTCCACCCGGGGGATGCTGACCATCCGGTCGAGGTCGCCGTGCACCGCGTCGTAGATCATCAGGGCCCGCTCGTCCTCGCGGCGGGCGAAGAACGCCACGCGGTCCCCCTCGGGCGACCAGGTCAGGTCCTTCTTCCCCTGGAAGGCGCCGTACACCGGGTACTCGAACTTGTTGGTGAACCCCTTCGTGAGGTTGCGGAAGATCTTGCCGTCCTTGGCCGAGATGATGACGACGTCGAGGTCCTCGTAGCGGGTCGTCATCGCGGCGATCAGCTCGCCCGACGGCGACAGCGCCGGCGAGAAGGTGACGTGATTCTCCTCGTAGTCGGGCCGCTTCTCCTTCGGGGCGATCTCCTTGCCGTAGTCCTCGGCTTCCTTCTTGTCCAGGAGCGCCGGCAGGTAGCGCTTCTGAAGGAATTTCTTGAATTGCCTGTCGAACTCGTCGGCCTCCACGCCGAAGGCGTCCTTGATCGGCTTGGCGACGTTGTTGGCCAGGAGGCTCTTGCGGAACTCCCACAGGAAGTTGCGGATCCCCTCCGAGCCGTAGTTCTCCTCGATGAAGTCGAAGGCCGCCTGGCCGTACCGGTAGGTCAGGAAGTTGAGCACCTGCACGCGGTGGATCGGCGGGATGAGGCCGTTGACCACGGCGTCCCGGATGATCATCTTGTCGAAGTTGTCCTCGTCCTGCCCGAGGTGGCTCGCGAGGCCTTCCATGATCCACGAGGGGACGTTGGAGCGGAACGCCCGCGACAGCGACTCCTGGTACAGGATGCTGAACTCGAAGACGTGCGTCAGCTCGTGGCCGATCAGCGTGTACTTCTTGTCGGGCGGCAGGTCCATGGGCAGGACCATGCGGTTCTCGATCGGCTCGGCGAAGGCGCCGACGAACTCGGGGATGAAGTCGAGGGTCACGTTCGTCTGCTCGAACTCGGCGTGCGTCTTGTAGTAGATGAGGGGGATGCGGAACTTGATCTCGTGGTCCAGGATCTGCGACAGCCGCATGTACTGGCTCTCGGCGTCGCTCACCACCTGCTGCAGGAGGGGCTCCTCCTCGGGGTAGTAGTAGACGTCGAAGTGCGGCGACCGGTAGATGTGCCAGTCGAACCGCTGGTAGGCGATCTTGTTCTTGCCGAAGGCGAACGCGGGCGCGGGGACCGCCGCGGCGATCAGCAGGAGCGCGGCGAGGACGAACGGGATTCTGCGACTCACGCGAGACCTCCGAGGCCCGGAAGACCGGACGAACGCCTCTAGTCCGTGAAGATGAACCGCTGCGCCGACTTCGCCCCGGGGACGAGGATCCCCAGGAAATCGTCCTCGAACTGCTCGAACAGCGTGTACAGGACGGTCAGCCGATCCGTGCCGTGCCCGGTCATGGTGTTCTCGCCGGTGAACTGGTCCTCGTACAGCAGGCGCCCCGTCACCCCGTCCATGAAGAAGAGGTGCAGGCCCAGGGTGAATCCTTCGCGGTCGACGAACCGCGAGCGCCTCACCCGCTGCCCGGTGACCGGCGAGATCTCGTCCACGGTCACGAAGCCGGACCGGTCCTGCGACTCGTACGACACCTTCCCCGCGATCAGCATGTCCGCCCCGTGGGTCTCGGCCAGCCGCCTCCAGAAGCCGCTGTTCGCCAGGAGGTCCCTGAGCGGCTGCTCCGGCAGCGGCGGCGGGTCGGTCTCCAGGACATCGAGGCGCGTCTTCTTGCGCATCGAGCGCCGGACCAGCGAGACGGTCTCCTTGTTCAGATCGACCCCCGAGAGCTCCTGGTCCACGATGAACCGCGTCACCAGTATCTTACGAATCCGGCTCATGTCGATGCGGGCCGGCATCGGAGCGCTGATGGTAACCCGCACCACGCCGGCCCAGCCCGCCGCCGGCCAGGCGCACCCGGCGGCGAACAGGGCCGCGACAGGCAGGAGTCGTCGGGGGAGCCGCCTCATCGTGTGCCCGGGGCGGCCGGTTCCCCGCCGGCGGACGGTGTTGCGGCCGGCTCGCTGCCCGCGGGAGCCGGGGATGGCGTGGCCGCCGGCTCCTCTCCCGGGCAGGTCTTGATCGACTTGCAGAGGGCCCGGAACGATTCGAAGTTGGTGCGGATCTCCTTGCTGTCCGGATCGAGACGGCGGGCCTCCTCGTACTCCTTGCGGGCCCGGTCGTACTGCCCGAGGCTCTCATACGCCACTGCCAGGTTGTTGTGCAGTCGCGGGTTGGCGGGGTCCGACTTGAGGACGCGCTCCCAGCGGAACATCGCCTCCCGCCACAGCCCGCGCTCCGCGGCCTCGGACCCGAAGCGCATCTCGGCCTTCGAGCCCTCGCGTCGGCCGGCGCCCAGGGCCACGAACGCAATTGTAATCAGGCAGGCAACACGCAGGAGCTTCGATCCCATCGTCGCGCACCGGGCCTTCCATCCGGCTGCCGGCCCGGGTTGGACCGAGCGATCGAGACATGGCAGGGTCTTGGAGTATAGAACACTGATCGGCAGATTTTCAACGCGCATCAGGGTTGACAACCCACGGGCCGTCAATAGATTATGAACCGATGACCCGCATCAGCAAGGACTGCTTCGGAACCGTCATCGCCAGCCTGAAGAAGATGAAGGAGTGCGTCCGCTGCGAGCTCCTGTCGGAGTGCCGGGCGATCAACTGGCAGGCTCAGGCCGAAGCCGAAGACACCCCCGTCGTCGTCCGTCGATCCCCGAAAAGCGGTGACAGCTCGAATACCACGCCGGCCTGACTCGTCGCGTTCAGGCCTCGCGGGACTCGATCAGGAATAGAAGCGCGGGCGCGCTCCGGTCGAGCGCATCGCGCAGCGCCTCCCGGCGGCCCCCCGGCAGCGCAAAGCAGGCGATCCAGACCAGCCCGGCCAGCATGACCACCACACCGAGACCGTGGGTGAGGTTCGCGACGGTGCGGACGCTGTCCTCGCCGAGCAGGCCGAAGCGGTAGAAGAGCTCGTTCCAGTCGTGGTCGCCGCCGCCGACGAGAGGCAGGGCCAGGTCGCGGGCGTCGCGCATGTAGACGGAAATGTTGATGAAGTTCTCACCCAGCCACCAGGCGCAGAAGGCGGCCCCGAGGGGGCGCGTCGGAGGGCGCAGCAGGAAATAGCCGGCGAGCAGGACGGGAACGGCGAGTTGTCCCAGCGTCCCGCCGAGGTAATGCATCGTCGTGCCGAACGGGATCAGGAAGAGATGGCCGGCCTCGTGAAAAGCCAGGTTGACGAGGTCGAGGTAGCAGCTCGTCTGGGCGCCGCTCGCAAGCCGCGCCGTCCAGAAGCCGAGGACGGCCAGGAGCGAGAGGGGGAGCCAGGATGCGCCGCCGCGGACGGCCGGTGCGGCCGCCGCCGTCCCGCCGTTCACGGCTTCTTCACGGGCGGCGTGACGAAGCAGGCCCGGCGCGCCTGGACGACGTGCTCGGGAACGCGGGAGCGCAGCTCGATCGATCGCCGACCCTCCCGCTCCGCATTGGCGGGCGCGTAGGTGATCAGATACTGGTGCTGCAGGGACTCGGACATCCTCCGGCAGGCCGACTCGACGTCGGCGGCCGATTCGACGACGAGGTACTCTCCGCCGCTCTCCTCCGCCACGCTTTGCAGGGACTTGAACGCGGCCCCCTCAGCCCGTCCCGCGACGACGACGAACAGAGTCGCCCCCGTCCTCCTGAACGACTCGATCGCCTCCGGAACGGTCGCGGGGGCGGCCTGGGCCGAGGCGGCCGACGCGGGAGCGGACGGCGCGGGAGCGGCCGGGGGGGCGGTTCCCTTGGCCGGCGGAGCCGCGTCTTCTTCAGGCGCCGGAGGGCCGATGAGCGGCGTGTCCCCCGCCAGGAGCAGGAAGAGGATCCGGCCGCGCGGCCGCGCCATGAGTCCCCGCGTTGCCGTGTGGAGCACCGAGGCAAGGGACCCGCCGCGCCGATCCGACGTGCTCCCCATCCCGGCGAGCCAGGATTCGAGACGGAGGCGGTCGTAGGAGAACTCGAGCGCCGCCTCGGCCGGTCCCTGCGGACCCGAAAGACCGGGCACGGCGCCCGCCGGGCGTCCGATGCCGGCGATCTGGATCGACGGCCGCGGCCGCGGCCGTGCGTCCGATCCCGCGGCGGTCAGGCTTCCGACTTCGAGCAGGGCGAGCGAGTCGAACGACAGCAGCGAGTCCGCCAGCCCGAGGGCGCCTCGCCGCAGGGCGTCGCGCGCCTCCTCGGTGGCGTCCGCGTCCACCCCAACGACGATCGACTGCGGAATCGGCTCGTTGTCGAAATGCAGGATCGGCGTCGGCTGGCCGTTCTCCAGAAGGACGAAGTCCCCCACGGAGAGGCCGTCGACGAACCGCCCCGTGGCGTCCCGCACGATCGCCGGCACCAGGGCGATCGGCACCGCCGGGTCGCCCGAGAGATCGGCGGCCCTTGAGATGAACGACACCTTGGCGTGCCGGCCCCCCGCCGTCTGGGCGGTCACGATGATGGTGTGCCTCCTGATCTCGGAGCCGAAGTCGATCTCGGTGGCGAAGGGGGCGCGGCGATCCGTGGCGACCAGGCGGCCGTCCACGAAGAAGTCCACTCCGGCGACGCTGTCTCCGGGCGGCAGCGTCGGCTCGATGACGATTCTCCGGATGCCGACCAGGTAGTGCTCGCGCGGCTCGGCGAGGGTCATCGAGAACCCGTCATCGTCGCCGCTGCGCTGCGCGGCGGAGGCGCGCTCGGCCGGATGGGACTTGGCCGGAGGCTGCGCCCCGATCAGGAACGTCCCCAGGCCGAAGAAGAAAACCGTGAGAGCGACGACGGCGGCGACGGCGACGAATCGGCCCTGGCGAAGGATCACGGGGCGGCTCCCTGAGACTCGATGCTATGGGAAGCAGAAGATAGAGACCGGACGCGGCGCCGTCAAGGGCCCGATTTCTCGTGTACGATCCACGGCGTGGATCCCGATCGATCGATACCCGTCGTCTCGAGCATCGAGGGACGCGTCGACGCTCCCGCCTCGAAAAGCGCCACGCAGCGCGCCTTGATCGCCGCGGCCCTGGCCTCGGGGCGATCGCAACTTCGTCATCCGCTCCTGTCCGACGACTCGCGCCACCTGATCGCGGCGCTCGACGCCGCGGGGATCCCGGCGCGCGCCGCCGCGGAGGGCGCGGACCCGGTCTTCGAGATCGAGGGCCGGGGCGGAGCCATCCCCCGGGGCCGGGCCTCGGTCACGGTCGGCAACGCCGGGACCGCGATGCGCTTCCTGACCGCCCTGCTGGCCCTGGGCAGGGGAGAGTACACGATCGACGGCGACGCCCGCATGCGGCAGCGCCCCATCGAGGACCTGCTCGCGGCGCTTCGGGCCCTCGGGGCGGAGGCGGTCTCGATTCATGGCGACGGTTGTCCTCCCGTACGGGTCGGAGGCCCCGGCCTGCGCGGGGGCCGGGCCGGACTGAAGGGCGGGACCAGCAGCCAGTACCTGTCGGCGATCCTCCTGGCCGCCCCCGCCATGCCCGAGGGGGTGCACCTCGAGATCGAAGGGCCCCTGGTCTCCCGGCCCTACGTCGACCTGACCCTCGGCATCATGCGACGTTTCGGGGCCGAGGTCGAAACCGCCCCGTCCGGGCCCGAGCCGACCCGGTTCGTCGTCCGGCCGGGCCGCCCGTACCGGCCTTGCGATCTCGAGATCGAAGGGGACTATTCCTCGGCGTCCTACTTCTTCGCCGCGGCGGCCATCACCGGGGGGCGCGTCCGGGTGGACCGCCTCGACCCCCGCTCGACCCAGGGGGATGCGCGGTTCGTCGATCTGCTCGAGCGGATGGGCTGCCGGGTGGAGAGGGGGGACTCCTGGGTCGCGATCGAAGGGACGCAGGACCTGCGGGGCCTCGACGCCGACTGTCGCGCCATGCCCGACATCGTGCCGACCCTGGCCGTCGTGACGCTCTTCGCCGCCGGCAGGAGCCGTATCACGGGAGTCCCCCACCTGAAGGTGAAGGAGAGCGACCGGATCGCCACGGTCGCCTCGGAGATCAACCGGATGGGGGGCGGCGCCACCCCCCTCGCCGACGGGCTCGCCATCGAGCCCCGCCCGCTCCACGGGGACCGCATCGAGACCTGGTCCGACCACCGGATCGCGATGGCCTTCGCCGTGGCGGGGCTCAGGGTCCCCGGGGTGCTCATCGCCGATCCCGGCTGCGTCTCGAAGTCGTTCCCGGATTTCTGGGCCCGCTTCGAACAGCTGACCCGTCGGGACGGCTAGCCCGCCAGCTTGTGCACCCGTCGCCCCATCGTCCGGACAAAAAAAGCCCCCGCGGGCGAACCCGCGGGGGCCTGATGCTTGACGACCCGGATCCGGTTAGAACCGGAAGCGGGCGTTTCCGTACAGACGCGTGACCGTGTCGTCGAAGGTCCCCGGGCCGGTCCCGGTCAGCAGGTCGTCCGGGCTGAACTGTGAGACCGACGCCGAGAAGGTCATGTTCTTGCTGTAGTTGTAATTGTAGAACACGTCAATCTCGGTTCCGAGAGCGTCCTCGTCGGTAACCGGATCCGACTCGGAGGTCGTGAAGCTCCAGAACTCGGCGCCCAGCTCAGACCGATCGCCGAACTGGCCGGTCCAGCCGAGAGCGAAGGCGTTGATGCCGAGGTCATCGGCCGCGCCGCCACCCATCGCGGTGCTCGTCCCGGAAACCTGGAAGAAGTCCCCGTGCCCGAGGCGGTTGTGGAAGTCGCCGAAGAGGGGCACGAAAGCGTCGAACGAATCGTCGGCCGGGTCATCGTCGCCGCTCGCCGAGGTGTAGCGGGCGTAGACGCGGTGGTTGTTCTTCCCGGACTTGAAGTTCCAGCCGATCCAGCCCTCGAGCACGCTGCCGCCGGCATCGATGTCGGCGGTGGCGTTGAACAGCTCGCTCTCGATCTGGCCGGCCTGGATCGCCAGCTCGACGTTCCAGAAGAGGCCGCTCTTGCCCGTGACGTCATGCGAGTAACGGCCGCCGAACGTCTGGAAGTTGGCGCCGGAGGAGCGGTCGGCGATGCTCATCAGGTAGACGTCGATCCCCTGGTTCTTCGCCACGGTCCAGTTGGCATAGGCGCCCAGGAAATGCACGGTGTCGGAGGGCGAGTTAAGGGAGATCTGGTCGGGCGAAAGGACGCCGGAGAACCCGTTGGACCCGGTCCCTTCCGTAGGCCTCGTGTACCAGGCCATCAGGTTCCACTTGTTGAACTTCCAGGTGCCGACTCCGCCGTCGTGCGAGATGCCGGAGTAGAAGTCGAGGTCACCGAGGAGAAGCTCGGTACCGGCCACGATCTCCTGGCGCCCGAGCCGGAGACTGAAGTTCTTGCTCCAGAGCTCGCCCAGAGTGATGTTGCCCTGGTACAGCTGGGCCTGGTTGCCCTGATCAAAGGTGGGGTTGTTGTCGCCCGAACCATCCTTGAACGGAGTGAAGTCGCCGCCGAACAGGCCGGCGTTCTGGAACTCGATCCAGGCGGTGATGTTCTTGGCGAAGTGTCCCTCGGCGGCGAGGCGCACGCGATACGGCCACACGAGACCGCCGTCGTCCGTGTCGTCATCGAAATCGGAGGTGTTGTTCACGTACTCGCCCCGGGTCCGGACCTCGCCGTGAACCGTAAACGGCTTCTCATCCTGCGCCATGGCGGGCGGGGTCATCAAGACCACGACGCCGATGGCCAGGACCAGCACATACAGCAACTTCTTCATTCGGAAACCTCCTGGAAAAGGGTTGAGAAAGCTGGTACCGGTCCTAAAAAAACTCTGGTTGACTCGGAAAGTCTGCCTCGCTCGGCCGTGGCGTTTTGCAGGACACACGGGGACGGGTACCCCCTGTTCGCCGCGGCGATTCGGTGCGATCCCCCCCTCGTCACCTCCTTCGCAGATGTTTTCGATCAGTCAGCGCATGGCAAGGCAGAGAGCCACGCGCGGCATACACACTGCAAGGCGGTTGCCATACTTGAATCGAGTCGTCGATCCACAGGTCAAGTGTTGAAAATGATTCAGTTATCGTGAAATACGCCGGCCTTGGATGGCCGATTCGAGGCGCTGTTTCCAGCGATTTGTCCAATCCGTTGGATGGATCGATTCAACAGGATGGACGAGGCTCTGTCCGCCAGTGGAACTGGAGCGGGGGAGCAGGGGAGCGGACTGGATCGAAAGACGATAGAATGCTGAGCGATGCGTGGCCAGGGAGGGGGAGCAGGATGAAGAAATGGTCGGCCCTCAGGCCCCTCGTTCTGATTCCCGCGAGCCTGGTGCTCGGTGCGGTCGGCTGTTCTTCCCCGGAGCAGACGGCATCACAGCCACCCGCCTCCGCCCTTCCGGGGGGCGTGGTCGCCGACACCAAGCCGGTGCCCGAGGCGCGGTGGATCGATGCGACGGTTCCGTCGGGGACTTCGATCAAGCTGAGCCTCATCGACACCCTCAGCCCGGAGACCAGCAAGCAGGGGGACCCGTTCCGGACGCTGGTCACCGATGCGGTTCTCGTAGATGGGACCGTCGTGGTCCCGTCGGGGTCGAACATCATGGGACGGGTCGGCGAGGTGACGGCGACGTCGCTGAAGCTGCAGTTCGAGCGGATCGACACGCCGACGGGAGCGAGCGCCCCACTGAAGGCCAGGCTGGCGGATGCGAAACCGGGTGGGCCGGACCGGAGGGCCTTGATGTCGACGGCCCCGATCGTCGTCGTCCTCGAGGAGCCGTTGCTCATCAAGGTGAAGCAGTAGCCTTCCGGTCCCCATGGCACTATGATCAACGCGTCGCGAGAAGAACGCAGGCAGGGCGCAGGTGCGCCCCAATCACCGTGAGGAGGCCTATGAACAGAAAACACTGGACCTGGCTGATGCTTTCGGTTGTTCCGATGCTGTTGCTCTCAACCGCCGGATGCTCGGGGCAGAAGACCGAGGACGCGGAAGTGATGGAAGAGGCTCCGCCTCCGGCCGCCGACTCCAACATGGCCGGGACGACGGCGCCTGAGCCGCCGCCCGTGCAGGCCGAGCCCGCCCATCCCCAGAGGTCGAGCGGCTCCTCCCGCCCGGCCGGGACGATCCCCGAGGAGCGTCCGAGACAGAGCGCGCCCAGGCCGCAGGAGCCTCAGGCGGTCAGCGTGACGATTCCGGCCGGCACGTCGGTCGCGGTCACGTTCGGCGAGATGGTCACCTCGGAGACGGCGCAGGTGGGGGACAACGTCACCGCGACGCTCAAGAGCCCGCTGATCGCGGGGGACCGCGTCGCGTTCCCGGCCGGAAGCCGGGTGCAGGGGCAGGTTAGCGACGTCAAGCCGGCCAAGAAGGGGTTCAAGGACACCGGCGGCGCCCTGTCGATCACGTTCAACAAGATCGTCGCGCCGGACGGGCATTCCGCGACCGTCGTGGCCGGGTTCACCAAGCTGGCCGAAGGGAGCGCCGGGAAGAAGGCGGCCATCATCGGCGGCAGCGCCGCCGGCGGCGCGCTGCTCGGCAAGGTCCTCGGTAAGGACTCGAAGGGGGCCGCCCTGATCGGCGGTGCGATCGGCACCGCGGTCGCCGGCGGGACGAAGGGGAAGGAGTCGATCATCAACGCGGACGAGGAAGTGTCCGTGAACCTCGAGCGCTCGGCGCAGACCAGCCTGAAGCCCTAGATCAGATCGCGCCAAGCAAAAAAATCGCCCGGCGCACGGGCCCGATTCGTCATCGGACCTTCGTGCGCCGGGCTTTTCTTTGCCGCCGCGCGGGCGGCTCGGGGGCGTAAGCCCCTACGCCGGCTCTCGTCCGGCGTCACGTTCTCCTAGTCCTTCAGGTGGACGTTCACCTTGCACGGATGGGCGGACCAGTTGCCGCTGCCGTCATCCATGTTCAGGTTCATGTTGAACATGGCGTTCCCGACGTGGTCCTTTTTCAGCTCATCGAAGACGAACGTCAGCTCGACGCCGTTCGGGAGACGCTTGCCGCCCACCATGTGCCCCGTGGTGCCCGGCGGGGTGAACCCGACGCCTCGCAGGCCGAAGCTCACGACCGGCCCGCAGCCGCCTGTGCAGCTGAAATTGATGGTGAAGGTGATCGGCGTTCCGACCACGTAGTCCGTCACGTGGTACCCGCAGTCGTAGGTCAGCGAATTCGAGCCCTCGACCTCGGTGCAGGTCTGCTCCCGCACCACGGCCTGGGCCGAGGCGGGACTGACAGCGGCAAGCATCACCAGGATGGCCGCCATGGCAAAGAGAGCGCGCTTCATTCTCATATCCTCCTGAGACGCGCCCATCAGACAGCGGGGTCACGTCGCACCCGGCTAGTAGAGCAAGCCCGATACCATGTCGCGCTTCTGGACGCCGGGTGTCCACGGGGCGCTAATGGCCTGAGGATGGGACGCTTCCGGGTGCCCGGAAATACCCCGATTGCCGCGGTTCTGGACAGATTACAGACGGGTCAGACAAAAGCTGTCGGTGGATCGTCCCGGTTTGTCAAAAGTGACAGATCAGGGCTTCGAGGCGAGAAGGGCCTGAAACGCGGCAGTCTGGCGGATACGGGCAAAATCGGGCTCCCCGGCCATCTGGTCGGCGGGGAGATATCCGGCCTCCTGGGCGCGCTTCAGGCTCTGGAGCGACTCCTCCCCCCGGCCTGCCAGTGCCAGGGCGCGCGCCAGACGATAGTGAAACACCCCCGGGGTGGCCGTCGGGAAGCCGGCGATCACGGAATCGAGAGCGCGCGAGGCGGCGGAATCGTCCGGCAGCCGGCGGGAGCCGGAGGCGGTCCGCAATCGCATGAGCCTCAGGACCGATTCGGCCACCTCGAGGGAGTCCTCGAATGGGTCGCGCCCCAGGATCGAGGTCTCGAGCACCGCGGCGGCCTCCCCCGCGTCCTTGCCGGCCTCGAGCTGCTCCGCCAGGGCCCGTGCCAGCCGGGTCGGGACGAACGGCCGCCCGCAGGCGGATTTCAGGAGTGACATCACCTTGCGATCCCGGCCGCGCTTCCGGAAGTAGGCGACCAGGTCGTCGTAGGCGTTGAACAGGAGCTCCCGGCCCCGGACCGGTCCGTCGTAATCGGTCGGGACCCGCTCGATGAGCGAGCTCCAGAAATACTCCGCCTCCGCATCGCGGCCGAGGCGGCCGAGCGCGTACCCCTTGCCATAGAGGGCCAGGATGGCCGGCAGCGACGTGCCGTCCGGGAGGGTGATGCTGTTGTACATCTGGATGGCCGCCTCGTAGTCCTGCATGTGGACCAGAAGGGCCGCGGCCCCCAGCCGGGTCCGGTTCTCGCCATAGTCCCAGTCCCTCAGGAGCAGGTCGTACATCCGGCGCGCCAGGGGGAGATTCCCCACCTTGAGCAGGGCGCCGGCCGCGCCGAGCTGGGGGCCGATCGCGTCGTGATCCAGGTCGATCGCCTGGCCGAACATCTCCATCGCCTGGGGGTGGTGGTCGGCCTCCCGGAGAGTCTCCCCCAGGGCGGTCAGGATGCGCGGGTCGTTGGGAGCCAGCTCGGCCGCCCGGCGGCAGGCGGCCAGGGAGCCGTCGAGGTCCTTCCGCAGGCGCAGCACGATGCACCGGGCGACGTGCGCCTCCGGCGAATCGGCACGGATCGAAATCGCCCGGTCCGCCTCGGCCAGCGCGGGGGTCAGGCGATCCGACGTCGCCTGGGCGAGCGCCAGGGTGGCCGCGGCCCGCGCGTCGTCCGGGGCCAGAGACACCGCGAGCCGGGCCTCGTCCAGGGCCGACTTCAGCCGGTCTTTCGACTCGTCTTCGCCGAGATTGAAGAGGTAGATCGCCACCCGGGCAAGCCCGACGTGCGGCGCGGCGAGCTTCGGGTCGATCGCTACGGCCTTGCGGAACAGCCGCCCGGCCTCGGCCTGATCCTCCGGGCGCGGCCGGGTCAGGTACTCGAAGCCGCGGGCCACATAGGCGTCCGCGTCCAGGTGCAGCTCATCGCGGGAGGGGGCGCCGAAGACGGATCCGGCCGCGGCGACAAGAAGGATGGGAAGGAGGACCCGAGCCGTGCGGCTCAGTTGTTCCCGTTCGAGGAGTTGAACAGAGTGCGGAGCCGGAAGCGCAGCTGCCCCGCCAGCCGGTTCACGGCATGGCCGCGCGGCAGGAAGGCGAAGACCGGCTCGCTCCGGTGGTCGTACTTCTCCAGCTCTTCCAGGATCCGCCGGTGGCCGGGCTTCAGGTTGAGGCCCTTCTGGAAGGCCTCGAAGGCCGGCGACTTCATGCGGTGCCTGAGGTAGACCACCCCCAGGTTGCAGTACAGGTCGGGGTCGAAGAACTCCCTCTTGACCGCCTGCTCGCAGAGCTTCAGCCCCTCCTCCGACTTCCCCTGGGAAAGGGTGATGGCCAGCCCCAGGTAGGAGACGTACTTCATGCGGGGGCTTTTCACCCCTTCCTGGCGCTCCAGGTCGATCGCCTGCTGGAAAAGGGCGATCGAGTCCTTGAAGTTCCGGCGCTCCAGCAGCTGGACGCCGTTGCGCCAGGCCACCTCGGAAGGCGAAATCGGGGGGTTCGACGACATGGCTCCTCGGTCCAAAAGGGTACCGTCCGAATTCCATGGCCCAATATAATCCCCCCCGAGTCCGAGTCAAATTCCCTCCGTGAAGCCTCCAAAAAGACGACCGCCCGGCGGGGCCGCAAAGCGCCGCCGGGCGGGATGTTCGGTGCCTGGTTTCCACCCCTGCGGGGGCTATTCCTCCTCGTCGGTCGAGGGGAACCCGGTGCCGTAGGTCGGAACACCCCCGGAGGAGGGCATCCCGGAGGGTGCGATGGCCGGGGCCGGGCTCGGGGGAGTCCACGCGGGGGCCGGTCTGGGGGACGCCTTCCGCGCCGCAGGCTTGCGCCCGGCGGACTTGCGGGCGGCGACCTTCTTCCTGGGTTGTGCTTTTCGTGTGCTCTTCTTCCGGCGGGCGACCTTCCTGGCCGACGCCCGCTTCGCAGAAGACTTGCGCGCCGTCTTCTTTCGTCGAGGCGATTTGCGCCCTGCTCGTTTCTTGGCCACGGTCTCACCCCCTCTGCATGGTCTGTTGGAATACGCGAATCAATACATCACAAGGGTGATCCTTTGTCAAGACGCCGAAAGGCGCCTGGAACCGCGTCAGCTCCGGTAATCCTCGTACGGGCGCTGGTTCCAGACGCGCGCCCCGAAATCCCCCGCGCCGCCGGTCTTCAGCTCGTCGAGGATCCGACGCGCCACATCGAGCTCGCGCGCCACCTCGTCGCGGTCCTGGTACATGTACGGGTCCTCGACCGACTCGGCGGCGATCGCCAGCTTCTGCTCGAGCGAGCCGATGAGCTCCTCCTGGATGGCGATCGCCTTCCGGCGCGCCTCGTCGATCAGGGTCGAGCTGGCGCCGCGCTCGATGTCGAACAGCGTGGCGAAGGACTCGTAGACGCGCTCGTAGACCCGCGAGGCATTGTCGCGCGTGTCGCGCAGCGCCGCCTCGAGGTCGCGGGCGCCGAGGTCCTTCGGGTCGAGCGGCTGCGGGCGCTTCGGGCCGCCGAGCCGCGTGTGCGTCAGGTAGGACGGGAACAGCCCCTTGATCGTCTCGCCCACCGGCTTGATGGCGTGTCCGTCCGGGCCCGTCCCCTTCGGCTGGATCCCCTGCAGGATCACCTGGCCGACCTCCGGGCGGAGGACCTCCTTGGGGGGCAGGTAGCCGAAGCGCAGGATGTCCTGCACCCCGGTTCCGCTCATGGTGATGTGGTGCTCGCGGCCGTGCGGGCAGGTCTTCTCCGAGGCGACCGCGCCGCAGCGCGTGCAGTAGAACGACTCGCGGAAGAAGATCGGCTCGATGCCGAGCTCGTCCCGGTCGTAATCCGAGAAGATCTTCTGCGAGGCGTACGGATCGTAGAAGTTTCCGAAGCCGGCGTGGTCCCGGCCGACGATGAAGTGCGTGCAGCCGAAATTCCGGCGGATGAGCGCATGCAGGATCGCCTCGCGCGGCCCGGCGTACTGCATGGTGATGCGCAGGGGGGCCATCGCCACGCGGTCGGCGGGGAAGTACTCGCGCAACGCCACTTCGTACGCCTGGATGCGGAACTCGTTGCGGAAATAGGCGCGCCGGGTCGTCTCGACGACGGGATGGATGAACAGGCCGTCGAAGATCTCGAGCGCGCACTTTTGAAGATGTTCGTGGCCGCGATGCAGCGGATTGGCCGTCTGGAACGCCACCACCGTGTTCCAGCCGCGCACTTCGTGGAACAGGCGCCAGGCGTCCTTCGGCTCCAGGCGGTGCCTCTCGAACGGGCCCCAGTGCGTCTTGTCGACGAGATCGATCGGCCCGGCCAGCGACACGTCCCCGAGCCGGCGGAAGATCGCGTCCACGCCCGGGTGCCGCCTCTCGGTGGTCCCGAAGAGCTTCTGCGCCCGCTCGTTCTTGTCGAAGCCGTATTTTTCCTGAAGATGCAGGATCGCCACCGGGGTCCCGGCCTGATCGACGAGGGCGACGTCGTCCCCCTCTCTGAGGCCGTCCACGACGCGGCGACCGTCCTCGTCCGAGGGGGCCAGCGTCGGCGGCAGCGTCCAGGGGGTGCCGTCGGCGAGCCTTCCGCGGTCCAGGATCGAGGCGTAGTCCTTGCTCCCCGGGTACCCCTGGAGGGGGCTCAGGACGCCGGTCGCGATCATCTCGAGGGTGACGATCTGGTCGAGCGTCAGGGTCAGCTTCGGCAGGCGGGAGGCCTGGTCCCTGGCCCGGTCGCGGGCCGCTCCCGCGAGCACCCGATCGACCAGCTTCCCGCCGACCGGGGTCGGACCCGAACGAGCCGCCCGGCGCGGGGCGGCGGCCTCCGTGACAACGCCCTTGTCGTCCTTCATGACCTCGTGTCTCCTCTCACGCAAAGAAAAAACCCTTTCCGGGGAACCGGAAAGGGTCTTGGCATCGTGTCGTCGTGTCTGCCTGTTGCCGCCCTATCCCCCGGAAACCGGACGCCGCCTGGTACAACGACAGCGCTCGCCTGCACGGCCGATCGGGGACATGGTGCGGTTTTGGTTCATGAAACCGGGAGCCTCGATGTGCAACTTCAGGCTTCGAACTATACGGTGACGGGGGGGCGGTGTCAACGGCGTTTCTGTCCCGGGTGCTCCGGCCCAGGGCGCGGCGGCATTGGGGTTGCGGGGCACGGCTCCGCCGTCGCGGATCGGCCGGGCGGGCC
>Ga0075421_100001520_pt1 | contig 27274 bp, 29 predicted proteins | sample SoiMetdeltSBSDD5_FD_75292 | JGI IMG/M metagenome (GOLD analysis project Ga0075421, IMG submission 75292) | Bulk soil microbial communities from a Populus tree surrounding site in Tennessee, USA - Soil MetaG P. deltoides SBSDD5 | ecosystem: Environmental > Terrestrial > Soil > Tree plantation... | reverse complement strand
CCGGATGCGAGCAGGTTGGTCGCGAACGTGGTGCGGACGTTGTGCTCCGCCAGTGGGCCGAGCGACAAGAGCAACACCGTCGGCCGCGATCCCGTCTTCTCCAGAAACGCATCCGACCGGTTCCGCAGCGCCTCGAACCCTGCTGCGTAGCGCACCACAGTTTCAAGGGAATCACCCTGCGGCAGGGGCGATTCAGTGAGATTCGGGTACTCGTTGACGCCGGTGAGCGCCTTGCGCCGGTGCGCGATGTCATCGGAGCGACCGTCGGCCACCTCTTTGATCTGGCCGGCGACGTAGTCGCGGGCGGCCTCGAAACCACCGCGGGATTCGATGTCCTGGAAATGCTTCCACGCCTGCTCGGCCAAGCCCTTGGTGAGGTCCTCGACGAACCACGAACCGCCCGCGGGGTCGAGTACGCGGCCGATGTGCGACTCCTCCAGCAACAGCAGTTGGGTGTTGCGGGCGATGCGCCGCGCGAAACTCGCTGCGGTACCGGGGAAGCCGCCATGGATGGCCACATCGAACGGGTGCACCAGCACGGTGTCGGCACCGCCCGCACCTGCCGAGAACGCCGCGACCGTCGTGCGCAACATGTTCACCCACGGATCGCGCTGCGCCATCATTGGTACCGACGTGACCGCATGCAGCCTGGCCGCTCCTGCGTCCGGCTCCCCCACTACCTCGGCCACCCGCGCCCACAGCTGGCGCGCTGCGCGCAGCTTCGCGATTGTCATAAATTGGTCGTCATCGGCGGCGAAGCGGAAACTGATCTGCCGCAACGCATCCCCCGGCACGATGCCACCGTCCCCGAGTACCCGCAGATAACTGACGGCTGCGGCGATGCTGCCCGCCAATTCCCACGACGCGCTGGCGCCGAGATCGTGGAATGCAGGCCCGTCGACGGTGATCGCCCGCACGGCACCGCCGTATCCGGTCACCTTGGTGGCGACCGCGACGAAATCGGCCACGTTCGGCGCGGGTCGCCCGCTCAGTGGCGCGGTCAACGGATCGGCGCCGAGATCCACCGACAGCCGTGAACGCTGGTCGTCATCGAGATCGGTCAGCAGCGCCAGCACCGCCTCAGATGCGGCAATGTAATCGGCACCCGCGTCGAGCACGACGGGAACCAGGTCGAGGAAGACACCGTCGAGCAGTCGGTCCAACTCGGCCGCCACGCCCCCGACGCGCAGCACCAATGCGCTGACGCCCTCGGTCAACGCGAGGAGTACCGCGCCGTTCGCCTCGGCCGCAGAGGAACCGTTGGCGGGAAACGCCTCGGCCACCCGCCAACCGGACTTGACGTCACGCAGCGCATCGCCGCCGCGCACGTACGGCCACTGCCCGGGCAGCGCCGGCTCGGGCAGCGCGTCCAGGGACGTGTACAGGGGGCGGATCGGAAAACCTTCGTAGGTCTGCGAATCCAGCAGCCGCTCCGGCTCGGCGGGCAAATCCGCCGCGTCGCGCCGGGTGCTCTTGGCCAGGACGCCGGCTACCGCCGAGCGCCACCTCGCGATATCGGAATCCGTATCACCGGTTTTCTGCACGCCATCAGGCTAAATGATGGCCATCACAGCAGCGTCCGCCGGTCGGCCGACTCACAACGACGCTGAGAGCGTGGTGCCGGGTAACGGCCCGTAGTCTTGGTAAACGTGAAAGCCGTCGTCAGCACCCTGCGCGCGCTGGGTGCGGCGGTGGTTGCGACGGCGTCCAGCGTGCCGCCGCGCAGGTTCGTCGCCATCCTGACAGCAATTGTGATCCTCGTCGCAGTTGCGGTGCTGGTTCCGTTGCCCACCGCGGTCCAGCTGCGCGACTGGGCACGCTCGGTCGGTCCGTGGTTCCCGATGGCGTTCTTGGCCGCGCACATCGTGGTGACGGTCTTTCCGTTCCCCCGCACCGCGTTCACACTGGCCGCGGGCCTGCTGTTCGGCCCCTATCTCGGTGTCCCGCTGGCCGTGCTGGCCAGCGCGGCCAGCGCCGTCATCGCGCTGCTGCTGGTGCGCGCTGCCGGCTGGCAGCTGAGCCGGCTGGTCCGGCACTCCCGCGTGGACTCAGTCGATGCGCGGCTGCGCGAGCGCGGCTGGCCGGCGGTGATTTCGATGCGGATGATCCCGGCGGTGCCATTCTCGGTCGTCAACTACGCCGCAGGGGCGTCCGCGGTGCGTGTGCTGCCCTACACGCTGGCCACTCTGGTCGGTCTACTGCCTGGCACGGCCGCCGTGGTGATCCTCGGTGACGCGCTGACAGGCAACGTCAGCCCACTGTTGTTGGTGGTGTCGTTGTGCACGGCGAGCCTCGGCTTCGCGGGGTTGATTTACGAAATCCGCATCCACAGGCGCCATCACCGCGAGCGCCTCGCCGACTCGGCTCCCGATACCGAGCCGGCGATCACCGGCTGACTACAGCGAGTGCGCTCCGCCGCCACCGTCGCGGGTGATCGGAGCGGTGGCCCCAGGCGGCAGCGGCGGACCGTCCTGCCGCTGCTGTGACAGCGGCGGATACTGCAGCGGAGGATCGGCAGGTGTGGGCGCCCCAGGGATGGCGCCCTGCACTGGGGTGCGGGCCTCGGCCTCGGCCTTCGCCACAGCCCTGGCGATCTCCGGGTCGGTCTGCGTGGTGAACCACTCGGCAACCTCGTCGGAATCGTCCTCGGGCTTGGGCAGATTCTCCTCAACCGGCGATGGCTGGTAGCGGAAGACACCGTCCTCACCCGGCGCGCCCAGCATCTTGGTGAAGCCCTGCAGCGCCGCGCCGAAGTCACTGGGCACCAGCCAGACCTTGTTCGCTTCGCCCTTGGCCATCTGCGGCAGCGTCTGCAGGTACTGGTAGGCCAGCATCTCCGGGGTCGGCCGTCCGGCCTTGATCGCCGCGAACGTCTTCTCGATGGCCTTGGCCTGGCCTTGGGCCACCAGGTATTGGGCGGCCCGCTCGCCCTGGGCGCGCAGCATGCGCGACTGGCGGTCGGCCTCAGCCGCAAGAACCGCGGCCTGCTTGGCGCCCTCGGCAGCCAGGATCTGAGCCTGCTTCTGTCCCTCCGCCTGTTTGATCGACGCCTCGCGGGAGCCCTCGGCGGTGAGGATCATGGCCCGCTTTTCGCGGTCCGCTCTCATCTGCTTTTCCATCGAGTCCTGGATCGATGGCGGCGGATCGATGCTGCGTAGCTCCACCCGAGCCACCCGCAGACCCCAGCGGCCGGTGGCCTCGTCGAGCACCCCGCGGAGCTGCCCATTGATCTGATCGCGCGAGGTCAGCGTCTGCTCCAGCGTCATGCCGCCGACGACGTTGCGCAGCGTCGTGGTGGTCAGCTGCTCGACACCGACGATGTAGTTGCTGATCTGGTACACCGCGGCCTGCGGGTTGGTCACCTGGAAGTAGACGACGGTGTCGATGTTGACCGTCAGGTTGTCCTCGGTGATCACCGGCTGCGGCGGGAACGACACCACCCGCTCGCGCAGATCCACCCGCGCCCGGATCTTGTCGACGAACGGCAGCAGCAATGTCAGCTGACCCGACACGGTCTTGCTATAGCGGCCCAGCCGTTCAATGACCGCGGCCTCCGCTTGCGGGATCAGCGCGATCGACTTGGCCACGATAATGGCGGCGAATACCACCAGCACCCCAACCAGGATCAAGCCGGCGACGGCACCTTCCATGACGGATTCCTCCCTTGTTTGTCCAGCGTTCTCTAGACAACTTTTTGGACGACGGCGGTGGCGCCGTCGATGTGCACGACGGTGACGTGGTCGCCCGGTTCGTAGATATCGTCGTCGTTCAGCGGGCGCGCCGTCCAGATTTCGCCATCGAGTTTCACCTGGCCTTCATGGCGCGCCACCCGATCTAGCACCAGCGCGCTCTTGCCCTCCAGCGCCTTTGCCGGTTCGGGCAGGCCCTTGCCCGACATGAAATGCCGTTTCAATGCGGGCCGCACCAGCACCAGCAACAGCACCGACACGACGAGGAACACCGCGCCGTGCACCCACAGATCGTCGACGAGCAGGCTGGAGCCGGCCGCGGCAAGTGCGCCGCCACCCAGCATGAGAAGGAAGAGGTCGCCGGTGAGCGCTTCCGCCCCGGCGAGGGCCAATGCGGCGATTAGCCAGATCAGCGCAACGGGCATGCGCAGAGCCTAGCGCGTAGCCGACCCAATGAGCGGTTAACAACTACACTGCGAGCATCATGTGGTGCCCGAGTGTCTCCCTGTCGGTGTGGGCCAACGCCTGGCTCGCAGGCGCTGCCGCGCCTGACGACGTCCTCGACGCGTTATCGCAATGGGCGCCAAGGCATTCCGTCACCGCGTATGACTCCGTGGCGGCCGGCCGCACCGGGTTGCCGTGGCCGGACCTGAACGACGTGAGCGCGGTGTCGCTGCTGCAGACGGCGCGCACGGCGGCAGGGACGGGGCTGTCGGCCCCTGCGATCGGCGTGGCGCTGCCGGTGCCCGGGGATGTGCGCGGGCTCCCAGCCGGCACTCAGTTCCAGCGTGACGCGGTGACCGCAGGTGAGGCCGTCATCGTCGGTCGCGATGCATCGACCGCAGTGGGTTTGGTCCCGGAGTTCGAGTACGACGAGTTAGAGGACGAGTCGGAGTTCGAACCGGAGCCGACTTCGTTGTCGTGGACCGTGTATTCGGTGCCGGCGGGGGCGCCCGCTGAGTATTTGGATCTCGGCGAGGCGGAATACGCGTTGCGGGCCGCCGTCCGTTCGGCCGCGGATGCGCTCGGCGCAATCCGCGCCGCGGGCACCGATGTGGCCGACCCACGCGGACTCGTCGAGCAGGTTCTCGAAGGCACCCGCGGCCATCGGGTGCCCGACCACGCACCGTCGCGGGCAGTGCGCGTGCTCGAGAACGCAGCGCATATCGACGCGATCATCACCGTCAGTTCGGGGCTGATCCCGATCGGATTACAGACGTCGTCGGAAGTCCAGATCGCCAGCGACGCGTTGCGCCCACTGTCCGGCGTTGTGCGCTCGGCTCGGATGGCCGCGATCAGCGAGATTCTGTATTCCGCCTGGCGCTAGCCCGCTTTCGTAAAAGTGTCCCCGCGGTAGGGCCTCGCTGCTCTTACCGGCATGAACACACCAACAGCACCCCGGATCTGGACCATCGTCACCGCAGGCGCGATCGCGCTAGGTGTGGCATTGACCGTCAACGCGCCGGCTGCCCAAGCTGAACGAATCTCCGAAAGCACGATCAAGAGCGAATGCAGGGCGGCCGGTGGCACGTACTCCACCACGGTGATCAAGGGCATCGGCGAAAGGCATTCGTCGTGCACCTACAAAGACGAAGACGGCAATAAGTGGACCGACGTCTACACCAACGGCGAGTACCAGGGCACCGATCCGGCCTAACCGCAGTTAGGCGTGCACACCACGCCGTTGACCGAAAGGCCCTGCAGCGGCGGGGCATCCGGGCCAGGTACCCGGACCGGTTCGCGGCCGTGGCGCAACTCGTCGATCAGATCGGCGGCCAGGCGGGCGAACCGCGGATCGGCGTTCGGCGTCGCTGCCCGCGCGAATGCCACGTCGAGGTCCCGCGCCTGCTGCTGTAGCTCGTGGTCCAAGTCCCACACGACCTCGATGTGATCGGCGACGAACCCGATCGGGCAGACGATCACCGCCTTGGTACCAGCCTCGGCCAGCGTCGCCAGATGGTCGGCGATATCGGGCTCCAGCCACGGCACTTGCGGCGGACCTGAGCGCGACTGCCACACCTGGTCGTAGTCGTCGTAGCCGGCCGCCGTGGCTACCAGGCGAGCCGCATGGGACACCTGGCGGCTGTATAGGTCCGCACCGCAACGGTTTTGGGCCACGACCGGGATGGAATGCGCGGTGAAGACCAGCCGTGCGTCGTCCGGCACGGTCTGCGCCGATTCGCCGATGGCTTCGGTGAACATCTCCACGAACAGCGGATGGTCGAAGTACTGACGCAGTTTGACCAATTCCGGCGCGCCCTCGCCGGCTGCCGCGCGGGCTCGGGCGATGTCCTCGACGTACTGGGTGCAGCTGGAGTAACCGCCCCACGCCGAGGTGGTGAACACGGCTGCGCGGCGAATGCCGTTGTCGCGCATGGTCGCGACGGTGTCCTCGACATACGGTTCCCAGTTGCGGTTGCCGAAGTAGACCGGTAGGTCGATTTGGCGCTGCAGCTGCGCGATCAACTCCCGATTGATGCCGTTGATCGGCGAGACGCCCCCGAAGTGCAGATAGTGCTCCGCAACCGACGCCAGCCGTTCGCGCGGAATCCCGCGGCCGCGAGTGACGTTCTCCAGGAACGGCATCACGTGTTCGGGCGCCTCCGGCCCGCCGAAGGACAGCAGCAGGACGGCATCAAAGGCGTAGCAGTCCATTCCTTATAAAAGCTGCGTGCTGGCGCCGCCGTCGGCGTAGATGATCGTCCCGGTGGTCGCGGGGAGCCAATCCGAGAGCAGGGCGCAGACGGTCTTCGCGACCGGCGTCGGGTCCTTCATGTTCCAGCCGATGGGTGCGCGCTGATCCCAGCCCTCTTCGAGCAGCTGCATCTGCTGGCCAGCCTCTTCCCCCAGGGCACCGCCGACGATCGCGCTCATGGCGAGCGTGCGAATCGGCCCTGCCGCAACGAGATTCGAGCGCACACCGTAGGCCCCGGCTTCGCGCGCGACGAACCGGTTCACCGACTCCAGCGCGCTCTTGGCCACCGTCATCCAGTTGTAGGCAGGCATCGCCCGCGTCGGGTCGAAGTCCATGCCGACGATTCCGCCGCCGGGATTCATGATCGGCAGCAGCGCCTTGGCCAGCGAGGCGTACGAGTATGCCGAGATGTGAATTCCCTTGGCGACGTCTTCGTACGGCGCATCGAAGAACGGGTTGATGCCCATTCCGGTCTGCGGCATGAAACCGATCGAGTGCACGACGCCGTCGAGCTTGTTGCCCTCCCCGATCACCTCGGTGACACGGTCGGCCAGCGTCGCGAGGTGCTCTTCGTTCTGCACGTCGAGTTCGAGGAGTGGCGCCGGGTTCGGCAGCCGGTCCGCGATGCGCTGGATCAGCCGCAACCGGTCGAAACCGGTCAGCACCAGTTCAGCGCCGGCCTCCTGGGCGACCTTGGCGATATAGAACGCAATCGACGAGTCGGTGATGATCCCCGTGACGAGGATGCGCTTGCCTTCGAGTAGCCCTGCCATGTGAAAGTCCTTCTCTCTCTTAGTGGCCCATGCCCATGCCACCGTCGACCGGGATCACCGCACCGGAGATGTAACTCGCATCCTCGGACGCCAGGAAGCTGACCACCCCGGCGACCTCGGCGGCGGTGCCAATCCGCTTCGCCGGGATGAACTCCAGTGCCCCGTCCTGAATCCTTTCATCCAGCGCGCGGGTCATATCGGTGTCGATGTAGCCCGGAGCCACCACATTCGCGGTGACCCCGGCCTTGGACAGCTCTCGGGCGATCGAGCGGGCCATGCCGATAACACCGGCCTTGGAGGCCGCGTAATTGGCCTGGTTGCCGATGCCCCAGGTGCCGGAGACCGAACCTATGAAGATCATCCGGCCGAATCGCTTTCGCTGCATGCTGCGCGATGCCCGCTGGGCCACCCGGAACGCCCCGGTGAGGTTCGCGTCGATGACCTTTTCGAATCTTTCTTCCGTCATCCGGATGAGGAATGCATCAGCGGACAGGCCGGCGTTGGACACCAGCACCTCGACCGGGCCCTGATGCTCCTCGACCTCTTTGAAAGCGCGGTCGACGGCCTCGTTGTCGGTCACATCGCACTCGACCCCGAACAGCCCGTCGGGCGCGCCCGATCCGCGGTGGGTGACGGCGACCTTGTGGCCGTCGGCGGCCAGGCGTTGGGCGATGGCCAGGCCGATGCCGCGGTTTCCGCCGGTCACCAGTACCGACCGCGATACGAAGGCCGGACGGCCCGCCGCGGTTTCTCCCGCGGCCTCGGCCGGATCGTCAGTCACAGGCATGCCCGCCAACTTAGTGCCTAAGCCGCATTCTTAAGAAATCGCCTTAGTTGGGCAGCCGCCGGTTGATCAACAACGCGGCTACCGCCGCCAACGCCAGCACCAATGCGCCGAGCCGCAGCCAGCCTGCGCTGGCGTCGCCCTTGCGAGTTTCGTAGCCGATCTGCTCCTGCAGGTTGGTGAAGACTTCCTTGAGCTGCTCGACGTTGGACGCCTTGTAGGCCTGCCCATTGGACAGCTGGGCGATTTTCTTGAGCATCTCGTCGTCGACGGGCACGGGCTGGCGCTGGTCGTTGATCTCGACGTAGCCGTTCGGGGTGCCGAACGCCACAGTCGAGATCGGCACGCCCTGGTCCTTGGCCGTGCGCGCGGCGGTGTATGCGCCCTTGGGGTTGTCCGGGTTCGACGGCGTGGTCTCCTTGCCGTCCGACATCAGCACGATGCGGGCCGGCGGCGGCTCGTCCCCACCACCGATCACCGCACCGACGGTGTTGATCGCCTGCAGTGCCGTGAAGATGGCTTCACCGGTCGCGGTGCGATCGGCCACCTGCAGCTTGTCGATCGCGTTCTTGGACGCATCACGGTTGGTGGTCGGCGAGACCAACACGGTCGCGGCGCCCGCGTAGGAGATCAACCCGAGGTTGACCCCCGGCGTCAGCTGATCGACAAACTGCTTGGCAGCCTCCTGCGCCGCCGCCATCCGACTCGGCGCAACGTCGGTTGCCCGCATCGATTGCGACACGTCGATCACCAGCATCACCACCGCGCGGTTACGAGGAATCCGGACGTCTCGGGTCGGCCCGGCCATCGCGACGGTGAACAGCACCAGCGATAACACCAACAATATCGTCGCCAGATGCCGCCAGCGCGACGGCCGTTTGGGCGCAACGCTTTCCAGCAGCTCGGTGTTGGCAAAGCGCAGCATCCGCTTGCGTCGGGCCACCTGCATCGCGATGTAGAGCCCGACCAGCCCCAGCACGACAAAGAGGAACAGGAAGAACCAGGGGTGGTCAAACCCCGTCAGCGTCATCGGTCCAAGAACCGGTAATGTCATGTGCTGCGTGCCATTTCAGTTGCTCTTGGGCGTTAGTTTGGTAGTCGGCGGTTGATTAGCATGGCCGCCAGTGCCGCCAGGGCCAGCACCACTGCGCCAAGCCGTAGCCAGCTGGCGCTGGCGTCGCCCTTGCGGGTTTCGTAACCGATCTGCTCCTGCAGGTTGGTGAAAACCTCCTTGAGTTGCTCCAGGCTCGATGCGGTGTAGGCCTGACCGCCGGACAGTTCGGCGATCTTCTTGAGCATCTCGTCGTCGACGGGCACAGGCTGGCGCTGATCGTTGATCTCGACGTAGCCGTACGGCGTACCGAACGACACCGTCGAGATCGGCACGCCCTGATCCTTGGCCGTGCGCGCGGCGGTATACGCGCCTTTGGGGTTGTCGGGATTCGACGGCACCGTCTCCTTGCCGTCCGACATCAGCACAATGCGGGCCGGCGGCGGCTCGTCCCCACCGCCGATCACTGCGCCCACCGTGGCGATCGCCTGCAGCGCGGTGAAGATGCCCTCACCGGTCGCGGTGCGGTCGGCCAACTGAAGCTTGTCAATTGCGGCCTTGCTCGCCTCACGATTGGTGGTCGGCGACACCAGTACGGTCGCAGTGCCGGCGTAGGCGATCAGCCCCAGGTTGATCCCCGGTGTCAGTTGATCGGCGAACTGCTTGGCTGCCTCTTGGGCCGCGGCGAGGCGGTTCGGGGACACGTCGGTGGCGCGCATCGATTGCGACACGTCGATCACCAGCATCACCACCGCGCGGTTGCGTGGAATCCGGACGTCATGGGTGGGCCCGGCCATCGCGACCGTGAACAGCAGCAGCGACAGCACCAGCAGGATCGCGGGCAGGTGCCGCCACCGCGACGGCCGTTTGGGCGCAACGCTTTCCAGCAGCTCCATGTTCGCAAAGCGCAGCATGCGCTTGTGTCTGGCCACCTGAACGATGACGTACAGCGCGACGATTCCGAAGACAACGAGGAGGAACAGAAAGAACCACGCGTGTTCGAAACCGGACAGCGTCATCGGTCCGAGCAACGGTATTGTCATGTGCTAGTTGTCATTTCGTTGGATCAGGGCCGTCCGGCAAGCGCTCCACGTCGGCGGGTGGCGACAAAGCGGACAACATCGGCGATCCAGTCTCGGTCTGTGCGCAGCGACAGCAACGGTGCGTCGCAGCGCCGCAGCGTGCGGGCCACCTCCGCCCGGTGCGCCGCCGCCGCCTTCTCGAAGTCGTCGCGCAGCTGCTCGTCAATGGTGAACTCTCGAGTGACCCCAGTTTCGGTGTCCTGCAGAATGACATCCCCGACCGGCGGTAATTCGACGTCGCGCGGGTCGAGAATCTCGATGCCGAGCACCTCATGCCGTCCCGCAATTGCCCGCAGCGGACGCATCCAGTTGATCGGACCGAGGAAGTCGCTGAGAATCACGGCCATGCCACGGCGACGCTCGGGCCTGCGCAGCGCGTCAATCGCGGCGGCCAAGTCGCCGCGTACACCCGTCGGCGCCTTGGGCATTGTGGCGATCGTGCGGAGCAGTTCCTGCTCGTGCATGCGGCCCGATAGCGCCGGCACCCGGCGCACAGAGTCGCCGTTGGCGATAATCGCGCCGATCCGGTTGCCGCCACCGCTGTTGAGGAACGTGATCGCCGCAGCCGCCGCTACCGCCAGGTCGCGCTTTTCACAACCGGTGGTGCCGAAGTCGAGGCTGGCCGACATATCAACCACAAGCCATGTCTCGAGCTCACGGTCGGCGATCATCTGGCGCACGTGCGGATGGGTGGTGCGTGCAGTGACCGACCAGTCCATTCGTCGCACGTCGTCGCCGGGCTGATATAACCGCGACTCCCCCGGCTCGGAGCCCGGCCCCGGCAGCAGCCCGAGGTGGTCGCCGTGCAGCACGCCGTCGAGCTTGCGGCGCACCGTCAGCTCGAGCTTGCGCAGCGCCGCGGTCAGCGCCGGATCACGGATCTCCCCGCGCTTCAGCGACGGCAGGTCGACCGTGCGTCTGGAAGTAGTCACCGATTACCGGCGGCAGCCGCTGCGGTTTGCATGACCGGCGGCACCGAATGTCCTTGCTGCGGAATGGCATTCACCTGCGGCAGGGCCACCGTCTGCAGGATCCGGTTGACGACCGTCTCGGGTGAGATCTCGTCGGCCAGTGCGTCGTAGGTCAGCACGAGCCGGTGACGCAGCACATCGGGAATGACCTCGACGACGTCCTGCGGGATCACGTAGTCACGCCCACGCACCAACGCCAGCGCGCGCGACGCCGCGATGATGCCGAGCGAGGCACGCGGCGAGGCACCGTAGGCGATCCATGCCTTGGCGTCGGGCATGCCGAATTTCTCGGGGTGCCGGGTCGCGGTGACGACGCGCACCACGTAGTCGACCAGAGCGTGGTGCACGAACGTGTTCGACGCGACGTCCTGCAGACGCAGCAGGTCACCGGGATTGAGGATCTGCTTCGGCTCCGGCGGCTTGACGCCCATCCGGTAGACGATCTCGCGCTCCTCCTCCGGCGTGGGGTAATCGATGTTCAGCTTGAACAGGAAGCGGTCGCGCTGCGCTTCCGGCAGTGCGTAGACGCCTTCCTGCTCGATCGGGTTCTGCGTCGCCATCACGAGGAACGGCGCCGGCAGCGGGAACGTCTTACCGCCGATCGAGATCTTGCGCTCGGCCATCACCTCGAGCAGTGCCGACTGCACCTTGGCGGGTGCGCGGTTGATCTCGTCGGCGAGCAGGAAGTTCACCACCACGGGCCCGAGTTCGATGTCGAACTCCTCCTTGCCCTGGCGGTAGATCCGGGTGCCGACGATGTCGGTGGGCACCAAGTCAGGAGTGAACTGGATGCGGGCGAAGGTGCCGCCGACCACCTTGGCGAAGGTTTCGACGGCCAGGGTCTTGGCCACCCCTGGCACACCTTCGAGGAGCACGTGGCCCTTGGCAAGCAGGCCGACCAGCATCCGCTCGACCAGTTGGTCCTGGCCGACGATGATCCGCTTGACCTCGAAGATGGCGCGCTCGAGGGTGTGAACCTCCTGCTGCAGGCCTCCGTTGTTCGGCGGTCCGGTGTGGGAGCCGGGGTTACCGGGAGGGTTGTAGCCCTGGGTCGGGGCCTGTCCGGAATATCCTCCAGCGCCCTGCGGGGGCCCACTCGGTGACGTCATCAACGGTCCTTCCACATCTATTAAGACGCTGGTCGTAGCGGCGTCGGCCGAAGTTGGCCGCACGCTCGCCGTCAACTATTCCAGGCACTCCGGAATCCGTCGACGTTGCCCAGCGAAGTGTCGGCTGGTCGAACGGCATTCATCAGGAGTGCTCAGGATTAACTCAGGTCCCGCTCAGGATTCGATAATTCGGGCGGCATACGGCTGCAGACCACCCCGCCGCACCGGGCTGACCGTGACTTTGTCTGCGCTTCCCGAGGCCTCCAGCATCTGACCGCCGCCCAGATATAGCGCGACGTGCTGGCTACCGCCGGGACCCCAGAACAACAGGTCGCCGCGCTTGGCTTGCGACACCGGCACCTTGCGCCCGGTGTTGTACTGATCACCGGAGTACTTCGGGATCAGCACGCCGACGCCGGCGAACGAGAACTGGGTGAAGCCCGAGCAGTCGAAGCCGACGGTGTTGGCGCCGGAGTCGATGCCGGTGGTGGGCCCGGTGGGCTTGCCGCCGCCCCACGAGTACGGCACACCCATCTGCGAGGCGCCGCGACGGATCACATACTCGATGGCCTGCGGTCCGCGCACCCGGCCCGGCGCGACGCCGGCGCTCGACGCAGCTGGCGGCGCAAGTCCCAAGCTGCTCAAGAACTTTCGGCCAAGGTCCATGGTGACCTGGGTGGCCTGGGTGGTCGCGGCGAGCGACGCGTTGGCGATCGCCAGCGGGTCACCAGGCGCGCCAGAGCTGATCAGCTTGGGCAGCGTCGGATCCCATTGCCCGTCATCGGGGTCGGCCAATGCAGGCGCGGACAGCCCGAGCAGCAGCCCGGCGAACACCAATAGTGCAATTGTGAAGCGGCGCAGAAGAATCACCATTCAATCAATCGGGTCACGTAGGGGGTCATGCCGCTGGTGCGCACCGGCGAGACCTTGACCACGGAGCCGGTGTACGGAGCCTCGAGCATCTGGCCGTCGCCGAGGTACATCGCGACGTGCTGGCTGGCGTTGGGGCCGTAGAAGATCATGTCGCCGCGACGCATCTGCGAGGACGGAACCTTGCGGCCCGCGTTGTACTGCGAGCCCGAGTAGTGGTCGAGCTTGATGCCGACGCCGGCGAACATGTACAGCATCAGCCCGGAACAGTCGAAACCGACTGTGCCAGCCCCGGAATCGATGCCGCGGCTGGCGCCGGCCGCGTTGCCGCCACCCCATGAGTACGGCGTGCCCCTCACGGCGAGGCCGCGGTTGATGACGTACTCGGTGGCCTGCCTGCCATAGACCCGGGGAATCGCGCCGTTGGTGTAGCCGCTCGGCGTCGGCAGGAGCCCGACCGACTGCAGGAAGTTGCGGCCCATCTGCTGGGTCACCTGCGCCGACGTCGACGCGTAGCCCAGGATCGTGTTGATGATGGCGATCGGGTCACCGCTGACGAACGCGCTCGGGATCGCCGGCAGCGTGGGATCCCACAGCGAGTCCCAATTTCCGGCGCCCGCATCGCGCGCACCCGGTGCGCGATCCCAATTCGCATTCGGGTCGCTGACGCGCGCCGCGGCGGGCTGGGCGGCCGGCTGACCTGGTGCGGGTGCCGACCAGTTGCGCGCCTCATCGAGCTTGGCCTGTGCGGCCGCGCGTTCGGCCGTCAACTTGTCCAGCTCGGCCTGCTGTGCACCGAACGTCTGCTGCACCTGCGTCAGCGCCGACACAGCGGTCTGCTGGCTGGCTTCCGCGTCGGCGACGGCCTTGTCCGCGTTCTGCTTCGCAAGCCGGGCGGCCGATTCCTTGTTCACCTGCTCGGTGCGCGCGCGCTGGAGGTTGATGATCACCTGCTGCGAATTCGCCGACAGTGTTTGCCCGGCCGCCGCAGTCGACAGGATGTCGGCGGGATCGCTGGCGGTCAGATACGAATCCGACGGCCCGTTGACATACGTTGCGGCAGCGAAGGTATCGAACTTCTGCTGCGCCCCGGCGATCGCCGTGTTCGCGTCAACGACCCGCGCAGCGCTGGCCTCCACTTCCTGTTGTGCGGCGGCGGCGTTGTCCCGCGCCGTCTGCACGTCGACGATGGCCTTGTTGACGCTTTCCTGCTGGGCCTGGATGGCAGCGCCAAGTTCTTGCAGCTTCTGGTTCGCGTTGGCAACCGCAGCGACGAGCGCGCCGAGAGTGTCCGCGCTGCCCGGTTGCGCGACGGCAAGGCCGGGCGTGGCAAGCAGCATGCCGATGGCAAGCGTCACCGCGCGGACCCGAGGGGTGCGTCTCATTCGGCTCGTGTCTCCTATGGCTCACACGCGAACGTGGCGGCACATTCGTGGGCGCCTATGAACAGTCACAAAAATCACAACTGCAACATCAGCCACCGATTGCACGGTACGTCACATCTGACGCTAAGGAAACTTTAGTCACAAATTACAGGTCTGTAATTGAATGTAGCGTTATCCCGCTGTGACTATTTGATTTGCCGAATGCCGAATATTGGTCAATCAGCGGTGTCGGACGCGGCCTCTGCCGCGGCAGCGCGTTTGCCGCTAACCCGAAGCACGCGGGTGGTGACGACCGCCGCAATCACCGCCAGCACGACCACAATCGTGAATGGCGTCCACGGAAAGTGCGGCGTCGTCAACTCACTGAGGAAATTCTTCGACGACTGCACCGAATTGCCCGTCTTGGCGACATCCTGGCCCGCCTCGAGCGTCACCCTGTCGAAGTGTCCGCTGTAGGTGCCGGCGAACGACGGACTAATAGCGAGCACGGTGGCTTCCGGATACGTCTTGCCGACCTCTGTGGCGATGTCGCGCAGGGGGGTATCGATGGGCGGGTTGCGGTCGATGACGACGATCTTGAGGTCGATGCCGTCCTTGCGCGCTTCCTCGACGACCTGACGCAGCGCCGGCACGTCGGCCGCGTCGGCGGGGGGCACGCTCACTCCGTCGTCGGCCACGTCGGCCCTTACCTGATTCATATCGACATCGGGCGGGACGTACGAAGGCAGAAACGGGATCACGTGCGGTCCGGTCACGAAGAGCACCGTACGTGATGGGTACCCAACCGGGTGGCAGCACGCGCTCCTGAGGACAAGACTGAAAGCACCCCTGGGGTGTATTGCAGGACAAGCGTACTGTTAGAGTTGTTAGCGCCGCCGACACAGCCCGTCGCGGCGATATCGAGCCGGGAGTTGATGTGAGCAGCAAAGATTCGGTGAATTCCTTCGGGGCCCGCGACACGCTCAAGGTCGGGGACAAGAGCTATGAGATCTACCGCCTGGACGCGGTGTCCGGCACCGACAAACTTCCCTACAGCCTCAAGGTGCTCGCCGAAAATCTGCTCCGCACCGAGGACGACACCAACATCACCAAGGACCACATCGAGGCCATCGCGAACTGGGATCCCGAGGCCGACCCGAGCGTGGAGATCCAGTTCACCCCGGCTCGGGTGATCATGCAGGACTTCACCGGGGTGCCCTGCATCGTCGACCTGGCCACCATGCGCGAGGCGGTCGGCGACCTGGGCGGCGACCCCGACAAGGTCAACCCGCTGGCGCCCGCCGACCTGGTCATCGACCACTCGGTGATCGCCGACCTCTTCGGGACCGCGAATGCGTTCGAGCGCAATGTCGAGATCGAATACGAGCGCAACGGCGAGCGCTACCAGTTCTTGCGATGGGGCCAGGGCGCGTTCAACGACTTCAAGGTGGTGCCGCCCGGCACCGGCATCGTGCACCAGGTCAACATCGAGTACCTGGCCAGCGTGGTGATGGAGCGCGACGGCGTCGCCTACCCCGACACGTGCGTCGGCACCGACTCGCACACCACCATGGAAAACGGACTCGGCGTGCTGGGCTGGGGCGTCGGCGGCATCGAGGCCGAGGCCGCCATGCTCGGCCAGCCGGTGTCAATGCTGATCCCGCGGGTGGTCGGATTCAAACTCTCCGGCGAACGCCCGACCGGCGTCACTGCCACCGACGTGGTGCTTACCGTCACCGAGATGCTGCGCAAGCACGGCGTCGTCGGCAAGTTCGTCGAGTTCTACGGCGAGGGTGTGGCCGAGGTGCCGCTGGCCAACCGCGCAACGCTGGGCAACATGAGCCCCGAATTCGGCTCCACCGCAGCGATTTTCCCGATCGACGAGGTCACCATCGACTACCTGCGGATGACCGGCCGTAGCGAGGAGCAGCTCGCGCTGGTCGAGGCCTACGCCAAGGAACAGGGCATGTGGCACGACCCCAAGCGCGAGCCGAAGTTTTCGGAGTACATCGAGCTGGACCTGTCCGATGTCGTCCCGTCGATCGCCGGACCCAAGCGTCCGCAGGACCGCATTGCACTGTCCGACGCGAAGTCGGCGTTCCGCAAGGACATTCACAACTACGTCGAGGAGAACATGCCGGTCGAGCATTCCAAGCTCGACGAGGCGGTTGAGGAAAGCTTTCCTGCCAGCGACCCGGCCGTGCTGTCGTTCGATGACAACGACGTCGTCGAGCCGTCGGCGGCCGTCGGCGCCAACGGGCGACCGAGCAAGCCGGTGGAGGTGAAGTCCGACGAGCGTGGCGAGTTCGTCCTCGATCACGGAGCGGTGGCGATCGCGGCGATCACCTCCTGCACGAACACCTCCAACCCCGAGGTGATGCTCGGCGCGGCGCTGCTAGCCAAGAACGCGGTCGAAAAGGGTCTGACGTCCAAGCCGTGGGTCAAGACGACGATGGCGCCCGGCTCGCAGGTCGTCAGCGACTACTACGACAAAGCCGGCCTGTGGCCGTACCTGGAAAAGCTGGGTTTCTATCTCGTCGGCTACGGCTGCACGACGTGCATCGGCAACTCCGGCCCCCTGTCGGATGAGATCTCAAAGGCCATCAACGACAACGATCTGTCGGTTGCAGCGGTGCTGTCGGGCAATCGCAATTTCGAGGGCCGCATCAACCCCGACGTGAAGATGAATTACCTCGCGTCGCCGCCGCTGGTTATCGCCTACGCGCTGGCCGGGACCATGGACTTCGACTTCGAGAACGACTGCCTTGGCACCGACAAGGACGGTAACGAGGTGTTCTTGAAGGACATCTGGCCGTCGCAGAAGGACATCACTGACACCATCGCCTCGGCGATCAACACGGAGATGTTCACCAAGAACTACGCCGACGTGTTCAAGGGTGACGACCGCTGGCGCAACCTGCCGACCCCGAGCGGCAACACCTTCGAGTGGGCCGAGGATTCGACGTACGTGCGCAAGCCCCCGTACTTCGACGGCATGCCGGCCGAGCCCGAGCCGGTGACCGACATCCAGGGCGCCAGAGTGCTCGCGCTGCTGGGTGATTCGGTGACCACTGACCACATCTCCCCCGCAGGCAGCATCAAGCCGGGCACCCCGGCCGCCCAGTACCTCGACGAGCACGGTGTGGACAAGAAGGACTACAACTCCTACGGCTCACGGCGCGGCAACCACGAGGTGATGATCCGCGGCACGTTCGCCAACATCCGGTTGCGTAATCAACTTCTTGATGACGTGTCCGGAGGCTACACCCGCGACTTCACCAACGGCGGCGAGCAGGCGTTCATCTACGACGCTGCGCAAAACTATGCGGCGCAGGACATTCCGCTCGTCGTTCTGGGCGGCAAGGAGTACGGCTCGGGTTCCTCGCGCGACTGGGCGGCCAAGGGCACCCGGCTGCTCGGGGTGCGTGCGGTCATCACCGAGTCGTTCGAGCGCATCCACCGCTCCAACCTGATCGGCATGGGCGTCATCCCGTTGCAGTTCCCCGAAGGGGAATCTGCGTCGAGCCTCAAACTGGACGGCACCGAGACGTTCGACATCACCGGCATCGAGGCGCTCAACGACGGCAAGACGCCGAAGACGGTGCACGTCACGGCCACGAAGGAAGACGGAAAGAAGGTCGAGTTCGACGCTGTGGTGCGCATCGACACCCCCGGTGAGGCGGACTACTACCGCAACGGCGGCATCCTGCAGTACGTGCTGCGGAACATGTTGAAGACGTAAGTACTTAGACATGCCCCGGGTAACCGACGACCATCTGGCCGCGCGCCGGCGCCAGATTCTCGACGGCGCCCGGCGGTGCTTCGCCGAATATGGATATGACAGGGCCACCGTGCGGCGGCTCGAGCAGACGATCGGGCTGTCGCGCGGTGCGATCTTTCATCACTTCCGCGACAAGGACACGTTGTTCTTCGAGCTGGCGCGCGAGGACGCCGAACGAATGGCGGACGTCGCGTCGCGTGAAGGTCTGATCCAGGTGATGCGCGACATGCTGGCCGCTCCCGATCAGTTCGACTGGTTGGCGACCCGGCTGGAGATCGCGCGCAAGCTGCGCAACGACCCCGCGTTCAACCGCGGCTGGTCGGAGCGCTCGGCGGAGCTATCGGCGGCGACCACCGACCGGCTGCGCCGCCAGAAGCAAGCCGGGCGGCTGCGCGACGACGTGCCCAGCGCGGTACTGCAGACCTATCTGGACCTCGTGCTCGACGGTCTTGTAGCCCGGCTAGCATCCGGCGACGACCCCGAAAAGCTCAGTGCCGTACTGGACCTCGTTGAGGCCTCCCTGAGACAGCAGGACTCCTAGCCGAGCTCGTCGGCCCGGCTAACTTGCCCGTCTGCTCCGGTGGTTCGGGCCACCACGGCTGCGCATCGCCGTACCCGACTCACGCAGCATGCTGTGCACCGAGCCGTATGAACGCCCAGTCTTGGCTACCAGTGAGCGAATACTGGCGCCCCCCTCATAAGCGCTTCGCAGCTCAGTGAGCAGCTCGTCCCGGGACTTGGTCATTTTCTTCATGGATATCTCCCCGCCGTTTGACGCCCCGACGCTGTTCGGCATACCCAGCGTAAGAAGCGTTCACACACGGCGGGCGGATTTGATGAATCGGTTCGCAATTGGAGTTCAGGCGAGCTCGATCAGATCGCGATAGTCGTCGGACCAGAAGTCCTCGGTGCCGTCGGGAAGCAACACGACGCGTTGCGGGTCGAGTGCCTCGGCGGCGCCCGGATCGTGCGTCACCAACACCACGGCGCCGACGTAGCTGCGCAGCGCGTCAAGCACCTGCTCCCGCGACGCCGGGTCGAGGTTGTTGGTCGGCTCGTCGAGTAGAAGCACGTTCGCCGTCGACGCAACGAGACCCGCGAGCGCCAGGCGCGTCTTCTCGCCGCCCGACAGCGTGCCCGCCGGCTGATCGAGTTGCGGACCGCTGAACATGAACGCGCCCAACAGACCCCGCAGATCTTGCTCGCCGGTGTCGGGCGCGGCGTGGCGGATGTTCTCCCACACTGTCACGAGGTTGTCGAGGGTGTCGTGCTCCTGCGCGAAGTAGCCGATCTTGCACCCGTGGCCGGGTTCCAGCGCCCCGGAGTCGGGTGTCTCGACGCCGGCCAGCAGCCGCAGCAGCGTGGTCTTGCCCGCGCCATTGAGCCCGAGCACCACGACGCGCGAGCCCCGGTCGATGGCGAGATCGACGCCGGAGAACACCTCGAGCGACCCATAGTTCTTCGTCAAGCCTTTGACCACCAACGGCGTGCGCCCGCACGGCGCGGGCGTCGGGAACTTGATCCGCGCCACCTTGTCCGCGACCCGCTCCTCGTCGAGCGCGGCCATCATCCGGTCGGCGCGGCGCAGCATGTTTTGGGCGGCAACCGCTTTGGTCGCCTTCGCCCCCATCTTGGCGGCCTGCGCCCGCAGGGCCGAGGCCTTGCGTTCGGCGTTGGCGCGTTCGCGGCGGCGACGCTGTTCGTCTGTCGCGCGGGCATCGAGGTACTTCTGCCAGCCCATGTTGTAGACGTCGACCTCGCCGCGCACGGCGTCCAGGAACCAGACCCGGTTGACGACGTCGGCGAGCAGCTCGACATTGTGGCTGATGACCACCAGCCCTCCGGTGTGGCCGCGCAGGAAGTCGCGCAGCCAGCCCAGCGAGTCGGCGTCGAGGTGGTTGGTGGGCTCGTCGAGCAGCAGTGTAGTAGAAGAATCTGAGCCGAACCCTCCTCCTGCTGCGGCGAACAGGATGCGAGACAGCTCCACGCGGCGGCGCTGCCCGCCGGACAGCGTGTGCAGCGGCTGGGTCAGAACACGTTCGGCCAGGCCGAGACTCGCGCAGATGCGGCCGGCTTCGCTCTCGGCGGCGTACCCGCCCAGCGCGGCGAACCGCTCCTCGAGTTGGCCGTAGCGCCGCACGGCTTTGTCGCGTGCGGCGTCGTCGGCCACCTCGGCCATCAACACCTGCTGCTTCTCCAGGTCGGCCAGCAAGGTGTCGAGGCCGCGGGCGGACAGCACCCGGTCGCGGGCCAGAATCTCGAGGTTGCCCTCTTTGGGATCCTGTGGCAGATAACCGATTTCCCCGCTGCGGGCGATGGTGCCCGCGTATGGCTCACCCTCACCGGCGAAAATGCGCATGGTGGTGGTCTTACCCGCGCCGTTGCGGCCGACAAGCCCGATCCGGTCGCCGGGCTGCACCCGCAGCGCCGCACCGTCGGTGGAGAGCAGCGTGCGCGCTCCGGCGCGGACCTCGAGGTCCGTTGCGGTGATCACGCTGCTACTCCTCTATATCTTTCCGGGCCCGCCCGGGGGCATTACTTGTCGTCGGTGAAAACCGGCGCCCGCTTCTCGGCGCGCGCCGCGACCGCTTCTTCGAAGTTGCCGGTGAGCAAACGGACGAAGAGCTGTCCCAGGCCCTCGGCCTGCATGTGCCCCTCCAGGCTAGCGGCGTCCAGTCCACTCCACAGTGTGCGCTTGGTCAACTCGGTTCCCGGCCGCGAGAACGAGGCGATCCGCTCGCCGAGCTCATAGCAAACGTCGAGCAGCTTATCGTCCGGGACGGTCCGGGACACCAGGCCGATGCGTTCGGCTTCGTCGGCGTCGACATCGCGCCCGGTCAGCATCAGCTCGAACGCACGAGATGTGCCGATCGCGCGCGGAAGCAGATAGGACAGGCCGAGCTCGCTGGCGGTCAGACCGTTGTTGATGCCGGCCGCCCGGAAGTAGGCCTCGGCGCCGGCGATACGGATGTCGCAGGCCAGCGCTAGGCACAGACCCCCACCGATAGCGGCGCCGTTGACAGCGGCGATCACCGGCTGGTGCATCTTGCGCAGCGCCAGGATGACGTCGTCGAGCACCTCCATCGACCGCAGTGCGAACGTCGGGCGGGTGAGCCCGTCGATGTGGGGCACCGAACCGGCGGACTTGTGGTCGGCGCCCGACGAGAAGCCGCGCCCGGCACCTGTGAGCACGATCACCCGCACCGAGTTGTCGTAGGTCAGTTCGTCGAGGACCTTCTTCAACGGAACCATGACGTCAAAGGCCATCGAATTCATCCGCTCGGGCCGGTTGAGCGTCACCAGCGCGACGTTCGGCCGCGGCTTATCTACTAGGACGAAGTTCACCCGTGCACGCTATCGCGTGCGATTTACTCCGGCGTCTGGCCGTTGTTCTGGGCGGCGATCGCGGCGTCGATGTCGAACTCCTTGACGCGCTGCACGAGCTCTTCGAGCGCCGCCGGAGGCAGGGCACCAGCCTGGTTGAACACCAGCTTGCCCTTCTTGAAGACCATCAAAGTCGGGATCGAGCGGATATCGGCAGCCGCGGCGAGCTGCTGCTCGGCCTCGGTGTCGACCTTCGCGTAGACGACGTCAGGGTGCTCCTCCGACGAGGCCGCGAAGGTCGGCGCGAATTGCTTACATGGGCCGCACCACGACGCCCAGAAATCCACCAGCACGATGTCGTTGTCCGTGATGGTGTCGTTGAACTCTTCGGCGGTGATGTCTCGCGTAGCCACGATGTTCCTAACGCTGTGGTAAATCAGGATGTTCCCACCATATTGGCAGTGCAAACTGCCCGGCGGGGATCAGCGGAAGTCCTTGAACGCGTCCAACAGGCGGCTGCGGAACGCCGGATCCAGCTCGTCGTCGCGGATCTTGCCCACCGTTTGTACGGTTTCGCGGAACTGCTGCAGGTAGTTCTCGCAGCCGTCGCAGTCGAGCAAGTGCATGTCGAAGCGGGCGCGGGTGGCCAGGTCGAGTGACCCGTCGAGGTAGGCGGTGACGAGCTCGACAAGTTCGTTGCAGTCCATTGCGTCGCGGCCTGTCATGAGGCGTCCTTCAAATAGTCTTCGAGCACCTGGCGAACCGCGGCCCTGCCGCGGTGCAACAACACCCGTTGGTTGGCAAGGCTGACGTCGAGCAGTTCGCAGACCTCGCTGGAGTCGAATCCGAGCATGTCGCGCAGCGTGACGACGATCCGTTGACGTTCCGGCAACTTGTCGAGTTCGCGGCGGGCGACATCGACCAGTTCATTGCCGAGGACTGAGCCCTCGGGGGTGTCCGGGAACGGTGAGGGTTCCTCGCCTTGTTTCCAATGTCCCGGGTAGGGGTCGCCTGCGGTTCGGAAGCGCGCCGGGTCGACCGTGCCGCCGGTGAACGCCGCGACCGCCGCGTCGGCATCGCGGCGTTCGCGTAGCCCGCGCCGTTTGGCGATGTTGATCATCACCGCGAAAAGCCAAGTGCGCAAAGAGGATCGGCCTTCGAAGTTGTCGATGCCCTTCAGCAGCGCGATCCAAGTTTCCTGTACGACCTCCTCGGCGATCTCCCGGCTGGGTACATATCCGCGGGCCACCCGCAGCATGGATGGGGTGTGCTGGTCGATGAGTTGGGCGAACGTGGCCTCATCGCCGTCACGCAGCGCGGCGATCAACGTCGATTCATCGACTGTTTCGGTCACCACAGTCACGGTAGCCGCTCACCGGTATTCGGGGTTGGCAAAGTCGTAGCGACATCCGGCATCCCAGCCTGATCGGATGTTTCCGTGGGCGGGAACGCCTCCGTTTGACTTCAACATCCGGGCTAGATGCATCAGATTCCACGTCATGAAGGTGGTGTTCCGGTTGGTGAAGTCGTTCTCCGGCCCGCCGGATCCGGGATCCAGGTACGACGGTCCTGGCCCGGCTTCGCCGATCCACCCCGCGTCGGCCTGTGGCGGGATCGTGTAGCCGATGTGCTGCAACGTGTAGAGCACGTTCTGCGCACAGTGTTTGACGCCGTCCTCGTTGCCTGTAATCAAACATCCACCGACCCGGCCGTAGTACAGATACTGGCCGGCGTCGTTCAGCAAGTGCGATCCCCCGTACAGCCGCTCGTGCACCTGCTTCATCACAGAGCTGTTGTCCCCCAACCAGATCGGGCCTGCGAGCACCAGAATGTCGGCCGCCAGCACCTTGTCGAAGATGGCGGGCCAGTCGTCGGTGGCCCAGCCGTGCTCGCGCATGTCCGGCCACACCCCGGTGGCGATGTCGTGGTCGACGGCGCGGATGACCTCCACCTCGACGCCATGCTTCTGCATGATTCCGGTGCTGATGTCGACGAGTCCCTGGGTGTTGCTGATCTCGGGCGACCGCTTCAACGTGCAGTTGATGAACAGGGCCCGAAGGCCGCTGAAGTCGCTGTTGAAGGCTGTCATCACAATTCCTTTCGACCGCGTTGGAAGAAGTCGGCGATGTCCAACGCAAGCGCGTCGACATCGTGTGCGGGGTCCAGCGGGTACACCGCCCCGAATGGCGCGTTCCAGAACGGGCCGATGCGCGCAGTCCATGGCGCGACGTATGCGTAGGGGGTCGGGTGGTAATCGTCGCCGGCGGAGACGCCGTAGTTGACCTCGTCCTCGGCGGCCGCGACGTCGAAGTGCTCAGGCCCGAGCACCGGGTGCGCCTCGGGCAGAACCTTCTTGATCGCGTGCCCGCCTGCGTAGTGACTGCGGTGGATCCAGTCCGCCGCGGCGGTGTCGAGCCTTAAGAAGGCGTCGGTCGGCAGCGGGTCGACGATCTCGTACACGCCGTCGGGCGGCGCGGCCGCAACGCCGGCGGCGGCGGCGAGCGCGTCGACCGGACCAGCTAGCGGTGCGGCGCCGTCGGGCCATACCAGCTCGGTGCCGTGCACCGCGAGCGGAAAGGAAACACCCGCGAAGCCGTTGGGTCGCACGGCAAGGCGGATGGTGCCCGACGCACGGTACTGCGGTCCGGCGATCAGGCTCTCGGCTACTCCGCGCAGCTGGCAGCGGGTATCGACGTAGACCTCGTCGAAACCATCGGACATTCTGACTCCTTCCCGCCCTGTAGTGCCCGGATCGGGTCCTAGCGTTACACGCCATCGACCCATTGCGGCCGCGAAACTGTACAGCCGCTTCTCAGTAAACGAGAAGCAAAGGCGCAGAAGCGATTTAACAGGCACGGATTATCATTGCAATGTGGCGGGGGTTGATCGGCGCACCGTGTTGGCCGCGATCGCGGCCGGAGTCGTCGCGGGTGTCGCCAGGCCACCGGCGGCAGGCGCTGTCCGGCTGGTGGTTCCGCTGGCCCGGGTGCCGGCGCCCGTCGGCGTGCTGATAAGGCTGCCGGGCGACGGAAACCAGTTGGCCCTCACGGTGGACGACGGCGCCAGCAGTCCGGTCGTCGCAGCGTTCGGCCAGTTCTGCCGTGACACCGGAACCCGGCTGACCTTCTTCGTCAACGGCGCCAACGCGTCGTGGACGGACAACGCCGCGGCGCTGCGGCCCATGGTGGACTCCGGCCAGCTTCAGATGGGCAACCACACCTGGTCTCATCCGTACCTCAACCGGATCAGCCTGACTGCAGTCCACGGCCAAATCCAGCGCAACGCCGACTTCCTGCGCAACACGTATGGCACCGACGGCACTCCCTATTTCCGGCCGCCCTTTGGCGTGCACACCGGCGACACCGATCGAGTGGCCGCCGATCTGGGATACACGACCGTCACGTTATGGAGCGGCACCATCGGCGATTCGCTCCCGGAAAGCGAGGCCAACCTCGTCGCGGCCGCGACACGCTCGTTCGCGCCGCAGCAGATTGTGTTGGCGCACGCCAACCTGCCGACCATCACCCACTGCTACGACCAACTGAGCCAGCTCATCGCCAGCCGCAATCTGCAGACCGTGACACTGTCCGACGTGTTCAGCTGAGCGCCTTTTCGAACCAATGGTCGGCGTACGGCTCGTCGTTGAACGGCGCCACTTCGCGATAGCCGGACGTCTGATACATCCGGATCGCTTCGGTCAACACGTCCTTGGTCTCCAGCCGCATCAGTTGAACGCCGTGGTCGCGACCGCGGTCCTCGAGTTCGAGCAGCAGACGGCGGCCGAGCCCCAGCCCGCGAACGGAGGGCGCCACCCACATCCGCTTCACCAGGCCGACGCCGTCGGGATAGAAGATCAACGCACCGCAGCCGACGGGCTCGCCGTGTAGGGACGCGACAAGCAAAAGCCCTGCGGGCGGTGTCATTTCGGCGTCCGCGACCGGGCTGATCGCGGGGTCATAGCCAGCCGGGAAGCGAACGGCGAGTTCGTCGTAGTAGGTCTTGAGGCAGAACCGAGCGTCTCGGTGGCGCGGATCGCACTCACGGACCTGAACCGTGGAGGCGATCAGCAGGCGTTCCACTTCGGCCATGGCCGTGACCAGTTTCGTGCGCTGCCGATCGTTGAGCGGTTGCAGGATCGCTGCGGCGGCGTCGTCGGAGCGCCGGTCCAATGCCGCGAGTTCGCCCCGTCCGGTCTTGGTGAGTCGAGCGATGCGGACGCGCCCGTCCGTCGGGCTCGGTTCGACGACGACGTGTCCGCCGGTTTCCAGCCCCCGCAGCAGCCGGCTCACGTAGCCGGAGTCGAGGTCGAGGCGTTCCCGCAGTGAGCGGATGTCGCAGCCGTCGACCCCGATCTCCCAGAGCAAGCGGTTCTGACCAAGCGAGCGGTTGCTGGCCAGGAAGTTCTCGTTGAGCACGCCGATGCGCTGCGTAACGGTGCGGTTGAACCGTCGGACCTGCGCCACCATCTTCGCGGTCATATCTCTGACCTTAGTCAGAGATCGGTGCGTTCTGAATCCTGTTTTTCCAAGATCTGCGTGGCGAGGTCCGCCGCGCGATCGCCGTTGGCCAGGAACTCGTCGCGCTTCTTTGGCCACCAGAACAACTCGATCAATAGCGCCACCAGATAAATAAACGAGGCCACGACGTTGCCCCATGAGCCGAATACAGCGTCATAGACAGTCGTCGCGACGCCGACGACGAGTACGAGGGGCACTATCCATCGAAACGGCCGGGCCTGTTCAGCCGCCGCGTGCATGCCTACGTTGTAGTCGACGACCGCCTGGGCCAGCCGGGGATCGCCGATGCGCTCGCCGGCTCGGACGGTGCGAACCACGGCCACGCGTTCGTCGCCGGACAGTTCCTTGGCGCCTGGCCAGTACCGTGCCATTCGCCGGGGTAACCAGATGCCGTAGATGAGTCCGGTGATGAAGACTGTGAGAATGCCAGCCAGCAGGAGTCCGGAATCAATCCACGCCAGAGCGCCCAAAGGAATTCCGAGAGCGGCGCTGAGCGTCAGCGCGCGACGAAAAAAACCGCCTCGCCACACAGACGCCGGGACCGTCACCACAGTCCGATTGTGACGACAGTTGTCGCTCAGAGGTGGGCAAACTGCAATACCCAGAGCGCAATCCCCGCCGAACCCAGGGGACGTTGCCGGCTGCGTTTGCTGTGGGCCGAGGTTAAGCGCTTGAAAGATGGTAAATAGCAACGAATTTCAAGATCATTGTGTGAATGCGTCTTGCGGCTGGCTCAACCTCACCGGCATAGCGAGGCACGTACCCGGATTGGTTCAACGGAAGGGCTTCGATTACATGATCAAGAAGCTTGCAGCAGCCACGGGGGTCGCTGCGAGTCTCGCCGCAGTCTCGATCGCCATCGCTCAGGCCGCACCGAATTCCCACGGCACTGATAACGCGAACGACCACGCCCAGGAACGGGGCATCAGCGTTGCGGGCGTGGCGGGTAATGGCCCGGCAGCAGTGATCGGCGCAGTCCAGGGGTTCGCGCCGGAGGCTGCGCAGAACGGGTTGGCCAATGCGGCGTCGCATGTGCCTGCCGCGCCGACCACCACGACCGAGGCAGCGGCGCCCTAACCAAAGCCGCTAGACGGTAAATCCGAGCGCGCGCAACTGTTCGCGGCCATCCTCGGTGATCTTGTCGGGGCCCCACGGCGGGTTCCACACCCAGTTGATCTTCAACTCGTTGACGAGCCCGCTGCCGATCAACGCGGTGCGCGATTGATCCTCGATGACGTCAGTGAGCGGACAGGCCGCCGAGGTC